>Ga0302326_10022598_pt1 | contig 12851 bp, 7 predicted proteins | sample Palsa_T0_3_FD_202264 | JGI IMG/M metagenome (GOLD analysis project Ga0302326, IMG submission 202264) | Peat permafrost microbial communities from Stordalen Mire near Abisko, Sweden - Palsa_T0_3 | ecosystem: Environmental > Terrestrial > Soil > Palsa > Peat permafrost | place: Sweden: Abisko... | reverse complement strand
GTACGGTGGAGCAGGCACAGCGGTGGCATATCTATGAGCCCGAAGTTCATATTTCGAGAGCTCCTGATGCGGGGAGACTGGCGAATCTTAACAAAGCGGGGCGGGAGTTACAATTATTCGAAGGTGCTTCGGCCTCCGAACCGGCATGCAGTGCATATCGCGCATTCGTTGGGTCCATAGGTTGACGCTATGTCGCTGCTACAGCGATATTTAAGGCGTGTGTGGCAAATAGTCCACACGGAGCGTCGAAATCTCAAAGGGGTGTGTCGGCAACGAGATTTGATTCCCTCCCGTGATTGTGAGCGGAGATCCGTCTGAGTGCTCCATGAGGTTCACTTTGGCCGCGCTAGTCGCGCCTGCGGGAAGTGTGACTTGCACGTCGGTGTTTTTTCCGGCCCACTCATAGAAACGCAGGATCAAACCATTACCGTCTTCTGCTTTTTTCATGGCGGTCAGGACGACGTTCTCAGGCACGGCCGAGACGAATGACTGCTGTGGCGGCAGTATTCCCTCATGGCCTTCGAGTTGTTCGGCTTCGAGCTTGTAATTAAATTCGTAGCCGCGGTGAACTGTCAGCGCCTGCTTCCACGTCCCAGCGTGAGGATAGAGCGAGTAGCTGAAATCATGATGGCCGCGGTCCGCATCGGGATCGGGCCAGGCGGGCGAACGGAGCAGCGAAAGCCGCAGCACATTTCCCTTGGCGTCGTAGCCGTACTTGGAATTGTTGATCAGGCTGAAGCCGTGCTGCGCGTCTCCGAGATCGGCCCAGCGCAACGCAGGGACTTCAAACTTGGCTGCTTCCCAACTATTGTTGCGCGTTGTGGGGCGCTCGATGGAGCCGTAGGGAATTTCGAACGTCGCGGATTCGCTCGAGGCCGCGAGCGGAAAGGCCGCCTTTAGCAGGACGTGTGTTTCGTGCCAATCGATGTGGTTGGCGACGTCCACGCGATCAAGGCCGGCGTACAAAGATATTTCCTGAACAAATTTTGAATTTTGCCACGCGCGGGTTACGCGGATTGTCGCGCGCAGCGGACCGCTCTCTATCAGTTGCACCGAATCGGCCTTGTCCAGTTTTTCGGAATGCTGTTCGAAGGTCGCGTCAATGTTCCAGGCGTCATAGTCTTTTGGCGTGTCTTTGAATGCGATGAGTTCGTTTCCGCATCCTCCCGCCGCGATGGACTCGAACGAAGATTTCTTGTCGTACAGGCTCGTGATGCAGCCGGTTTGTGAATCAACTGTGACGCGAAGCGCGGAGTTTTCGAGTGTCAACCCATTTGCTTTCAGATCGCTTTGCGGCGCGCCGTGCGCTGGCGTAACGTGCAGGACCTCGTATCCGAGCGAGGGTACATCTCGCACTTCCACGAGAAGATGAAATGTGTTGGTCGCAGTTTCGGTGGAGAGAATTTTAACCGGCAAGGGATTGCCTTGCGGGTCAAGAACCGAGATACCTCCCGCCGGCGTCTTCGGTGATTCGGGCATTTGCACATCGAATTGCACGAGGTCGGTCCTTGTCCATGCCAATGGATTCATCACGAGAACCGGAACGCCGGGAATGGTCCGTGTGTTCACCTGCGCCGAGATGGCGTGAAGCGCGCTCGTCGTCGCGTCGCGCGCCGTCCAGCGAACTACGTCGTAATCGCGCTGCGCGTCCTTGTAAATCACACTGATGCCGGAACCAGCGGCGAGATCGTGAAATTGATTGAAGAGGACCTTCTTCCAGGCTTCCGTCAGTTGCGAGGCCGGATAAGGATTCCCGCTGAGCCAGGCCAGCGAGGAGTATTTTTCTGCGTTGAGGAGTTGCTCTTCGCTGTCACGCATATTTCGCTTGTGATTGGCCTGCGTCGTAAACACGCCGCGGTGATATTCGAAATAAAGTTCATCGTTCCAAATGGGGAGGCTGATTTTTCCGTCGGGCGGCTCGGGCAAGTTTGCGTTTCCGGCTGCGGCCATCGATTTGTAATTCCAGACTGGCGCATGTTCGGTGTCGAGTTTCGCTTCTACTTCGGAGAAGAAGCCCTGAGACACGCCGAAGGTCGTTGGCGGATAGACCATCTTCGGATCGGTCCAGTGCATTCCTTCGTCAAGCATCGCGCGCGTGGGCCCGCCGCCGTGATCGCCGACGCCGAAAAGATGCATCAATTCCGATAACCCGGGATTCAGCTCGCGAGCCCGGTTCACATCGGCGGCAATCTTTACGGGATCGATTCCGTTCGCGTAATCGTGCGGGAAGTAAGTCAAGACGCGGCTGCCGTCGGGCGATTGCCACCAGAAGAGTTTCATCGGCAGTTGGTTCGTATCGTTCCACGCCATTTTTTGCGTGACGAAATAATCCACGCCGGATTTTTTGTAAATTTGCGGTAATTGCCAGGTGTAGCCAAACGAATCAGGATTCCAGCCGATGCGAACGTCCACGCCGAACTTCTCTTTGAAGTAACGCTTGCCGATTAGAAGTTGGCGGACGAGCGATTCGCCGTCGGGCATATTGAGGTCCGGCTCGACCCACATCCCCCCGACTAATTCCCAGCGCCCTTCTTTCACGCGCTGAATGATTTGCTTAAATTCGGTAGGGTATTTTTGTTCGACCCAGTCGCTGTAAGCGGCGGCGGATTGCGTGTAAGTGTACTGCTGATACTCGTCCATGAGCTGAAGTGCGGTCGAGAAAGTGCGGCGAACGACGTCCACGGTTTCAGTCCAAGGCCAGAGCCACGCCGCGTCAATGTGCGAATTGCCGGAAAGCCGGATAGAAGTCTGCTGTAATTTGGGCTTGATGGCTTCGAGCGATGCCTGCGCTTTATTTAACGAATCGTCGAACGCCTTCTGATCGGCTCCGTGCAAGGCTTTTAGATCAATCAAACTTGCGGACGCGTCTAGCCGCGCGAGAACTTCCGCGGCATTCGCGCCAAGTGTAGGGAGAAGCGCGGCGACAGCCAGGATTTCCTGGCGCAGCTCGTCGGGATTTGGGCGCGAAGGCGCGAACTCGACGCGGGCATGCGCGCCCGCGAAATGTTTGCGATCCACGGTGTGCAAGAGCTTTACGGCCACGAGCGCTCGATCACCGGGCGTTGCTTGGTCGAAGAGAACGATCGGCTCCAGGTCGTCGCCCATCGCTACTCGGCGGCCATTGAAATAAATGATTTGCGGCATTGGGCCGTTCGCGTCGGCCTCGAATTGAAACCAGATTCGAGCGCCGTTCAGGTCGTAGCCATCAAGTGTCTTCGGGACTTCAATCCAGAGGCGATACCAGACCGCTTCATTTGGTGCATGCGAATCGCCTTTTACGATCTTCCAATTCTTATCATCAAGATCTACCGCTTCTCCGTGCGCGACATCTCCTACGTGGTATCTCCATTCCGCCGCCGACAATTGGTTCAACGCCGCGAGTTGGGCAATTGCTTCCTGAGTCGAGCGCAAAAGCTGGTTCGTGGCTTTAGATGACTGCGCGATTGCCGGGCCGACGATGAAAATGAGCGCGATTGCGACAGGCGAGAGCGCGATCCAGAATTTTCCGACCGGAAATTTGCGGGCTGTGCGAACTGGCGTCACGGAGTCCTCGCTTCACCGCAGCCGGCTTAGCGCCGGCGAGCCGTCGCGCGAATTATAGAACCAGTTTGGCAGAACGTGGATAGGAACAGCTGCCCTGCGTGGAATCGGCGCGAAATCATCCGTCAAATCATGTATATTGCGCGCCACAGTTCTGCGAGCCCGAATGAAACTGAACGCATATTTAATCAAGGCGACGATCGTCGGAGCGCTCGGCGGGCTGCTCTTTGGCTTCGATACCGCCGTCATCGCCGGCACGACGCATTCGCTCAGTATCGTCTACAACCTGACCGCAGGCGCATTGGGATTGACCGTTTCCATTGCTCTCTGGGGCACCGTGGTCGGCTCGATGACGTCCGGCATCATCGGCCAGCGATTGGGCGGCCGCGACGCACTGCGGATTATGGCCGCTTTATACGTCATTTCCGCGCTCGGCTGCGCATTCGCGTGGAATTGGCCATCGCTCGTCGTGTTCCGGTTCATCGGCGGCCTCGGAATCGGGGGCTCATCTGTTCTTGGGCCCGTGTACATCGCGGAGCTCGCGCCTGCCAAATGGCGCGGCCGTCTGGTTGGACTCTTCCAGATCAACGTCGTCATCGGGATTCTCTTGGCCTATTTTTCGAATTACTGCGTGGCGCGGCTGCAACTCGGCGCAACTGAATGGCGCTGGCAACTTGGCATTGCCGCGGCGCCCGCGATTTTATTTTTCATCATGCTATTCGGAATTCCGCGCAGCCCGCGATGGCTGGTCACCAAGAATCGCGTTGACGAGGCGCGGACTGTGCTTGAACTTACTGGCTCGCTCGCACCTGAAGCCGAGCTCGCGGAAATCGTTGATTCCATCCATCTGGAGCGTTCGCAGAAAGCCGAACGTCTTTTCTCATGGAAATACCGCCTGCCGATTTTCCTGGCGATCACAATCGGGGCGTTCAATCAACTTTCCGGCATCAACGCGATTCTTTATTACCTCAACGATATTTTCCGCTACGCCGGTTTCAACAGTATTTCCGCGAATCTTCAGGCTGTCGTCATCGGCGCGATGAACCTATTCGCCACGTTTGTAGGCATGACGTTGATCGACAAGCTGGGCCGGAAAACTCTGTTGCTGATTGGCTCGGTGGGGCTGGTCGGGTGCCTCAGCGGTGTTGCCGAAGTTTTCTACACAAACCGGCACCAGCAATATCTCTTGTGGCTGCTTGTCGCCTACATCGCGTTTTTTGCGATCTCGCAAGGCGCGGTGATCTGGGTTTATATCAGCGAAGTATTTCCCAATCGCGTCCGGAACAAAGGACAGAGCCTTGGGAGCTCGTCGCACTGGATCATGAATGCCTTGATTTCAGGCATATTTCCGGTGCTGGCCAGATATTCCCGCGCATCTCCATTTGTTTTCTTCGCAGCCATGATGGTCGTGCAATTCTTTGTTGTGCTGTTCTTCTATCCGGAAACGAAGGGTACCTCACTCGAAGAAATGCAGCACCGCCTCGGGATCGAGTGAGCTGGCGGGATAGCGCACTTGCCGCTGCTGCGATTCATCTGACGGCAGTCAGCTGTTGAAATCCTCATACCGTTGCATGTTAGGCTTTATCGCCTGCCTCCCATCGGCCGTGTGTCGTCATCGCCGAGTCGGTGAGCAGACTCAAATGCTCGTAATGCTCAAGACAAATCGCGATGAGTTGAACCGCGAAGCGGCGCGGATTATCGCGAGCGCAGTGCGTCGAGACCCGTCGCTGACGCTCGGCCTTGCGACCGGTTCCACGACGATCGGTGTTTATGCCGAATTGGCGCGGATGCACCGAGAGGAAGGCCTGGATTTCTCCAAGGTGGTCACATTCAACCTCGACGAATATGTCGGGCTGCCCGCAGATCATCCGCAGAGTTTTCGTTTCTTCATGCAGCAAAATCTTTTCCGCCACATCAACGTCGATCCCGCAAACATTCACATTCCCGATGGAACGTGCCGGGGGAATTACGACGAGTATTGCGCCTCCTATGAAAAGTCGATTCGTCAGGCCGGCGGCATCGATCTGCAAATTCTCGGAATCGGCCGCAACGGGCACATCGGATTCAACGAGCCGGCGTCCAGCCTCGGCTCGCGCACGCGATTGAAAGCTCTGACCCGGGAGACCCTCGAAGACAATCGCAAGTTTTTCGCTTCCGACGAAGAAATGCCCAAGTGCGCCATAACCGTCGGCATTGGCACGATCCTCGAGGCGCGGAGAATCGTTTTACTGGCTGCCGGTTCGTCGAAGGCGAAAGCCGTGGCGCGCGCAATCGAAGGCCCGATCACCGCGTCTGTCACGGCGTCCGCGCTTCAACTCCACCCCGATGTCACTTTTATCGTGAACGAAGAGGCGGCGGCCGAACTTGCGCAGAAGGAATACTACCGGCGCATCCTCGCACTGACTGCAGAATTCACGCCAAGCCGTCTTTGGTAACGGGTGGGTGACGGATGATCCTCGCTGGTGATATCGGTGGCACGAAATGCAATCTCGGCGCATTCGAAGCGGATGGGCCGCGTTTGCGTCTTGTGTTTCAGAAACGCTATTCGACGCGAGACTTCGCCAGTTTTGAAACACTGATCGAGAATTTTCGTCGCGAGGCTGTCGCTTCAACAGGAGGCGCCGCATCAAACAAGATTTCTGCCGCGGGATTTGGCGTGCCGGGAACTGTTGTCGCCGGGCAGCGCCATTCGGTGAATCTTCCGTGGACGCTCGATCCACGCGAGCTGGCGAAGGCGCTGAAACTCGATTCAAAGCGTATCGTCGTGCTAAATGATCTTGCGGCGACGGCGTGGGGCATTCAGAATCTGCCGAGCGACGCGTTTCTCCCGCTCAACGTTGGCGTGCCGCGGCCGAATGCAAACATGGCCGTGCTCGCGGCCGGCACGGGGCTCGGCGAGGCGATTCTGTTCTGGGATGGGCGGACGCATCGCGTGTCGCCCTCAGAGGGCGGGATGACGGATTTCGCAGCGCGCAACGATCGAGAAATCCAACTGCTGCTATTTCTGAAAACACGCATGCCCCATATTTGCTGCGAAGATGTTCTCGCCGGGCGCGGCTTTCGCGCGATTCACGAGTCACTCGATCCCGCCGTCCGCCACGCCACTTTCGATCAGCGCGCGGAAGCGTCCGCACACGAGATTACGGAGATGGCACTGGCGCGTTCGTGCCCCGTGTGCGTCGAGACGCTGGACGTGTGGACCGAAGCGTACGGCGCCGAAGCGGGAAATCTCGCGTTGCGCGTGCTCGCGTATGGCGGAGTTTATGTGGCAGGCGGAATCGCGCTGAAGGTATTGCCGAAGATTAAGGATGGAAGCTTCGTTCGCGCATTCTGCGACAGAGCCCACCTGGCGGATGTTCTCGCGCGCATTCCAATTTCGGTGGTGCTGAATGAGGACGCTCCGCTTTGGGGCGCTGCGCATCAAGCCCTCGCGGCAAGCGCCGGATAGATCGACTGCTCTCAGTGAAGAAGAATCCGCCGATAGTCCAATATATTGTTCTCAGTATCTTGTTCGTCGGCGCTTGCGCGTATCAAGTGCGCGCGACGATCTTTGCGTTTCCCGGATTTCTCGACCCGCAAGCTGCGGCGTGGCCATTCGTTCCGGATTATTCGAACGGGCAACCGAAAGTGGAGTTCGCCCACACGAACACAATAGAAGCCGGCATTCACAACGACGACGTCATAACGGCTGTGAACGGGCGCCCATTCACCGGACTCGCCGTGTATGGAGAGGAAATTTCGAAGGCCAAGCCGGGCGAAATATTCGAAGTGACGGTGCGCTCGCCCAATTCAACCGCCGAACGCACGATTGGAGTGACTTTGTCTGCCCCGCCGCGACAGCTCAACTGGGCCGTGGCTCTGGTCGGAATGCTGAAAATTGTTCTCCCTGTGTTCAGTATCCTGCTGGGATTCTGGGTTGCTTTCGTGCGTCCACGGGACCTCTCGGCCTGGTTGCTGTTGGGCGTGCTACTCGGACTCTGCAACATATATTCCGCTGGAACCGAAAGCTGGGGACCTGGCATCCGGGACCTCGCCGAATTTTATCGCTTTGGCTGCAACTCGATGTGGCCGGTCTTCATGTTGTATTTCGGCCTATACTTCCCGGAACCATTTCCGCCGAGCCGTGCGAATCGCTGGATTCGGGTTGTAAAGATTGTCATCGTTCCCGCGCTGATTGCCGACGCCGCTGTCGACATTATCATTCGTCTTGGACAGATTGAGAACTTCCAAACAGTCGCACGGATCAGTGCCCTCGAAAATAAGTTCGCGTCCGTATTGTTCGCTCTGACCTTGGCCGCCATCGGGAGTTTTTTCGCCTCGATTTCAATCAAGGCTGGCAGCGCGGTTTCGCCCGACGCAAAACGCCGGCTACGGCTCGTCTACGTTGGATCAACCGTCGCGATGTCGCCAACGTTTGTGCTGACGGTGATCGCCTGGTTTAAACACCGGCAACTGGAACAAATGTTTCCCGAATGGCTTGTTCTCGGTTCTTTGGCGCTCCTTCTCTTATTTCCGATCACGCTCGCGTACACGATTGTGGTGCAGCGTGCCCTCGATGTTCGCGTTGTTATTCGACAGGGTTTGCAATACGCGCTCGCTACGCGCGGAATAGCGGTGTTGCAAATTGCGTTGACTGGGCTCGTGATTGTCATAGGGACGAATTTCGCGCGACGGCAGCACGTGGGCCCCACGCAGGCAATGACGATGATTGGGCTGCTGGTCGTCGCGATTCTGTGGCTCCGGCGCGGCACGCTGAAACTTCGCGCCTGGACCGACCGCCGTTTCTTTCGCGATGCATACAATGCCGAGCAGATTCTCGCGGGGCTCAGCGATGAAGTTCGGACGATGGTGGAAACACGGCCGCTGCTTGAACACGTGGCGTCGAGAATCGCCGAGTCGCTGCACGTCCCACGAATCGCTATTCTGCTCCTCGATGATGGCACCTACAGGCCCGCGTATGCGCTTGGATACCTAGCCCCACCGATGACTGAGCTGCCCGGCGATTCCGCCACGGTCGAACATTTTCGGAAAGAGCCCGAACCAGCGCGGGTTTATTTCGATGATGAAAATTCCTGGGTGAATTCAGTTGTTCCGGAAGGCGAGCGCCGCGAACTCGCCGCTCTTTTGCCCCAATTGTTCCTTCCGCTCTCCGTGAAAGGAAAATTACTGGGGATCATCAGTCTTGGCGAGAAGCGTTCCGAAGAACCGTACTCGGGAAACGATTTGCGCCTCCTAAAATCTGTGGCCACGCAAACCGGACTCGCGCTGGCGAACTCGCAACTGACTTCCGCCATTGCGGTGGAAGTCTCGCGCCGGGAAAAAATGAGTCGCGAGTTGGAAATCGCGCGCGAAGTACAGGAGCGGCTATTTCCGCAAAAACTGCCTGCCATCGCGGGATTGGATTATTTCGGCCGCTGCCGCACGGCGCTCGGAGTGGGAGGAGACTATTACGATTATCTCGCGCTGCCGGATGGAAAACTCGGAATCGCGCTCGGTGACGTCTCGGGAAAAGGAATCGCCGCCGCCCTCTTGATGGCTAGCCTCGAGGCTTCGCTGCGCGCCGAAGCGATGCGCGCGGGCAACGATCTCGCCGGAATGATCGAGCGCGTGAACAATTTGGTCTACGACGCTTCGGCGGAAGATCGTTACGCCACACTCTTCTACGCGCAATACGATTCACGCTCGCGTCACCTGGCTTACGTGAATGCCGGCCACTGCGCGCCAATGCTCTTCCGCAAGGCAGCCAACAATTATCCGGTTACCGGCGGAATTGGCCGCCTCGATCAGGCCGGTGGACCAGTCGTCGGCCTGATGCCGGACTGCCGTTACGAGCAGGCCGAGATTGCGCTGGCTCCCGGAGACGTAATCGTGATTTTCACCGACGGCATAAGCGAAGCGATGAATCTCTCGCTCGAAGAATGGGGCGAAAAGAGATTGAGCAACATCGCGCTCAATGCCAAGAATGCGTGCGCTGAAGACATGATCGCGAGAATCATCGAAGCCGCGGATGCATTCGCGGCCGGCGCTCCGCAACACGACGACATGACACTCGTCATCCTGCGAGTCCTGGAGTATTAGCCGAGACCTGCCGGGACTTAGAAATTCGGTTTGCGACGTACCAATGACATTCCTCGCAAGCAATTCTTAAGCGCCATCAAGAACGCCTGAGATTCTGAACAATGAATCGGTCAACGGACGAGAGGGGGTGCTTGGCTACACAGCGCTTGGCTGCACTTCCCTAGCGAGGAATATTTAGGTGACAAAGCCGGATTGTGGCTGCAGGGGCGCGAAACCTGTAAGGCCGAGTACTTTGTCTTTTGATTGCACGATGTGCTCGTACATTCGTTGTCGCGCGCGTTCCGAATCGCGATCCTGCACGGCCTTCAGAATATCGCGTTGTTCGCGGCCGGGCGCTTCGCCGAAGTAATTGATGTCGATCGCGGCGAACATGATGCGCTCCATCTGGCTGCGAGCTTCGCTCACGGCCTGCACGATCATCTGGTTTCGCGATAGCCGCGCGATTGACATGTGAAACGCGGTGTCGGCTTCGATAAAGCGGACGCAGCTTTCGCGATCGTCCGGCCTGGACGTAACTTCGGCGAGCTCCGCGAGCCGGCGGAGTTGGTTTCCGAACACGAAATCAGCGAGCCGAAGGCCCTCACGCCTATTTGCATGACACAGCCGCACGGATATACGGCGGCACGAAATAAAAAGTCCCCGCTGTTTGTAAATTGGTCCGCTGAAATCTTTCGCGAACCTCACATTTGTGATTAGCTCCTATCACTTAGCATGACGATTCTAATCGACGAACTCTTCGGCGCGCTCCGCGGCAAGTTTCACGGAGAATTGATTCGCGCGAGCGATCCGGAATTCTCCGAAGCACATACAATCTGGAACGCGATGGCGCAGCGAACGCCCGCGCTGATCGCGCGGTGCGCCGGCGTCGCGGACGTGCAATTCGCCGTTCGTTCCGCTGCAAAGGCTGGCGTGCTTACGGCTGTCCGCTGTGGCGGGCACAGTCTTGCGGGTTTCAGCAGTTGCGACGGCGGACTCGTGATTGATTTATCGCGACTGCGGCAAGTCGAGATGGATGAGCCATCACGGCGAGCAAAATTCGCTGGAGGGTGCCTGCTCGGCACGGTGGATTCCGCAACGCAAAAGGCTGGTCTCGTTTTTCCCGCCGGCGTTGTTTCTCACACAGGCGCGGGCGGACTCGTCCTAGGCGGTGGCACGGGCTGGCTCACGCGGATGTTCGGGCTGTCCTGTGACAACGTGGAGGGATTCACGCTAGTGGCCGCCGATGGTTCCATCGTTCATGCCGGGGTGCGCGAGAATACCGACTTGTTTTGGGCGTTGCGGGGCGGCGGCGGCAATTTCGGCGTAGTCACAGAATTTGAAGTAAGACTTCATCCGCTGACGTCGTTGCTTCTCGCCACGTCGTTCTGCGTCGAACGGGATATTTTCCACGTCGTGGATGAATGGCGGAAGTTCATGCCGGACGCGCCCGATGAGTTGAAGTGGAATCTTTCGTTGCGGCTCGCACCGCTCGCCGGCAATTTGCCCGCAGAAATCCGTGGCAAACCCGCTCTCGGCGTGTCGCTGGCGTGGTACGGCGATTCCGCGGAAGGCCACCGCTTAGCCGATCACATTCTCTCGACCGGCAAGCACGTCGCAATCACGAAGGACAAGATCTCGTTTCTCAAATTGCAGACGATGGCCGACAGGGATTTTCCGCACGGCCGTCGTTATTACACGAAATCCGGCTACTTCATGAATCTCGACGATCGCACGATTCAGGTGATGGTCGAGTCGCTCGCTTCCATTCCTTCACCGAACACCCAGATTGAGTTGGCATATCTCGGTGGCGCGGCAGGCCGCGTTGGCGCCGCGGAGACCGCATTTGGGGACCGCAGTGCGCCGTTCATCATGAACTTACTCGCAGATTGGTCCAACGCCGCGGATGATGCGGAAAATATCGCGTGGGTCCGAAAAGTCTTCAACTCACTTCGTCCGGCCATGAAACCCGGTGCATACGTGAATTTCATGAGCGGCGACGAGCAGGATCGCGTCCACGAGGCCTACCACGAACGATGGGAGCGCATGGTAAAGGTCAAGACGCACTACGACCCGCAAAATTTTTTCCGCATGAATCAAAACGTCCCACCTTCGAGCAATCCTGCAGCGAATTCGTCGGATTGAAGCAACATTTCGACGGCGAATGGCCGCACGAACTTCACGAAATAGCCAATTTTATTCTTCCACCGTTCATCGGCTCATCTTACGTACAATAAAGCAGATCAGACTTCGTTCTCGACCTGTCGGGGAGAGCATTGATGCCCGAAAAACATGGAAATCCTGTTCGAAAAGCTTTGTTCACAGATGAGTTCGTCCAAGACCCCTACCCCACGTACCGTCGCTTGCTCGAGGAAGGGCCGCTTCATTTTGTGGATGTGGGCGGGGGAATGTGGGGAATCTGGGCGGTTTTCAGTCACGCAGATTGCTCAGCAGTCGCGAAGGATCCGAGACTTTCCGCCAAGCGCACCGATCGAATGCTAGTCACGCTTCCTTTTGACCGGCAAGACGAGTTTAAGCAACTAGTGCGCATGCTGGGCATGTGGATGATTTTTATTGATCCGCCCGAGCACACTCGGATGCGGAAACTCATGAATAAAGGCTTCAGCCCGTCGGCCACGGAGGCGCTGCGCCCTCAAGTGGAAAAAGTAGTAGACAAAATTCTGGAATCGCTAGCTCACATGCCCCAGGCTGATCTCGTCAACGAACTCGCCTATCCGATGCCGGTGCGGGTAATTTCGGAATTACTCGGGGTCCCCGAAACGATGGAGGGCGCATTCCTTCAATGGTCCGCTGCCATCGCGGAGTTCAATGGAAGCCCGGGCCGCACAATCGAGCACGCTCAAAATGCGCAGAATGCAGTGCTTGCGCTTACCGATTTCTTCCGAAGAGCTGTCGCCGAGCGGCGCCGCAACAAGGGCAACGACTTAATCAGCCTACTGATCGATATTGAAGCAGAAGGCGAAGTGCTGACGGAAGAAGAGCTCTATGCGCAGTGCGTGATGCTGCTCTTTGCGGGGCATGAAACCACTCGAAACTTAATCGCAAGTGGCATCTACTCGCTTCTTCGAGAACCGGAAAAGATGGCCGAATTGAGGGAGAGCCCGGCGCTCATCCGAACGGCCGTGGAAGAGTTTCTTCGTTTTGAAAGCCCGATCCAATATACGGCTCGCGTGGCGATGGAGGACATTGCGCTCTGCGGCGTTCGAATCCCGAAGGCCCAGCCCATCCTTTGCATG
>Ga0302326_10022597_pt1 | contig 12851 bp, 11 predicted proteins | sample Palsa_T0_3_FD_202264 | JGI IMG/M metagenome (GOLD analysis project Ga0302326, IMG submission 202264) | Peat permafrost microbial communities from Stordalen Mire near Abisko, Sweden - Palsa_T0_3 | ecosystem: Environmental > Terrestrial > Soil > Palsa > Peat permafrost | place: Sweden: Abisko... | reverse complement strand
GAAAGCCGGTGTAGACGCCCTGCAAGGCGGGATTGGCGGTCGTGGTGGTGCTGCCAGTTTTGAGGAAGCTGTCGGGGACGAGAACGCTGTTGGTCTTCGGATCGAAGCTGCCGAGATCGCCCTGGCTTTCATCGAAGGGTGGGAGCAACTCCCAGCGCAGACCGAAGTTCAGCGTCAGGCGGCTGCTCAGCTGCCACTCGTCCTGGCCGTAGACGCCCCACTGCGTCGACGATGCGTTGATCTGCGGGCTGGTGATGGCGAAGAAGGATTCCTGGGGCAGACCGAGGAGCAAATCGCCAAGCGCGTAGTTGGTGAACAGGCCCGGCTGGAAGATGAAGTCGCCGTAGTCATCTGACGGCTGAAAGAACATCAGCGCGTTGTAGCGAACGTGGCGCGCGTCGACCCCGAACTTGAGCGAGTGCTTGCCGCGCATCCAGGACATGTTGTCGGTGAACTCGGTGGTTTCGGAGATTGTGGTGCCGGTGCGGTCCTGACCGATGCTGGAGAAGGTTCCATCGCCGAAGCTGAAGGTCGGGAACGCATCGCCGGTGGGATGCGAGCTGATGTTGATGCCCTGCAGGCCAAGGCCGGCGATGGCGGTGCTGCCCTGGATGGGGAAGCCATCGTTTTCCGTGAAGTTCGTGAAGCCGAAGCGGAATTCGTTCACGAGATTGTTACGTAATACGTAGTTGTGCGAGGCGAGCAGACTGCGATTCTTATCGTTCGCTGTTACGTTGGGCAGAAACTGATTGGCGGTGAGGCCGCTGCCGCCTTCACTCAGCTGCAGATTTTTCCAGCTAAACCGCGCGTAGACGCTTTGCTTTGAGGTGAGAGTCTCGTCGACGCGGAGGTCGAAGCCGTCGGTGTTGGAAGGAATCGGTACCAGCGTCTGGTAGTTGTAGCCGTTTCCGTTCGCGTTCGGCAGCGGGTAGTGCGAAAGCAGCGCGGTAGCGACCGGGCCGATATTGGTGATGGTATTGTTCGCGTACGCGGTGCCGGTAAAGGGATTGTTCACAGGCGCGCCCTGCTGATTCACGAGCGCACTGAGATTGCCGGCGCGTTCTGCGGCTGTCGGAACGAGCAGTTCTTCAGGGTAGGACTGCGTTTTGCGATTGCCCTCGTAATCGACGAAGAAGAAGGTGCGGTCCTTGAGCTTCGGTAGCGCAACCGGGCCGCCGAGGCTGCCGCCGAATGCGTTGAAGTTTTTTGGAGCCTTGAAGGTGAAGTCGTAAATGGTGGCGTCGAGCGCGTCGTTCTGGAAATATTCGAAGGCGCTGCCGTGGAACTGGTTGGTGCCGCTCTTGGTGGTAAACGTAACGTCGCCGATCTGCGCAAACTCAGCATTGTTGTTGAACGCGGTCACTTTGGTCTCGGCGATGCCTTCCGAAGAGGGATAAGCATCATGCAGAGCGCCGTTAGAGCGCACGTTCGCCGTCGAAACACCGTCGACCGAGAAACCAACCTGTGCCGCGGTTGCGCCACCGACAGCGATGTTGCCCTGGCTGTCTGTCACGACGCTGGGCGAGATGGCGAGCGATGCAAGCGGACTCGAGGAAACAGCCCGCGAGTTCATCGGGAGCTGCGTGACTTCCTGCTCGGCGAGGGTATTGCTGACCGTGCCATTCTCGGTGTTCAGGGCGGCGGCCTGCGCGCTGACTTCGACGGTGGTCGCGTTGGCGGCAATGCTCAGCGTGACGGGAATGCGCAGGTCCTGGCGCGCGTCGAGCTTTGTATTTTGGACAACGGCCTTCGAGAATCCTGCGTGCTCGACTGCGATGGAGTAACTGCCGGGCTGCAGGTTCTCGACGATGAACTCGCCAGCGTCGTTGGTGGTGGCCTGGCGGTCGAAGTTCTGGTCGAGCGAGTGCACAGTCACGGTCGCGCCCGGAATCACCGCGCCCGAGACATCGGAAACCGTGCCGCGAACGCTGCCGAAGGTAGATTGAGCGCGCGCGCTCCAAACGGCAGCCAGCAGAACCGCGAGCAGAAGGATTACGTACCGGAGAAAGTGCCCTTGTTTCGATGACGTGGCCGGGCGGGCGTCACCGCGCAATACGAGACCTTCCAGCTGCAGACACATCGTGGTGTGGGCCGCTATGGAAGAAGATGAATAAAACGTTTTTGCAGAAGTGACCATCGAACCTGCCTCCGCCGGAAGACACCCGGTCACTCCTAAGAAGACTCCGGAACTCATAGGGCTCACGCAAGGGCTCTGTAAGGAATTCATTGGTATAGGGGTCGTTGATGCGATGGATAAAGGGAAAAATGGCCTGAAGGTGTTACGCGAGTTGCTTCCTCAAAAGAGGTGCGACACGTCTGAAAGTGCAGCTGGAGCAGGAGGAGGACATTCGATGCGCGGAATTGCGTACTGCATTTTGGCGACGTCGGTGTGGACGGGTCGCGCGCAGACGAATGCGCCGCTGCCAAACGCCAGCGAGCTCATGCAGCGAGCCATCGCCAACGAGTCGAAGATGGCGGCGCAACAGGAAAGGTATGAGTGCCGCGTCGACGACGATACGGTCGAGATGGACAGCAAGGGCAACGTCAAAAAGACGGAGACCGAAACGAAGGAGCAGTTCTACGTGAACGGTGTGGAGGTCGATCGCACGCTGGCAAAGAATGGGAAGGACCTGTCGGCCGACGAGACGAAAAAAGAAGACGACAAAGTGATGAAGAAGACGGTGAAGTACAGCGATCCGGCGACCGCGAAGAAGGAGACCGACAAACAGAACCAGCAAATGCTGGAGATCATGCAGGCGATGCAGCTCACGGATGGCCATCGCGAGCAGGCGGAGGGGCGGAGCGTGCTGTTTTATGACATCGTTCCAAATCCGAAGTTCAAGGCCAAGGGACTCAACCAGCGCTTCGCTCAGGTAATGCAAGGGAAGATTTCCATCGACGAGGCAACCGGGGAGCCGGTGGATGTCAATATCAAATCGACGCAGGATCTGAAGATCGCGGGCGGCGTGGTGGCCAGCCTGCACAAGGGATTCTGGCTGCACGGCCACGATCACGCCGAGCCGGACGGAGTGTGGCTCACGGATCTGGCGGAGGGTTCGGGCGATGCGCGGGCCGCGTTGTTCTTCCATCCTTATTTCCGGTTCAAGGAGACGACCGGCGGTTGCCACCTGTACTCGGCGACCGCGAACCAGGTGGGGCAGGCAAAGACGACGAAGTGAGGGTTTTGGGCGATTGTGGCTCATCGAAAGTGACACTTGGTGCGAGCCGCGAACCCACGTAGACTGAGAGGCGATGGGCGCAGGGTTTGCGGCGACGGATCGATTTGTTGCTGAAGTGAAGGAGAACCGTCTTCGCGCGGGGTACGTGCTCGTGGGCGACGAAGTGTTTCTCTACGAGCGCTGCCGCCGTGCGGTGCTGGAAGCCCTTGCCCCCGCGGAGATGCGGGACTTTTGCCTGTCGGATCTGGACCTGGCCGAGACCAACATTTTTGAGGCGCTGGATCGGGCGCAGACTCCCTCCCTGATGGCGCCGTTTCAGGTGCTTTTCATCCGCAATCTGAAGACGCTCTACACGCGCGGCGCGAAGAAGGATGAGTTCGCGGCGATTGAGGCGTACTTCAAGTCGCCGAATCCGCAGGCGCTGGTGATTTTCGTGGCGGATCATTTGCGGATTCCCTCGGACCCCAGGCGGATGGACATGCAGGACAAAGACCGCTACGAGCGGATTCGCGAGACACTGGGGGACTGGTGCGGAATCGTGGAACTGGCCCGCGTCGACGAGGCCGATGCGCTGAAGTGGATTGCTGCGGATGCCAAGCGCCGCGAGGTGACGATCGAGGCGGACGCGGCGCGCGAGCTGGCCGACGCGCTCGGGGCGGACATGATGCTGATAGCGAGCGAAGTCGAAAAGCTGGTGCTGTATGCCGGCGCAAAGCGGCTGGTGACGCTGGGCGATGTGGAGACGATGGTCCTGGCAGCGAAGCAACGGTCGCTGTACGAGCTGACGGATGCTATTTCAGCGAAAGACCGGGCGCGCGCGTTGAGTCTGCTGCATGGATTGCTGAATGCTTCGGACGGCGGGGAGGATTCGGCGATCGGCCATCTATATATGCTGGCGCGGACCTTCCGGCAGATGCTGGTGATCCTCGAGAAGAACGTGCGCGACTCGCGGGCGATCTGGCAGGCGCTGTGGCAGGGGTTCCGCATGCCGCCATTTGCGGCCGAGGATGTGATCCGGCAGGCGCGGCGGTATAAGTCGCGGCGGGAATTAACGCGGGCGCTGCGGCTGATTGCGCGCGCCGACCTGGAATTGCGGTCGCAGCCCCCGGATAAGCGCCTGGTGCTGGAGCGCCTGGTCCTGGAACTGGCCAGCGAAGTGAAGACGATTCCCATGGGACTATCACCGCAGTACGCGATGGAGTGGTGAGGACTGGTCGTCCAGGCCGGCGCGCTTCGCGCCCGGATTCAAAACTGGAAAAATGATGGGGTTGTTTCCTTCCTGAAACGGCTGCCAGACGCCGGCACAGGGCAGATCGAACTGCGCGCAATGGGTTTTTACTCCGCACGAGTAGCCCGCGGAGCAGGCGCAGCAGGCCACGGTACGACCGCCGGGCTGCGATGCCCGTGGCCATCCACAGCGCGAACGCCGAACAGCACGTTGTCTTTCGAGACCGGAATCGTAATCGAGTAGTGCCCCTCCGGGCTTGACGAGAATTTGCCGTCCGTAACCGACGACAGCTTGTCGGCTGGTATCGACCGGGTCCAATCAGGCGCGGCCAGCGGCCGCCAGACGATTTCGTAGTGCGTGCCCGCGGGAGTGCCGGGGGACTGGTCCCACTCGATCTGCGTATTGTTGAGCGCGTTGGTGAAGACGCGGGGCGGCAACGGATACTGGACGTTCCCCGGCGCCGGCGGAGCGGATGCGAGGACGGCCATAGTGGCGGCGTTCAGGCGCGCTACGCGTGCGACGTAGTCGAAGTCAACATAGTTGAGCAAATCACCATACTGGACCCCGTCTTCGACGCGGACGTTCTGGTGCTGGTGGTTGAAATCCTCCCGCCACTCGGTGAAGCGGACTGCGGCGAATCCGTCCTGGTTGAACGAAGTGTGGTCTCCTCCGCGCTGGAAGCGGTCGCGGCGAAATTCGAGGACGGGGCTGAGAGTCGAGCTGTAAGTGCGGGCCACGTCGCTGATAGCCCGGGACAGCTCGCGCGACGGCGCATCGCTCTCATAGCCGAGCGCGAGGATGCGGCGAATTTCCTCCGGCGGAGCGCCTGCGGGGATGTTCTCAGAGAACACGCGGATGGCGTGGCGGTCCTGAAATTTGTCGCCCGGAGTGCGATTGCCGCCGACGATGTCGTTGTTGAGAACGGCCTCGAGATGCCAGCCTTCCTGCTTCGCAAGGTCGGCGAGATGCTTGCTGCCGTTCAGGCCCTGCTCTTCGCCAGCCACGGCGACGAAGATCAAAGTGGCGGGGAGTTTGAGTTTCGTGAGGGCCCGGGCGCATTCGATGCTGACGGCGACCCCGCTGGCGTCATCGTTGGCGCCGGGAGCTTCGGCATGCGTGTCGGCGTTGGTGCTGTTGCGGGAGTCATAATGCCCGGTGACCAGGATCATGCGCGATGCCTGCCCCGGATCGCTTCCGTGCATCACAGCATAGACGTTGGTGAGGGGTGTAGGCTGCGTGATGCGGGCATCGGGGCCGGTTCCGGGCGCCTGGGTGAATGAATCGCGACGCACTTCGAGGCATCCATTACAGCCGGCGGAGATTTCCTTGAACTGCGACTCGATCCAGTCAGCGGCGGCTGTGACGCCAGTACCGGGCGGCAGGTCCTTGTCGAGACTGGAGAGGGTGCTGCGATTATGGAACGAGACAAGCGTGGCAATCGTATGCTGAACATGCGCGGGTGAGATTTGCGAGAGCGCGCGTACGATGGCCGGATCGGGCGGCATAGGACGAATCGGGGAGCCGATGGCATCCAGATCCCGGTGTGCTGCATCGGCTGAAGTAGCGCGAGACTGACCGTTTGCGGCGAGGAGAGCGAAGGAGAGCAGGGCGCAGGCGGAGTGGCGAGATGCGATCATGACTATCGAGTATGCCCTGGAGACGGTATGCGCGCACGACTCTTGACGCGCGGGGCGATTCTCTTCAAAACTAGCGAAGGCGCCAGGGGTCGGACCGGCGGCAGGAGTGGAAAACGATTCTGAAGAAGCTAACAACATTTTTCGCAGGAGCAACGTCATTCTGATGGACTCACAAGTTTTTTCTCCATGTGGAGGGATTCATGCCGATGTGCCCTGAGTGCGAAACCGCGCTCGACTTCGATGAAGAAGAAGTCGAGGAAGGCGACGTGGTCGTCTGCGACGAGTGCGGGACCGAGTACGAGATCGTAGCGACCGAGCCACTGGAACTGAGCAAGGTGGAAGAGGGCTACGAGGACGAAGACGCACCTGCAGAAGAGGAAGAGGAATGAGGCGCTGGCCCCGCTCTTGCCCCTCAGGAGGATCTTTTGCGCCCGTGCGGCGGTGGTGGGCTGCAGCCGGCGTGGTTGTGCTTCTGCTGATGGCTTTGGCCCCGTGTACTGCTCGCGCGCAGGATTTTGGCCTGAGGAATCTGCAGGGCAAGGTGTTTGACGGCAGGGATGCGCCGATCAAGAGCGCAATCGTATACCTGCAGAACTCGCGCAACAACGACATCAAGACATTTATCTCCGGGGACGACGGGAGCTACCGATTCGCGGCACTTTCGTCGGACACGGACTACACGGTATGGGCGGCCTACCAGGGCAAGAAGAGTCCCTCGAAGCCGGTGAGCTCATTCGACACGCGCAAGATCATCTACGTGGATTTGAAGATTAAGTAATTCAGAGAACAGGGATAAGAAACAAAAACGCCACCCGTAAATGGGTGGCGTTTTTATTTGGTGCCGTCGCAGATTACTTTTCGCGTTTCCAGTGAACCAGATCCCCCAGCGTGGTGGTTGAGCTGGAGACCGGCGCTTTGTAGGCTTCGACGTCGGCGCGGCTGGCTTCTTCGCCGCTGACGGCGCGGATGCTGAGCGCGACCTTCTTCTCTTCCGGGTTCATCCGGATGATCTTGAACTCTTGCTCGCTGCCCTGCTCCAGCTTGATCGGCGCGCCATGCGCGTCGGTGGCTTCGGAGACGTGGCAGAGGCCCTCGATTCCTTCGGCGATTTCGACGAAGGCGCCGAATTGCGCGGTTCTGAGCACCTTGCCCTTGACCACATCGCCAACGCGATGCTGCGCGAAGAAGGTCTCCCAGACGTCCGGCTGCAGCTGCTTGATGCCGAGGGAGAGACGGCGATTCTCCGGCTCAACGCCGAGCACCACGGCGCGCACTTTCTCACCCTTCTTCAGAACTTCAGAAGGATGCTTCACGCGCTTGGTCCAGCTGAGATTGCTCACGTGGACAAGGCCATCGATACCGTCTTCGATCTCGATGAAAGCGCCGAAGTCGGTGAGGTTGCGAACGCGGCCTTCAACCGTTGCGCCGGTCGGATACTTATCGCCCAGGTGCTCCCAGGGATTCTCGAGGAGCTGTTTCATACCCAGCGAGATGCGCCGATCGGCAGGGTTCACGGCGAGGATAACGGTCTCGACGTCGTCGCCGGGCTTCACCAGCTTCGACGGATGCTTCATACGCTTCGACCACGTCATTTCAGAGACGTGAACAAGGCCTTCGATGCCCTGTTCGAGCTCGACGAACGCGCCGTAGTCGGTGACCGAGAGGACGCGGCCATGGACGCGGGCGCCGATGGGATAGCGCTCGGCGGCGTCGAGCCACGGATCAGGCGTGAGCTGCTTGAAACCGAGCGAGACGCGCTGCTTGTCTTTGTCGAACTTGAGGACCTTGACCTGGATCTCATCGCCGACGTTCACGAGGTCACGCGGATGCGTCAGCCGGCCCCAGGACATATCGGTGATGTGCAGAAGACCGTCGATCCCGCCGAGGTCGACGAAAGCGCCGTAGTCGGTCAGATTCTTGACGGTTCCCGTGAGGATCGCGCCCTCTTCCAGGTGCTCCAGAGTGTGGGAGCGCCGCTCGGACTGCTCCTCCTCGAGAATCTCTTTGCGCGAGACGACGACGTTGCCGCGCTTCTTGTTCAGCTTGATGACGCGGACCTGAATCGGCTGGCCGATGTAGGCGTCCAGGTTGCGCACCGGGCGCAGTTCGAGCTGCGAGCCGGGCAGGAACGCCTTAATGCCGATGTCGACCGTCAGGCCGCCCTTGACGCGACCCACCACCGTCCCCGTGACCGGAGTCTTCTCGTTGTGCGCCTTTTCCACCGTATCCCAGACACGGAGCCGCTGGGCCTTCTCGTAACCCAGCAGATAGCCACCTTCGGGCTCCTCGCGCTCGATCACGACATCGACACTGTCGCCGGCCTTCAGCTTCGGCTGGCCGGTGTGGTCCAGAACCTGCTCGATCGGAATCAGCCCTTCGGACTTCATCCCGACATCGACGACAACGTGTTTGTCGGTGAGCTTGATGACCGTGCCGGTGACTATCGCCGAGTCGTCGAAGGCCTGTGCTGCGGCTTCGGCGGCTTGCTCGCGGTCGAATGACTCGAGCGCGGCAGCGAAGTCTTCCATGCTGAGGTCAGGCTCTTCTTGATGCTCGGGCAAATCTGTCTCGGCTTGCGCTTCGGCAGGAGCGTCGTGGAACGAGGCTTCAGGGTTAGAGGTGGTTTCAGCCGACGGCTCAGACTGCTCGGTCGGTGCTTCCAGCGTTGGGACTTCCAATTCGGTGTTCAGAGGGGTGCTCTCGGTTTGTTCAGGATTGAGGACGTGTGCCATAGACAGCTCCGGGACTCATGCGGCGGCTCCCGGATTCCGCCCCACAGCGAGGACATCTGGCCGATGGTGCATCTGGCCGGAAATCAGGGCTGCAGCTTTCTTCGCCGTCAGCGGGAGGGTGTGGAGCCCAGGCGCGGTTCTCGGCGAAGTTCGGGGATCGCCGCGGCGGATCGAGTCCAGTTCAAACGGAGTAACCCATCGGAGATGGTGTGCGTGGATCGCAACACGATCTCCTGACTTGAAGCATCCGCAGGACTGGAAGGAGCAGGAGTGGCGACCGAAGGTCAGCGCAATGAATCCCGAGCGCGCAAACCCCCTGTAAAAACTATAGTGCCGCACTATTGACGTGTCAATTGAACGCGCGTGAACAGAACGAAAATAGAACAGAACTTTGGTTACGTAGGTAGGGGTCTGCGATGTTGACTTTTGGTGTAAAAATCGGGAAAAGAAATAAGGAGCGGCTGAAACCGCTCCTTTTTGGACTGCCAGGGATGACGATTGGGAGGACTATTGAGGCTGCCCAGCTGCCGGGGCCTGCGGAGGCGGGGGTGCTGAGCCGTCCGGCGGAGGCGCCTGGCGATGCTTCCGCCACATATTCTGCCCATCCGGGCCGCCTGGACCGGGGCCAGGCCCCTTGGGGCCCATTCCGTTAGGACCACGACGTCCATCGCGCATCATCATCTTGCCGCGTTGCTCTTCGCGCATGGCTTTTAGCTTCTGCCACTGATCCGGCGTGAGTGTTTTGCGAAGATCGAAGAGCATGCGGGCGTTGGCCTTCTCCAACTCAGCACGCGCCTGGGCCACGGCATCGATCTGCGACAGGATCTTCCCCTCGTCCGGCTGATCGGCTTCAATCATCGGATGCAGAAGAGTCTCCTGCTTCTCAAGATTCGCGTTCAGGTCGATGAGCTTGAGACGGTGCTGCAGGAAGATGTCGTCCATCTGCTTCTTCTGCTGATCGCTCAGGCCGAGTTTCTGCGCGAGGTCCGGGTTGTTCCACCAGCGACCGAACTGACCGTCGTGGAACGCGTGCTCCATGGGAGGTCCGCCGAAGCCTCCCCCTCCAGGTCCGCGTCCCGGCCCCTGTGCGGGGTCAGGCCCGCCCGGGCCTGCCGCAGGACCAAAGTCCTGGGCCAGGGCCAGCCCGGAAGTGATGAGACAAAATAACGTGCCAATCAGAAAGCTATTCCTGCGTGACATTCTTTTTCTCCGTTACTGCACTGCTGCTGGTGGTCTGGTCGCTGACGTCGGCTAATGGCCGCAGAGCGTCCGGTACATCTTCTGAAAGTTCGCTGTCGATCTGGTTCATCAGGACGGTGTCGTCGACGGCGGCGCGGGCATCGGCGGCGTTGGGCTGGCCATTCTTCGCAACCGGGCCCGAGTCGGAATGGTGATGGAAGTGGCTGTACGCGGGTACAAGAGCGGCGGCGGCGATGGCCGCGGCCAGAGCGGGCGCCAGCAGGAAACGGAAGCCGACGATCCGCGCGGGACGAGGTGCAGGGACGAAGGGCCGGGCGGCTTCGCGGTCCGCGACGTGATGCATGGCCGACCGATAGAGGCTAAGGGCCTCGGCCAGGTCGCGGACTTCGTCGCGTGTGGCGTCGGGTTCCGAATTGGTGGCTGCTTCTCTGCGGAATTTCATTTCGCTTCTCCCATGCGCTCGCGGATGATGCCGAGCGCCCGATACAGGTGGGACTTCACCGTACTGAGGTTCATCCCGATGGTGCTGGCAATTTCGTCCAGCTCCATCTCTTCAACAAAGCGCAGCACGAACACCGTGCGCTGCTGCGCGGATAACTTCTCTACCGCCTGCCAGACCGTGGCAACGCGCTGGCGGGCTAAGGCTAAACTTTCCGGCGAACTGCGTCCGTCGGGCACCCAGTCGCTGATGTCCATCACATCGAGCGCCGAACCGCGAGTCTTCTGCCAGAAGCGCAGACTGCGGCTGCGGAGGTGATCGCGCATCAGGTTGACGGCGATGCGTGTCAACCAGGTGCTCAGGCTGGAATCGCCGCGGAACTGATGCCGTGCGCTCCAGGCCTTGAGGAAGCATTCCTGGGTCAGCGACTCGGCGGCATCCCGATCCGTGAGAGACGAAAGCAGAAAGCGCAGAATGCGCGGCCGGTACACACGCACGACTTCGTCGAAGTCGGCGAGCTCCAGCATGGCTTGCTCCCGTTTCTCGATGGCGAGCTCGTTGCCTGCGATCTCTTCCATGCGACCAGATAGACGGGATTTCACGGGGCAAGTTTACAGCGAAGGGCGAAAAGACGGGGCTCCCAGCTCCAGGCTCTATTCCGGGTGGAATTCGGGAGCAACTCCGATGCTGAGCACATGCTGGGGCAGGTAGGTCTCCGGAGCATCGCCGCGGACGCAGTTTTTGCCGGACAGCTTGGCTTCGGCGAGGGCGCGCTCGGCCTCGCGCAGGACGACGAGGGGCGAGCGGCCACGGCTGATGGCCACGCCGATGCTCGCGGTCAGTGTGGTCTCGCCGTTGTCCGCCTGGAAGGGGCGAGCGAGGATGGATTCGCGGATGCGGTTGGCGAGGAGAACGGCGTTCTCCAGGGTGCACCCCGGCAGCGCCAGCAGAAATTCATCTTCCCCAGCGCGGCCGATAAGGTCGTAGCTGCGGAGCTGGCGGCGAAAGCGGTTGGCAAGCTCGATGAGGACGCGGTCGCCGGTTTCGTATCCGTAGCTCTGATTGACACGAGAGAAGTCGTCGAGGTCGAGCAGCATCAGGCTGAGCGGGGTCTTCATGCGCTGAACGCGGTCGGTCTCCTGGAAGATGAGGCTGAGGAGGGCTTCGCGGTTCCAGAGCCCGGTCAGGCCATCATGCGTGACGTGGTAGCGCAGCTCGGCGGACTGTTTCTGCACCCGGCTGGTCAGGGAGATGACGCGCTCGGCGACTCGGATCCGAACTTTGAAGTCCGTGATGTCCAGGTTTGTGGAGCCGGTGGGGAAGACGAGAAAGTCATCGCAACCGCATTGAAGGGCGGCGCGAATCCGGTCATTGCCGGGGCGGTCGCTCAGCAGGATCGTCCAGGTGCGACGCTGCTCCTGACGGCGGCGAATTTCCCACAAGATTTCCACCGACGGGGGCCCGGCGAGGTCCATATCGAGAATTGCGATGGAGGGCGGGGTGTCGCTCTCGAGGCGGGCGAGCGCGTCGGCTCCGGTCTGGGCGATCTCAACCTGATAGTGCCAGGACTCCAGGGTAGCAGCCAGATATTCAATCATCCGGGAATTGGAGCACCCGAGCAGGACGATGGGGCTGGTGCTCACCGTGATGGTGTTGACAGGCATGAAGATCTCCCCTGCCGCCTCTATCGGTCGCGAGGTGAGAATGGTTTAAGAAAAGGGACGAGATGGCGGGATTTCGGGCACGCGGGAGCGCGGAGAAACAATTCGGTGGCCGAAGCCGGAGCAAAGCTGGCGAGACCCTTCCCTTTTCCGGAAGCGTGACATTCCTCAGTAACCATGGGTCACATAAAAATTTGCATTGAGCCGCGCCTTTCATGTGACGATTGCGTGCAATAATAAAAAACGAAAGAGCCATTTACATGGCGTTCAGGGCCCGCACGTCGCGACTCTGTCGAGGAGATAGCGATGATCCCTTCCGTTAAGACGACGCATGTCATCCCCAGACAGCTCCCCCCGGTGCGCCTGGCAAGTGTTTCCACCCTCCTTCATTGCCCGTTTTGCATGACCACCATCGGAGCCTACAAAACTCCGGCGGAGCGGCTGCGGCTGGAAGCCAAACACTTGTGCAGCGACAAGGTAGTTGTCAGGAAGCCTGCGGCTGCAATCCCGTTTAATTAGGACGGTCTCAGGCTTCGAGGCCAGACCAGCAGTGGAGTTGTGTGTCCGGTGCGACGCCGGAAGCGCGATTTTGCATTCCGCCAAAGATCCGTTACCACCCATGGCGCCGGCGTTCCTGTTGTAACTCCGCAAAAGTCCAAGGTGGCATACTACCCAACCGCTGGAGTAGCATTCAGCATCGAAACGCGCCAATTGCCGGAGGGCTCACGCCTTTGGTATCAGGAACGATTGCATTTGAGGAATCAAAGATGAAGGC
>Ga0302326_10022593_pt1 | contig 12853 bp, 14 predicted proteins | sample Palsa_T0_3_FD_202264 | JGI IMG/M metagenome (GOLD analysis project Ga0302326, IMG submission 202264) | Peat permafrost microbial communities from Stordalen Mire near Abisko, Sweden - Palsa_T0_3 | ecosystem: Environmental > Terrestrial > Soil > Palsa > Peat permafrost | place: Sweden: Abisko... | reverse complement strand
ACCTGCTGCGGCGCACCGCGGCGCGACAACGTCGATGACGTGGCCTTTCTGAGCCGCCTGATACAGACGCTCGTGCAGGTCCATCATGCCGATCCCCGGCGCGTGTACGTGACCGGCATCTCCAACGGCGCGTTCATGGCCTACCGTCTGGCCTGCGAAGCGACGGTTCCCATCGCTGCGATCGGTCCGGTCGCCGGGACGCTGGTGGTGCCGTGCCCGCACCCGCAGCCCACCTCGATCCTGGCGATCCACGGGCTCGCCGACCACACCGTTCCGTTCGCCGGCGGCAACGGCAGCGCCGAAGTTCGCAACGTCCCGTCGGTGGCGGCGAGCCTGCACACCTGGATCGCCGCCGATCATTGCGGAGGCGCCGTCGAGAGTCGTGCACCGCCGCTGACGACGCGCTCGTGGACGTGTGCGCAGGGCCGCGCGATCCGGCTGATCACCGTCGACGATGCCGGACATCAGTGGCCCGGCGGCGAGCCTCCGCCGGCCCTAGCCCAGGCGCTCGCCGGGCTGTTGCGATTGCACATCGATACGCCGAGTTCTGCGCTCGACGCGACCGCGACGCTGGCCGCGTTTTTTACCCAGCATACCGCTTCCGCCGCACGCTAGGCCCGGACCGGACTTACATCGCGAGTTCGGACATCGGCGGGAAACCGTGCTGCGCGCGGCCTTCGTCGGCATCGTTCTTCATCGAGGACTTGTAGAGTTCGAGGTGGCCGTCGGTCGCGCGGTCGCGATACTTGTCGCGCAGCGCTTGCATCGCGACCTCGTCGAGCGGCGTGAAGCCGTCGGCGATGCGAACGTGATGGTCGAGCACCGGCTGCGAATCGATGCCGGTCACGGTCGTCAGGACGCCGGGCACCGACATCGCGTAACGCTGCGCGTCGTCGGGGTCGACCTTCCCGGCTTCGAGCATGCGGCCCTCACTGAAGGCTTTCATCCCGATGACCTTGATCCCGCGCTCGCGCGCCAGCGGCACGACGTGCTTTTCGAACGACCGGTAGTTGGGGTCGAGCACGTTGAGCGGCATCTGAGCGGTGTCGAACGGAAACCCGCGTTCGATCATCTCACGGTGAATCGCGGGACGCTTGTGCCCGGTGAAGCCGACGAAGCGCACGATGCCCTCACGTTTGGCCTGCTCGAGCGCTTCGACGACGCCGCCCTTGGCGTAGTGCCGGGCCGGATCGTCGTCGTACACGCACTCGTGAATCTGCCACAGGTCGAGGTGGTCCGTGCGCAGCCGCCGCAGCGATTCCTCGAGCTGGCGGCGCGCCACGTCGGCGCCGCGGCCGTGCGTACAGACCTTGGTCATCAGGAACACGCGGTCGCGCCGGTTGCCGTCGGCCAGCGCCTTGCCCATCCGCTCCTCGCTGACGTGCTCGTTGTACTCCCACGCGTTGTCGAAAAACGTGATCCCGGCGTCGACCGCTGCGTGCAGCAGACGGATCGCCTCCCGTTCGTCCTCGAGCAAGCCCAGGTGATAGCCGCCGAATCCAATCGCCGACACAGCGACCCCCGGCGCGATCTCGCGCATCGCAATCATGCCGAATCTGTACCCGCTTCACGGCCGCATACCCGCCAGGCATGGGACGCCGCGGGAGCGCGGAATGGGCCTGGCGTGAGCTGGCTGGGAAAATTGCGGACGGCCCTGACGCGTACGCGCGAGGCCTTCGGCGGAGAGCTCGAGACGCTGGCGCTGGCGCGCCGCCCGATCGACACCGCGTTGTGGGACGACCTCGAAGAGATTCTGCTGGCGGCCGATTTCGGCGTGCCGACGACGGTCAAGATCGTCGAGGCGCTCAAGGCGGTTGCGAACCAGGATCGGTATGCGACCAGCGACCAAGTGATCGCGCGTTTCCGGCGCGACGTTCAGAATTTTCTCACGCTGCCGGAGATGGGTCTGCAGCTTGAGGTGAAGCCGGCGGTGGTGCTGATCGTCGGCGTGAACGGCAGCGGGAAGACGACGACGATCGGCAAACTTGCGCACGCCCTGGTCGCGCAGCGCAAGCGCGTGCTGGTCGTGGCGGCCGATACCTTCCGCGCCGCGGCGGCCGAGCAGTTGGCGGTGTGGGCGCAGCGCGCCGGGGCCGAGTTTCTGCGCGGCGCCGAAGGCTCGGATCCCTCGGCGGTCGTGTTCGATGGGATGACCGCCGCCAAAGCGCGCGGCGTCGACGTCGTGCTGGTCGATACGGCGGGCCGCTTGCAAACGAAGACCAACTTGATGGAAGAACTGAAGAAGATGCGGCGCGTCATCGAGCGCGAGACGGGGCTGCCGCCGGCGGAAACGCTGCTGGTGGTCGACGGGACGACCGGACAGAACGCGCTCTCGCAAGCGAAGCTGTTCAACGCCGCGACCGAGCTCACCGGATTGGTGGTGACGAAACTCGATTCCACCGCCAAAGGCGGCGTCTTGGTCGGCGTCGTCGATCAACTCAACGTGCCGGTGAAGTTCATCGGCCTCGGCGAGGGCCTCGACGCGCTCGCGCCCTTCGACCCCGCCCAATTCACCCGCGCGCTCTTCGAAATCTCACACGCGGCATAGGCCAGTCAGAAGCGGCGGAAGCGGCTCAGCCAGGCGTCGAGTTCGGCGAGGCCGGCCGGATCGAGGGCGTAGATGCGGCGCTGCGCTTCGCGCCGCACGGTGATCAGGCCGGCCTCGCGCAGGAGGCGCAAATGCTGCGACACCGCCGGCGCGGTCATATCAAAGCGGCGGGCGATTTCGCCGGCGGGCAGCTCGCGCGCGGCCAGCATCTCGACGATCCGTTGGCGCGTCGGATCGGCCAGCGCTCCAAAAGCGACCATGCCCCATTATGTGACGCACACTTAATTAAGTCAAGACCGAAATATAATGACCGTCGAACACAGGTTCGATAAGCGCTCGCTTCGAAGAGCGGGAGTAACGACGCGCCACTAGCCGGCGCGGGAGCAGGGCGGGATATGACGGTGGGCCGTCGTTCGCACCCTGCCACGCATCTGGCACACCAGCGCGATAGCGTCGGACCGACGACCCGACATCCGCAACGGAGCATCATGGCAGACGACAAGACAACCGCCCTCAACAGCGCGCTGGCACAGATCGAGCGCCAGTTCGGCAAGGGCTCCATCATGAAGATGGGCGAGTTCACCGACAAGATGGCGTTCGACGTCATTTCCACCGGCTCGATCGCACTCGACCTCGCCCTCGGCGTCGGCGGCCTGCCGCGCGGACGCATCGTCGAAATCTACGGCCCGGAGTCATCCGGTAAGACGACGCTCGCGCTGCACGTGATCGCCGAGGCGCAGAAGCTCGGCGGCACCGCGGCCTTCGTCGACGTCGAGCACGCGCTCGACCCGGCCTACGCGCAAGGGCTCGGAATCGACCTCGACAACCTGCTGGTCTCGCAGCCCGACGCCGGTGAACAGGCGCTCGAGATCGCCGAGATGCTGGTGCGCTCCAACGCGGTCGATGTGGTCGTGGTCGACTCCGTCGCCGCGCTGGTCACCAAAGCCGAACTGGAAGGCGATATGGGCGATACGCACGTCGGCCTGCAGGCGCGGCTGATGTCGCAGGCGTTGCGCAAGCTGACCTCGGCGATCTCGCGCTCGAAGTGCGTGATGATCTTCATCAACCAGATGCGCGAGAAGATCGGCGTGATGTTCGGCAACCCCGAAACGACGTCGGGCGGCCGCGCGCTGAAGTTCTACGCCTCGATTCGGCTCGACGTGCGCAAGCTCGAACAGATCAAGGTCGGCACCGACGTGGTCGGTTCGCGCACGCGCGTCAAAGTCGTGAAGAACAAGGTCGCGCCGCCGTTCCGGCAGGCCGAGTTCGACATCACCTACGGCAAGGGCATCTCGAAGATGGGCTCGATCATCGACGTGGCGCTCGAACGCAACCTGATCGGAAAATCCGGCTCCTGGTACACCTACGGTGAACAGCGGATCGGTCAGGGGCGAGAGAACGCCAAGTCGTTTCTCGAAGAGCACACCGACGTCGCCGACGAGATCGCGTCGAAGATCCGCGAAGCGCTCAAGGCGAGCGGCTCGACCAACGGTTCGGCGCGCCCGGTCGGCGCAACCGTCGCCGACGACGAGTAGCGGCCCGGAGTGCCCTCCGCACGGGGTGCGGCGCTGCGCGCTTTGGCGCAGCGCCGCCTCACCGCGGCGCAACTCGCCGCCAAGCTCCAGCGCAAGGGCTTCGACGACGCCGCGGTCGAGGCGGCCATCGCTTCCTGTAAACGCGACGGTCTGCTCGACGATGGGCTCTTTGCGCTGCTCTACGTCGAAGGTCGGCGCGGTGCGGTCGGCGATGCGCGGCTCGTTGCCGAACTGGTCAAGCGCGGCATCGACCGCGACGAGGCGCGCAGCCGGGTCAGTACGTCGGCTTCGCCCGAAGACGAGCGCATCGGTCTCGCCTACGACCGGCTGCGCAAAGCCAAACCCGACCTGTCCTACCAATCGGCGGCGCGGCGGCTCGAGCGGCTGGGATTCCCGGCTTCGCTGATCTATCGCCTCCTGCGCGAACGGGCGGGCGTGGATCTCGCTGAGACCGCCGGCGAGGCGAGTTCCTTCTAGGAAAGGCCCGTCGGGGCAGGAAATGGGAACGCGAAACGATGCGATCCCTCATCGCTCGCGCGCTGGTTATCACGCTCGCGTTCATCGCGTTGCCCGCGCCGCGACCGGCGGCCGCGGTCGAGGTCGACGCGCTCGCGCGCGCAGCCGCTGATTACACGGCTCCCAATCCCGAGCTGCAGTCGCTCTACCGCTCGGCGCTGCTGAACACGACCCGCCAGATCACGATCGCCTCCGACGGCACCGCGTATGTGAAGACGGGCGACATCCCGGCGGAATGGCTGCGTGATGCGAGCGCCGAGGCACGACCGTATCTGTTCTTCGCCAAGAAAGATCCGCAAGTCCAGACGATCCTGCGCGGCATGCTCGCGCGGATGGGCAAGTACCTTCAGATCGATCCCTACGCGAACGCCTTCACGCTCGACTACCGAGTCTGGGAACAAAAGTTCGAACTCGACTCGCTCGCGTATCCGATCTCGCTGGCCTGGATGTATTGGAAGCAGACGGGGGATAACAGCATCTTCACACCCGAACTCGCCGCCGGCTTCGACAAGGCGCTCGAGACAATGGAGCGCGAGCAGGACCACCCGCGCAACTCCAGTTACACGCATCGAGAGCTGCCCAACGGCGGCAAGGGAAATCCGGTCGGCTACACCGGGATGATTTGGACCGGCTTCCGGCCCTCGGACGACGCCTGCACCTACAATTTCCTCATCCCCTCCGAGATGATGGCCGTGGTCGTGCTCGGCGAGCTGCAAGAGATCGAGCGCGACGTCTACCACAACCTGATCAAAGCGCAGCGTGCCCGCGCTCTGCGCAATGAAGTGCAGAACGGGATTCAGACCTATGGGGTGGTGTTCACGCCCAACTACGGCTACGTCTACGCGTACGAAGTCGATGGCCTCGGAAACGCGCGCTTGATGGACGACGCCAACATTCCCTCGCTGCTCTCCGCGCCGTACCTGGGCTACACCAAGACCTCGTCGTTCATCTACAAGAACACGCGCAAGTTTCTGCTTTCCCCCGACAATCCGACCTACTATGTCGGGAAGCTTGCGCGCGGCATCGGTTCGCCCCATACCAACGAAGGCTGGGTGTGGCCGCTGGCGCTGTTGATGGAGGGGTTCACCGCGTCCACGGATACCGAACGCAAGGACGTGCTGGCCGAGATCCTGGCCTCGGATCCCGGCGACCACCTGCTGCACGAAGCTTTCAATCCCGACGATCCGACCAAATTCTCGCGGCCCGACTTCGGCTGGCCCAACGCACTCTTCAGCGAGTACGTGATGACCTCGTTCGGCGGCTTTGCGCCGCTGCCGGTCGGCAGCACGAGCGATCTCGACTTCCGCGGTGACTGAGCCGAATACGCCGGCGATCGACTGGCCCGCACCGCGCGACCCGCGGCGTCCGGTCGACGTCGCGGTCGGGATCCAGTGGGGCGACGAGGGCAAAGGCCGCGTGGTCGACCTTTTGGCACGAAACTACGGCGTCATCGCGCGTTTCGGCGGCGGCGATAATGCCGGACACTCGATCGAGGTCGGCCCGACGAAGCTCGCGCTGCACGTCGTCCCCTCCGGCGTGCTCGTCGAGGGGACGAAGCTCTTCATCGGCGCCGGCACCGTCGCGTCGCTGCGCGGCCTGGCCGACGAGATCGACATGCTGGCCGCACTCGGGATCGACGTCTCGCGCATCAGCATCTCGGACCGCGCGCACGTGGTGTTTCCGTATCACGCCGCACTCGATCGGCTGAGCGAGAAACAGCGCGGCAGCGGCGCGATCGGCACGACGGGGCGCGGCATCGGACCCGCGTACGTCGACCGGGCCGCGCGCCTGGGCATCACCTTCGGCGACTTGTCGAAACCCGCGCTGGTGGCGTCGAAGATTCGCGCCGCGCTGCTGGCACGCGCGCCGCTGCTCTCGGGTGCCGAGGGGCTGCCGACCGAAGAGGATGTAGTCGGCGAGACGCTGGTGCTCGCGCAGCGCATCGTGCCGCACGTCGTGCCGGGCGTGCGCTGGCTGCACGACGCGATCGCGCGCGGCGAACGGATTCTCGCTGAAGGCGCGCAAGGGACGATGCTCGACGTCAATTTCGGAACCTATCCCTTCGTCACGAGCTCGGTCACGATTGCGGGCGGCGCGTGCACCGGCCTCGGTGTCGGCCCTTCGACGATCGGCGGCGTGCTCGGCGTCGCCAAAGCCTACTGCACGCGGGTCGGCAGCGGCCCATTTCCCTCGGAACTCGACGACGAGCGCGGGGAACGCCTGCGCGCGCAAGGGCGCGAGTTCGGCGTGACGACCGGCCGGCCGCGACGCTGCGGCTGGTACGACGCCGTCGCGGCGCGCTATGCCGCCGAACTCAACGGCCTCGATGCGCTGGTGATCACCAAGCTCGACGTGCTTTCCGGCTTCGAGCGGCTCGGCATCGTCACCGGTTATCGCCGGGCCGACGGCACACCGTGCGACGTGGAGGCGATCGGCGAACCGGACCTCGCGGTCGAGGTCGAAGAGCATCCGGGCTGGAGTGACGATCTGCGCGGCGTGCGCCGCATTGCGGACCTGCCGGCCAATGCACGCGCCTTCGTCGACCGGCTGGCGGCGCTCACCGGCGTTCCCGTGCGCGCGGTCTCGGTCGGCCCCGAACGCTCGGCGCTGGCGACGTAACCGCCCCGTCATCGCGCGGCAATCTTCGCCGCGCAGACTGCGGCCACGTTATGGCGCGCCGCAGGTTTCGCTTTGGACCGCTCCTGGACGCGCAGCGCCGGGATGAAGCCGTGTGCCGCGCACGTTACCTGCAGCGGCGCGCGGAAGCCGAGCTCGCGCGTCGCCGTGGCGAGGAGCTGGCTCGGCTTCTCGAGACTGCCCGCGCCGGCGCGTTGGCGGATTTAGAACGGCCGGGGCTGCGCGAACGGCAAGCCTACCTTGGCGCGCTCGAGCGGCGAGCGCGCACGCTGCGGCCGTACGCCGGCGAACGCGAAGCCCTGGCTGCCGCGGCGCGCGACGATCTCCTGCGCGCGGCGCGTGCTCGCGCGGCGCTGGAGCTGCTGCGCGACCGGCAGGATGCGGCCGCCGAGCGGTTGAGTCGAGCCGCCGAGGAACGCGAACGCGACGACGGGTGCGCGCGCCGCGCGACGACCGTGCGATGATGCTCGCGCCCGTGTTCGCGCCATGCGCGCTGGCCTGCGCCTTCGCCATCGGTGCGCTCGCGCTGCGTAGGGTTGGGCTGCGCACGGCCGGCGGCCGTCTCATCGAACTTGCGTCGTCGACCCACCTGTCGCCGCAGGTCACGCTGCACGTCATCAACGCGGGCGGCCGTTCCCTGCTCGTCGCCGCCGGGCCGGCCGGCGTCACCCTGCTGGCGGAACTCGGGTCCGGCAGTCCCGCGGCCGGCGTGTGCCGAAGCGCGCCGGTATGCGCGTGCTCGTCGTCGATGATGCGGCCGTGATGCGCGCGCTTCTGAGCGCGATCCTCCGCAGCAACGGGTTCGAAGTGGCCGGTGAGGCGTCCGGCGGCGCCGACGGGCTCGCACAATATCGCGCGCTGCAACCGGACGTGGTGACGCTGGACGTCACGCTGCCCGACATGGATGCTGCCGGCGCCGTTCGCGCGCTGCTGGCAGCGGACTCCGCAGCGTGCATCATCGCGTGCGGTTTCTCCTCGCAACGTGCGCTCATCGATGCCGCGTGCGCGGCAGGCGCGCGCGGCTACGTCGCAAAGCCGTTCGCGCCGCGGCAGGTGGCCGAAGCGCTGGAGCGCGTTCGCAACCCCTGAGGACGTCCGGGAACGGGTGACGAACAGCCGCAGGGTGACCGATCAGCCGACGATCCCCGGAGCGCCTCCCCTCCCCGAGGCCCCCGCCAAAAAACCCGGTTTGCCGGTCGGTCGCACGCTGGTGTGGCTCGGCATCGCCGGCGCCTCGGCGGCGCTGACGTTTTTCATTCTGCGTGCGTCGATGCGCGCCCAGCCGCCCGGCGACGAAACCACCGAACGCATCCAGGCACTGATCGACGAAGCGAACCGCCTGATCAAGACGCTGGACGAGAAGAAGCCGGACTAGTGCCGGGCCACGCGCCGGCGGCCGCGCCGGCCGTGGGTGCACGGGCCTGGCTGCAGTTCACCGATCTCCTTGCCAACGGTCAGGCGGTCGGGCGGCTCGACGGCTTCGTCGTCTTCGTGTGGGGCCCGCTGCCCGGCGAACGCGCCGAGGTGCACATCACGGAGGTCAAGCCGAAGTACGCCGTCGGCGACGTCATCGCGTACGAAACGCGCTCGGCCCATCGCGCCGAGCCGTTCTGTCCGGTGTTCGGCGAATGCGGCGGCTGCCAAGTGCAGCACCTGGACTACCCGGCGCAGCTGGCCTGGAAAGCGCAGATCGTGCGCAGCGCCTTGCAGCGCATCGGCGGTCTGGGCGCGGTCGACGTGCGCCTGCCCGTCGGGATGAACGAGCCGCGCGCCTACCGCAACAAGATGGCGCTCGTCGTCGATCCCTCGGGACCCGAGACCGTGTTCGGATTCTATCAGGCGCGCTCGCACGCGCTGGTACGCATCGACGGCTGCCCGGTGGTGTTGCCGCAGCTCGATGCGGCCATCGCCGGCTTGTACGAAGCGGCTCGCGCACCCGAGTCCGCGGCTGCGCTGCGCGAGGTGAAGCACGCGATCGTGCGCGCCGGCGTCGCTTCGGGTGAAGCGGTCGTATCGCTGACCACCGCCGAGCGTTCCGCGGCGGTCGCCGCCGCGGCGCCGGCGATCGCGGCGCGGATTCCGGGCGCGGTCGGGGTCTCGAATTCGTACGAGCCGCGTACGGCCAACGCCGTCCTCGGCCGCGCGATGACCTATGTCTGGGGCCGGCACGAGATGGAGGAGACGATCGAGGGCGTTCGCTACCGCGTCTCGCCGGCGTCGTTCTTCCAGGTCAACAGCGAGATGGTCGGCCGTATCTTTCGCTTCCTCGCGCCCGGCGTCGGGCCGGGGCGCGCGATCGTCGACCTCTACTGCGGGGCCGGCACGTTCGCGATCTTTTTCGCGATGCGCGGCGCGAGCGTGGTCGGGATCGAAGAGAATGCAGCCGCCGTCGCCGAGGCGCGCGCGAACGCGGCGCGCAACGCGGTCGAGGGGCGCGTGCGCTTTGTCGCCGGACGCGTCGAAGGCGCGGTCGCGCATGCCGAAGGCAAGCGCGCCTTGGCCGAAGCGGAGATCGTCTTCCTCGACCCGCCGCGCAAAGGCAGCGATGAGGCCACGCTCGCTGCGATCGCCGAAGCCTGTGTACCGAACCTGTGGTACCTGTCCTGCAACCCGGCCACGCTGGCGCGCGACGTTGCCTTCGTCGTCGCGCGTGGTTACCGTTTAGGCGCGGTGCAGCCGTTCGACATGTTCCCGCAAACGGGGCATGTCGAGACGCTGGTCACCCTGCATCGCGACGACGCGCGCGCGGTGCGGCTGCCCGAGCGGGAAGGCACCCGCTGGGACGATCTCCTTCCGGACTGGCCGCCGGTCGATCAACGCGGCTGAAAGGCCGGATCTCCGAACTGCCACAACAGGAAGGTGAACTCGTCGGCGGTGAGGTCCGCGGCTTGATTGCGGTCGCCGCCGATCAGCCCGTGTCCCCCGTTGTAGTCGACGCGCAGCAGGATCGGGCGGGTGCTCGCCGTGGCCGCCTGCAGCGTGGCAACCATCTTCGCCGCCTGCCACGGGTCGACGCGCGGGTCGTTGATCCCGGTGGTCAGCATGACGGCCGGATACTTCGTTCCTTTGACGACGTGCTGCACGGCGCTGGTCGCGTAGAGGTTCTTGAAACCCTCGGCCGTCTTCACGCTGCCGAACTCCGGAATGTTGGGCGGCCCGTTGGGGGTGAACTCAATGCGTAGCTGATCCGACACCGGGATCTCGTCGAGCACTGCGGCAAACAGCGACGGCGCGCGATCGATCGCGCCGCCCATCGTGATGCCGCCGGCGCTGCCGCCGCGCGCGCCCATCTTCGCAGGCGAGGTGTACTTCTGGTCCTCGAGCCATTTCGCGCAAGCGATAAAGTCCGTGATCGTGTTGATCTTGTTGGCGTCTTTGCCGGCCAGGTGCCACTCTTCGCCGTATTCCCCGCCGCCGCGCACGTGAGCGTACGCGAGGACCCCGCCGCGTTCGAGAAAGGCGAGGCGTGGGGCCGAGTAACCCGGATCGGTCGAGATGCCGTACGAGCCGTAGGCGTAGAGGAGGGTCGGGGTCGCCCCGTTGCGGCGCATGTCGCGCCGGTGCACGATCGAGAGCGGAATTGCGGTTCCGTCGCTCGCGGTGACCTTGACCTCGTCGGCCACAACGCCGGAATAGTCGACCGGTGAGGGCGCGTCGAGCTTGGTGTCGGCGAGTATTCCGGTTGCTGGATCGTAGGCGTACCAGAGCGGCGACGTCGTCCATGACTGCAACTGCACCAGGAAGCCGGGCCGATCGTATTCGGTCGTCAACCCGGAGACGGTGCCATTCACCGGCAGGGGGATCTCGGTCTGCGTGCCGTCGTACGCGACACGCGTGATGCGGCCGAGCCCGTCTTGACGCGACTGCACGTAGAGGGCATCGCTGGCCGTTGCCAGATTGTCGACGACGCGCGTTCCGGCCGGGATCACGTCCGTCGCCTGCGCGATCGAACTGCCGAGCTCGAACTTGACCACCTTGTAGCGCGGCGCGTCTTTCGCGGTCATCGCGTACACGGTGTTGCCGTGAAAGCCGGCGTTGGTAACCTTGTCTTCGGGACGGATGACCAGCCGCCACGGAAGCGCGGCGGGGTCGCCGTTTAGCGCGCCCTTCGGGGCGGCGTACACGGTGACGAAGTGGTCGACACCGTTGATCACGACGCCGCCCAGAAACGGCGACTCCGGCGACAGGACGAGGGCCGCAAACGACGTGGCGGGGACGGTGACGCCCGGATTGACTCCCGAACAGAAGACGGCAGGGTCCGAGCTGCCCGGCTGGCCGATCACGTGACGGTAGGTGCGAACGTTGAGATACTTCATGAGCGGAGAACCACCGGCCGGGATCTCCTGGCGCTTGAGATAGTAGACCGCCGTGCCGTCGTCACTCCAGGCCGTAACGCCGAAATCAGCCCGCTCCGCGGTGTCGGGGAACTGCGTCCCAGTGGCGACATCGACGACGTGCAGCGTGGCCGCTTCCGAGCCTCCGGCTGCCAGGCCGAATGCGACGCGCGTACCGTCGTCGGAAGGCGCGAAATAGGAAATGGCCTGGTGCGGGCCGCTCATCGTATCGGGATCGACCAGCACGCGTTCGATCCCGTTACTGCGCACGTACAGCTTGGCCGAGTCGGCGCCCGACGGCGTCTTTTCGTAGAAGTACGTGCCGTGATGCACCACGACGCCCGACGACGAAACCGTCGTGTCGAGCAGCTGCTTGAGCCGTGCTTCGATCGTTGCATGTCCGGGGATCGAGTCGAGTACGGCGCGCGTGCGGTCGTTCTGTGCCTTCAGGTACGCCAGCAGGTCGGGTCCCTTCGCTTCCATCCAGCGGTACGGGTCGACGACCGTCGTGCCGAAGTACGTGTCGGTGACGGGGATCTGTTTCGCGACCGGGGCCGGCAGGAGCGCCGCCTCGGCGACCGCCGATAACGTCAGGACGGCGGCAAGGGTAACGGCGAGAACGTTCTTACGCATCAGCCCGGAGATTGCGCCCTCGGTGCGCCGGGCCTGCCGGCGTTGCCGCCGAAAAGCGCGGCGGTGATCGAAACGGCACGTTTGGTGCTGCGCGAACCCGACGCGCGCGACCTCGATGCGCTGCGCGCCTACCATGCGCGCAACGCCGAGCGCTTCGCTCGCTGGGACCCCGTTCCGGGCGACGATCCCGACGTCCATGCGAGTTGGATCGCGGCCCGACGTTTCGAAGGAGGGCGCGAGAAGCCGACCAGTTTCCTGGCCTTTGCGCGCGGTTCAGACGCCGTCGTCGCGCTCGTCAGCCTGACCTCGTTCAACGCGCATCCGCCGAGCGCGTCGCTCAGTTATTCCGTCGACGGCGCGCTCGAGGGCCGGGGCTATGCGTTCGAAGCGGTCGGCGGCGTCGTGACGTACGCGTTCGACGCGTTGGGGCTCGCCAGCGTCAACGCGCAGTACGACCCGGCCAACGAGCGCAGCGCACGGCTGCTGCAGCGGCTCGGTTTCCGGATCGTCGGCATCACGCCGGTCGTCCCCGGGATGGAACGCTTCATGCGCACGCTGGTCGAAACCGTGCGCGAGCGCAGTACTGAAGCTTAGGGGGCGAAGCGCTGCAGCAGCGCGATGATGTTTCCTTCCGAGTCGATCGCGTAACC
>Ga0302326_10022592_pt1 | contig 12853 bp, 10 predicted proteins | sample Palsa_T0_3_FD_202264 | JGI IMG/M metagenome (GOLD analysis project Ga0302326, IMG submission 202264) | Peat permafrost microbial communities from Stordalen Mire near Abisko, Sweden - Palsa_T0_3 | ecosystem: Environmental > Terrestrial > Soil > Palsa > Peat permafrost | place: Sweden: Abisko... | reverse complement strand
AAACTTCATGCGCCTTTCTTTGCGGAAAGGCGCACACGCAGCCATGTCTAGTGCAGTATGGCAGGAAATCCGGGTGCGCTCCGGTCGGGATGACAAGTTTGTTGCGAAGACGAAGCTGCCCCGACGAATCGTCGATTTCCAAACAAACTTGTCATCCCCAGCGGAATGTTCATGGGCCTGCGGCCTTCTGTCCAGCAACTGCCTCCATGGAAGCGTCGCCCTCCCCTTTGTCATCCCGAGCGCAGTCGAGCGATCTGCAGTTCCGCGGACCACTCCTGGAAATGTTTTTCGACCGAGCGTACCCGGAAGAGCTGGCACGCTGCGCTAGACAAGGCGGCGTGTGCGGTTTTCTGTAGGGAAAACCGCATGAAGATTGCGGCGCCGCCAAACTCGACAGGAAATCCGGGGCCGCCGAGGGATCTGCAGTTCGCTCAACCAGCATGGAATCCAAATGAAAGCGTGCTTGTTCCAATAAAGATCGTTATTTGAGGTTCAGGGCCGCCATCGCCTCATCGGCGCTGGGAGAGCTGACCTTGAGGTATTCCCCGACCCTCTTGCGTTCTTCGGCGGAAAGTGTGGGGGCGAGGGCGAGAATTCGCCGCAGGGTGGTGGAAATGTCGTCGATATAGTTCATCATTCGAATGGCTTCGCCGGAAAGGGGCATTGGGTTCTTCCTCTATACAATTGAACTATCTCCATTTTCCGTGCTGGGCGCGGATTCGTAAAGCGACCGGACCAATTTGGGTAGGCCGATCGCTGATCCTCGACCCCCCGGGAGCGCATCCAAAGAGACAATGTCAGCCACCAGCCATCTTTCGTCGAGCGAAGTCGCGTTACCTGAGCGAGCCGCAGTCAAGGCCAACCCGCGCCAGGAAGCCTCCAACGAGATGAGGGAATGCGTGGAGCGGGTGCTGCACACCGATGCCCGGGTGGCGGTCTCAACCTATCGGGTGCAAATGCACAAAGACTTCAATTTTGCGGACGCGCAAGCCATTGTTGGCTACCTCAAACAGCTCGGCATCGGCGACTTTTACTCCTCGCCTATCTTTGAAGCCCGCCCCAACAGCATGCACGGGTACGATGTCACCCGTCATGACCGCCTGAACCCTGAGATCGGGGGAAATGAGGGTTTTGAGAATTTCTCCGCCGAGCTACAGCGCCAAGGCCTGGGGCTTCTGCTGGACATTGTTCCCAACCACATGGGAGTGGGCAACGACTCTATCTGGTGGCAGGACGTGCTGGAGAACGGCCACGCCTCGCAGTACTCTGAATTCTTCGACATCGATTGGAAGCCGCTGAAGGCCGCCCTGCGCAACAAGCTCCTTCTGCCCATCCTGGGCAACCAGTATGGCGCCGAGTTGGAGAGCAAGCACATCCAGGTGTCGATCGAAGACGGGCGGCCGCTGATTCATTACTACGATCACACCATGCCCGTGGCTCCTCGCACCGTGCACCTGATTTTTGACGCGGAGCAGGTACCGCAGAATTTTCGAGAGCTGTTGCAGCAGATCGACCAGCTTCCGCCGCATGAGACCACCAACGACGATCTGCGGGAGCAGCGCCGGGAACGGTTGGCGCAGTTGCTGCCGGAGTTGCGGAGTGCGCTCCGCTCCCCTGAACTACAGCCGGTGATTCAGAATGCGCTGGAGACGATCAACGGCGTCGATGGAGATCCGCACAGCTTCGACCGCTTGCACATTCTGCTGGATGCGCAGCCCTACCGTTTAGCCTCCTGGCGCACTTCCGCGGAAGAGATCAACTACCGCCGCTTCTTCGATATCAACGACCTGGTGGGTCTGCGAATGGAGAATCCTGCGGTTTTCGCTGCGACGCACTGCCTCATTCGGTCGCTGATCGCCTCCCACAAGGTGACCGGGCTGCGCATCGACCACTGCGATGGCATGTTCAATCCTCGCCAGTATCTGATCCGCCTGCAGCTGTTGTACCTCGCCAGCCAATGCGCGGGCGAAGCACCCCGGCAAGAGACCGCGGCGAACGGAATCGAGCGCAGCATCCTCGATCCGGTTCGAGGGTATGACTGGTCGCAGAGCCAGGGGCCGCTCTATACAGTGGTGGAGAAGATACTGGAGCCGCGCGAATACCTGCCGCCGGAGTGGCCGGTCCGCGGAACCTCAGGATATGACTTCGTTTATCTGGCCAACGGCATCTTTATTCAAAGCGCCAACGAGAAGCGGTTCAACCTTCTCTATGCCCAGGTGCTCGGGCACCCGGCTGATCCGGACGAAATCATTTACCGGTCCAAGCTGCAGGTGATGCAGACGGCACTGGCCAGCGAGGTGTATGCGCTGACCAACTTGCTCAGCAAAATTGCCGCTTCCAATCGGAGGGCGCGGGACTTCACCGATAATATTCTTGAGACGGTTTTGCGCCACACCATCGCCGCCTTCCCCGTCTATCGAACCTATATTGACGACCGGGGTGAGTACAGTGAGCGCGACGTAGCATTTTTGCGATATTCGATCGCCCGGGCCAAACGCCTGAACCCGGATATCGATGCCTCCGCTTTCGACTTCCTGCGGGAGACGCTGCTGCTGCAGAACAGTTCACCGGCGGCCAAGCAGAAACCCGATCCGCAAATCCTTTATTTCGCCCTCAAATTCCAGCAACTGACAGGACCGGTGATGGCCAAGGGGGTTGAGGACACCACGTTTTATGTCTACACTCGCTTCCTTTCGTCCAACGAGGTCGGCGGTTCGGCGAAGTCCTTTGGCATCTCGCTCGAAACCCTGCACCAGAGCAACCAGGAGCGGCTGAGACACTCACCGGACACCATGCTGACGACGTCGACCCATGACACCAAGCGCAGCGAAGACGTGCGTAACCGGCTGAACGTGCTTTCTGAGCTTCCCCAGCTTTGGTCGTCATCCGTGCATCGTTGGCAGCGAATGAATTCCAAGTTCAAGCAACGCATGGAAGACGGCCGCATGGCGCCGGACAACAACGAAGAGTATCTGCTGTATCAGACGATCCTGGGCGCATGGCCGTGGCAAATGGAAAGCCAACAGGATCGCGAGGACTATGTGGAGCGGATTAAGCAGTACGCGTTCAAGGCTCTGAGTGAGGCCAAAGTCAACTTGAGCTGGATCAATCCTGACCCTGAGTACATGAAGGGGGTGCACGCGTTTATTGGCGCGATCCTGATGCCGGGTACGCGGGGAAAGGAAACTCCCTTTGTCGCCTCGCTCAAAGGGCTGTTGCCGCAGCTCAAGCTATTTGGCGCGGTCAATTCCCTGGCCCAGGTGGTGCTTAAGATTGCCGTTCCCGGGATACCTGATTTTTACCAGGGGAACGAGCTGTGGGAGCTAAACCTGGTCGACCCAGACAACCGGCGGCCGGTGGATTACCGTTTGCGCGCCGGGTACCTCGATGCGCTGCACGCGCTGGCAGAGCGGGAGGGCCCTGCCGCAGTGTGCCGCGACGTGCTCGGGAATCTCGTGGATGGCAGGGCGAAGCTTTGGACCACCCATCGTGCACTGCAATTGCGTACACGGGAACATGCTCTCTTCCGCCGTGGTGAGTACGTTGCGCTCGAGGTCCCCGGGGAACGGCAGGAAAATGTGATTGCGTTTTTACGCCGGGATACGGCGAGCGAGCGAAGCGTCCTGGCCGTGATGCCGCGTTTCGCCTACACGCTGATGAGAGGCAAAGCGGAACTGCCTCTCGGGGAAGCATGGGGCAAGGATCAGTTGCAGATCCCGGTGTCGCCAGGGACGCGTTATACGAATGTGTTCACTGGAGAATCGGTGACCGTGCCGGAACAGCAAAATTTGCCGCTGAGTACCCTGCTCGGGAGCTACCCGGTGGGGCTCTTTATTAGCGAAGAGTAGTGGGTTGCGCTTTCGATTGGGTATGGATCGGGATTATCGCCAATCCTGCGCACCGTGATGAATGTGGAGAATTTCGACGGCTTCAGCTTTCACCGGGTAGACCACGACATAGGGGAGCGGCGTAAGCGGAAGTTCCCGCGTGCCACTGCGATGGCCGTGTCTGCCACGGTTAGGTGAGGTCTTGAGGGAACGGATTCGCTGATAGATTGTCCGCACGGTCAGTTCCGCAAAATACGGATAGTGCAGTTGCAGATAACTCTTGATGTTTTCTAAGTCGTCGGCGGCGGGGACTGTCCAACGAATGCGCATCAGGGCTTGAACATGGCTTCAACGCGGGCGTCCATTTCTTCTTCTTCGATAAATTCGCCGCGCTCGGCTGCCGCTATTCCTTTTTCCACGGCTGCAAGGAACCGGGCTTCTCCGTCGAGATAACGGGCAACAACATTGGCCACCAACTGCTCGGGGTTGGCCCTGGCTTTGGCGGCGATTTGCTCAAGCTGCGCTTGCTGCTCGGGGGTGAAATGTAGTTGCATGCCCCTCAAGGTACGGGAAAACTTCGCTTGAAGCAAGATCCACGAAAACCCTGTTTGAGACATCGCCGTGGAGTAAACCTGCTTTGTGATATCTCCCGGCCAGGGACAGGACCCGAACCAGCGTTGCTTAGGCCTTTGGCGGCTCTACCCAGCCGTCGCGATCGGTTAGCTCGGCGAGCTGCGCCAAGCCGTAAGCCTGGTCGGCTTTGAGCGCATCGGGCGGCATGCGCCAGGTCCAGTTGTTCTCGGGCGTGGCCGGTGTGTTCATGCGGGCTTCCGAGCCGAGGACCAGAACGTCCTGCACGGGGAAAATGCAAACATCGGCGACCGAGGTCGAGGCCGCGCGAATCAAGCTCCAGACCACGTCATTCGGAGCCGGGTTGAGATAAAGATAGACCGCATTCCTCTCGCTCCCGGTAATACCGTGCTGCCACCAGCCCAGCGTGGTGTCGTTATCGTGCGTGCCGGTATATACAACAGTGTTGGCTACATAACGGTGGGGCAGGTAATTGTGGGCGGCGCGGTCGCTGAAGCCGAATTGCAAAACGCGCATCCCGGGAAGATCGAACTTCTCGCGCAGCGCATCCACTTCGCGGGTAATCAAGCCCAGATCCTCGGCAATCAATGGCAGCTCTCCCAACTGGTCGCGCAGCGCATTAAAGAGAGCGACGCCAGGGGCCTTGACCCATTCACCATGGATGGCGGTGTCATCCTCGGCGGGAATCGCCCAGAAGGCTTCAAAGCCGCGAAAATGATCGAGCCGGATGATGTCGTAAAGCACATGCGCCCGGCGCATGCGGTCTACCCACCAGTCGAAGCCCCGCTTTTCCAACACGTCCCACTTGTAGATGGGATTGCCCCAGCGCTGCCCGGTGGAGCTGAAATAATCCGGCGGCACACCGGCGACGCGAATTGGCGAGAGATCCTCATGCAGCTCAAACAATTCAGGATGGGTCCAGACGTCGGCACTGTCGTAGCTGACAAAGATCGCGACATCTCCGATAAAGCGTATGTCGCGCTGGGCACAGTAGGCGCGCAGGGCCTTCCATTGCTCATCGAAAGCAAACTGGATGGCCTGCTGGACCTCAAGCTCGTCCCGGCTCTCCTGCTGCAGTTGGAGCAGCGCATCCGGGTCGCGGTGTGCGTACTGGTTGGGCCAGGACGACCAGGAACCCAACGAGAATCTTTGCCGCAGCACAATGTAGCGCGCGTAATCCAGCAGCCAGAAGGCATTCTCCTCACGAAAGCGCTGGAAGCGGACCCACTGCTGATCGTCGTGGTGCGCCAGAAAATTCTTTGCGGCCTCCACCAGCAGCGGCCACTTGTGCTTCTCTACTTCCTCGAAGCGCACATTGCCCGCGTGGCCCGGCAGGCCGGCGAGGCGCTGGGCAGCGATCCAACCATCTTCTACCAGTTTCTCCAGGCTGATCAGCGAAGGATTGCCGGCAAAGGCGGAAAGGGCCGCGTAAGGCGAATTGCCGTAGCCAGTGGGGCTTAAGGGAAGAACCTGCCACAGCCGCTGTTTGGCAGCCGCGAGAAAGTCGGCAAAGTCATACGCGGCGGGACCGAAGTCTCCGATGCCGCCGTAAGAAGGCAAAGACGAGATATGAAGGAGGAGTCCCGACGATCGTTCGAGGGCCATTTATTATCTGTATCGGCGGTTAGCTCTGCATTCCCTGAGGCAGGCCGGTCTGCGCACGCTTGTTCATGCGAATGCCTCCCTGCTTTTGATAGCGGTCGGTCAGGTCAGTCACGAAGACCTCAAACATCTGCTCCCGCTTTTCGCTGAGCAACTGCTCGCGCGTGGCATCGAAGTTCTTGACTGTCTCCTCCGGTGTCGGCTCCTGCTTGTCATCGATCTTGGCCACAATGCCGCTGTGACCGGTGTTGATGGGCTTGCTGATCTGGCCAATCTTCAGCTCAAAAAGGTCGGGGGCCGCGGTGGACAACGCTCCGATATCCGGCACCTGCCCAGTTTGTCCCACCAGATCGCTGGTCTTGAGCGTTGCGCCCAGCTCCTTAGCGGCTTGGGCCAGATTGTTTTCGGCATGCGCCTTGTCGGCCAGTTCATTGGTCTTGCGCGCCAGGAGCTGGGGCAACTGCTGCTCCCGGAAATCGTCCACCAGGTGCGACTTGTATTCTTCGAAGGTCGGAGCGTGCGCAGACTTCACGTCTCCCACCTGGAAAACAGCGAAACCGTCGCCCGTCGAGCTCACCTGGGGAGCAGCCCCGGGCTTGGCGGCGAAGGCCAGGGTCAACATCTTTGCTCCGTCGGGTAAGCCGGAGAGCACCGCGTTCTGGGCCACGTAATCGGTCGTTACTACCTGCAGGTGGTGCGCCTCGGCAGTTTTTGCCAAGCCTGCTTTGGCTGCTTCCGTAGCCAGCTGCTGAGCGAAGCTGGCTTCCTGGTCCGCTTCCTGCTGACGGGTCAGCGTCGCCAGAATCTGGGCTTTCACCTCGTCCAGAGGTTTCAGGTGAGCTGTTTCCTTCTCTTCAACCTTGATGATGTGATAGCCGAAATCGGTCTTGACCACGTCGGAAATCTGCCCTGGCTGAAGGGCGAACGCTGCTTTCTCAAATGGCGGGACAGTCACGCCGCGTTGAATCATTCCCAACTCACCGCCCTGCTCCTTGCTGCCCGGGTCATCGGAGTTGGCCTTTGCCAGGACAGCAAAATCAGCACCGCCCTTGATCTGCTTGAGCAGCTCTTCCGCCTTAGCTTTGGCCGCGGCGTCTGTCTTCGCGTCCGCGCCCTTGTCCACCTTGATCAGGATGTGCCGTACCTTTACCTCCTCCGGCACCTGAAAATCCTTTTGATGTTGCTGGTAGTACGCCTCTACCTGCTGGTTGGTGACAGGCGGCGCTCCGCCCGGCACATCATTCTGGCGCAACGGAATATATGCCAGCTTGCGCGTCTCGGGAATCGCATCCTTGTAGCGCGCTGCACTCTGCTTGAAGAAGGCCTGCAGCTCGGCATCCGTGGGATTGATCTGCTTGCGCAGGTCTTCCGCGCTGATCACCGCGTAGTCAAACTTGATCTTGGTTCCCTGCTTCTGATAGGAGTCGCGCACATCCTGGTCAGAAACGGTGATGCCGCCCGTCACCATCGCTTGCAGGCGATTGATCTCGATCTCTTTCTTGACCTGGGTTTCGAAATCCTGGATCGAGGTATGAAAGTAGTTGGACACGAAATCCGCGTAGCGATCCTCGCCGATGAACTGTCCACCGGGGAAGAGCATCTGCGCGAAAGGCCCGGTTTGCATGGCCCGGCGCAGATCGGCATCCCCTACCTGGAGCCCCAAACGGTTGGCTTCCTGGACCAGCACTGCCCGCTGGATCAGCACCTGGGCCGCTTTGGGCATCAGGTAAGGCAGCAACATATCGGGGTAGTGCTGTTGCTGCAGCATTCTTTCCGCAATCTGCTGCACCTCAGGGGTTGTGATGGCCGTGGTGGTGCCGAGGTAGCGCCCCATGAAGCCGCCCGAGTGCACGGTTGCGTAATTGTCTGAGGAGGTTTCGGTATCGGCAAAAATGCCCGGCACCAGTGTAATGACCATGGTGCCTACGGCGACCGCAATAATCACAATGAAGATGATCTTGACGACGCGATTGTCTTTTTGAAGAAAACGGATCATGGAAGAGTGGCGACCTTTAGAGCGAATTGCAGAGACTTTGCTCGCTCTGCGGGAAAGACAAGTATAGCTGGATCGGGCGCGGTTCGGATTTCAACCGTGAAGCTCCTTTGGATGCTGCGTTCTGGCTTTGTATCAGGGCACGACTTTAGTCGGGCCGTAAAGGAGCGAAAGAGGATTGGGCCTTAGCCCCTGCGGCCTTTACCTAGCAAGGAAAGAAACCAGGGCAAAACAGGGTGCGATCGGGCACGACCTCAGGGGCTAAAGCCCGACGTATTTTCAATCGTTTACGGCCCGACTAAAGTCGTGCCCTGATACAAAGCATTACTGCGGCGAGAACCGGAAAAGGCTGTGTTCCACGTAGAAAGGGCTCCCACTTCTGACACTTGGACCGGGTCAGAAATGGGAGCCGCGGTGGTTGCGCCAGGTTTATCTCCAGCGGCGGTAGTAGTACGGATAGGCATACACGTACGGGCGAGGGTAAGCGTAGGCATATGGATACGGGTAGCCGTAGGCGTAGGGGTACGGCGCATAAGCCGCCGGTCCAGGACCGTAACCAGGACCGTAACCAGGACCAGGACCATAACCGTAAGGCGGCGGCGGGTAGCGGCCACCGGCCGGTTGCGAACTCGTCTCCAGGCGAGCAGCCTCCTGGTAAGAGACAGGCTGCACCGTCGTCGGAGTGGTGAGATGGAAGGTGAGCACGGCTTCCGCAGGAACCACGCTACGTGGCCCGGGCGTTGCCGCGGAAGCACCTAGTCCAACACCGGCGCCTGCCACCGCGCCAATGGCTGCGCCAGGACCACCGCCGGCAATGGCGCCGATAACCGCACCTAATGCGGCCGTGCCGGCCGTATTACCGGCAGTGTAGCCGCCCTTGCCCGGGCTACTGGTGTCAAACGTATCGGTGGCCAGCGAGTAGGAACTGCCACCTAGATTCAGGGTGGTCAGTTGCAGCGCGATACTTGCACCGCCCTTCAACTCGCCCGGCTTCTTGACGTCGACGATCTTGCCGCTGACCTCTGCCCCACGCGGAATCGCCAGCACGTTGCCGACATAGACGTTCTGGGCCACGGTTCCCTGAAAATAGTCTCCTGGCTTAACCTTCCTCGAGTCCAACGGCTCGCTGGTGCGAATTGGGAGGAGCACCCCAGCGGCCACAGTGACCGGGCCGGATGGCGGAGCCATCGGTGCCGCCTGAGGGCCGCCCTGATAGGCATTCGGCGAGTTCTGGCCAGGCTGGTAAGCTGGGCGCGGCGGCTGTCCGTAGCCCACTCCCGAGCCGCTCGGAGCTGGACCCTGGGCGGGATATTGGGCTGCCGGCTGGTTCGGATCTTGATTCGGATTCTGCTGGCCCGGATATTGGCTCGGGCCTTGGTCGGCGGGCTGGTTCTGGTCCTGCGCCGCACTATCCGGCGGAGGGACCTGTCCGTTCTGCGCATCGGGCGGCGGCCCCGCGGGCCCCCAATCGCCCGGCTGGCCCGGCGTCGGGGCCTGTTGGCCCGCGGCTTGCGTCTGCGCGGACGCTGCCAAGGCCGGAGCGAACGCCAAGCTTGCGCTCAACGCCCCACAAAGAACCCATTGCAAACGATTTCTATTGATCGAATACATCCTCAAACCCCCTTGCCCAGGCAAGACGCCCGATCCGCCTGCCAGGACATACTGCATAGACGGTGAATAACACAGTCCGTCACAGGTGTTAACCCTGTTCTACGGCGAAAGTTACGCTTCCCGCTACCGTCCCATTATTCCCCAATGAGAGAAAGGGGGGCAGATAACGAACTAGGTATTCACCCATCATTCGCGGACTATTCTCGCGCTGTTCAAACTGTGATAGAAGCCTTGCTGCATCATTGCTGGAGCAATGAGCAACCATCGTAACGCTGCGGCACCCAGCCTGGCCGAACTGCCCAATGGCGGCGGCCGGAAGGCAGCCGTACACCCACTGCTCACCCCTGAGCAACAGCTCAAATGTTCCGCCTTGGTCCCGCCGGCTGCCGCCGCTGGGCAGACCTGGCGGCAGAGCGACGCCCTGCCTTATGTCTCCGGAACTTTCGGGCGCTACCGCGTGCGCGTGGCGGTAGACGCCCGTGATCGCCTGGCGGCCTGCCGGCTCCGCTTTAATGTATTCAACATCGAGATGGGGGAGGGGCTGTCATCGTCGTACTCAACCGGCCTCGACCGCGACCGCTTCGACCCGGTTTGCGATCACCTGATCGTCGAGAACCAGGAGGACGGCCGGATCGTCGGAACCTACCGCATGCAGTCAGGGCTCACTGCCGCGGCTGCCTTCGGCTACTACAGCGCGCAGGAGTTTGAGTTTGCCCCCTTCGAATGCATTCGCGAGCAGGTTCTGGAGCTGGGCCGAGCCTCGATCGATCGTGAGCACCGCTCCAGCGAGGTGCTGACGCTGCTGTGGAGGGGAATTGGCCAATATGCCAAACACCACGGCCTGCGGTATCTCATCGGCTGCTCTTCCCTGACCTCCAAGGACCCCCTCGAAGGCTGGAGCCTGTACCGTCAACTTGGCTCTCAACTGGTTTCATTCGAATACATTACGGTCCCTACCCCGGCCTTTGCGTTGCCTTGCCACGAAGCCGGGCCAGGCGTGCCGGTCAAGCTGCCCAGGCTGCTACGGACCTACCTTGGCGTGGGGGCAAAGATCTGTGGGCCACCTGCCTGGGACCGCGCTTTCGGCACCATCGACTTCCTCACCCTTCTGGACCTGGAGCAGGTTGTCCCGGCGGCGCGAAGCCGGTTCCTGATGGAGTAATTTCGATGGTCCCCAGCCGCCGGCAGGTTAGAGGTGCGGTGCGGATAGCGATCGTGCTCGGCTCGATGCTCGAAGCCCTAGTGCGGTTCGGGCCTATCTACCTCAGGTCTCACGGCAAAGTCTGCGGCGCCCGTCGTGCTGCGTGGGTTCATGAATCCTTCGCCCGGCTGGCCCGGCGACTTTCCCTGGTCCCCACTGTTCGCGCCGTCGCGAGCCCAGAGGGTGCCGGGCTCCTGGTCTCTAACCATCTGAGTTATCTCGACATAATGATTTATGCCGCGGCCCGCCCGCTGCGCTGCGTAGCCAAGTCCGAAGTGCGGCGGTGGCCCCTGGTGGGCATCCTGGCCAGTCTTGGCGGCACCATATTCGTTGAGCGCGAGCGCAGCCTGCAGGTCGGCCAAGCGGCACGGCAAATCGAGCAGAGCTTGCGGGAGGGCGTCCCGGTGCTGCTTTTCCCGGAGGGCACCAGCTCGGATGGCAGCTCAGTCCTGCCCTTTCGCCCACCGCTCTTCGCCCCGGCCATCCGCGCCGGGGCGTGGGTCACTGCGGCGGCAATCCGCTACCACGCGGAGGGTGTAGCGGAGGACGAGGTGACTTATTGGGGCGAGATGGTCTTCCTGCCCCATGCATTTCGCACCCTGTGCCTGGAGGGCCTGACCGCGGAGATCACCTATGGCTCCTCCTGCCGGTTCGAGAACCGCAAGACCGCAGCCCAGCTGACATGGCTTCAGGTGCAGGCATTGCGCGAATCGGCAGTGGCGCACGAGCTACCCGGCGTTCTGCCGAGTCGATAAGCTGACCCTTTGTGCGCTTCCCCCTTTGCAGGGTCCCCCGTTGTCGTGGTAGACATGCATCCATGCCTGCCGCTACGGAGAAGCACCTGCACCTGAGCGAAATCGCTCCCCGGATCATCCAATCGGAAATTCGCTCCATGACGGTTGAGTGTGACGCCGTGGGGGGCGTGAACCTGGCCCAGGGGGTCTGCGATACCCCTTTACCCGCCCCCGTGGTCGAGGCCGCCATACAAGCCATTCACGATGGCTACAATATTTACACCCGCCTGGACGGGGTAGCCGTGCTGCGCCAGGCAATTGCCGAGAAACTGGAGCGGCATAATGGCCTGATCGCCGACCCCGACAAGGAGATCCTGGTCACCTCGGGAGCGACCGGGGCCATGGCGTCCACCTGCCTGGCGCTGTTCGATCCCGGCGACCAGGTGATTCTCTTCGAGCCCTTTTACGGCTACCACTACAGCACCCTGCTTTCTATTCGAGCCGAGCCGGTATTGGTGCCACTCGAGTCCGCTACCTGGGAGATCGATTTCGATCGTCTGCGAGCCGCCATCACTCCCCGCACCCGCGCCCTGGTGATTAATAGCCCGATCAATCCCTGCGGCAAGGTATTCAGCCGCGCCGAGCTCGAGGGCATTGCCGCCCTGGCCATGGAGCACGACTTATTTGTCCTGACCGACGAGATCTACGAGTATTTTGTCTACGATGGGAAGTCTCATGTGAGCCCAGCGACCATTCCCGGTATGGCGGAACGGACGGTCACGATTTCCGGCTTCTCCAAGACATTCAGCATGACCGGGTGGCGGGTAGGCTACCTTTCGGCCAGCAGCAAATGGATTCCCGCCATCGGGTACTTCCACGATCTGGGCTACGTCTGCACCCCCTCGCCTTTCCAGTACGCCGCGGCAGCCGGGCTGCGGGCTTTGCCGGAGAGCTTCTACCAGGGGCTGGCGACCGAGTACCAGGAGAAGAGAGACCAGATCTGCGATGCCCTGACGGCAGCCGGCCTTACGCCTGCGGTTCCGGCCGGCGCTTACTATGTGCTGGCCGACGCCACCAGGATTGAGGGGGATCGGGCCAGCGTCAAGGCCCGTAACTTGCTTCGCGCCACCGGAGTGGGAGCAGTCGCCGGATCCGCGTTCTACGGCGCCGGCAGGGGAGAAAACGTGCTCCGCTTCTGCTTTGCCAAGCAGTCCGGCGAGCTGGATCGGGCTTGCACCGCGCTGCGGAACTTTGGCGTCTAAAAACCGGCTCCGCAGGCTTCGTTGCCGGGGTG
>Ga0302326_10022591_pt1 | contig 12853 bp, 12 predicted proteins | sample Palsa_T0_3_FD_202264 | JGI IMG/M metagenome (GOLD analysis project Ga0302326, IMG submission 202264) | Peat permafrost microbial communities from Stordalen Mire near Abisko, Sweden - Palsa_T0_3 | ecosystem: Environmental > Terrestrial > Soil > Palsa > Peat permafrost | place: Sweden: Abisko... | reverse complement strand
TTACGTGGGTCGCGCGAGTACGGCTCGAGGGTGAACGGGTCGTGCACGAAGAAGTTCAGGTTCAGCGTCTTGGCTTGGGTGAAGAGATCGATCTGCGCCGTGTCGGGGTCGGGGAGCAGCAGCATGTCGGATTCATGGATCGACTGGAACCCGCGAATCGAGGAGCCGTCGAAGGCCAACCCTTCCTCGAAGACACTCGCATCGAAGAACGAAATCGGAATTGTGAAGTGCTGCATGATGCCTGGCAGGTCGCAGAACCGGACGTCGACAAATTCGACGTGCTCGTCCTTGGCGAATTTGATGATGTCATAGGTCGTTTTTCCGGACACCGAAGCGCTCTCCTTTGCTGCGAGCTGGCGAACTTACTGCGGCCACCTGGGAGCTCTCCGTAACGTGGCCGTAACGAGACACCTTATTGTGGGGTTATGGCCCGCAGCAACCGACCCCGGCTATCCGGTCAGGAACCCGTCGAATCCGGCGAGCCGCAGGGATATCCCGGCGAGCCGCTCGGCCTGCCCGAGCGGGGACCTGGTTCGCTGGCCCGGATGGGTCGGCGGTTGGCGGCGCTCACGGTCGACTGGTTGCTCGCCTACGGGATCGCTGCGCTCGGTGTGACGCTCGGGCTGATCTCCAAGCAAGTGGAGTCGTCGGCGGTCTTGGTGATCTGGCTGGTACTCGGAGTGCTCGCCGTCCGCTTGTTCGAGTTCACGCCGGGTCAATTCGCGTTCGGACTGCGGGTGACGTCCGTCGACCAGAGACTGCATATCGGATTGGGTCGCGCCGCGGCGCGCGGGGCGATGATCGCCTTCGTCATCCCCGCATTGTTCGTCGACCTCGACGGGCGCGGACTGCAGGACCGGGCGACCGGCACTGCCGTCGTCCGGCGCTGACTACCTGTGCCTACCGGCGGCGCACGGTTCGCTGGACGCCGCGCATCTTGGCTGTGCCGGGCAGCGGGCCCTTGGGCATCGCGGCGGTCCCGGCCCGCGAGCCCAGTGCGCTGAGCCGTGACTCCAACGAATCCATCTGTTTGACGGTGATGTTGGCCGGCAGCCGGGTGAGGTGGCGCTCCAGCTTGGCCAGCGGAACCTCATCGTCGCCGGTGCCGACGACGATGTCGTAGATCGGGACATCGCCGATCAATCGCGCGGTGCGTTTCTTCTCCTGCGCCAGCAGGGGTTTGACCCGGCTCGCCGCCCCCTCGCCGACCAGAATGACCCCGGGTCGGCCGACCACCCGATGCACGGCGTCGAAGTGCCCGGTGGCGGCCACCCCAGGAGTGACGCGCCACTTGCCGCGCAGGTTGTCCAATGCCCAGGCAGCGGCCCCGGTTTGACCTTCGGCCTTGCGGTACACCGACCGCTGCGCGCGCCGACCGAAGATGATGAACGCCACCAGCGCGCCCAGCACCACGCCGAGCAGGATCATCGTGATCATCGTGAATCCGCCGGACCACACGCCGACCGCCACCGACACGGCCACGATCAACAGGAACGCGCCGATCATGTAGGGCAGGAGTCGCTTGTCCTCATGGCGCTGCATATTGAACGCCTGCCAGAGCTGGGAACGGCGCTCTTTGGCGGCCGCCTTGCGAGCGGCTTTCGCCTCGGCTCTGGCGGCTTTGGTCGGCTTGGCGCCGCGGGATTTAGCCATAATCGCCAAGAATACGGAAGGCGCGTTCAGCCCGGCTGCGCGGTGCGTGTCTGGTGCCGTCGCCGGCTGGCCTGGTTGTAGAGCCGCCCGGCCCGATACGACGACCGCACCAGCGGTCCCGCTAACACCCCGGCGAATCCCAGTTGCTCGGCGTACTCGGCGTGCTCCACGAACTCCTCGGGCCTGACCCAACGCTCGACCGGATGATGCCGCGCTGACGGACGCAGGTATTGGGTGATCGTGATGATGTCGCATCCGGCCTCATGCAGATCGGCCAGTGCGGCACGCACCTCGTCGGGAGTCTCACCCATGCCGAGGATGAGGTTGCTCTTGGTGACCAACCCGAAATCCCTTGCCGCCGTGAGTACTTCGAGGCTTCGCTGATAGGAGAAGGCCGGGCGGATGCGCTTGAAGATACGCGGCACGGTTTCGAGGTTGTGAGCCAGCACTTCTGGCCGAGACTCGAACACGGTCCGCAACTGCGACGGGTCGGCGTTGAAGTCGGGGACCAACAGCTCCACGCCGGTGGACGGGTTGAGCTCCTTGATGGTGCGCACCGTCTCGGCGTAAAGCCAAGCGCCGCCGTCGGGTAGGTCGTCGCGGGCCACCCCGGTGACCGTGGAGTACCGCAGGCTCATCGCCTGCACGCTCTCGGCGACTCGTCGTGGTTCGTCGCGGTCCAGCGACGCGGGCTTGCCAGTATCGATCTGGCAGAAATCGCAACGGCGGGTACACACCTCACCGCCGATCAGGAAGGTGGCCTCGCGGTCTTCCCAGCATTCGTAGATGTTGGGGCAGCCGGCCTCTTCGCACACGGTGTGCAGGCCTTCGCGCCGGACCAGGCTCTTCAGCTCGGTGTACTCCGGACCCATCCGCAGCCGAGTCCTGATCCACGGCGGCTTTCGCTCGATCGGGGTCTGCGCGTTGCGTGCTTCCAGACGCAGAAGTTTCCGACCTTCGGGTGCAACGGTCACGACGTCGATGCTACGCGGGCGGCGGTGTGTTGCACCTTGACCGCGAGCCGGCCGTCCAGCGCATCGCAGACCGCGTCGGCGACCGCCGACCGGACGTCGTCGACCGCAACGCGGCGGTCCAGTTCGCCCGATATCGATGTCACGCCGGCGTCGCTGATACCGCACGGCACGATCGCTTTGAACGCGGTGAGGTCGCAGTCGCAGTTGATGGCAAACCCATGCAGCGTCGTTGCCCGCGACACTCGCACGCCGATGGCGGCGACTTTGCGTGCCGGCTCGCCGCCGCGGGCTGGCACCCATACGCCGGAGCGGCCGTCGATGCGGCCGACCTGCAGACCGATGTCGGCGCAGACCTTGATGAGCGATTCCTCAATGCGCCGAACGTAGTTGACCACGTCGAGCGGTTCGGCCAGCCCGATGATCGGGTAGCCGACGAGCTGCCCCGGGCCGTGCCAGGTGATCTTGCCGCCACGGTCGGTGTCGATGACCGGCGTGCCGTCGGTTGGTCGCTCGTGCTCCACTGTGCGCCGTCCGGCGGTGTAGACCGACGGGTGCTCGAGCAAGAGCAAGGTGTCGGTGCCGTCGGCCGCTCGGGCGTCGGCCAGCTCTCGTTGCAGCTGCCAGGCGACGCGGTAGTCCACGGTGTCCATCTGACGAACATCGACAGGAGTTGTGCTCGAGCGAATCGAACTCACGGAGTCGACGCTACAACTCCAACCTGGCGAGTTCCTGCGGGCGCCTGGTAGTGCCTAGGCAACGTCGCGCGTCGCGGTGGCGTACCGCAATGCTTCACCGATGGTGTTGTGGTGGAACTCGAAACCGGCGCGCTTCAATGCGGCCGGAATCGCGCGCTGCCCGCTCAACAGCGTTTCGTCGGCGAATTCGCCGAGCAGGGCGCGTACCGCGAACCGCGGCATCATCAGCGAGGCGCTCCGATTCACCGCCCGGCCCAGCGCCGCGGTGAACTCGGCGTTGGTGACGGGTGCCGGGCCGGTGAGGTTCACCGGCCCGGAGAGCCGTTTGTCGAATACCGCGAACTGAAGCGCTCGCACCTGGTCCTCGAGGCTGATCCAGGACAGGTACTGGCGGCCGCTGCCCAGGCGCGCTCCGAGGCCGGCCGAGAACAGTGGCCGCAGCCGGCGCAGTGCACCGCCAGACGAGGTCAGCACCACACCGGTGCGGGCCAGCACCACCCGCGTGCCGGCGTCGAGGGCGGGCGCGGTGACCGCTTCCCAGTCCCTGCACAGTTGGGCGAGAAAACCTCTGCCCGCTGAGGCGGATTCATCGACAGCGCGGTCCCTGGTGTCGCCGTAGTAGCCGACTGCGCTGGCGTTGACCAGCACGCCGACGCCTGCGTCGGCAACCGCCGCGGACAGGACTTCCGTCGGCGTGATGCGGCTGTCGCGCAAGTGCTGTTTGAACGCCCCCGACCAGCGTCGCCGCCCGATGTCGATGCCGCACAGGTTCACCACGGCGTCGACGCCGTCCAGTGCGCCGGCGTCGAGTTCACCGCTGTCGGGATCCCAGTGCAGCTCATCGGCGTTCGCCGGCGTGCGGCGGACAATGCGCAGTACGTTGTGGTCTGCGATACGCAGCGCCGTGGCCAGAGCCGAGCCGATCAGGCCGGACGAGCCTGCGATCGCAACGGTGGTGGCCACAATTCAAGCCTTCCCTAAAGACCTAGATCGGCCTCGAACGCGCCTTCTTCGAGGCGATGTCTGATGGTGGTCAGAAACCGTCCGGCGTCGGCGCCGTCGATCAGCCGGTGATCGTAGGTCAGCGGGAGGTAGCTGATGGACCGCACTCCGATCGATTCGTTGCCGGTGTCATCGACGACCACCCGCGGGCGCTTGACGATCGCCCCGGTGCCCAGCATCGCGGCCTGCGGCGGAACCAGGATCGGGGTGTCAAACAGAGCCCCTTGACTGCCTATGTTGGTGATCGTGAATGTGCCGCCGGACAGTTCGTCGGGCTTGAGGTCACCAGACCGCGCGCGGGCGGCGATGTCGGCGATGGCGCGCGCCAACCCGGCCAGCGACAGGTCGCCGGCGTTATGGATGACGGGGGATAGCAGCCCCTGATCGGTGTCGACGGCGAAGCCGAGATGTTCGGCGTCGTAGTAGGTGATCTCTTTGGCGTCCTCGTTGTAACTGGCGTTGATGTTCGGGTGGATCTTCAGCGCGTCGATCGCGGCGCGCGCGATGAACGGCAGGTACGTCAGGTTCACGCCCTCGCGTTCTGCGAACGCGGTCTTGGCCTTCGCCCGCAACCCCACAATCCGGGTCATGTCGACCTCGTGGGTCTGGGTGAGCTGCGCGGTGGCCTGCAGCGATTCCCGGGTCTTTTTGGCCGTGATCTGGCGGATCCGGCTGGCCTTCTGGGTGGTTCCGCGCAGATGGGCCAACGCGGGAGCCGGCGTGGGCGCAGTTGGCTTCGGGGCGGACGGGATCGGTGCGGCGGCCACGGGCGCCGGGTCAGGCGCTTTGTGTGCTTCTTCCTTCTGCTGCGCGGCCGACAGCACATCCTGTTTGCGGATGCGCCCGCCCACCCCGGTGCCGCTCAGCTCGGTGAGATCAATGTTGTTCTCGGCGGCAAGCTTTCGGACCAGCGGAGTAACGTACGGAGCGCCTGACGCGCTGGCGGTGGACGCGGACTCGGCAGCCGGCTGTGGCACGGGCTCGGGTTGCTGCTCAGGTGTCGGTTCGGGTTTCGTCGCGGGTGCGGGTGCGGGTGCGGGTGCGGGTGCGGGCTTGGGTGCGGCTGCGGCGGCACCGCTACCGATCCTGGCCAGCTCGCCGCCGACCGGCACCGTGACGTCTTCCTCGGCGGTGATGCTGATCAGCGTGCCCGCGACCGGCGACGGGATCTCGGTGTCGACCTTGTCGGTGGAAACCTCGACCAGCGGCTCGTCTACCTCCACCGTGTCGCCGACCTTTTTCAGCCACCGGGTGACCGTGCCCTCGGTAACAGATTCGCCCAGTTCGGGCATCCGCACCGCCTGAGAATCGCCGGTCGCGCCGTGTTCACCGATTGCCGCCGCGGCGGGCGGCTGCGGCTCGGCGGTCGGCTGCGGGGCCTCCGGCTCTGGCTCCTGCACGGCCTCCGGCTCCGGTTGTGGCTCAGGTGCTGCTTGCACCGCGGGATCTTCGGCCGGTTGCCCGGCGTCACCCTGGGTACCTTCTGCCGCGTCGCCGATGACGGCGAGCTCGCCGCCAATCTCGACGGTGTCGTCTTCCTGAGCGACGATCTTGACCAGCACGCCCGCTGCGGGCGAGGGGATCTCGGTGTCCACTTTGTCGGTGGACACTTCCAGCAACGGCTCATCGACCTCGACGGTGTCGCCTTCTTGCTTCAGCCAGCGAGTTACGGTTCCCTCAGTCACGCTCTCACCGAGTGCCGGCATCTGAACTGAGAAGGCCATCTCTGTCGACTCCTCGAAGGATCGGTCGGTGGGCGCGGGGCGAACTCTGGCATACCACAGCGTGGTGCACCGAAGCTGCATCCGGGATTACCCAAACCATCCTGTCACTGCGACACCGACGCCACACAACCAGGGCGAATTGATGGCAACCGAATTCGGGCACCCTCCGGCAGAGGCCAACCCGCGTCCCGTCGACGATGTGAGATGTGTCTCCCGCGTCTCCGACGAGTTGGCACATCACATAAGTAAAGCCATAGCTCCATGTCCAAGTTATTGGACTTCAATTCCAGATATGCGGATGCTGGATGGAGGAAAATTGCTCCGCAATAGGCTTTTAACGCGCTTCGGATATCGAAAAGCCGAAAAACTGGATATCTTGAACTCCGTGTACCCAGACGACAGCGGCAAGGAACTTGCCACCGTGCTCTCTTATCTCGCAGGACGTTCCCTAAGTAGGGAAGAGATCTGGACGGCGATGGAACTTCCGCGGTCCACTTATTACGACCAGTTGGACAAGGGAACCTTGATCACCGCGGACAATCTGCGCGTTGCCGCAGCCAACCTCGGTATCAATCGCGCCGAGCTGCTGACGCGCTACCGGTTCATCCATCCCGACGAGGTCACCGCACTGGCTGAAGAGATCCGCGGTGGTGCCCCGATGCACGCCGTGGCCGGCGGCGGTAACGTGAAGACCCTTCATCCGACCAAGATCGCCGAGTGGCGACCGCGTCAAGACGCGCCCCCGCTGTAAGCCCCCTGTAACCCCTCTCTGACCCGGGAATTGCTGTGGCTCTCACCGTCCTCATCGTTGTCACACTCGCCTCCGTCACGTGGAGCCTCTGGATCAGGCGAGTTACCTGGCACTGCCGCTGGGAAGTTGCCGCGACGCTCAACATCGCTCTGCAGGGGTCCGCGGTCGCCCTGATGTCGCCGCTGGCGGCAAATACTCTTGGTGTCGCCCTGCACAACGTCACCGGCGAGTGGAACTTGCAGAACTACCTTGGTCACGACTGCTACATCGTCGCGGCCTCGGCGATCGTCTATAACGCGGTTGGTCGGCTTGAGGACGACCACTCCCTCCAACTGTCGTTCAAGCAGTACGTGGAACGGCCGGCCACCTTATGCATTCCGTTGCTGCTGGCCACGTTCACACTCAGCCACGGCAGCAAGGTGTATGCGCGTGACTTCTTCGCGCTACGCACCGACTTCTGGTTGACCGTTTACTGGATCTTGCTCTGCGCAACCCTTATCTACCTGTTGGCGTTCGGCTCACGCGCGCTACTGGTGCTGCGGCAAGACCCCCGTTCGAGGAACATCGCCAACCTGTATCTGATGGCCTCGGCCAGCGGCATCGCTGCCTGCGCAGTGCGGATCATCGCGGCGTTGGTGCCGGCGATCCAGGGCCGTGGGGACTCGGCTCTGGTCTGGTTCTTCGCCTGCACATGCGGGGCAGGTTTCGCGCTGACTTCTGCCTACTCCTGGCGGCAACGGGTCAAGTGGTTCAATCGGCCGGCTGTCCGCGGCTGATTCTGCGACGTGACTAGCCGTTCGCGGCGATGTCTTCCAGCACGGCGTACATAGTCCGAGTCGGCACACCCGTGCCCCCTTTGGGGGTGTAACCCCACGGGCCGCCGGTGTTGTAGGCCGGCGCGGCGACGTCGATGTGCGCCCAATTGACACCATCGGCGACGAACTCGCGCAAGAACACGCCCGCCACCATCATCCCTGCGAAGCGCTGTCCGCTGACATTGGCCAGATCAGCCACTGTCGACTTCAAGTCGTCCTTCAACTCGTCCGGCAATGGCATCGGCCAGCCGTTTTCGCCGACCCCCTGCGAGATCGCGGCCACTCGATCGCGGAACTGGTCGCTGCCCATCACCCCTGGTGTGCGCGAGCCGAGCGCCACCGTCTGCGCGCCGGTCAGCGTCGACGTCTCGATCAGGTAGTCGGGGTTGTCCTCGCAGGCCCGGACAATGGCGTCGGCCAGGATCAGCCGGCCCTCGGCGTCGGTGTTGAGGACCTCCACGGTGATCCCGCCGTACTGGGTGAGCACGTCGCCGGGACGCTGGGCGGTCGATGACGGCATGTTCTCGGCCATCGGCACGGTGGCGATCACATCGATCGGCAGTTCCAGCTGAGCCGCCAGCGTCACGGTGGCGATCACCGCCGCGGCGCCGCCCATGTCGGAGGTCATGTAGTGCATGGACGCGGCCGGCTTGATCGATATGCCGCCGGTGTCGAAGGTGACACCCTTACCGACCAGGGCCACTTTCTTCGCCTGCTTGGGTTTCTTAGCCAACCGCGAGCCGCGGTGGGTCAGTCGGACCAGTCGAGGCAGCCGCGACGAACCCTTGCCGACCCCGATGACGCCGCCGTAGCCGTACTTTTGCAGTGCCTTATCGTCGAGCACTTCGACCTCGAGCCCGACCGATTCGCCCAAAGCCTTTGCTCGCTGGGCGAATTCGGCCGGGAACAGGTGGCTGGGCGGCGTGTTGATGAAGTCACGTGCGGTTGCGACGGCCGTCGCGACCGCCGTTGCATGAAGGGCCTGCGCTTTGGCGGCCTTGTCTTTCGACAAAATCGCGACGGAGCGCAGCCCCGGATCTTTCGGAGCCGTCTTGTCGCTGCGGAACGCGGTGAACCGGTAGCTACCCAGAATCAGCCCCTCGACGGCTGCCTCCAGCACACCGGTCCCTGGCAGCCCCCCTAGCGTGGTGATGACGGCCTCGGCACCGCTGAGTGCGCGCGCCGCAGAACCGGCCGCGCGGCGGATCACATCGGCCGGCCACGCGTCGCGCTGCTTGCCCAGGCCGACCGTCAGCACACTGGCCACCGGCAGCGACTTCACCACTAGTCGGTGCACCTGTTCAGCGGCGCCGGTGGCGCCGAGTGCGCGCAAGCCATCCTCGATTTCGGTGACCGCATCCGCCGGCAGAAAAGACTCGTCGGTGGCAGCGACGACCGCGCCCGGCTCGTCGCGGGTGTCCTCCGGCCCCGACGAAACCACCGCGACGATCAGGACCGCCGATCCGGCGCCGCGGCGGGGCAGCGAGGAGGCGACGGAGATAGCTGGGGCGAGATAACCGGGTTGTGTGCTCACAGGCATCAACCCTATCGATCACCGGTATGCCGCGCGCATCGTTGGTGTCTTGGCCCTGATCGCGCGAGTCCGTGCGGCTTTCATTCGGCTATGCCCGCAGAGAATTGTCGACGCCATATCGCGCGTCGAGCTAGCGTACGTCGAGGCCGATCAAACCGGTCATCCGCTGGCGCGACCAAGCTCGTAGGCGATTACCGGAACATCGAAACCCTTGAGCTGCAACGGCTCCTGAACAACGGCGGGCCATTGCGGCAGTTGCTCATAGACTTCCGTTGCGGCGAGAATCTGCCCCGGCGCCGCCGCGGCGACGAGCCGGGCGGCCAGATTGACTGCGTTGCCGAAGTAATCACCACCCAAGGTCAGCATTTCGCCGTAGCCGAGGCCGGCGCGGATCTGCAGTCCTTCCTCGCGGGCCCGCGGATGGTCGACGAGGTCGAGCGCCGCTTTCGCCAGCCGCTCGGGATCGGAGCTCACCCACATCACGGCGTCGCCGAGAAACTTCACCACCCGCCCGCCGTCGGCATGCACCACGTCGCTGACGGTCGCGCCGAACTCGGTGAGCAACGCTGACAACTCGGCGGGTGTGAGCGCTTGGGTCAGGGCCGTGAAGCCGGATAGATCCGCAAAGCCGACGCCGCACACCAGGCCCTCAGACGGACCCCGGGCCATGCCCTCGATGAACGTTCGAGTGCTGACCAGATGGTGGCGGTGGACGGCGTCGATCATCGCCCCAATGCGGGGGACGAACTCTGCGGCATCGCGGTAGACCTGCGCGGTGGTGAGTTCGTCCCCGGTGAGGCCGAGCCACATTTTGGGCTGGCTCGTCCGGATCATCGACGAGATGGCCTCGGCCACCCGCGCCACGTTCGCGCCGAGGACCCGCAAGAAACCATCGGCGGCGTCGGGGCCCATCTGCATCCTCATCGCGACCCAAGTCGCCAGGCCATCCACATCGGCCTCACTCAACGTCGCGGTATCCGGGTCCGCGACAGTCAGGCCCAGCATGGCCCAGCCGCGTTCGACCTCCTCTAACGTCACACCGATTGAATCTGCGGCGGTCCGCAGGGTATAGACCTGGGGTCCGGACCACAGCAGGGCGTCACCGGCCAGTCCGAACAGGCGGCCCTGACGCTCGGCCGCGACCATCTGATCCGCGGTGAAACCGAGGCCCGTCAAGTACTCGATCAGGCCGGCCCGCGCGCGGACGTCGGCGATTCCGGCGGCCTCCAGCGCGTCCACATCGACCACCTGGCCAAGTCTGCCAGTCGTCGCTGACATTAGGGTGAAATGCCGTGAGCCGCGCTGGCGACGATGCAGTGGGGGTGCCCCTCCCGCCGCGCGGCGGCGAGGGGGACGTAGCGATGTGGGGTACCACCCAACCGCGGAGCGGCGAGGGGGAGAGGAGCGGCGCCGATGAGTGACCTGTTGCACGGACCGCTGGAGGACCGCCATCGCGAGCTGGGCGCGAGTTTCGCCGAGTTCAGCGGTTGGCTGATGCCGGTGTCGTATGCCGGTACCGTCGCCGAGCACACGGCAACCCGCAATGCCGTCGGCCTGTTCGACGTCAGCCACCTCGGCAAAGCCTTGGTTCGTGGGCCCGGCGCGGCGCAGTTCGTCAACTCCGCGCTGACCAACGACCTTGATCGTATCCAGCCGGGTAAAGCCCAATACACATTGTGCTGCAACGAATCTGGCGGTGTGATCGATGATCTGATCGCCTACTACGTCGGGCCTGACGAGATCTTCCTGGTGCCCAACGCCGCCAACACCGCCGCGGTCGTCGCCGCCCTGCAAAAGGCTGCGCCTACGGGGTTGACCGTTGCCGACGAGCACCGCTCGTACGCGGTGCTGGCCGTGCAGGGCCCACGGTCGACGGAGGTACTCGGCGAATTAGGGCTGCCCACCGACATGGACTACATGGGCTATGCCGACGCAACGCTGCAGGGCGTGCCGGTGCGGGTGTGCCGTACTGGATACACCGGGGAGCACGGCTATGAGCTGCTGCCGCCCTGGGACTCCGCCGGGGTGGTGTTCGACGCGCTATCGGCCGCGGTGACGGCGGCCGACGGACAGCCCGCCGGTCTGGGGGCGCGCGACACGTTGCGTACCGAGATGGGTTATCCGTTGCATGGTCATGAGCTCTCCGCCGACATCTCGCCGTTGCAGGCCCGGTGCGGTTGGGCTATCGGTTGGAAGAAGAACGCGTTCTTCGGCCGCGATGCGCTGCTGGCCGAAAAGGCGGCGGGACCGCCGCGGCTGCTGCGGGGTCTGCGCGCGGTGGGTCGCGGTGTGCTTCGGCCGGAGTTGAACGTTCTCAACGGGGACACCACGGTCGGGGTCACCACGTCGGGCACGTTTTCCCCGACGCTGAAGATCGGTATCGCACTGGCGCTGATCGATGTCGAGGCGGGAATCGAGGACGGCCAGCACGTCACCGTCGACGTCCGCGGCCGCGGCGTCGAATGCGAAGTGGTGAAGCCGCCGTTCGTCGATCCAAAAACCCGCTAGCGCCCAGCGATACAATCACCTGATGACCGGCGACGTCTTCGAGTTCACGGTGTCACCCACCGAAAACCCGGCAACCGACGACGCGCGGGTAGCGATCCTCTCCGACCCCGGCTTCGGCAGGTATCACACCGACCACATGGTGTCGATCGATTTCACCGATGACCAGGGCTGGCACGATGCGCGGGTTACCGAATACGGGCCGATCGAATTGGACCCCTCGGCGATCGTGCTGCACTACGCCCAAGAGGTCTTCGAGGGACTCAAGGCCTACCGGTGGGCGGACGGGTCGATCGTGTCGTTTCGCGCCGAGGCCAATGCCGCGCGGATGCGAGGCTCGGCGCGGCGGATTGCGATTCCTGAACTGCCCGATGAGCTGTTCATCGAATCCCTGCGCCAATTGGTTGCCGTCGACAGTGTGTGGGTGCCGCCTGCCGGTGGTGAGGAGTCGCTTTACCTGCGCCCATTCATCTTCGCCACCGAACCGGGGCTGGGGGTCCGCCCGGCGAAGCAGTATCGCTATATGGTGATCGGCTCGCCCGCGGGGGCGTACTTCAAGAACGGCATCAAGCCGGTAACTGTCTGGGTTTCAACGGATTACGTGCGCGCCAGCCCCGGCGGTACCGGAGCGGCGAAATTCGGCGGCAATTACGCCGCGTCGCTGGTGGCGCAGGCCGAAGCCGCTGAGAACGGCTGCGAACAGGTGGTGTGGCTGGACGCCGTCGAACGCCGCTACATCGAAGAGATGGGCGGGATGAACCTGTTCTTCGTGTTCGGCAGTGGCGGATCGGCCCGGCTGGTCACCCCGGAGCTGTCCGGTTCACTACTGCCCGGTATCACCCGAGATTCACTGCTGCAGTTGGCAACCGACGCCGGCTTTGCCATCGAAGAGCGGAAGATCGACATCGACGAGTGGCAGAAGAAGGCCGCCGCCGGCGAGATCACCGAGGTATTCGCCTGTGGCACCGCCGCCGTCATCACGCCGATTTCACACGTGAAGTACGGGATGAGCGAATTCACCATCGGCGACGGCGAATCCGGTGAGGTAACGATGGCGCTGCGGGACACCCTGACCGGAATCCAGCGTGGGACTTTCGCCGACACGCACGGCTGGATGTCGCGGCTCGGCTGAGTACCGGTCCCCGGTCAAGGGTGCAACGCCGCCAGCGTCACCGCGGTCATCGTGGTGGTCAATTCGAT
>Ga0302326_10022588_pt1 | contig 12853 bp, 11 predicted proteins | sample Palsa_T0_3_FD_202264 | JGI IMG/M metagenome (GOLD analysis project Ga0302326, IMG submission 202264) | Peat permafrost microbial communities from Stordalen Mire near Abisko, Sweden - Palsa_T0_3 | ecosystem: Environmental > Terrestrial > Soil > Palsa > Peat permafrost | place: Sweden: Abisko... | reverse complement strand
CAGCGCGCTCTGCTGGGTCAGGTAGCTCATGGTGGCTTCGCCGGCGTAGTTCTGCCAGTTGGTGTTGGTGGTGAACGAGACCGCCGTGTTCCACGCCGTGTCCGGCGTGACGTTCGCCATCCCGACCGCCCAGAACAGCCAGTGCTGGGTCCGCTCGATGAGGTACACGAACAGCACGGCCACCAGCGAAAAAGCCAGGATGGAGCGCACGTAGACGGTCCACCGCATGTCCGATTCCGGGTCGATGCCGGTCAGCTTGTAGATGCCCCGCTCGACCCGCCAGTGCTTGGTGTCGGTGAAGATACGCGCGATGTAGTTGCCGAGCGGGATGTAACACGCCGCCAGGGCCGCGAACAGCAGCAGGAACTGCAGCCAGCCCGCAAGCGCGGAATTCATCAGAACCTCTCAGGCAGGACGAGGGCCACAAACAGGTAGATCGTCAGCAGGACGCCACCGATCAGGCCGATCCAGTTCTCAGCGCTCAAAGGTCTCAATTCCCTTCAAGATGAGGAGGAGGACGGCGAAGACGACGATCGTCAGCCCGACGTAGAACAGGTCCCACACGGTGACTCCCTGTGATGTGCCGCTAGTGGAGTACTCGCCCGGGGCATACACCGCTCCAAGGCAGAACTCAGTTAAGCCTCAGGAATCACCCGCGGGAACGACCTTGACATGACGCATGCGCGAGTCGTCCGGTTCCTAACAGAATTCATGCGGTTCCAACCAATAGGGCCTGAACGGGCCTGCCTCCCGCCCCCAGCCATGCCAAACCCCGCCCGCGGCTAAGCCCGCGAGTTGACTCCGCGGCTAACTCAGCAGGCGCCCAAGGGCGCTCTGTCCCCTGAGAGGCCTACGCGTCCGGCGTGTCGGGAATGAGCGCGTGCCTGCGCCGCAGCTGCCAGGAACGCAGCGGGTGGCTCATCTCGTCCATCAGCGCCGACGGCGGGACGGCGAGCACCGGGCACCTGGCGTGCGCCATGCAGTACCGGCTCACCGAGCGGTGCAGCACCCGGCCCAGGCCGGCCCGCCGGCCGGTGCCGATGATCAGCAGGTCATCCGGCTGGTCGGCGGTGTCGACCAGCACCGGACCGAACTCGCCGCGCGCCACTTGCGGTTCGACGCGCAGGTCGGCCGGAATCCCGCCGAGACCGACGTCGAACGCGGCCCACAGCCGCCGCCAGGCGTCGTCCCGCCAGATCTTGCGCAGGTGAGGCGACGCATGCCGCCGTTCGGCCATGTCACCGCCGGGCGGGACCCAGGCGATGACGGGCAGCAGCGGCACGTCCCGCTGCCTGGCCTCGTCTGCCGCGTATCGCAGCGCTTGCAGGCTCCCTAGAGACCCGTGCACGCCAACAATGATCCGACGCACCGTAGGCACGCCACTCGCCTCCTACTGCCGCCAACTTCCGCCGTGAAGCGACGCCCCGCCACTGCTTACCCTTCAAGTTAACCCCTATTCGCGCCGTGGAGTTCCGGTTCCAGGCCGCTGCTTACGGCCTACTCGCGCGGCCCCAGCCAGGCGCGTGATTAGTGGATATAGGCGTTGACTTTGAGAATCGTGGTGCCGGTGATGCGATAGACACGCCACGTCCTGGCGTACGACGGCGGGTGCCCAAGGACCTGGACGAGGATCGCCACGGGTTCACCGGGCGCCGCGTTCCCGGTCGACGCGCAGCCGGCGGCGAACGCGATCGGGATGTACTGCACCCCGGTGATCAGGCAGGGTGGCCGGACGCCCCGGGCGGCCAGTTCGGCCACGATCCGGGTGTAGTCGTTGTGGAACGTCACCGTCCCGCCGACCTCGTGGTCGAGCACGAGGTGCTGGGTGACGAGCTGGAGGATGAGAAAGCACGTCACCGTCGCCGCCACGGACGGCCGCAGCTCCCGCCTGACCGCGGTGAGGATGAAGGCGAGCCCGTCGGCGACGGGGATGGCCAGCAGCGCGTAGGCGGGCAGCAGGAACCTCGGTGCCGCGTAGTTGATCATGAACAGGTACTGCCCGGCGACGCAGAGCCCGCACGCGGTGGGCAGCAGCACGCTGGCCATCCTGCCTGCCCGCCGGGCCGCCACGATGCCGAGCGCGCCAAGCACCGGCAGCGCCAGCCACCACAGGTCGAGTCCGGGGTCCCGGAACCCGATCGTGCAGGGCCGGCACAAGGTCGGGCCGTTCAGCGCCCGCAGTTCGTCGGGCAGCGCGAAGTGCAGCCCGAACCCGCCCTGTTCGGCCCCCGCCGCGTGCAGCCGCCGGCCGATGCCGCCGAAGCGCGCGTACGCCTCGACGACCCATTCGGCCCCGCCGGCCAGCAGCCCGCCGACGATCACCCCAGCCGCCGCACCATACCGCCCGAACCGGCCCGTCACCCAGGCGCCCACACCCGCCACGACGAGCAGCGGCAGGCACAGGTAGACCGCGTCCCCCGGCCGGACCAGCGTCACGAACGCGACGCTAACCCCCAGCCCAGCCAGCGCCCTCTTGCCGCTGCCGCCGAAGGCCCAGCGGCAGAAGCACCCGGCCGCGGCCAGCCCGCCGAGCGCCGACCAGATGTCCGGCATCGCCTGCGGTCCGTAATACTGCGCGACCCACAGCCCGCCGAACGTCACTCCGGCCAGCCCAAGGACCCAGGCCTGCCGCAGCCCCCGCCAGGTCCAAAGCGCGAGCGTCAGCCCAAGCCCAGATAGCACCGCCAGGTACACCCGCAGCGCGGCCACCGAACTGGTGAGCAGCGCGACCGGGGCGACGATCAGCGGGACCCCCCGGGCCCGGGCCGGATCGAAATACGCGGCCGGCGCGTGCGCGCTCACCTGACTCACGTAGACGGATTCGTCCCAGCTCAGACCCATCCGCAGCGAGACGAAGACCAGCTGCGCGGCGGCATAGGCCACCCCCACCCCGACCAGCCACCATCCGCTGTCTCGACCGGGTGCGCGGACTCGGCGCACCCGGGGCACCGAGGTCACCGCGGTTGCCGCGTCCACGGTGGCGTCAGCTTTGGCCGGTGCGGACGCCGACCTCGTCGATGCGGGCGAGCATCTCGGCCGGGTCGGCGTAGACGCGGTACGCGCCGGCCCGCTCGAGTTCCTCCCGTCCGTACCCGCCGGACATCAGCCCGATGCCGAGCGTGCCGGCTCGCCGCGCCGCGAGCAGGTCCCAGACGCTGTCGCCGACGACCATCGCGTGCCGCGGTTCCACGCCGAGCACGGCGGCGGCGGCGAGGAACAGGTCAGGGTCGGGCTTGGCGTGCCGTACCAGGTCGCGGGTCACCATCGGGGTGTCCTCGGGCAGTCCGAGCAGCGCCAGCGCGGGCCGCGCGGTGACCGCGTACCCGCTGGTCGCGATGGCCCACTGCACGCCCGCCTCGGTCAGCGTGCCGAGCAGCTCGCGCGCCCCGGGCAGGGCCGTGACCGAGTCCATCTGGGCCCGGTACTGCTCCGCGTGCGCCTGCTGCAGCCGGTCGATGTCGGCCGGGGACAGCGACAGCCCCGTCTCCCGCAGCAGCGCGGACACGAACAGCCCCCCGCTCATCCCGATCCGCCGGTGGATCCGCCACACGGAAAGCTCGATGCCGAGGTCGGAAAGCGCGTGGCGCCAGGCGATGACGTGCTGGTAGACGCTGTCGATGAGCGTCCCGTCCAGGTCGAAAAGGAACGAAGGAGTCGGTGATTCGCTATAGGGCACGACGGAGGCCATGGCCCATAGTCTGCCCGCCCCACCCTCGCGCCGTGACCCGATATCCCTGGTAGCCAGTGAAAGACCCATTTTTCGGAACGAACCCTGGTGTCACCCCTCGCCACCCCGCCCGCCCCCAGCCCCGAACGATCCCCGCGTCACCCAGTGCCACCCACCCGCCCCGCCGGGTGCGTCGGGCCCGCGCCGGCCGCCGCCTCACCTCCCGCTCCCGGATGGCATCATGGGCGGAATGGCGGAAAGTGACCCCGGGCCCGGAATCGGCTCCTTCGTGGCGATCGGTGACAGCTTCACCGAGGGACTGCACGATCCGTACCCGGGCGGCGGGTACCGGGGCTGGGCTGACCGCGTGGCCGGCGTGCTGGCCCAGCGGCGGCCTGAGTTCCGGTACGCCAACCTGGCTATCCGGGGGAAGCTGCTGGACCAGGTTCTCGCCGAGCAGCTGCCGCGGGCGGTGGAGATGGCCCCCGATCTGGTGAGCCTGGCCGCGGGCGGCAACGACATCCTGCGCGGGTCCGACGTCGACGTGCTCGCCGCCCAGTTCGAATCCGGCGTCGCCGAGCTGCAGGCCGCGGGCTGCCGGGTGATCATCTTCACCGGCTTCGATCCGCGTATCTTCCCGGTAATCCGGTGGCTACGGGGGAGGATCGCCGCCTACGACATGCACCTGCGCGGCATCGCCGACAAGGCCGGGTGCGACCTGGTCGACCTGTGGTCGATGCGAGCCCTGAACGACACCCGGGCCTGGAGCCCGGACCGGTTGCACCTGACCGCGGAAGGGCACCGGCTGGTAGCCCTGCGCACCTGCGAGGTGCTCGCCGTCCCGGTCACCGCAGACTGGCGCGCCCCCCTGCCCCCCGCCGCCGCGGGCTCGGGGAACCGGGCGCGGTGGCGGGCCGCGCGCCGCCAGGATGTCCGCTGGGCGCGCGAGTTCGCGGTGCCGTGGCTGCGCCGGAGGCTGACCGGCGCCTCAAGCGGCGACGGCCTTTCCGCTAAGCGTCCCGAGCTGCTGGCCCTGTCAGCGGTCGGGTCCGCCGCGGGGTCAGCGGCCCTGTCGGTCGCGGGGTCAGCGGCCGGGTCTGCCGTGCCCTCACCCGCGGGCGGGCCCGGTGAGGTCGGCCAGAACCTCCTCTAGCCGGGCCAGGGACGCGGCGATCCAGGGCAGGGAGCAGGGGTCGCCGGAGTTCAGCGCGGCGAGCCGCTGGGTGTCGGTGTCGCCGTAGAGCATCGCGGTGGCGACCCGCAGCCGCAGCCGCCAGCTCTGGTCGCCGAACGCGCAGCCGGGCAGCACCCCGACGCCGTACCGGTGCAGCAGGACCGAGGCCAGGCTCTCGTCGTCGGTGATGTCATGCCGCTGGAGCAGGACGTCCGCCATCGGCGTGAAGTCCGGGTAGACGTAGAACGCCGCCTGCGGCGCGGGCACCGACGCGCCGGCCGCGGTGAATCTGTCCGCGACCGCCCGGGCCACGCAGGCGTGCAGGCGCCGGCTGAGCGCGACCCGTTCCACTAGCGCGGACGGTTCGGTGAACGCGAGCGCGGCCGCCTGCTGCACCGGCCCGGCCGGCGCGGACCAGATCTCGCTGCCGATCCCGAGCAGCCGGGTGCGCAGCTCGCGCCCGAGCCAGCCGTCCGGCAGCCGGGCCACGCCGATGCGCCAGCCCCCGAGGGCAAGGTTCTTGCTCAGGCCGGTGGTCACCACCGTCCGTTCGGGAAAAAAGGAGGCGGGAGTGGCGAACGGCGTGTCAGGGTCATGGATCAGATCCCGGTAGATCTCGTCCGAGATAATGATCAGGTCGTAGGCCTCCGCGACCTCGCACAGGGCGCGAACGGCCGCGGGCGAGGCTAGTGTCCCGGTCGGGTTGTCGGGCAGCGTGACGATGACCGACCGGACCTGGCGGCCGGCCGCCCGGGCCGATGTGACCGTCCGGGCCAGCTGGTCAGCGTCGGGTACGCCGGCCGAGCCGCGCGCGAAGTGCGCGACCCGTCCGGCCAGGCTCGCCTGCGCGGCGTAGCTGACCCAGCTGGGCCGGGTGACCACGACGTCGCCGCCGATCGCCGCCGTCAGGCCGAACAGCAAGGCCTTGCTGCCCGGCCCGCAGACCACGTTGGTCGCGTCGGTGGGCAAACCCCGCCGCGACCAGTAGAAGGCGGCCGCTTCGCGCAGCGCCAGATGACCGGCGACGGGACCGTAGGAGGTGTATCCCGCGGCCCGGGCCAGCGCTCCGCGCAGCATCGGGTGGGCGGGCAGTCCGGCTTCGCCGAACCCCATCGGCAGTACCGGCTCGCCGCTGCGGCGCCGGGCGTCCATCGTCTCGTTGGCGGCGAGCGTGGCGGAAACGCCGATCGTCAAGGGGCCGAGCCGGGCGTGATCCGGGTGGGGGTGATCGGCGCGAGCGTGCTGCCCGCTGGAGAAATCGGTGTCGGAAGACGGGAGGGGATGGGTAGGCGCGACGGTGAGAGCCACGAGGGCTGGCACTTCCTAGCTGCGGGATCGAAGGGTAATACGGTCATCACGTGTATCAAGGAGTGAACGGTTTTATCTCACTTGCTGTGACAACGCTGTACACCTATTCAAGTGTCCGCTGGATAGACCGTTAGCGCAAGCGGTGATCTCTATGGCTGAGAGTAAGATTCACTTATGCTCGACCTGCACAGACTACGCCTGCTCCAGGAGTTCGCCGCCCGCGGCAGCATCGCCGGGACCGCCGCCTTCCTCGGCTACACGCCGTCCGCCGTGTCCCAGCAGCTCGCCGTGCTCGAGCGGGAGGCGGGCACGGCGCTGCTCGACCGGTCCGCCCGCCGGGCCGAGCTGACCGACGCGGGCCGCCGCCTGGCCGGGCACGCGGAGCGCATCCTGGCCATGGTGGAGGAGGCGGAGACCGACTTGTCCGCCCGGGCCACCGAGCCCGCGGGCCGCGTGGTGGCGACCGCGTTCCCGTCCGCGGCCGTCGCGTTCGCCCCCGCCCTGGCGCGCAGCCTGCGTACCCACCCGCGGCTGGCGCTGGTGCTGCGGCAGACGCAGGCCGCCGACGGGCTGCGCCAGGTGCGGTCCGGTGAGGTCGACGTGGCGATCGTGGATGACTGGAACAGCCGCCTGGCCACCGAGATCGAGGCCGGCGGCATTCTGACCTGCTACCACCTGATCCGGGACGACCTGGTGCTGGTGCTGCCGCGGACGCACCCGGCGGCCGATCCCGGCCACGCCGTCGACCTGCGCGCCCTGCGGAACGAGCCCTGGCTGGCCGCGCCGGCCGGGGAATCGTCCCGGCTGGCTGTCGACCGGCTGCTGGCCGCCGTGGGCGTGACGCCGCCGGTGCTTTCTGAGTTCGAGGGCATGTCGACGATCGTGAGCCTAGTGGCCCGGGGCATCGGCATCGCCATCTTGCCGCGGATAGCGGTCACCGCGGCCGGCCGCCGGGTGGCGGTGCGGGACCTGCCGCACGGCCTCGACCTGGCCAGGGACATTCACGCCGTGGCCCGCACCGCGAGCGTACGCCGCCCCTCGGTGGCGGTGATCGTGACCGCGCTGCGCGCCGCCGCGAAGGCGATGCCGGCCCAGGGATCTCAGGGAGCCCCGCCTAAGCTGGCCGGGTGAATCTGGACCTCGACCTCAGCCTTCCCGGGGCGGCGCTGACCGCGCAACTCGTTGACATCCCATCGGTCAGCGGCGAGGAAGGACCGCTGGCGGACGCGGTCGAGGACGCGCTGCGGTCCCGGCCGCACCTGACCGTGCACCGGGACGGCAACGCGATCGTGGCCCGCACCATGCTCGGGCGGCCGGAACGGGTGGTACTGGCCGGGCACCTCGACACCGTGCCGCTCGCGGGCAATGTCCCGTCCCGGATGGAAGGGTCCCGGCTGTACGGCTGCGGCGCCACCGACATGAAATCCGGGGTGGCGGTGCAACTGCGGCTCGCGGCCGGCCTGACCGCGCCCGCCCGCGACGTGACGTACGTCTTCTACGACTGCGAGGAGGTCACCGCCGACCGTAACGGGCTGCTGCGGCTGAGCCGCCATAGCCCGGAACTGCTGGCCGGCGACTTCGCGGTCCTGATGGAGCCGAGTTCGGCGGAAATCGAAGGCGGCTGCCAGGGCACGCTGCGGGCGCAGGTCACCGCGACCGGGAAACGGGCGCACACCGCGCGTTCCTGGATGGGACGCAACGCCATCCACGAAGCCGGCCCCATCCTGGACGTGCTGCGCGGGTACACGCCCCGGGAGCCGGAAGTCGACGGGCTGCGCTACCACGAGGGGCTGAACGCCGTCGCCATCCGCGGCGGGGTCGCCGGGAACGTCGTGCCGGACGAATGCGCCGTCACGGTCAATTACCGGTTCGCGCCGGACCGCGATGGGCAGCAGGCGGCGGATTTCGTCCGGTCCCTGTTCTCGGCCTGGCCGGTGACCGTGCTCGACGTCGCCGACGGGGCCCGGCCCGGACTAGGTCATCCGGCCGCGGCCGCGTTCGTCACGGCGGTCGGCGGGACGGCGCGGGCCAAGCTCGGCTGGACCGACGTGGCCCGGTTCGCCGCGCTCGGCATCCCGGCGGTGAACTACGGTCCGGGCATCTCGGAGATCGCGCACACCGCTGACGAGTACGTGCCGGTCGAGAAGATCGCCCAGTGCGAGGACCGCCTGCGCGCCTGGCTGGGCTAACACCACTACCGCGCCGGGCCGCCGCTCAGCCTCATCGAGGTCGTGTGCCTGGCCCCGCGGATGCCCTGCCAGCGGACCGAGATGACCGCACCCGGGTGGTACTTGGCGGTAATGCCGGTCAGCGAGCCAGGGGTAGTCACGGCCTGGCCGTCGACGGCGAGAATCACGTCACCGGGCACCAGGCCCTCGGTCTGCGCCGGCGTGCCGCACAACACGCCGAGGATCAGCGCGCCGGAGTCGGCCGGCGCGATGATGGCCGGAACGCTGAGTTGCTGGTTGCTGCTCTGGCAGGCGCCCTGGCGGCCGGCCGGGGTGACCCCGCCACCGGCGGACTGCTCCTCATCGGAGGCCTGCCGCCGCGGATTCGCGCTGCTGCTGTCCGCGACCTCCACGCCGAGGAAGCCGGGCAGCCCGATGTACACCGTGGAGCTTGCGTTCCCGCCGGCGATCTGCCTCGCGATCGACAGGGCGCTGTTGATGGGGATGGCGTAGCCCAGCGTGCCTCCGGACGGTCCGGACTGGCTGGACGTCGAGGTGTTCGCGGCGGTGATCATCCCGATGACCTGGCCAGCGTTGTTCGCCAGCGCGCCGCCCGAGTCGCCCTGCCGGATCGGCGCGTCGGTCTGCAGCATGTGGTTCAGGTCCTCGGTGGTGCCTGATCCCTGATCGCTCGCCTGGATCGAGCGGTTCAGCGCGTTGATGATGCCCTGGGCGGGCGTCACCCCGCCCCGTCCCTCGGCGTTGCCGAGCGCCAGTACCGGCGTGCCCAGCCTGACCTGTGCGGAGTTGCCGAAGCTCACCGTGGTCAACCCGGAGGCGCCGACCAGCTGGAGCAGCGCCACGTCATCGGTAGCGTCGTAGCCGACCACCCGCGCCTGGTACTTCCTGCTCGGGTCCTGCACCAGCTTGGCGGTCACGTCGGTGGCCCCGTCGATGACGTGGTTGTTGGTGAGCACCAGGCCGGAGGAGGACAGGATCATCCCCGTCCCGTCGGCCGTTTCGCTCTGGTACTTCAGCGTCGAGCTGATGTCGACCAGGCCCGGATCGACCTTCTTCCGCACGGCCGCCACGTTCAACGTCGACGCCGAGGATCCGCTGCCGGCCGCGTTGTTGCGCGGCGCGGGCACGTCGCTTGAGGAGATGCCGGAAGCCGCCGAGCTGTTCTGGTTGTCGAGCGCGACGGTCACCCCGGCGCCGACGCTCGCCGCCAGCACGGCGACGACCACGTAGACCAGGAAGCGCGCGCGCCGCTTCGGCCGTTCCGGCGGCGCGGACCCGGGCAGCGTCCACCCGGAATTCCCGTAGCCGCCGTCATCCCCATACCCCCCGAAACCCCCAGGTCCCCCTGAACTCCCGAAACCCCCAGGTCCCCCTGAACTCCCGAAATCTGCCGACCTCCCGGGTTCCCCTGAATCCACCCACTCCGAGGGTCTCCCGGAACTCCCGCCTTCCCCCGAAGCCCCGAAAATCCATGAACCCCCAGAGTCCCCATAACTGGCCTGGCCGTACCCTGGCTGATTCCCTTGCCCCGGCTGGTTCGGTTGCCCCGGCTGGTTCGGTTGCCCCGACTGGTTCGGTTGCGGCTGGTTCGGTTGCCCCGGCTGGTTCCCTTCCCCCGGCTGGTTCCCGTAGCCGGCCCGGTTCCCTGGCTGATTCCACCAGCGAGGCTGGCCCCCATAGCCCTTCTGGCCCCCATAGCCCGGCTGGCCCCCATAGCCCGGCTGGCCCCCATAGCCCGGCTGGTTCCCATAGCCCGGCTGGTTCCCGTACCCGGGCTCGTCCCCGTGCTCGGGTTGGCTTGCTGGGCCTGGCTGGTTCCACCAGCCACGCCGGCTGCCGCGGCCGGGCGTGACGGCAGGACCGTGCCCGTCAGCCGGGCTGGGGGGCATCCCGAAAGCGATAGTGTCCTGAAGACCGTCCTCTGGTGGCGGAGTCGCGTTCGATTCAGAGCCTGGCGCCTGCGGGACCTCGGCTTCTCCGCGCGGCGCCCACGGGCTGAGGTAGCCGGGCGGCTGCCGTCGGCCGTCTCCGCTATCGCTCTCGTTCTCTCGCATCTTCCTCGCCCTCGACCAGACCAGGGTATGCCCCGATCGGGTTGTGCCGCCCTAGACCTTAAGACACAGCCACCGTTCAGGTAGCTTCATGATGCTGTCCTAACTGTTAGCTTCATGATGCTGTGCGTAAGCTGAAGGTCTCCTCAGGGTCATCGAAATTCCGCGTGCTGCCCGGCGACCCCGGTCACGAGCCTTATCGCGGCGGCGTTCCTGCGGTGGCCGGTACCGATGCGGGTGACCCGGAGCCGCGCCGGTCTTCCCGCCGCCTCGCCGCCTCGCCGCCCTAATGCCTGCCCGCAGACGAGCGCCGTAATCAGCGGGCCCTTACTGCGCCGGGCCCGCGTTGAGTGTCACGAGTGCGGTGTGCAGGCCGCCATCGGGGCTGACCCAGGCCACCGGAGCGTTGCTGCCCGGCCGGTAGCGATCGACGATGGCGGTTAGCGAACCGGGAGTGGTAACGGCCCGGCCGCCTATCGAGGTGATGACGTCCCCAGCGGAAATACCGGCCGAAGCGGCCGCCGTCCCGCAGATGACCCCGTCGACGAGCGCACCGGACCTGGCCGGCGCAATGTTCGCCGGGGTCGCGGTCGCGTCGCCGGCCACGCAGCTGCGGCTGTTGCTGATCGCGCTGCCGGTTTGCCGTTGCTCCTGGCTGGCCTGGTGCCGGGGGTCCGTGCTGCTGCTCTCGGGAACCAGGACGCCCAGAAACGCGGGCAGGCCGATCTGGATGGCTGAACTCCCGTGTCCGGCGGTGATCTGGGCAGCAATCGAAAGGGCCTGGTTGATGGGGATGGCGTAGCCGGAATAGATAGTGCTCCCTCCGGCAGCGGTATCGATCCCGATGACTTGACCCGCGGCATTGGCCAACGGCCCGCCAGAGTCACCCGGCCGGATGTTGGCGTTGGTCTGCAGCATCCCGTACAGGGTCTCGGTCAGGTCCGAGCTCTGATCGCTAGCCTCGATGGTGCGGTCAAGGCTGCTGATGACGCCGGGTGCGACGGTCGGCGGTCCGCCCTGTCCCGCCTCGTTGCCAATCGCCAGGACAGGTGTGCCCACGGTGACGTGCGAGGAGTCGCCGATCGTGACCGACTTGAGCCCGGCCGCGCCCTGGAGCTGGAGAACGGCGACGTCGTCGGACTGGTCGTAGCCGAGGATCTTCGCCTGGTAGCTCTTACCGGACGCCACCGGCGTGACCGCCACGCTGGTGGCGCCGTTGATGACGTGGTTGTTGGTCAGCACCAGGCCGGTCGCGGCGTCGATCACGAAACCCGTGCCCTCGGCCGTCTCCTCGAGGTATTGCAGGTTGGAGTTGACATCGACGACGCCCGGCTCCACCTCGTTGTAGACGGTCTCGTCGTTCATCGCTCCCGCCGTGTCGTCCGGCGTCCGGGTGGCGCCCTGATAGGACGGGCCAGGATGCCGGACCGCGATGGTGGTGCCAACGCCCCCCGTCGCGGCGAGGGCCGCCACTATCAGGTACGTCACCAGTCCCCGGCCTCGCCGTCGCGCCGTCCGGCGGTACCACCTCCGAGGTGCTGACCAACTCGGACGCCCCGCCGGAACCAGGTCGCCACCAGGCGCTTCAGGCAGTGGGTCGGCCGGAGGGCCAGCTGGCGACGGCGCAGACCCCGCGTTAAGCCCGTCGCCCTCATGCATCTCACGACCTTTGCCCGGAATCGACCTCTTTTGTAGATTTCCCGCGTTGCCCGCGGATCAAGCCTGCCGCCCGGGCAAAACCGTGACGTCACCTGGAAAGCAGTGGTCTCGTGAAACCCCTTCGCCCCGCGGAGGGGCTGGAGCGCCCTCGGCTACGAATGCGTAATAGCGTGATATTGTGCGTCCAAGACGCGATATGACGCGAATATCGTTGCTAGCCGCTCGAAGGGCAGGGATTCGGATGTCCACGCCGACCCAAAGTGATCAGGATCTCTCCCGGCGCGAGGGGATAACTGTCTCCGGCGCCGCCATGTCGGGCGCCCCGTGGGCGGCCGCGACCATGACCGGCGGGGTCGTCGCGGTCGGCGACCTGGGCCTGCATCTCATCGGCGCCGGCCTTGGCCTGGCCGCCGTCGGCGGCTCGTTGTCCATGGGGGCGGTAGCGTTCTTCGTCGTGGCCGCGGCTGGCGCGCTGTGGCGGGCCCGGCCGAGCCGTGCCATCCGCTGGGCCAGGAGCAATCCGTGGCGCTTCGCCGTGGTGCCCGCGCTCGCGTGCGCCGCTATCGCGCTCGTGCTTACCGTGGTCACCGGGGGCGGCATCATCGATCCGGTCCTGAGCGGCCTGTGGCACGGCGCCGTGGTCTACGGCCTGACCGGCGTCGCCGGCGCGACCAGCAAGGCCAGGAAGCGGACCGCCTAACCCGGCAGGCCCGCGCCCGGCAAACGGGGTGACGCTCGCCGAGGTCCCGCCATGCGACGATACCTCTGCATGCTGTGATGCGTGAGCGAGCCGTGGTGGGGTCCG
>Ga0302326_10022586_pt1 | contig 12854 bp, 12 predicted proteins | sample Palsa_T0_3_FD_202264 | JGI IMG/M metagenome (GOLD analysis project Ga0302326, IMG submission 202264) | Peat permafrost microbial communities from Stordalen Mire near Abisko, Sweden - Palsa_T0_3 | ecosystem: Environmental > Terrestrial > Soil > Palsa > Peat permafrost | place: Sweden: Abisko... | reverse complement strand
CACCGGTTCGAGACCTTTGACTTCCTCGACGCCGATATTGAGAAGCCCGACCGTGGGACGATCAACGCCGAACAGGATGCGTGCGGTTGCCGCGCCCATCACCGCGAGGTCGACGAGGTGCTCGGCGTCGGCGCCGATCGACGCGCCGACGTCGAGCACGATCGATTCACCGCGCAAGGTCGGCCATAACGCGGCGATGGCGGGCCGCGCGATCCCGGCAAGCGTCTTGAGCTCGAACTTCGACATCGCCATCAGCGCTCCGGTATTGCCGGCCGATACAACGATATCGGCTTCCTTCTTCTTGACCGCCTCGATGGCAAGCCACATCGAGGATTTGCGGCGGCCGTGGCGCAGCGCCTGGCTCGGCTTGTCCTCCATCCGAACCGCGACCTCGGCGTGGACGAGCCGCGAGGCCGATTGCAGCGCCGGGCGCCGGGCGACAAGCGGGCCGACCAGCGCGGTGTCGCCGAAGAAGAGAAATTCACTCTGTGGGTGGCGCGCCAACGCCAGCTCCGCGCCGGCGACGACCACGGCCGGGCCGTGATCTCCTCCCATCGCGTCGAGAGCAATGCGGACCATTTGCGACATCGAATGACCGCGGTCCTACACCATGATCCGCAGCAACTCGATCGAACCGTGCCGCGGACTTTTTCGCATACGCGTGATCTTTTCCGCAAGCCGGCTTGCAAGCTTCGGAAACGAGGGGGAGGCAAAGCCGCAGGGACAATAGCGGTTCGGCGCCCGGAAACAACTGCGATCAACGGCCATCGCGACCCTTCTTCAGCGCGGCGAGCGCGGCGAACGGTCCTTCGTCGGGCTTGGCGTCCGGCGGCGGCGCAAACACCGCGCCGGGCTTGCGCGGATAGGGATCGAGCCCGAGGATAAGGAATTCGATGACGAGCGCGCCGAGATCGATCGATCCGCCGATCAGCGGCTCCGCTTGATCGGCGTTCCCATCGGGCGCGCCGGGCGCTCCGCGTGCCAGTTCGGCGGCCGGCGGCGGCAAAAACAGGAGATCGATCTCCTCGTCGACCTCATTGGCCAGCGGCTCCAGCGTGACCACGCAGGCTTGGCCGACGATGGCGGAAACGCGCCCGGCGACGCGCACGCCCTCGGCACCATGCCGCGTCACTTCGAAATTTGCGTGCAGCCGCGGTAGGTCGCGCAGTCCCGCGGTCCGCGCCAATCCGGCACGGATGTCTGCATCGGCCACGAGCTCGAAACGTTCGCCGGTCTCGGCGACGTCCTCGACCGCAACCGGAACGCGCCACGGCAACAGCGCGCGCTTCTCGGATCGACGTTCAGGCATGCGCGAAGGCCTCCGGGCCGGGAAAGACAGCCTTGCCGGCGACGAGGGCACCCTCCTCCTCGGTGTCGAGCCGGCTCGCCGCCGCGCGCGCATAGCGCGCCAGCCGCGCCGCTCTGGCATCGGCGCCGCCGGCTGCAAAGATATTGCGCGCGAACGCTTTCTCAAGCTCCCGGTTATCGGCGGTAGCCAGCGCGGCGGTATAGGACGCCTGCCGGCCGTAGAATGCCTCGCCAAAGCGCCGCATCTCCCGCGGTACCGCCAGATCGCCGACGCCCATCTCGCGCAGGTTGTCGTGGAGGTCGCGGCAAAACACATCGAAGAGTTGCTGCCCGCTGGTCCGTCCCGGTTGGCGTCTGGGACCGGGACCCGGCGCGGTCTCGTTCGGTCGGCCAAGGCGGCCCAGGATGAGCACGAGATGCAGCACGATGAGCTCAAAGCGGCCCTCGACGCTGTCCGGGACCCCGTAGGCGGTGTAAAAAGTGGGCGAACGCGCCTGCGCCACGATGGCGCCATAGAGCGCGTGGATGTTGCGGTTGTGGTGACCGCGCCGAAACGCCGGTAAGATCATAGGGATAGCTTACTTACGCAAAGCCCGCTGGCATACCCCGTTCGGCTCCAGCGAATTGCCAATTTAACATTTCGGGGGTACGGCAGGCGGCTGTCGGACACAAGCTGGATTGGCGGAAATGCGGGGCGGTCCTGAGAAAAGCGGGGGGAGGCGCGCAGCGGCCTATGCGCTGATCGTCGCGCTGGCGCTGCCGCTCGGCGGCTGCTTCGGCGAGACGTTCCAGCGCGGCTATGTGCTGCCCGACGGTGCCCTCGAGCAAATCCGGCTTGGCGCTTCGCAGGAGCAGGTGCTGATCGTGCTCGGCACGCCCTCGACGGTAGCCACGGTCTCGGGCGAAGCCTTCTATTACATCTCGCAGCGCGCCGAGCGACCCGTTTCGTTCATGCCGACCACGGTTACCGACCAGCGCGTGATCGCGATCTATTTCGACAGGGACCGCCGCGTTCAGCGGGTCGCCGCCTACGGCATCAAGGATGGCAAGGCCTTCGATTTCATCAGCCGCACAACGCCGACTGCCGGATCGGATCTGGACTTCATCAACGGCCTGCTCAACACAATTCAAAACGCGCATATCGGGATGCCGTTCTGACGAAGTCCCCGCTATTACGAGCCAATAGGTCCGGCCCTCAGTGGCCGGCCCAATGACAGGCTCCGCGAAGCAAACCCGCAGCTTTTCGCGTCCCGCAATAACGGCTAGTGCGCGAGCACGGCGAGCAGCAACAGCGCCACGATGTTGGTAATCTTGATCATCGGATTGATCGCCGGCCCGGCCGTATCCTTGTAGGGATCGCCGACCGTATCGCCGGTGACCGCTGCCTTGTGCGCGTCGGATCCCTTACCGCCGTAATGGCCATCCTCGATGTATTTCTTGGCGTTGTCCCAGGCGCCGCCGCCCGACGTCATCGAGATGGCGACGAACAGTCCGGTGACAATCACGCCGAGCAGCATGGCGCCGAGCGCGGAGAAGGCCGCCGACTTTCCCTGCGCGCCGCCGCCGGCGATGAAGTAAATGATGAAATAGCCGACGATCGGCGAAAGCACCGGCAACAGCGACGGCACGATCATCTCCTTGATCGCGGCGCGGGTGAGCATGTCGACGGCACGGCCGTAATCGGGCTTGTCCCTGCCCTGCATGATGCCAGGCCGCTCGCGGAATTGGCGCCGCACCTCCTCGACGATCGAGGAAGCGGCGCGGCCGACCGCGGTCATGCCCATGGAGGCGAACAGGTAGGGCAAGAGGCCGCCGAACAGGAGGCCGGCCACGACATACGGATTAACGAGGGAGAAATCGGGTGACACGCCCTGGAAATAGGGATGTTTGTTCGCCCCGGCGATGAAGAACTTAAGGTCTTCGTTATAGGCCGCGAACAGCACCAACGCGCCGAGCCCGGCCGAGCCAATGGCATAGCCCTTGGTCACGGCCTTGGTGGTATTGCCGACGGCGTCGAGCGCGTCGGTCGATTTGCGCACCTCTTTCGGCAGGCCGGCCATTTCGGCAATGCCGCCGGCATTGTCGGTGACCGGGCCGAACGCATCGAGCGCGACGACAATGCCGGCGAGCGCCAGCATCGTCGTCACCGCGATGGCGATGCCGAACAGGCCGGCGAAATTATAGCTGACGAGGATGCCAGCGATAATGACAAGCGCCGGAGCCGCCGTTGCTTCCATCGACACGGCGAGACCCTGGATCACATTGGTACCGTGGCCGGTCACCGAGGCCAGCGCGATCGAGTGCACCGGCCGGTAGTCGGTGCCGGTGTAGTATTCAGTGATGACGATGATCAGCGCCGTGACCACGAGTCCGGTGATGCCGCAATAGAACAGCTGGGCGCCGGAATAGCTGACGCCGGCAAGCGACCCGAAGCCGATCAGGTAATGCGTCACGCCGGCGATGCCGATAAGCGACAGGATTGCGGTGGCGATCATGCCCTTGTAGAGGGCGCCCATGATCGATTGGCTGGCGCCCAGCCGCACGAAAAACGTGCCGATGATCGAAGCGATGATGCACACCGCGCCGATGGCGAGCGGGAATGTCATCATCCGCAGCACCATGTCGGCGGACACCGCGCCGAAGAAGATGGCGGCGAGCACCATGGTCGCTACCGTCGTCACCGCATAGGTCTCGAACAGATCCGCGGCCATGCCGGCGCAGTCGCCGACATTGTCGCCGACATTGTCGGCGATGGTGGCCGGATTGCGCGGATCGTCTTCGGGAATACCGGCCTCGACCTTGCCGACAAGATCGCCGCCGACGTCGGCACCCTTGGTGAAGATGCCGCCGCCCAAGCGCGCGAAGATCGAAATGAGCGAGGCGCCGAAGCCGAGCGCCACCATGGAATCGACGACCGTGCGATCGTTCGGCGCCAAGTGCAGCGTGCCGATGAGGAAGCCGAAATAAAGCGTCACGCCGAGCAAGGCTAAGCCCGCAACCAAAAGCCCGGTGATGGCGCCGGCACGGAAGGCAAGCTCGAGACCGCCGGCGAGCGAGCCGATGGCGGCCTGCGCGGTGCGCACGTTGGCGCGTACCGACACGTTCATGCCGACAAAACCGGCGGCGCCGGACAGCACGGCGCCGACGGCAAAGCCGACACCAACCAGCCAGCCGAGGAAGTAGCCGAGGATGAGGAAGATCACGACGCCGACGATGGCGATGGTGGTGTATTGCCGCCGCAGATAGGCCTGCGCTCCCTCACGCACGGCGGCGGCGATCTCCTGCATCTTTTCGCTGCCCGGATCGGCCCGCATCACCGAAGTTGTGGCCCAGATGGCGTAGATCAGCGCAAGAACGCCGCAAAGAACGATGAGCCACAATGTCGTCATGGAGAGCACCCCGGTTGATGGGGGCCAGAGGGTAAACCCGGCCCGGAAGGAAGGCGCGCCCCGGCGCAAGTCACGCGTCGAGCGCAAATCGGCGCGGACATTGCCAAAAATGAACGCGCGGTGCAACGGCGGCGAGCGTCTTTCCGGCGGCGAATTTTACTCCCAGCCTGTTCCGTCGCGCGAATTAGCGCTTTTTCTTCTTCGCCTTCTTTTTTACGCCCTTCGTCTTCGCGCCCTTCGTCTTCGCGCCCTTCTTGGCGAAAATCGCGTTCCAGTTTTCCTTGTAAATCCTGGTGACCGGCTTCTGCCCCTCGCCGCGGCTATAGCTGGAGGGTGCTGCAGCTGTATCGCCACCCTCGGCCTTGGGTGAAGCTTCGGCGGGAGTGCTCTTGTTCTTTGTAACTGGGTCGCTCTTTGCGGTCGGCTCGCTTTTTTTAGCGGTACCGGTTTCGGCTTTCTTGTTGTCGCTGGCCATCGTCTTTCCTACGCTGAGTGGTAACGGGTCACGCTGCGCTATGAAACAGCCCCGGGGAGAAAAAATTGGTCAATGAAACCCGCACGCCAATCGCCTGCCTCACACCGGGCTGGGCCGGCGCGCCAGCATGCCCCAGGCCAGCAGCACCGCCGCCGCGGCCACCACCGGGAAGACCAGCTCGTTAACCGCCGCCCAGCCGAAGCGGCTCAATAACGCCCCCGAGGAGAAGGAGCCGATCGCCATCGAGCCGAATATAAGAAAGTCATTGAACGCCTGCACTTTGTTGCGCTCGCGCAAGCCGTGGCATTCGGTGACCAAAGTCGTGGCGCTGATGAAGGCAAAGTTCCAGCCAACGCCGAGCAGCGCCAGCGCCAACCAGAAATTCCACACCGCCGTACCGAGCAACCCGAACGTGGCGGCGGCAAGCATCAGGACAAGCCCACTCGCCATCATCGCGCCCACACCGAAGCGCGCGATCAGCGCACCGATGAAAAAGCTCGGCGCATACATGCCGATCACGTGCCATTGGATGCCGAGCGCGGCGTCGCCGACCGAATGGTTGCACATCACCATCGCAAGCGGCGCCGCGGTCATCATCATGTTCATCATCACGTAGCTGGCAACCCCGCAGGCGACGGCGACGATGAACGGCGGCTTGCTGACGATATCGAGGAGCGGGCGGCCGTCGGCAAACGTATGCGGGATGGCCGGTCGCGGAATCCGCAGGAAGGCCAGCACGATTGCGGCGACAATTGCGCAGGCCGATTGCGCCAAATAAGTCGCGGCGAACAAATAAGCCGGCCAGATGTCCTTGGTGAAGATGACAATCTGCGGTCCCAGTACCGCGGCGAAGACGCCGCCGGCCAGCACCCAGGCCACCGCCTGGGCACGGAAGTGCACGCTCGCGGTATCGGTCGCAGCGAAACGGTAGGATTGATGCGCCGCCGCGTAGAGGCCGCCGCACAACGTGCCGGCGAGCAGAAGAAAGAACGATCCCGACAGCATGGCCGTGCAGGAGATGACGCCGGAGAGCACGCCGAACGCCGATCCGACCTGCAGGGTGAAGCGGCGGCCGAAAGCCTTAGCCAGCATCCCGACCGGCAGAGTGCCGATCCACATGCCGACCACCATGACGCTGATCGGCAGCGTCGCCAGCACCGGATCGGGGGCGAGTATCGCGCCGGCGATGCCGCCGGTCGCCACGATCACGGTGTTGTTGCCGCCGGCCAGCGCCTGCGCCGCGGCCAGGATCAACGCGTTGCGCGCCGCCAGGCGGTCGTCAACGACGTCTAGCGATTGATCCGCAAGGACCGCCATGAGAGCTTCCGATCAGACGTCTGCTTTTATAGCCGCCAGCGCGGCGCAGCACTACGGCAGCGTGTGCAGGTCAGAACTGCAAGGCGCCCGGGTGACGGATGGCAAGCAAGCGCAGCTCCTCCACGCTATGCGCGCCCAGTTGGCCGAGTGCCGCTTGCGTCTCCTCGATCAACAGATCGATGACGTGTCCGGGCCCCTCCTCGCCGAGCGCGCCCAGCCCCCACAAAAAGGCCTTGCCGGCAAACACCGCGGCGGCGCCGAGCGCACAGGCGCGTACCACGTCGGTACCGCTGCGCACGCCAGAATCCATCATCACGGTGGCGCGCGCGCCGACCTGACGGACGATGGCCGGCAGCGCGTCGATCGGCGCCGGCAGCGCCTCGACTTGCCGTCCGCCGTGATTGGAAGCGATGAGGCCATCGACGCCGAGCGAAACCGCCTTCTCGGCATCCTGCGGATGCAGCACGCCCTTCACGATCAGTTTGCCCTTCCAGCGCTCGCGGTATTTTCGCACATCGTCCCAGGTGAAGGCGCCGCCCATCTCACGGCGCACGAAGCCGATGAGTTCGTCAAGCGAGGCGCCCTCGCCGGCATATGCGCGCAGATTGGCGAAACGCGGAATGCCGTTCTTTAACAGCGCCAAGGCCCAGCGCGGCGCCAGCGCGGCTTGCGTGACAATGCCGAGATCGACCTCAAACGCGCCGGCAAGCCCGACGGCCGCTTCGCGCGGGCGCGTGGTGCGTACCGGCACGTCGAGCGTCAGCACCAGCGTGCGGCAACCGGCGGCCTCGGCGCGGCGAACAAGATCGCGACCGATCGCGTGGTCATTCTTGGCAAACCGGTAAAGCTGGAACCAGAACACGTCGGGCGCGATTTCGGCGATTTCTTCGATCGTGGCCCCGCCGACACTGCTCAGTATGTAGGGAACGCGTGCGCGCTGCGCGGTGCGGGCAAGATGCAAGTCGGCGCCGGGCCATACGATCCCGGGGCCGCCTATCGGGGCGACGCCGATCGGCGCGGCGTAGCGGCGGCCGAACACTTCGACGTCGCAGGGCGGCAGCGACGGCATGACGCCGTAACGCGGCACCAGCTCGACCGCATCGAGCGCCGCCCAATTGCGCTTGATTCCGGCATCGTCGTTGCCGGCGCCGCCGTCGGCATATTCGAAGGCGAAATGCGGTACGCGCCGGCGCGCCTGCCGCCGCAGATAATCGATATGCGGGTAGCGCCGGTGCAGCTTGGCATAGCGCGGATTGCCGCTGCGGCTCTCCAGCGGCTTATGCTGCGGCGAAGCGACGGCCGTGGTGTCGTGCATGACGTCCTTTGTGCCTCGCTCCTCAGTGCACAGTATAGCCCGTCCGGTCCGCGTTGAGCGACGGCCAAGAGCGGTGGAAAAGCAACCGATCGCCGCGTATTATCGACGCGATTTAAAGGCCAGGGAAGGTGCCGCTATGAGCGACAGCCGAGCGGCAATTGCCGACAAAACCGCGCAACTTCTGGAGACGATGCGCGCTGCGCGGCCGCTCGTCCATAACATCGCCAACTACGTATCGATGGATGTCGCGGCGAACGCTTTGCTTGCCATCGGCGCCTCTCCTGCCATGGTTCACGCCCGCGAGGAGGTGGCCGAATTCGTCGCTATCTCAGGCGCTCTCGTCATTAACATTGGTAATTTGTCGATGCCTTGGGTCGAAGCGATGCTGCTTGCCGCTCAAGCCGCTGCGCGGCACAGCAAACCGTGGGTGCTCGATCCCGTCGGCGCCGGCGCGACGCGGTTGCGGACCGAAACGGTCCGATCGCTCTTGCCGCACCGGCCCTCGATCATTCGCGGCAATGCGTCCGAGATCATGGCGGTTGCCGGCGGCGCCGGGGTGGCGCCCAAGGGCGTCGACAGCGCCAATACCACGGAAGAGGCGCTGGCCTTCGCCTTGAGCCTAGCCAAGCATGGGGGCTGCATCGTCATCGCCACCGGCGCGATCGACCTCATCACTGACGGCCGCCGCGTGGCAAGGCTCGCTAACGGCTCGCCGACCATGGCCAAGGTGACCGCGCTAGGCTGCGCGCTCTCTAGTGTCACGGGAGCGTTCGCTGCCGTCGGCGACGACCCATACGACGCGGCCGTCGCGGCCGTCGCGGTTTTCGGAATTGCCGGCGAAATCGCCGCGGAGCGGGCGAAAGGCCCGGGCTCATATCGGGTGGCATTTCTCGACGCGCTCGAATCTATCAGCGGAAGGGACATTGAGTCTTGTCTTAAGATCGTCGACTAACACCCTAGAATGCCGAAAGAAAAATACTATCAGCTATGCCTCGTTACCGATCGCTCCCTCGCGAACGGGCGCTCGCTGGCCGGCATCGTGGCGGCGGCCGTCAAGGGCGGCGTTACGATGGTCCAATTGCGCGACAAGACAGCGTCGACACGGGCCTTTATCGAGGACGCTCGGGCGCTCAAGGCTCTGCTCGCGCCGCCGCGCGTGCCACTATTGGTGAACGACCGGATCGATGTCGCGCTCGCGGCCGGCGCTAACGGCGCGCATGTAGGCCAAGGTGACATGCCGGTTGCGCTCGCGCGCAAGTTACTCGGCCCCAAGGCGATCGTCGGACTTTCGATTACCCAATCAGCCGAGGCCCGCGCTGAGGACGTTGAGTTTGCCGATTACCTCGGTGTCGGTCCGATCTTTCCTCAGCTGACGAAACCCGACGCTGCACCAACGCTCGGCCTCGAAGGATTGGCGGAGATTCGCCGCATAACCAGCAAGCCCATCGTCGCGATTGGGGGCGTGACGGCGGCAAACGTGCGCGCAGTACGTTCGGCCGGAGCAGACGGCGTCGCCGTAGTGAGCGCCATCATGGGCGCGCAAGATCCGATGGCCGCGGCGGCGGCTTTCAATCTCGCTGATTGAGCTTGGTCGCCGCTAGCCGATTCGTCCGGGTTGTTTTCAGCCCCGGCGCAGCAAAGATGTGGAAAATGCGGCGCGCAAGGCAAAGGGGGCTCTCACTATCGAAGCAAGTCTGACAGCCAAGCTTTTTCGTCCGTCTTTCGTGCGGTTGCCCTCGCCTGTCTTGCTTTCGCTCCGCTGTGCGGGTGTGTCGTATGCCCAGGTCATGTAGATCCCGCCCCAGGTGAAGCCGCCACCGAACGCCGCAAGGATGAGGCGGTCGCCGGCCTTGAGTTTTTGCTCGTAATCCCACAGGCAGAGCGGGATCGTGGCCGCAGTGGTGTTGCCGTATTTTTGGATCGTCACCATCACCCGTTTCGCCGGAAGGCCGAGGCGTTCGGCGGTCGCTTCGATGATACGGAGGTTGGCCTGGTGCGGCACCAGCCAATCGACGGTGTCCTTCGTCAGGCGGTTGCGGGCCATCAGTTCGGTGGCAACTTCGGCCATGCGCGCGATGGCGAATTTGTAAACCGCGGCGCCTTCCTGATGGACGAAGTGCAGGCGCTTGGCGACGGTTTCCGCCGTCGGCGGCATGCGACTGCCGCCGGCCTTCTGGTGCAAATGCTTCATGCCGGCGCCGTCGGAGGCGATCAGCGTATCGAGGATGCCGTATTTGCGGCTTGGCTCGACCAGCACGGCGCCAGCGCCGTCGCCGAACAGGACGCAGGTCGCGCGGTCGGTATAGTCGATGATCGACGACATCTTGTCCGCGCCGACCACCACGATTTTGCGGAAGGCGCTGCCCTCGATGAATTGCGCGGCGATTGTCAGCGCGTAGACGAAGCCGGAGCACGCGGCCTGCACGTCGAAGCTGCCGATGCCGCGAATGTCCGACATGTCGCAAATGAGATTGGCGGTCGAGGGAAACACGAAGTCGGGCGTCGTAGTAGCGCAGATCAAAAGGTCGACGTCGCCCGGCGCGGTGCCGGTCTTCTTCAACAGGCCGCGCACGGCCTCGGCACCCATATGCGACGTGCCGAGACCCTTGCCCTTGAGGATATGGCGTTCCTTGATTCCGGTGCGCTCGAGGATCCACTGGTCGCTGGTGTCGACCATCCGCGCCAGCTCGGCATTGGTGAGCACGTCGGGCGGCACGTAGCCATGCACGCCGGTGATCGCCGCGCGGATCGAGGAGTTTTGTTTTTTGGCCTTTTTCGTCATACGCACGCGAGACTTAGGGGTTCCTCGAACGCCCATTTCCTTCGGTAGCAGGATGGTTAGGGCATTGATAGCGCGCCCCTGCCAATAAGCGGTTAACTTTCGCGAACCGCGACGGGGGCAAGATCGTGCCGGCCGCGGCGAGCAACCTCCAGCACCACCGCGGCGGCCCTGACGCTCGGCGTCCCCTCCACGGCCATGATGCGATCGAGCCGGTCGAACGCCTCGATCTGCCGCGACCGCTCCGGCGTCTCGGCTAGCAGCGGCACCAGCGCATCGGCGAGAAGCTGCGGCGTGCAATCGTGTTGCAGAAACTCCGGAACCACGTTCTCGCCAATCACCAGATTGGCTAGGATGATGCTTTGCAGATTGGCGCGCAGCCGAATAAGCCGGGCGATGATCTCCTCGATCAACGTCACGCGGTACGCAGCGACAGTTGGGACACCGGCAAGCGCGAGTTCGAGCGTCACCGTGCCGGAGGCGGCAAGCGCGGCGCGCGCGGTGCGGAATGCGGTCCATTTTTCCGCGGCCTCGACGACGACGCGCGGCGATACCGCCCAGCCGGCGACCGCCGCGCGCACTTCGGCGGCGAGATGCGGCACGGTCGGCAGCACGACCTCCATCGGTCCAACGCGGGTAGCCACGCGCGCGATGGCCTCGCCGAAGATCGCAAGCAGCCGGTGGATCTCGCTCGAGCGGCTGCCGGGCAGGACGAGAACGAGCGGCGGGTCGGCGCGGCGGCGCCTTTCTTCATCCGTGTTGGGACGGAGTTCGGAGATGCGCTCGATCAGCGGATGGCCGACATAAATGCACGGCGGACCGCCGAGCCGCACATGAGCGGCCGGCTCGAAAGGCAGGATCGCCAGCACGCAATCGACGTAGGCGCGCATGGCGCGCGCGCGCCCGGAGCGCCAGGCCCAGACCGACGGCGAGACGTAATCGACGATCGGGACCGAAGGCGCGCGGGCGCGCACGCGGCGCGCGACGCGGTGGGTGAAATCCGGACTGTCGATGATGACAAGCACGTCCGGCTGCGCGGCGACGACGGTGTCCGCCGTCTCGCGGATACGACGCAAGATCATCGGCAGGCGGCGCGGGATGGCGCTGACGCCGATGATCGAAAGCTCCTCGATCGGAAACGGACTCATAATCCCCGCCGCAGCCATGGCGCGTCCACCGACGCCGGCGAGCTTGAGCGCGCCGCCCGCACCGGCAGCGAGTGCGCGCGCCAAAGCCGCGCCGAGGTGGTCGCCGGATTCTTCCGTGGCGACGAGGTGGATGGACAGCGGTCGCGGCAGCGGGGCGGAGTTCATCCGGCCACGTCCTCGCGCACGCCGACGAAGAAGATCTTCGCCCGGTCGGCTGCCGCGGTCACCGCCTGCGGCTCGGCAATGATCGTACTGCCGGCGGCGACGGCTAGTCCGGCAAGACCGGCGCGCGCGACGTTCTCGACGGTTTGCGGACCGATTGCCGGCAGGTCGAAGCGCTGATCCTGGCCGGGCTTGGGCGCCTTGACGAGAACGCCGACGCCGGAAGGCGTCGTTACCCGCCCCTGGCGGCGCAATTCGGCGATGCGAACGAGCAAATTGTCGGTGCCTTCCGCCGCTTCGACTGCAAGCACGTGATTGTTGGCGACGATCGCCGCCTGACCCACGTCGAACGGACCCAGCGCCGCGATCACCTTAAGTCCGCGGGCGATGTCGGCGCGATCGCGCTCCGAGGGTTGCAGGCGTCCCAGAACGCCTTCGGGCACGATGATTTCCGGCGCCACGTCCTTGACGCCGATCATGCGCACGCCGCCATTCTCGATCACCCTGGCGAGGCCGGACAACAATCCGTCGTCGCCGCCGCGAAAGAAGCGAATGATCCGCGGCAGCAAAAGAATCGATGTCCAGTCCAGGCGAATCTGGGTGATCGGCGGCCGCAGCAGCGTGCCGATCAAGAGTGCCTCACGGCAATTCTCGGCGCGGGCGAGGCGGAAGAAACGTCCGACCTGGCCGATTGCGATCCAATGATGCGCATAGCGCTCGACCACCTTGGGATCGGCCCAGCCGCGCACTGCGAACATCACCGGCCGCCGGCCGCGGCGCGCGATCGCCTCGGCGACCGCGCCGGGAAAGCTGCCGCCGCCGCAAATGATCGCCACCGGATCGTGTTGTGGACCCGCGCCGGCCGTGCTCGGCTCGTCAGGACGCATCGTCGCGGTTCTCATCACGTGGCCGTTTGGCGCGCGGGCGCATTAGCGGCCGCTTGCCGCCGGCGCGGATGAAG
>Ga0302326_10022585_pt1 | contig 12854 bp, 11 predicted proteins | sample Palsa_T0_3_FD_202264 | JGI IMG/M metagenome (GOLD analysis project Ga0302326, IMG submission 202264) | Peat permafrost microbial communities from Stordalen Mire near Abisko, Sweden - Palsa_T0_3 | ecosystem: Environmental > Terrestrial > Soil > Palsa > Peat permafrost | place: Sweden: Abisko... | reverse complement strand
GAGGTCGTCGACCACCGCAAAATCGCCGAGCGCGGCCTTCACCGCTTCTCGAAGAGCTGTCGACTGAATCGACACGGCGACGATGTTCTCGTTGACCGCGATCTCGTCGAGCGAGTCGTTCGGGGGCGACGACCGCGGTGGACCACCCTTGGGCATCTCCACGGCACTATCGAAAAACCCACGCCGCTTGACGACCTCGCCCACGATCAAGGTTACGCTCGCTGCAGAATCACCTGAAGTGCCAAGCTTGGTGTTTTGTTGGCTGCGCACACCCACCTACGCGCCAATCGCTGCAAGCACTGCGTGTCCCGTCACGTCACATCGAAGCATGGGCGCGATCGGTGAGGCCAGGAAGCCCCCCAGAGCCCGAGGATGCATCGATGCGGGAACGGCGAGCACTTGGCGCGCGAGGACGAACCCTCGGGCAAGTCGCACGGCCCGCCGCGCCTCCCGATCGGAGAGCGTCGCGAGTGCCTCCACCGTGAGCGCGGTCAAGGCTGTCTCGGGGACGGCGGTGAACGAGGCTCCTCCCATGAAGGGGCTCTGCTTTCGGATGGCGGACGTGAGAGCGCGAGCACACCGTTCGACGATTGGCCCGTCTCCTCTCACGCGTGCCGCGAGGAGCGTGTAGGGAGCCAGCGCCTGGGACGGGGAGTTCTGGAGGGCGCTCGTACAGACGCTCCAAAGGGCTGGAGGTGTTTTCGCGCCGAGCACGACCGCCGCCTGTGCCGCGTGCCACGGGGAGCACGTCTTCGGGTCGACGCTCGCCGCGAACGGAGCGAGCGGGACAACGGCACCCGCTCGAGCAGCGAGCGCGAGCGTGCCGAGCATCATGTCCGGTCGGTCGGGCCAGCCAAGGGTGCGATGGGGAGCCTCGAGGCCCTGCTCGATCTCTCGCTCGAGCCACGCGCGTGCGCGTCGCGCACTCGCCGATCCGAGAGCGGCGAGTGCTTCGACCGCCACCGCGATGCGACCGTGCCGCATCACACCGCTCGCACGCTCTTGCCCCGTTCCGACTGCGAGCTCGAAGCTCACCTGTCCGTCGCGTGCTACCAGCGATTCGAGGAATCGCTTCGCAGCACGCCTGGGATCACGGTCGCTCGAGCCCTGCGAATGGACCTCTTCGACGTCGAGCAGCCAGACGATCCCCTCCATCGAGCGGGGTCTGTCCGCCTTCCGCGCAAGAAGATCGAGCATCCCTTCGGCGTCTTTGCCGCGCTCCCGCGCGACCGACGGCAAGAGAACAGTGGTGCGCTCCCCATCCGACACCGCGACGCCATGTTTCCCTGGTTCGAGCATTGCTGCGGCTTGGTCACCACGCACCGGAGACGCACGCGTGATGTAAGCGACATCTGCACTGAGCGCTTCGCGGTCGACCCCCGTCACGCGCCCATAACGAGTGTCGGTGAGCGCAAGCATGAATGCACGGGCGAGGCGTTCGCATGGCGTACCCTCGTGGCTACCGTAGCAACCGCGAAGCTCGCCATGCACGTAGAGAGACACGTAGGGCGTCGCGTCGGGCACACCGTGAAACTTCGGCCACTTCAGCAAATCGGACTGCCACGCGACGAGCGCACGTATCGTGCGTGCGACTGCTTTACGCTCTCCGTCGCGGAGCCCACGTCCGAGGCTGATGACCTCGCCGGTCAGACGCACGGGCGACTCATCGGCGGCGACGCCTTTCCCATGCGTACGACGCACCGAGCCCGAGCGCATCGAGACCGGGCACGATCTCGTTCTCCATGACGTCGAGCACGCCTCTCTGTTGTCGCGAAGTATCGAGAACACCGAGAGCGCGGGCGGCCTTTTGTGCACCACGCGGCGCATCGCGACCCGTGCAGAAGCGCGGCTCGATTTGGAGCACCATCGCGCCCGCGTTGTCTGCCAGACGCTGCCTGTCACCCTGCGACCACTGTGGGGCCCGCCACAGCAGGTAGTACCAGCCGAGACGAGCGTGATGGACCTCGTCGGCAACGATGTTGGCGTAGATGGCATGGGCCAGCCCGTCAGTCGCGCCGTCGCGACACGCTGACAGAAGAGCGCACGCGAGCGTCTCGCCAATGGCGATCACCTCGATGGCGAACGAATCGAGATCGTCGAGCGTGAGCCTCTCGTTCCAACGCGACGGCGTTTTCTCTTCGTTGGCCTCGATCGAGACGTCACGTTGCGCGCAGAGCGAGGCAAACCGAAAGGCGAGGTCCGCATGACGAATCTCGTCTTGCGGAACGCGAGCGGCCGCCGAGACGATGTCGAAGGGCGCTCCGATGCGCGCGAGCCCGTCGACGAATCGCGCGAACAGGCCGACGGCGGAATATTCCCCGAGCGCCAACATGCGCTGCGCGTCGTAGGCGAGGGCGAGCGCAGCCTCGGGATAGCGCGAGCGATCGAACGACTTCCACGGCACGTGAATGCCCTTGCGCGGCCCGCGTTGGAGAATCGTCCGCTCGTGAAGCCGCGCGAGCGGAGTGGTCGTCAGGACGCGACGGATTTGCACTGCGGTCAATCGCCGGTTGGCACAACAGCACGCGACTCGACCATGAGCACAACGGCCCGCTCGGGAGCGCGGGTCCGATGAACGACCCCCTTCGGAACTGTGTACCCTTGGTGTCTCTCGAGGGTAACGGTCGTCGAATTCTCGATATCCAGCAGCAGCCGGCCTTCGAGCACGAAGAAGAACTCATCGTCGTGGTCGTGCTTGTGGAAGTGGAATTCGCCTCGCAGCACGCCCACGCGGACGACCGAGTCGTTGACCGTCGTCAGCGTCTGATTGAACCACGGCTCGTGGGCAGCCGCTTCAGCGGCGACGTCGATGAGCTTCGAATGGCCAAACTTGTCGTCGAGGTGAATGTCGTAACGGGCGTCGGTCGTCATGACCCCACGATAACGTGATACTCAGGTCGCGTGCGCCGCGCCGTTTCTGCCTGGTTCGCCGCGCGCGTCGTCGCGCTCGCCGTACCGGTCTTTTATGCGTGTGCGTCGCATTCTGGAGACGCGCGCAACGTTCCAGCTCCGAGCGCGTCAGTGAGCGTCGAGCCGGTACAGTCTGCGCCTTTCGTCGTTGCGATGGTCGTTGATCAGCTGGCAGCGTGGGTGGCGGCGGAGCGGTTCGCCGAGCTGCCGAAGACGGGAGGATTCGCCCGCCTCCTTCGCGAGGGAACGTACGCACGCGACATGCGGTACGCCCACGCCACGACCGACACTTCGCCTGGCCACACCGCGCTCTTCACGGGAGCCCCGCCCTATCGTTCTGGCATCTACGCCAACGAGCAAATCGAAGAAGGGACGCGTCGCCGACGCTCGGCGCTGAGCGATCCCCGAACGCACATGGTAGATGCTGCTGGTGAAGAGGCTTCGGCCAGCATCTCGCTCGCAGGGCTCCACGTCGACACGGTGGCAGACGTCCTTCGCGCTCGGTTTCCACGCGCGACGATCATCTCGCTCTCTCTGAAGGATCGCGGCGCACTCTTCGCGGGAGGCCGACATCCGGATGCGTCGCTCTGGTACGAGCCGCGCCGCGACGAGTTCGTGACGTCGAGCGCGCTCGCGACGACGTTTCCTATGTGGGCGAGGGAGCTCGATAGGGCGTCGATCAAACGCATGCGCGAAGCCCCATGGACGATGCTCGACCCCGTGTGGGTGGCGTCGCACGCAAAACAGCCGGACTCGCAGCCCGGCGAGAGCGACCTCTTTGGGTTTGGCGGGACGTTTCCCCATTCGTTCGATGCGTGCCGGCTGCCCACCATTGCGTTCCGCGCGAGCCCGCGGGGCGACGATGCCGTGCTGCGGCTCGCCGCGCTTGCGCTCGCGCAGCGACGTCCGAGCGAACCGATGCTGCTCGCCCTGTCGCTCTCGTCGTTCGACTACGTCAATCATTTCTATGGCCCAGACTCGTGGGAGTCTTGGGATGAGCTCTTGCGCCTGGACGGAGCGCTCGCTGAGCTCTTCGCTTTGCTCGATCAAAAGGTCGGCGTTTGGTCGCTCGTGCTCGCCGGCGATCATGGGGGGCCACCTCTCCCCGAAGCGCCGGACGCCGCTCGGCCTTGGTGCGCGAAAGGCGAGGCGTCCGATCCATGGCAGCGACCGTGTCGCAAGACTGGGAGGATTTTCCCCGATGGCCTGAAGGACACGCTCGAAGAGGCCGCGACGAAAGCCATGGGCAAGGGAGCCTTCATCCTCGGCGTGTCGAGCCCCTATGTATTCTACACGCACGCGGCTGCCGAGCTCTCCCCCGATCGCCGCAAGAAGCTCGACGATGCGGTCACTGCGACGCTCTTGGCGCAGCCGGACATCGAGAGCGTCTACCCGCCACCAAGACCATCGGTACCTTGTCCACCGGAGAAAGACGAGTCGGTCGACGCGCTCGTATGCCGCTCGCTCTGGCCAGACAACAAGAACGCTCTCTTCGTGGTCGCGAAGAAGGGATCCTTCTTCGATACCGACTACGATCTCGGAAAGGGCATGAGCCATGGCGGGCCGTACCTCTTCGACCGCTCCGTGCCGCTCATCGTGCGTGCGCCTGGAAGGGCACGAGCGGGGGTGACGATGGCCGACCCGATCGGTTTCGGTGCGTATGTACGAACGGTGGCCGCCCTTCTAGGCATACCGCCACCCGACGGGGCGAGCGAGGCCGCGACTGTGCTTACTCGGTGACTTTGCGACCCGGAGTGGGCGTCTTCGTCAGAACGACGACGCTCGCGGGCTTGAAGCTTCCGCCCGACTTCGCAGCGAGCGCAAGGTCGAACACCACACCCCATTTGATGGTGTCATCGCCCGCGACGAAGTAGACCGGCGCGTCGCAGCCGTTGCCGAGCGTGCGCAGGCCACCTGATCCGACGGTAATGTCCGGACCGGCAAGGCCACGCGTGAAGCGCTGCGCCGTAGCGCCGGAGTAAGGCCATACGAGGATGGCATTGTCCTTCGCCACCATCGCCACCGCCGCACACGGTGACACGGCACCGTGTTCGATGGCGACGTCGAGCGAGCCCATCGTGCGGTCTCGCTGAGCCGTCTTCACCGTAACGGCTTTCACTTTCGCGTCGCGCAGCGCATCCATGGCGATCGCAAAATGGGACATCACCACGTCGCGAAGCGCGTCGACCTCGAGCGTTTGGCCGACCACGAGAGGCTTGTTGGCGAGCATCGCTGCGATGCGCCCTTTCGCGTCCCCAGAGCTGCCGAAGTCCACCTTGTCGCCCGTGACGACCACGGACGAGTCATCGACGGTGACGACGGGAGGCTTGGGCTGGGGCGGTGGCGAGGATGCCGTGACGGTCGGAACGACCGCAGCTTCTGCAGTCGCGGCATCAGGCGCAGCCGATGGTTTCTCGTCGCAACTCAAGCAGACGACGACGAAGGGCACCAGCAAACGTGATTTCACGGCGCCAGGTTACCTTTTTGGCTACCCTAGGCAGGCTTTTGTTCGAGTCATGACGACGGATTTCATCCAGTCCGACTCGCCCGTATTGGAGGGGAGTCTCGTCGCGGGAAAGTACCGCGTGCTGCGCCTCGTCGGCTCGGGCGGGATGGGTACGGTCTGGGAGGGCGTCCACGAGGCGCTCGGAACCCGCGTCGCGATCAAATTCATCAAGCCTTCGCACGCTCAGGCTGCCGACGCGCGCAAGCGATTCGAGATCGAAGCGCGGGCAGCAGCCAAGCTCCACACGAAGCACGCCGTGCAGGTCTACGACTACGGCGTCAACGAAGCCGGCCTCCCGTACATCGTGATGGAGTATCTCGACGGCGAATCACTCTCCGACACGCTCATTCGTCGCGGTCCACTCCCAGCCCCCGAGGTCGCGCTCATCATCGGGCAGGCGTCCAAGGCGCTCTCGAAGGCCCACGCCGGCGGGATCGTCCACCGCGACCTCAAGCCGGACAACATCTTTCTCGCGAAATCCGGCGACGACGCAGAGGATTCATACACGGTGAAGCTCGTCGACTTCGGCATCGCCAAGATGTTCGATCAGCCCGTCAAGGGGAACACGGCGCCAGCGCCGATGGGCGGGCCAACGCAAGAAGGCGCAGTCATCGGCACGCCGAACTTCATGGCCCCCGAGCAGCTCACGGTTGGCGGAGCGCCCACGCCCATCACGGATTTGTGGTCGCTCGGGGCGTGCGCGTTTGCGGCGATGATCGCGCGCATTCCCTTCGAAGGTGAAGTGCTCGGAGACATCGTGCTCAAGGTGTGCGCAGCACCGCTTCCCATCCCATCGAAGCTCAACGCGAACGTGCCGGCGGGCTTCGACGCTTGGTTCGCTCGCGCATGCCACCGCGATCCGACCAAACGCTTTCAGTCCGCCGAGGAGCTCGCCGAAGGGCTCGCCAACGTCTGCGGGACTGGGCGCGTCCGGGTCGCGACGATGCGCGAGGATCAAGTCCACTATCAGCTGAAGCCGTCAACGGCCGACCTTGAAGCGATCGCCGAGGAGATCGAGGTTCCGCGCAGCATGTCGCCTCGCACGGCGCTCATGGCAGGCCTCGTGCTCGGGGTGACGATGATGGTCGGCGCGATCGGGGCCTTCGCCTGGCGCAATCGACAAGCTGACGATCAGCCAATTCCGACGACGTCGACGAGCGCAACGACCCCGCCTCCACCACCCAGCATCTCGGTCGCCCCGACGGTGAGTGTTGCACCGTCGGCATCGGTCACGGCCAAGCCGGTGATCCACGTTCGGCCCGCCGTCACGACGCAAGCGACGACGACGGCGAGCACGAACGCGATCCCGTCCGCATCGGCGACAGCCACGACCAGCGCGACCACTCCGTCTACGGATTACTGAGGACTCTCAAGCAGCGCGCTGGCGGAGCGCGACACGCAAGGAGTCGAAGCTGGGCGCAGGCAACCCGAGAGCACGGCGCAGCAAGAACAGCGCGTGATGAACCTCTGCGTCGTCGGGAGCGACCGACACCGAACGCTTCTCGAGAGCGTCGAGGGCGTTGCGGTCATGCGCGAAGGCGATGGCCGCTGCGAGCTCGTCGTTCTTGGCCGCCCGCAGATACGCGCGTGCCTGGTCAGGTGTGAAGCTCTTCAAATCGGAAAGCATTGGACGCATGGGTTGCTTCTCCGCGCCATTGCGACGCATGTTCGAGAAGGGCTTGAATGGACGGGCTGATGCCCGCCTAGCTGACGAAATGCGGGCCTCATCGAGCATAGTGGGCTTGCGTGTACGGCCGCGGGTGACGGCCCGGTACTGCACGCTGAATCTCCACTGAGCTCCTGTCATCCTCGCATCACGGGCGCGTAGCCACGCCCTTCCTTCAACCTAGCCAATGGATTGCAGAGCACAAGTATTTGTTTGCGATCTGCACGAGATTTCACCACATCGTGCGCAACGTGCCACCTACTCCTTCGTGGCATGTGGGAGGCCAAGCCACCGAAGCATGGCGCTCCCGGCATGCTGCGCGTAGTCGATACGAAGCTGCCAATCGACCTCGCTTCCGGGCATGCCACCCCGCACCGCGTCGGGGTCGGTCATGAGGTACTCGAGCTGGCCGTGGAATTGCTGCCGCGCGAGGAGGGCGAGCGAGCGACGAGTCTGCGTGCGTAGTCGCGAGATCTCCGCAGCGTCGGCGTGGGCCCGAACGGCTGCATCGAGCGTCGCGATGCCCGCTTCGCAACGGCTGGCGACGGGGGTGAACCTCGGCGTGACGAGTGGGCCAACGCCGAGCGCGCCATTGCAGTCGAGCAAGCAATCCCCTTCGTGCAACTGAACGCTTCTGTTGAACGCTTGCCATCGCAAGCAGAAGTCGAGCGCTGGCGGGTTTGGCGCGCGCTCCCAGAGCTCACCTGCGGCCTGACACGTCCAGTGTTCCTCCGCGAAGTAGTAGCGGTTACCGAAGAAGTGCCACGCGGGTCCTGTCAGATACGCGACGCTCTTCTTTGCGCCCTCGAGGTATCGCGCGTCGCCGAGGAGCGCGTTGGCACGCGCGAGCGCAAGGGCAGCTTCGCCCGAGAAGTATGGAAGCTGAACGTCGATGGGGGTCCCGTCACGACGGACCTGGTGCATGAACTCACCATCGGGCCTTTGCAGCGAGAGAATCAGCTCGGCGAGCTCGCGTGCGAGCGGCGCGTACGATGGATCGAGCCCGCTCGACGCGATCTGCGCGAAAGCGATGGTCGAAAGCGCAGCGGAGCCGATCTCGAGCGGATCGCCGTCGCCGATGCACTTGTGCGTGCCGCAGCGTTGCAGCGCGCCCGTTCGCAGGAGACCCGCGGCACGCAGTGCGGCGGTGGCGAGGCCAGCGGCGTCGCGCTCCCCGCGTTTTTGCGCGAAGTCAGCCGCCTGCGCCAGAAAGTAGGTCGCTCCGGCGTGGCGTGGCCAGTCGTAACCACCGAGGGTCTGGTTCGTGGGCGCGTTGACGAGGTAGCGAAAGCGGCCGTCACGCGAGACGCCCCGCGCGAGATAACGGCCAGCCGCGAGGACCCAGCGGGCCGCCGTGGCATCATCGAAGTTCCTTTCATCGAGGGGAGGCTCGGGTAGCTGTCCGGGGATGATGCGCTCGGTACGAATGCGTCGAAACGTCGCTCGAGCTTTGACCTCCATGGGTGGCCTGCCGAGTCGCTCGGCTGCGAGCGCGACGATCACCTGGACGTCCACACCGAGGGTCAGGCCGAGCTCGTCGAGCGCGATGCCGTGGTCGTAGGCTTGCCTCGCGAGAAGGTCATCCGGCGTGACGTAGACGCTCTTTCCAGCGAGCTCGACGCGCACACCATCGTGCGCAGGGACCAAGCTGAGCGACGTCGCGCTCTCGGAGAATGACGGGAGCCAGCTCTCGCCGATGACATGCTCGAACACGAGGGTGCCTTGGGTTTCGTCGAGCGGAGACCCGTCGGCGGTCGTCGTCACCGTTCGGGCGACGAGCTTGCCCGCGTTCCACTTGGAGGCAACGAACGTGGGTTGCGTCGGTTCGTGAAGTCGGGCGGCGGCGCGCCCTGCGACGCACGCCAGCGCGAGGAGGATGACGTAGACGACCATCGCACGCACGAACGTGCGTGGCGTCACTTCGCTTGCTCCGGCGCGTGGCCTCGGCGCAAGTAGAGCAGTTGCGCAGCGGGCAATGCGACGAGATACGGAACAGCGAGCGCCGCGACGAACACCAGGACCATCGCGCCACCCTTGCCAACGGCGCCATACACCCCCGAGAGGTAGCTCGCTGTCGTCGCCAGCACGAGAACGAGCACAAGCCCAAGCACGAGCACGAGCGCGCTAACGATCCGAGCCACGCGTTCGGCGATGCGCATGTTCGCGATGAGCAGGCCGCCCGATGCCGCGCACGCCGCAGCGACGAGCGCGGCTGTCACGTCGACAGGCGCCCACCGTGCCGGCAGCGCGCCAAAAACGCCACCGGTTACGAGGAGCGCCGACGAGAAGCTCCCCGCGGCACAGAGGAACCGCCCTCGTCGCGTCAGCACCGTCACGCGGCCTTGGCCTCCAGCTGTACGGCTGCGAGGAGCTTCGTGATGCTCTGCTTCGCGTCGCCGAAGAGCATCAGCGTGTTGTCGTTGTAGCAAATGGCGTTGTCGACCCCGGCGTAACCCGCGCTCATTCCGCGTTTGAGCATGATGACATGGGCCGCCTTCCACGCCTCGAGCACGGGCATGCCGTAAATCGGACTGTGCTCGTCGGTCAACGCGCTCGGATTGACGACGTCGTTTGCGCCGATGATGAGGACGACGTCCGTGCGCTCGAACTCGGGGTTGATCTCGTCCATCTCCTTGACGATGTCGTAAGAGACGTTCGCCTCGGCGAGGAGCACGTTCATGTGACCCGGCAAGCGCCCAGCCACGGGGTGGATCCCAAACTTCACGTCGATGCCCCGCTTCTGGAGCGCGTCCGTCAGGTCTCTCACCGGATGTTGGGCTTGCGCGACGGCCATGCCGTAGCCGGGCACGATGACGACACGCTTCGACGCAAGAAGGAGCTGGGCAACGTCGCCCGCGTTCGTCTCGTGGACTTTGCCAGCAGGCTGCGCGCCTTTCGACGACGAAGACGTGGGCGTGACGCCGAACCCACCGAAGACGACGTTCCAGATCGACCGGTTCATCGCGCGGCACATGATCGTGCTGAGGATTGCACCGCTCGACCCGACGAGCGCTCCGGTGATGATGAGGAGATCGTTGCCGAGCATGAACCCAGCCGCGGACGCCGCCCAACCCGAATAGCTGTTGAGGAGCGAGACGACGACGGGCATGTCGCCGCCGCCGATCGCCATCACCAGGTGAATACCCAAAAGAGACGCGATGCCGATCATGCCGAGCAGCCACGGAAGGCCCACGGGATCTGGCTGACCGAGAAAGAGCACGCCGAGCACGATGGCGGCGCCCACCATCACGGCGTTGAGGGCGTGGCGCGCCGGGAGGAGCAATGGCTTGCTCCCGATCGTGCCGCGAAGCTTGAAGAACGCGATCACCGATCCCGTGAACGTCACCGCTCCGATGAACACGCCGATGAAGATTTCGGCCTCGTGCGCGCCCTCGGTCTTCGCGTCCGGCTCGAGGTAGCTCGCGACCCCGACGAGGACGGCGGCGGCACCCACGAAGCTGTGAAGGATCGCGACGAGCTCCGGCATCGACGTCATCGCCACGCGCGCAGCGACGAGGGCTCCGACGATTCCGCCGACGGCGATGGCGCCACCCAAAATCCCGCTCGCCTCGCCGAACGTCGAGAGATCGCGTCCGTACATGAGCGCATAACAGGTCACGGTGATGGCGAGCCCCATACCGATGATGCCAAAGAGGTTGCCGCGCCTCGCAGTCTCCTGAGCCGAGAGCCCGCGCAAGCTCAAGATGAAGAGCATCGCGGCGGCGAGGTAGGCGAGTGCTTGCGCCGATGCGAACATCAACGTGCTGCCTTTCCTTCGCCTCTGCGGAACATCTTGAGCATGCGCTGGGTGACGAGGAAGCCTCCAGAGACGTTGACCATCGCAACGAGCACCGCGACGCCTGCCAAGATCGTCACGGGACCGTGGCCGCCGGTGCGTAGGAGGAGGACGCCGCCAACGAGGATGATGCCGCTGATGGCGTTCGTCACGCTCATGAGCGGTGTGTGGAGCGCCGGCGTCACGTTCCAAATCAGATGCCAACCGACGACGCACGCCAGCAAGAAGACCGTGAGGTGCTCGGCAAAGTCCGTGGGGGCAAAGAGACCCGCAACCCCGAGGAGCGACGCGACGGCCAGAATGAACACGGGGCCCATGCGGCTCGGCGTCGGCGCGGGCACCGGTTTCGGCACAACGGGCTCCGGCTGTGGCGCGTGCGAACGTGGGCGCACGCGTGTCGGGGGTGGCCAGAGGAGCTCACCCTTGTTGAGCACCACCGCGCCCCGGTGGACCTCGTCATCGAGGTCGAGAACCACGTCGCCTTGCTTGGCGTCCCATACGTCTTCGAGGAGATTGAAGATGGTCGTCGCGAAGAGCTCGCTCGTCTGCGCCGCCATGCGGCTCGCGAGGTCGGTGTAGCCCACGATGAGCACGCCGAACTTCTCGACCGCCTTGTCGCGCTCGGTGAGCGCGCAGTTGCCCCCCTGCTCGGCCGCGATGTCGACGATGACCGAGCCGTGTTTCATGCTCACCACCGCACCGGACGTGATGAGCTTCGGCGCGGCCACGCCGGGGATCACCGCCGTGGTGATGATGATGTCGACGTCTTTCGCGTTCTCGGCGATGAGGGCTTGCTCGGCCGCGATGTACGCCTCGCTCATTTGCTTGGCGTAACCACCTTCGCCCTCGCCCGATTCGGTGAACTCGAACTTCAAGAATTGTGCCCCGAGGCTCTCGACTTGCTCCCGGACGGCGGGCCGCGTGTCGAACGCACGGACGACTGCACCGAGCGACTTCGCTGCCGCGACAGCTGCGAGCCCAGCAACGCCGGCCCCGACGACGAGCACCTGCGCCGGCTTCACGCGCCCAGCCGCCGTGACTTGCCCAGGAAGAAACCGGGGGAAAGCAGCGGCGGCCTCGATGACGGCTCGATAACCGACGGCATTGGCCGTGGCGCTGAGGGCGTCCATCTTCTGGGCGCGCGTGATGCGCGGTACACAATCCATCGCCAGCACGGTGGCCTTCCGTGCGGCGAGTGACTCGACGAGCGGCTTGTTGCTCGCGGGCCAGATGAACGAGATCAGGCGCCCGCCTTCCTTGAGCAAGTCGGCTTCGTGCTTGCCGTCTTCGCGGATCGTCGGTGCGCGCACCTTGAGGACGAGATCGGCCTCGGCCCAAAGCTCCTCAGCCTGGACGACACGCGCGCCCGTTTCCGCGTAGGCGCCATCTTGAAAGTGAGCTCCCTCGCCGGCGCCGGCCTCGACCAGCACCTCGACCCCGAGCTTCTGGATTTTCTTCACGGTGTCGGGCGTCGCCGCGACGCGTTTCTCCTGAGGAGAAATCTCTTTGGGGATGCCGACTTTCAGCGCCAAGGCGACCGCCACTCTAACACCCTGGCCGTGGACAACATCATCAGAACTGGCCATACACGAAGGGTTCCGCCTTCGTTCCTGCAACTGCGTGTAGGCCGAGGGCCACGCCCGCCAGCGCAAGGCCCTGCACGACGGCGGGCGCACGCACGAAGACGTCGCGCACCCGCAACATCGCGCCCTTTGGGAGGAAGTGAATCCCGAACGCAACGCCGATGACCACGACGACCCGCGTGGACAGGTTCGCGACACCGAAGTGACCGGCAGTGATACGTGCGAGCATGAGCTTGGCGTGGGCGAACGTCGGCGCGCGGAAGAAGATCCACGCGAAGCACACGTAGTGAAACGTGCAAAAGACGCCGAGGGCGTGGGTGTACCACGGTCCGCCGGGTGTGAGCGACGCCCCCCGACGCGACGGTAGCGGTGCGCTCTCCCCTTCCGGGAGGG
>Ga0302326_10022584_pt1 | contig 12855 bp, 8 predicted proteins | sample Palsa_T0_3_FD_202264 | JGI IMG/M metagenome (GOLD analysis project Ga0302326, IMG submission 202264) | Peat permafrost microbial communities from Stordalen Mire near Abisko, Sweden - Palsa_T0_3 | ecosystem: Environmental > Terrestrial > Soil > Palsa > Peat permafrost | place: Sweden: Abisko... | reverse complement strand
CGGAAAGCCCAGACGAAAGTATCCCCATGAGGAGAGGATTGCGAACGCCGCCACCGGAAACGATGAGTTGCGAGACGGGCATGCGCGGCGCGACCCAGCGCTGCAAGGCATTCACGATGGAGGCTGCCGTCAACTCCGTGGCCGTGCGCAGCAAGTCCTCGGGCCGGGAGCGGTGCTTTCGACCCCAGGCGACGATTCGGCGAACGTATTCCGCGCCGAACTGTTCACGCCCGGCGGTCTTAGGCGGCGGGCGGCGGAAATAGGGATCGGCGAGAAGCCTATCGAGCAGCTCGGGCAGAGGCCGGCCCTTGCGGGCCATGCGCGCGTCGCGATCAAATGTTCGCTTGCCGTGCGAGAAGAGGCGGACAAGCCCGTCCAGGATCATATTGCCGGGTCCGGTATCGAAGGCGAAAACATCGGAAGGGAGCGCCGCGCGGGGGATCACCGTGACGTTGGCAATACCGCCGATGTTCAGCGCTACACGCGCATGGCGGGAATCCCGATACAAGAGGTAGTCCACGAAAGGGACCAACGGCGCTCCCTGGCCTCCGGCGGCCATATCCGCGGGGCGAAAATCACCCACGGTTGTAATGCCAGTCAGCGCGGCGATTACCGCCGGCTCGCCAATCTGTAGCGTCGAAGCCACGCGCGATCCCAGAAAACGGGTTGGCAATCCCTGGTGATAAATGGTCTGCCCGTGCGAGCCGATCAGGTCGATGCGCCGCGGGTTCACGCCAAACTGGCGACAGGCGCGGAGCGCGGCCTGTGCGAAGACCTGTCCCATGCGAAAGTTGAGTTGGCTGATCTCCGCAGAGGATGAGGGCGCGCCCTCGGCGATTCGCAGCACCGCGGCGCGAACGTCACCGGGCAGCGGGAACGCGGCGAATTGTTCCAGCCGGGGCGGAGCGCCCCGGTTTTCTTGGCCGGGGGCCATGCGGACCAGAGCGACGTCGATGCCATCGGCGGATGTGCCGGACATCATTCCTAAAATGAGACACGGGCCTGAGACAAGACGCATGCCTCCGCGCGGGCCGGTCATAAGATTTGCTTCTTAAGTTGCGCGAGCAGATTGAGCGCGTCAATCGGCCGCAGGGTATCGAGATCGGCCGAGCGCAGGGCCTCCAGAACTTCGCGGTCGAGAGGGGTAAACAAGGTCTCCTGTTTTCCTCCGCCGTTGGGCGGCGATGCGGGGATGAGTTTTTCGCTGAGCTGATGTTCGCTCTGCTCGTGCCGTTGCAGAATTTCGCGCGCGCGCGCGATGACGTCGCGGGGAAGTCCCGCCATGCGGGCGACTTCGATGCCGTAGCTTTTATCGGCGCTGCCTTCCTCCACGCGCCGCAGAAAGACGATCTCATTGGGCGTTTCTTCGACGGAGACGTGAACATTTTTAACGCCGAGGAGGGTGTCGGCGAGTTCGGTGAGCTCATGGTAGTGCGTGGCAAAAAGAGTTCTGGCACGGGTTTGCGCGTGCAGATGCTCCACCACAGCCCAGGCGATGGAAAGCCCGTCGAAAGTGGACGTGCCGCGGCCAACCTCGTCGAGAAGCACGAGGCTGCGGGGCGTCGCGAGGTTCAAGATCGTGGCCATCTCGGCCATTTCCACGAGGAAGGTGGAGCGCCCGCGGGCGAGATTGTCGGAGGCGCCGATGCGCGTGAAAATGCGGTCGGTGATCGGCAGGCGCGCCTGTTCGGCAGGGACGAATGAGCCCATCTGTGCCATCAGGACGATCAGGGCTACCTGGCGCAAATAGGTGGACTTGCCGCCCATGTTGGGGCCGGTGATCAGAAGAATCTGGTGCGTTGTATCGTTCAGGTAGACGGCGTTGGGTACAAAGCGCTGGCCCTGCTGCTCGAGAAGCTGCTCGATCACCGGATGGCGACCGCCGACGATGAGGAGTTCGCCGGTATCGGCGAATTCCGGACGAATATAGTTGCGTGCCGCCGCCAGGCGCGCCAGGTTGGCCAGCACGTCCAGCTGCGCCAGGGCCGCGCCGGTGCGGCGCAGGCGCTGCGATTGCTGTGCGATCCATGCGCGGATCTCCACGAACAGGCGGCGTTCGATTTCGGCGATATGCTCGTCGGCGGCAAGGACTTTGCGCTCGTGCTCGGTAAGCTCCGGAGTGGTGAAGCGTTCGGCATTTACCAGAGTTTGCTTGCGCTCGAAATCGGCGGGGACCAGATGCAGGTTGGGCTTGGAAATTTCCAGGTAGAAACCGAAGACCTGGTTATAGCGAATCTTCAGGGAATGAATGCCGGTGCGTTTGCGTTCGCGCTCCTCCATGGCGGCAATGATCTGGCGGCTGTGCTGGCTCAAGTCGCGCAACTCGTCCAGCTCGGGGTGGCAACCGCGCCGGATGACGCCGGGATCGGAAGCCATGGCGGGGGGCTCTTCGGCGATGACCTGTTCGAGGCGCGACTGCACGTCAGCAAGATCGTCAATTTCCCGATGCAGCGCCAGCAGACGAGGAGCAGAGGATTTGGCAAGGTACTGGCGAACCAGGGGGACACGCGTCAGGGATTGACGCAAGGCCACCAGATCGCGCGGTGTGGCCACGCCGAGCGTGGCGCGACTCGCGAGACGCTCGAGATCCTGCACGCCTTTCAAGTTCTGGCGAATCTCCTCGCGCAGCACGGTGTGCGCTTTCAGTTCGGCGACGGCCTCCAGGCGCGCGGCGATTTCGCCGCGGTCAACCTCCGGGCGCAGGATCCAGGCGCGCAGCAGGCGCGCGCCCATGCTGGTGGCCGTCTGATCGAGCGCGCCAAGGAGGGAAACAGCGGAGCCGCCGCGAGGGGCATCCTCGGCGAACAGCGGCGCGACCAGTTCCAGATTGCGCACGGTAACCGGATCGAGCGCCATGGCATCCTGTTGCTCGTAGTAGCGGATGGAATCCAGATGCAGCAGGGGCGAGGCGGAATCGTGCTCGCCCTGGATGGAGGTTTCGCGCAGATAATGGACCAGGGCGCCGGCGGCGGAGATGGCTTGGGGATGGCCAGCGAGACCAAAGGCCTCCAGCCCCCTCACGCCAAGTTGCTCGGTAAGCATTCGTTCGCCGTAATCGAGGCGAAAAACCCATTCTTCAATGCGCGTTTCCACGCTCCCGGAGGAGGCAGGTTCCGGCCGTCCCGATGAACCCTGGGCAAACAGACCGGCCTGGCGTGGGACCAGGGTTTCGCGAGGGCGCAGCAGTTGCAGTTCATCGCGAAGCCGTTCCTCGGCCTCCGGGCCGGCCAACTCGGTGGCGCGGAATTCTCCGGTGGAGACGTCCACGAAGGCCAGGCCGATTGGGCCCTCGCCGGGCGAACGGGCCACGGCGGCCAGGAAATTGTTCTCCTTGGGCTCCAGAACGTTCAGATCGGTGGCGGTTCCAGGGGTGATGACGCGAACCACCTCGCGCCGCACCAGACGTTTGCCGGGGCTGGGCAGCTCCATTTGCTCACACACGGCGATCTTGTAACCGGCGCGCAGCAGACGGGCGATGTAGGTCTCCGCAGCATGGAAGGGAACGCCGCACATGGGCACGGGCTGATCGCGCTCGCGGTTGCGCGAGGTCAGGGTGATTTGCAGTTCCCGGGAGGCCACGATGGCGTCTTCATAGAATAGTTCGTAGAAATCGCCCAGGCGAAACAGCAAAAGGGCATGGGGATAGCGCTTCTTGATGGTCTGGTACTGGCGCATCAACGGAGTGGAGGCTTCAATCATGCAGGGACCCAGGCGCGGCATTATACTAGCGGGGCATGCGGGCAAGAAGCCGGCCCTCCAAATGTCCGCAAGAAATCGCCAGAAGACAATGCACGAAGAAATCGAAATCAAGCTGCGCGTCGGCGATCGCGCGGCCTTGCTTCGCCAGCTCGGCAAGCTCAAGGCCCGTTTGCGAGTGCCGCGGAGCCACGAGATGAACACACTATACGACACAGCGGATGGCGCGCTGGCGCGAGCCGGGCAGATGCTGCGAATTCGCGTGGATCGCTATGCGCCAAGGGCAGGGAAGAGGTCCGCTATTCGCAAAGGCAGAGCGCAGCGGGCTGTATTGACATACAAAGGGCCGGTGCAACCTTTGGAAACGGAGGCTGGCGCCGACCACGGAACTTCGTCCAAGCATCGGGCCTATAAGATTCGGCAAGAGAGGGAAGTTAGCGTTACGGACGCGGATGGCATGGCGGCGATTCTGGAGGCGGTGGGGCTCCGGCCATGCTTCCGGTATGAGAAATACAGGTCCACCTACAGCATGGCCGTGGCAAAAGGGTTGAAAGTGGAACTGGATGAGACTCCCGTGGGGATTTTTGTGGAGCTGGAGGGAGAAACAGAAGCGATCGACCGGGCAGCTGCGCTCCTGGGGTACGGTCCGAGCGATTACATCACGAAGAGTTACGGTTTGCTGTGGCTGGAACAGAACGGGATGGCCGAAGGCGATGCGCGGGGAAATGCGCGCGGGGGCGCCCACGACATGTTGTTTTAGATGCTTTTCGGGAATATTTCTAATCTCGCGGCCAAATTCTCGTTCCCAAAGAGCGTTTTGTGCGATGCACCGTTATTTCACGAAACTTTTTCCGATTTTAATCACTCTTTCCTTGACAAATATTGTGGGCGCCGTTAACTACTTGATTTGAGGAAAACTGTTTGCAATGACCCATTCTTCTCCAGATAGGGACTCTGTACCCCCAGGTAGCAGGTTTGTCTTCGGGCGCGGAATTGCCGGTATGGACGCCACAAGGGGCGGGTTCTGCAGAGAGGCAAACAGCGGCGGGTTTGTTCGCGGGAGAGTAGATACCGACTAGGGGTAAGCACAGCCGTTTTCCGCTGACCCGTGATCGGGATATGCTTCCGGCCACGGGTTTTTTGTTTTCGGCGAAATACCGGCGGGGGATTCCAAGAGCGCCGGAGGAGGTTAGTCATGTCCATGCTGCACGCCACGGAACTGCTGGGCGGGGAGGCCTATGACGCCCAAGGGAATTTTGTTGGAAAGGTGACGGAACTGTTTATCGAGCCGGCGGACCAGCCGAACCGCGTGGCGCGCTACCTGCTTGGACGGGGCAAATACCTGCCGCTGCTGGCGCGGCACGATCAAGTGACCTTCGTGGCCCCCGGCGTGATCAAGCTGAAGGTCGAAGAAAAGGACCTGGAACACTATCATCCGAATGAAGCATGGCTGGCGGTGCGGAAGGATTTGCTGGACCAGCAGATTATCGACACGAGCGGGCGCAAGGTGGTGCGTGTAAACGACGTGGACATGGCCGAACAGCGCATCAATGGCACGGTGGAATTGCGGGTGACCGACGTGGATGTGGGCCTGACGGGCGCCGCGCGCAGGCTGCTGCAGGGATTGGCTTCCCCCGGAGTGATCCGGCGAATCCAGGACAAGCTGCCGGCGCGGGTGATCCGCTGGGAGTTCGTCAACTTGATCGAGCCTGACCCGCTGCGGCGGGTGAAGCTGCGAATCACGCACCAGAAGCTTGAAAAAATGCACCCCGCGGACCTGGCGGACATCATGGAAGATCTTTCGCCGGTGGAGCGGCATGCCATCATCTCCTCGCTGGACGAGCAGTCCGCTGCGGATACCCTGGGAGAGATGGATTCACGGCTGACTTCCCAGATCGTGGAAAAGCTCGATCCCGAGCGGGCCGCCGACATCATCGAGGAGATGGAGCCGGACAAGGCCGCCGATGTGCTGGCCGGATTGTCCCCGCAGGTTTCGCACGACGTGCTGGAGGAGATGCCGGGGAAGGAAGCGCGCGAAGTGCAGGCCCTGCTGCGGTATGAGGAAAGCTCAGCGGGCGGCATGATGAATTCCGATCTGATTTTTGTGGGCGAGACGGCGACACGCGCGGAGGCCGTGGAGTGGATTCGCAACCAGGACGTCAAATTGGAACAGCTCGATACACTTTTCTTGATCAATGGCGACGCGCAACTGGCCGGGGCGGTGGCCATCGCGCGCCTGATGCTGGCTCCCGAGGATCAACAGGTGATCGAGCTGAAGTCCGAGCCGCTGGTCTCCCTGCCGCCGGACGCCGATGAGAAAGAAGTTTTCGAGTTGTTTGACAAGTACAACCTGCGCACGCTGGGCGTGATAGACGGGGAAGGGCGCCCGATCGGCGTGATCACCGTGGACGACGTGGTCACGCGCCTGCGGGCGCGCCTCTAGAGGGCTGGGGACAACACCGGAAGGTTCGAGGCCATGGATTACACCAGCATCAACAATCGCGTGGAGCAATGGCGGCAGCGCGCCGTGGGGGTGCGCCGCCGCGGGCGTCACACGTGGCGTCGGCTGGCGCTGTTGCTGGCGATCCTCGGCCCCGGGCTGATCACCTCCAACGTAGATAACGATGCGGGGGGAATTTCCACCTACTCGCTGGCCGGCGCCCAATACGGGTACCTGCTGTTGTGGTCGCTGATTCCCATGACTATCGCGCTGTATGTGACCGAAGAGATGTGCGCGCGCATGGGCGTGGTCACCGGGAAGGGGCTCTCCGACCTGATCCGCGAGGAGTTCGGTTTCCGTCCGACGTTCTTTGTGATGGTGACGGGGTTTTTCGTGGACCTTGGCAACGTGGTGGCGGAATTTGCCGGGGTGGCCTCGGCCATGCAGGTTTTCCACGTCAGCCGCTACATCGCCGTGCCGATTGCCGGTCTCATTGTATGGGTGCTGGTCCTTCAAGGGACCTACCGGCAAGTGGAGAAGATCTTTCTGGCGCTATGCTCGTTTTACCTCGCGTACCTGTTCGCTGCGATCCTGGCCAAACCGGATTGGCTGCAGGCGGCGCGGCACACGCTGATTCCCACCGTGGAATTTAATACCGGCTACCTGTTGATGCTGACGGCGCTCATCGGCACGACCATCGCGCCATGGCAATTTTTCTATCTGCAGGCGGGGTACGTGGAAAAAAGGCTGGGCCCGCGGCAGTATCCGCAGGCGCGGGCGGATGTCATCGCCGGCAGCGTGACGTGCATGATCATCGTGTTTTTCATCATCGTGGCCACGGCAGCCACGCTATACACTTCCGGGCACCGCAATATTACCGATGCCGCAGACGCGGCGCAGGCGCTGGTGCCGTTGGCGGGGAAGTGGGCGGGACTGCTGTTTGCATTCGGGCTGCTGAACGCTTCGCTGTTCGCAGCTTCCATCCTCCCGCTCTCGACGGCGCACGTGATTTGCGAAGGGTTGGGCTTCGAGGCGGGAATTGACAACAAGTTCAGCGAGGCTCCGATTTTCTACTGGCTGTACACGGCGCTGATCGTGATCGGCGGCGGGCTGATCCTGATTCCCGGGGCGCCGCTGTGGCGCATCCTGGTATTGTCGCAGGTGGCCAACGGAATTTGGCTGCCCATCGTACTGATCTTCATGTTAAAGCTAATCAACCGGAAGGATTTGATGGGCGACCAGGTGAATAGCCCCACGTTCAACGTGGTGGCCTGGGTCACGGTGGTTGCCGTGATTGTCCTCACGCTGCTGCTGGTCTTTTACTCCATTTTCTTTCCCACTGCCGCGACCGGCGTCGGTTTGTAGCGGGTCCGTTTTTCCGCGGGGATATCCGTCTAGGCTTGCAGCCTGCCTGATTCTTGTCAATCGCCGTGCGGATGCAAGGTGGCCCGGCGCAGATCGTGGTTCATGCGCGCGATGAACTCCATGGGAATCTCCTTGGGGCACACGGCTTCGCATTCGCCATGATTGGTGCAACTGCCGAAGAGTTCCTTGCGCATGGCCGCGACCATGTCCAGCGTTCGTTGCTGGCGCTGCGGCTGGCCTTGCGGCAGCACATTAAGATGCGTGATCTTGGCCGCAGTGAAGAGCATGGCGGCGGCGTTGGGGCAGGCGGCCACACAGGCTCCGCAGCCGATGCAGGCGGCGGCATCGAAGGCTGTTTCCGCAGCGTCTTTGGGCACCAGGATTCCGTTGGCTTCGGGAGCGCCTCCCGTAGGTGCGCTGATGAAGCCGCCGGCCTGAATGATGCGGTCAAATGCCGAACGATCCACAATCAGGTCCCTGAGGACGGGGAAGGCGCGGGCACGCCAGGGTTCCAGGGTGAGGGAATCGCCATCCTTGAAAAAGCGCATGGAAAGCTGGCAGACAGTGGTGCCCCGGTGCCCCCCATGGGCCACGCCGTTGATCATGAAGCCGCAGGAGCCGCAGATGCCTTCGCGGCAATCGCTCTCGAAGGCCACGGGCGGCTCTCCTTTGGCCTGCAAGTCTTCGTTGAGTACGTCGAGCATTTCGAGGAAAGACATGTCCGGCGTCACGTTGGCGACCTGGTAGGTGGCCAACTGCCCGGGAGCGTCCGCGTTTTGCTGCCGCCAGATTTTGAGTGTGATGTTCATATTATTTGTAGCTTCTTTGGGCGAGATGCACGTACTCGAAAGTAAGCGGCTCCTTATGGAGGTTCCAGCCCTTATCAGTCCACTCCCATGCGGCGACGTAGGAGAAGTGCTCATCGTCGCGCAAGGCTTCGCCATCGGGAGTCTGGCTCTCGACGCGGAAATGGCCGCCGCAGGACTCCGTGCGGTTAAGGGCGTCGATACACATCAGCTCGGCGAGTTCGAGAAAATCGGCCACGCGGCCGGCCTTTTCGAGGGATTGGTTGAGCTCCTCGCCGGTGCCGACGATATTGACGTTGGTCCAGAACTCTTCGCGCAGGGCCGGGATTTTTGCCAAGGCCTTTTGCAGGCCCGCTTCCGAGCGGGCCATGCCGCATTCGGTCCACATCAAGCGCCCGAGTTCGCGGTGGATCGAATCCACGGTGCGCTTTCCGCGAATATTCACCATGCGGTCCACTTGTTGATGCACGTGATTCTTGATTTCCGCGAAAGCCTGCTGAGACGGGTCGACCTTCTCCAGTACGTTGGAACCGAGATAGTTTGCGACGGTGTAGGGAAGCACGAAATAGCCGTCGGCCAAGCCTTGCATCAGGGCGCTGGCGCCCAGGCGATTGGCGCCATGGTCGGAGAAATTGGCTTCTCCGGCGACGAAAAGCCCTGGAATGGTGGACATCAGGTCATAGTCAACCCACAAACCGCCCATCGTGTAGTGGACGGCCGGATAGATGCGCATGGGGACTTTGTAGGCGTTTTCCCCGGTGATCTCCTCGTACATGTCAAAGAGGTTGCCATATTTTTCGCGGACGACCGCCTCTCCCAGGCGGCGAATGGCATCGGCAAAATCGAGATAGACTCCCTGGCCTCCTGGTCCGACGCCGCGCCCCTCGTCGCAAACTTCCTTGGCATTGCGGGAGGCGACGTCGCGGGGCACCAGGTTTCCAAAGCTGGGATAGCGGCGCTCGAGGTAATAGTCGCGTTCGTCCTCGGGGATATCGCCAGGGGCGCGTTTGTCGCCGGCTTTTTTAGGCACCCATACGCGGCCGTCGTTACGCAGAGATTCGGACATCAGGGTGAGCTTGGACTGATAGTCGCCGGTTACGGGAATGCAGGTAGGATGAATCTGCGTGAAACACGGGTTGGCAAAAAATGCGCCGCGACGGTGCGCCCGCCAGATCGCCGTGCAGTTGGAGGCCTTGGCGTTGGTGGAGAGAAAGAAGACGTTGGAATATCCACCGGTGGCCAGCACCACCACATCGGCGGCATGGCTTTCGATCGCGCCGGTGACCAGGTCGCGAGTGATAATCCCGCGGGCCCTTCCGTTGACCACTACCAGATCCAGCATTTCGCGGCGCGAATGCATCGTTACACTGCCCGCGGCGATCTGTTCCTCGAGGGCCTGGTAGGCGCCCAGCAGAAGTTGCTGCCCGGTTTGGCCGCGCGCGTAGAACGTGCGCGAAACCTGCACGCCGCCGAAGGAGCGCGTATCCAGAAGCCCTCCATATTCGCGCGCGAAGGGCACGCCTTGCGCTACGCATTGGTCAATGATGTTGAGGCTGATCTGCGCCAGGCGGTAGACGTTGGCCTCGCGTGAGCGGAAGTCTCCGCCCTTCACGGTGTCGTAAAAAAGGCGCCGGACGCTGTCGCCGTCGTTGCGATAGTTCTTGGCGGCGTTGATGCCGCCCTGGGCGGCGATGGAGTGGGCGCGGCGCGGGCTATCGTGAAAGGAGAAGCAGTGGACGTGGTAGCCTTGCTGTCCGAAGGAGGCTGCCGCCGCGGCTCCGGCCAATCCCGAGCCGACGACGATGATGGAATACTTGCGGCGATTGGCGGGATTGACCAGCTTCATCTCGAAGCGGCCCTGCTCCCATTTTTTGTCTATAGGACCTGAAGGAACCTTCGATTCGAGCATCATTCTCCTGTCAACGCACTCCCTGTTAACGCAGCACGCCCGCCATTACCGCAATCGGCACCGAGACAAACCCGGCGAATACCACCAGCGCGAGGATGCGCGAGACGATCCGCAACGCGCGGGTGTTTTGAGTTGTGGTCCAGCCCAGCGTCTGTAAAGCGCTCCAGATTCCGTGGTCCAGATGGAGGCACAGAGCGGCCATGGCCACGATGTAAAACAGAGCGATGGGCCAGACGGAGAAGCCCGCCACTACGTTCTGGTAAACCATGAGGTCCACGAACTGGCCGGGTTGAAAGCCAACCGCCCCCAAGGTGAAGTGCAGGATATGGAAGACCACAAATACGGCCAGTAAGACTCCGCCCCAGCGCATGGTTTGCGCGCCCCAGGTGGTTTCAACGTTTTTCTTGGTGGTGTAGCCAACCGGACGCGCCTGCCAACTCATGCGCGTCAACTGATACGCCGAGATGATATGAAGGACGACGCACGTCAGAAGAATAATGCGGACAATCCAAAGGGCCTGCCCGTAGCCCAGTTCTGGATAGGCAATTTCGCGCAAGGATCTGGAATAGGCATTAATCTCTTCCGCGCCGGCAAAAATCTTCAGGTTCCCGGCCATATGGGCCAAAACGAAGAGAACCAGGACGCCTCCGGTGACCGCCATGACGATCTTTTTACCGATGAGGCTATCCCAAAAGGCCATCACGCGACTTCTGGCAACTGCATGTGATTGCGCTTCCAAGGCTCCTCCTGCCGTTCCAACCGACCAACGACACAACCTTGATGCCCCGCACGGCTTGCCGCATTCTCCGAGTCGCTCCAGAGCGAGCGGCCAAACATATTATGATAGTAATTTTCGGCGCGAGCGTCCAGCGCCTAGCGAAGTGTCCGGCGTCGGGCGCCGTTGCGCGGAGTGCGCAATCCGCAAAAGAGTACGGACTGGACAAGCTTGGTTGCGCGGGTAGGGGGGCTGTGTTAACTTTGCCGCGTAAAGAGCGCGGTATCTTTCGTCCGATGGGGGCCGCGCGGCCCGTGGGGAACCCCGAGAATCCAGAAGTGAAACCGCCGGAGCTGCTCCAACCCGCCAATCGTGAAGAGGCGCGTCTTCTCGAACAGCTAGACGCGCGGCGCCTGCCGTGTCATATCGCCATTATTATGGATGGAAACGGCCGCTGGGCCCAGCGGCGGCACTTGCCGCGCATCGCCGGTCATCGCGCCGGCGTGCAGTCGGCGCGCGAGGTGATCGAGACGTGCGCGCGGCTGCACGTTCCCGCGCTTACGCTGTACGCGTTCTCGATGGAAAACTGGCGCCGGCCCAAGGCGGAAATTGACTTTCTGATGCGCCTGCTGCGCGAGTACCTGCGCAAGGAGTTGCCGGTGATCCACCGCAACAATATTCGTCTGCAAGTGATTGGGCGGACCGATCAGTTGCCCGAAGGCGTGCGCGAGGACGTCACCAACGGCATGGCCAAGACTGCTTCCAACACGGGAATGTGTCTGACCGTGGCGCTCAACTACGGCGGACGCGCGGAGCTGGTGGATGCCTTCAACGCCATTCTGGACCGGGTTCGCCATAACGGCTCCCACAGCAATGGCTCCGGGGCGATTCGCGTGGATGAGCAAATGATCGCCGACAATCTTTACACCGCCGGGCTGCCGGACCCCGATCTGCTGATCCGCACCAGCGGGGAGATGCGCGTGAGTAATTTCCTGTTGTGGCAGATCGCCTACGCTGAAATCTACGTTACCGAAACGCTCTGGCCCGATTTTCGCCGCGCCGAACTGTATACCGCTCTGCTGGATTACCAGAAACGCGAGCGACGTTACGGTGGATTAGCCGCAGCGGGGCGCCGTGAGAAGGTCGCGCTTCGGGGCGAATGACGTTTCCCTACAACCCACGCGGGACGACCAGCCGGTCCAGCAAGATACGGCGAGGAAGCCTGTGACCGGAACACGTGTCCTCACGGCTGCGGCGCTGATTCCCGCGGTGGTAGCGCTGGTCTGGTTTGGTTCCACGGGGCTGGTCGCCGCGATGGTAGGGTTGCTTGCCGTGCTCTCCCTTTTTGAGTTTTTTGCCCTCGGAGAAAAGGTTGGGTTGCACGGTTACCGCCTGTGGACCTGCGGTTGCTCCTTGGCAGTGCTGTTCCAACAGTGGGCCGCGAGCCAGGAACAAGAGGTTGCGCTGGGGCGCAACGTGTATCTGACGCGGACTTCCGCGGCGCGGCAATTTCCGCTGGAACTAATCTTCCTTATCTTCGTTCTTGGCGCTGCCGCCAACCTATTTTTTTCGCGGCGCCCGCTGGCCAATGCGCTGGGCGATATCGGTCTGAGCTCCGCCGGCCTGATTTTCATTGTCCTGCCGATCAGTACTCTGGTGCGCCTACACGCGGTGACGGCGATTGGCCCGCGTCTCTTGCTCTTCGCGCTGGTTTTGGTATGGACCGGAGACACGGCAGCCTATTTCACCGGGCGGGCCATCGGCCGGAGTCGCATGGCTCCGCAATTGAGCCCCGGCAAAACATGGGAAGGGGCCGCGGGGAACTTACTGGGCTCGCTGCTCATCGGACTGGCGTTCGCAAGATGGCTGCGGATCGATGTGAGCCACATGCTGGTCATGGCGGCGCTGGGGAGCATCGCCGGGC
>Ga0302326_10022583_pt1 | contig 12855 bp, 12 predicted proteins | sample Palsa_T0_3_FD_202264 | JGI IMG/M metagenome (GOLD analysis project Ga0302326, IMG submission 202264) | Peat permafrost microbial communities from Stordalen Mire near Abisko, Sweden - Palsa_T0_3 | ecosystem: Environmental > Terrestrial > Soil > Palsa > Peat permafrost | place: Sweden: Abisko... | reverse complement strand
CGATGAATGGCCTCAATGGCGGCCGGATCAACATTGCGGCGTGCTCGCTCGGTGGAGCGCAGGCCGCCTACGACAAAGCAGCGACCTACGTGTCGCAGCGCGAGGCGTTCGGGGCTCCCCTGCTCGACGAGCCGACCATCCGGTTCACCCTGGCCGACATGGCCACCGCGCTGGAGACCTCCCGACTGATGTTGTGGCGGGCGGCCGCCGCACTGGACAGCGGCGCCGACGACAAGGTCAAGCTGTGCGCGATGGCCAAACGCTATGTCACCGACGCCTGTTTCGACGTCGCGGACCAGGCTCTACAGTTGCATGGCGGCTACGGCTATCTTCGCGAGTACGGTCTGGAGAAGATCGTGCGCGACCTGCGGGTGCATCGCATCCTGGAGGGAACGAACGAGATCATGCGGGTGGTCATCGGCCGGGCCGAGGCCGCCCGCGTCCGCGCCACCGCGTAGGAAGGCCACAAACAAATGTCTACGGTCGCGTTTTTGGGGCTGGGTCACATGGGCGGTCCGATGTCGACGAATCTCGTTGCCGCGGGCCACACCGTGCAAGGGTTCGACCCGGTGCCCGCTGCTCTCGAAGCTGCGATCAGCAATGGTGTCGCGGTGTTCGACAGCGGCCCCGAAGCAGTGGCCGGAGCGGACGTCATCATCACGATGCTGCCGCACGGCGATGCGGTCAAGCGCGCCTACGCCGAGCTGTTGCCCGCCGCCGGCGACGGAACGTTATTCATCGACAGCTCAACCATTTCCGTCGATGACGCCCGCGAGGTGCACCGGTTGGCGGCCTCGCACGGCATGGCCCAGCTCGACGCGCCGGTCTCCGGTGGAGTCAAAGGCGCGGTGGCAGGAACCCTGGCGTTCATGGTCGGCGGCGAATCAGACGTCGTGCGTCGCGCTGAATCGATCTTGGAACCTATGGCGGGCAAAATCATTCACTGCGGCGCGGCCGGTGCGGGCCAGGCCGCCAAGGTATGCAACAACATGGTCCTGGCCGTACACCAGATCGCGATCGGCGAGGCCTTCGTGCTCGCCGAAAAGCTCGGTCTCTCGGCGCAGTCGCTGTTCGACGTCATCACCGGAGCCACCGGAAACTGCTGGGCGGTGCACACCAACTGCCCGGTGCCTGGCCCGGTGCCGACATCACCGGCGAACAACGACTTCAAACCCGGCTTCGCCACCGCGCTGATGAACAAGGACCTCGGTCTGGCGATGGATGCGGTCGAATCGACCGGCTCGTCGGCGCCGTTGGGCAGCCACGCCGCCGACATCTACGCGAAGTTCGCAACGACGAACGGCGACAAGGACTTCAGCGCCATCATCGAGACGTTACGCAGCTAACTGGTCGATCCACCAGCGCCGGTGCGCCCGCTGGAAGCCGGACGCCAGTAGTGGCTCGGGTTCGTTGTAGCCGGCCCGGGTCTCCAAGGCGGGTAGTTCGGCGGCCGTCGCAGCCCGTAGTCCACGTCTCGAGCCGGTGACGGCCAGTGCGTCCCGCGGCGTTATTCCTAACTCCCACAATGCCAGTCGATAGAGTTCGGCGTCACGCGGGCGTCCTCTCGGGATGTCGGAGAGATCGTCTACGGTCACGATCGTCTCGACGAGCCCGTCCCCGACCACGTGCCGCACCAGCGTTTCGACGCACGCACGGTGCCGCGTACTCACCACGCCCACCCAGATGCCTGCACAGAACAGGCTCATCACCGAATCGATGAGACCGGACCTGGGAGTGTCGCGCCCGTCGTCGGCCAGCGCAGAGTCGGCGTCGAAGATCACCGCACGCAGGGCACCGGATGCCGCCACAGGCTCGCGGTCCCACCAGAACGTCCGGGCTGGACGAGTCTCTACCTTGGCTCGCACGCCCATAGGGTCCCCCGACCCTGCCGGTCGCGCGTCCCCCATTAGGGGGATTGTCATGATCAAACCTGCATACTCTGGTGCCATGCCGGCACCGGTGCGTCTCGTTCTCGTCGACGACCACGAAATGGTCATCGAGGGGCTGAAGGCGATGCTGGCCGCATTCTCCGACCGCGTGCAGGTGGTCGGCCAGGCGGTCGGGGCCGACCGTGCGGTCGACGTCGTCGACGATCTGCAACCCGACGTCGTGCTGTGCGATGTGCGCATGCAAGGCTCCAGCGGCCTCGACGTGTGCAAGATGCTGCGCGAACGCGACCCCGACCGCAAAGTCGTGATGCTGTCGGTCTACGACGACGAGCAGTACCTCTTCCAGGCTCTGCGGGTGGGCGCCAGCGGCTATCTGCTCAAGAGCATCAACAGCGACGAGTTGGTCCGTCAGCTCGAGCTCGCACAGCGGGGCGAGACTGTGATCGACCCGGGCATGGCGGCGCGCGCGGCCGACACCGCGGCACGCATGCAGCGTGACGAATTCTGGCCCGGTGCCCGGCAGGGGCTGACCCAACGCGAGAGCGAGATCCTGTCCTGCATGGTCAACGGGCTGTCCAACCGCGGGATCGCCACCAAATTGGTCATCGGCGAGGAGACGGTCAAAAGCCATCTGCGCTCGATTTACCGCAAACTCGGTGTCAACGACCGCACCGGCGCGGTCGCCACCGCCCTGCGTGAAGGCATCTACCAGTGACCGCGCCGCAATCCCCCAACGCGGTACGCGATCTCGTCGACACCGACCGGGAATTGGCGCTGCTGCGCGAGCTCATTCAGGCCGCCTCCAGCGGACCCGGGGTGGAACCGCTGGCCGCCGCCGCGGCGCGGATGATCACCGCGGCCACCGGAACCGACGTGTGCTTCGTGCACGTGCTCGACGACAGCGACCGCTCCCTGACCCTCGCCGGCGCGACTCCGCCGTTCGACGCCTCGGTGGGAAAGATCCGACTGCCATTGGGATCCGTGATTTCCGGCTGGGTGGCCCGGCACCGCAAGCCGGTCGTCATCACCGACGACAAGGAAGCAGACCCGCGCTACCTGCCTATCGAGTCGCTGCGCGGGCGTGATTTCACTTCGATGGTCTCTGTGCCGATGGACACCGATCCGGGCGGGCTGGTCGGCGTCCTCAATGTGCACACCGTCGCACGTCGCGAATTCACCGACGGCGACGTCGAATTGCTACGGGTCATCGGTCGTTTGATTGCCGGGGCGATGCACCAGGCCCGGCTGCACCGGCAGCTGGTGGCCAGGGAGCGGTCGCACGAACTGTTCGTCGAGCAGGTGATCGAGGCTCAGGAGATCGAACGCCGCCGGGTGGCCGGTGATATCCACGACGGCATCTCTCAGCGGCTGATCACCTTGTCGTATCGGCTCGACGCGGCGGCGCGCGCTGTCGGTGACGACGCAGGCGAAGCCGCGCACCAACTCGCTGAGGCCCGCGAGCTCGTGAGCCTGACCCTGGGAGAAGCCCGCGCGGCGATCGGCGGGTTGCGGCCACCGGTCCTCGACGACTTGGGCTTGGCCGGCGGCCTGGCCAGTCTCGCCCGGTCGATTCCGAACCTGGACACCGAACTCGAGCTGGCCGATGTCCGGCTGCCCGAGCACATCGAGATCGCGCTGTACCGGATCGCGCAGGAAGGTCTGCAGAATATCGTCAAGCATGCCAAAGCTTCGGTGGCACGGTTGCGTTTCGCATTCGATGACGACACCGCTCGCCTCGAAATCCTCGACAACGGAATCGGTTTTGACACCTTCGAGAATCCGCTGGGCAGCGACGAGATGGGCGGCTACGGGGTGCTGTCGATGGCCGAGCGTGCCGAGCTCGTCGGCGGCAAGCTGAACATCCGGTCGCGGCCCGGCTCCGGGACCACGGTCACCGCGACGATTCCGGTGCCGCCGCAGGTCGACTAGAAATCGCCGGCGCCCCGCCGCAAGGTCTCGATCGACGATGCCAGCGCCCGCGATTCGCGTTCGGATATCCCGATGTCGGCGAACACCTGCTCGTTGAGTGTGACGGTGGCGTCTTCGACGGTTGAGCGGCCCAGGTCGGTGATCTCTACCAGTGTGGTCCGTCCGTCCGTCGGATGCGGTACCCGTTGCACCAGCCCGTTGGCTTCGAGCCGACGGATGGCATGGGTGACGCTGGTGACGTGTACTTGCAGCCGGTCCGATGCCTTGGTGATCGGTAGTGCGCCGCTGCGGCTGAAGGCCAGCAGGCGCAGCAGCTCGAATCGAGAAAAGCTCAAATCATAGGGTCTTAGCGCATTTTCGACACGGGCGAGCAGGATCTGGTGGGCGCGCATCACCGATGTCACCGCGACCATTCCCTCGGCGACGTCGCCCCAGCCGGCGCGTTCCCAATTTGTCCGCGCGACAGCGATCGGATCGCGGTGGTCGGATTTGCCGCGGTCACTGGATGGGGCCACGCCCTTTTCTACCAGCAACTGCCGCCGGTAGCCCTAGGCGAGCGACTTTCCCACCGCGGCCAGCACCGCTTGGGTGGACGTGCCGGGGCCGACGGTGATCCGCACACCGCCGTCAGCGTAGTGGCGGGCCCTCAGCCCGGCTCCGTCGAGCACCTCGCGCATCGGCCGACCCCTCGGTGGCAGATACACGAAGTTGGCGTGCGAGTCGGTGGTGTAGACACCCATCGCCCGCAGGTGCCGGCGCAGGTAGTCCCGCTCACCCGTGATTCGCAGAATGCGATGCCGCAACTGGTCTTCAGCGTCGTAAGACGCCGACACTGCGACCAAGCTGGTGATGCCCATGCCAAACGGCAATTGCATCTTCCACAGAATCGTGGCCAGTTCATGCGACGCGAAACCGTACCCAATCCGCAGCCCGGCGAGCCCGTAGGCCTTCGAGAACGTTCGCAGCACAATCACATTCGGAAACCGCCGGACCAGGTCCGGTCCGTCCATACGGTGCTGGGGGGCGACGAATTCGATGTAGGCCTCGTCGAGCAGCACGATGGTGTCGCTGTGGACCATACTGAGGAACCTTTCGACTGCCGAGACCGGCTCCAGGGTTCCGGTCGGATTGTGGGGTCGGCACAACACCACCACCCTGGCGTCCGCGGCCAGCTCGGCCATTGCCTCCAGGTCATGATGGCCGTGCTCGTCTAGCGGGACCGTGATCGACGTCAGGCGGGCCATCTTGGCGAAAATCGGGTACCCATCGAAAGTCGGATCGCTCAAAACAATCCGATGACCCGGCTGCGTCACCGCATGCAGAACCTGCATCACCACACCGCTCGCACCCGCTCCCAGCACGACCTGCTCGTCACGGACCCCGATGTGGCCCGCGACGAGCGATCGCAGCTGCTCGGGCAGGAATTCCGGATACCGGTTAGCGGCATCGATCGAGTGGATCAAGGCCGAGCGCACCGCCGGCAGCGGCGGGAACGGGTTTTCGTTGAGGGACAGCGCAAATGGATCGGTCGCGTTCGGCAACGCGTCGAGGATGTCCGCGGTGGCAGAGCTTCTCTGCATCAGGGTTGTCATCAGTTCCGCCCGCCCCAGCGGACCGCCGCCGCACCCGCGAAGTCGCCGGCATGCGCGAAGGCCGCCATCATGATGATGTCGCCGGCGTTGACCTGACCCTCGGATATCGCATGATCCAGGTTGACCGGGATACCGGCACCGAACAGGTTGCCGCACTCATCAAAGGTGTCGCGGTGTCTCGATTCGGGCACCTCGAGCGCTTCGCGCCAGTTGCGCAAGAAAATCCGGTTCGGCTGATTGGTCACGAGCAAATCAATATCTTTGGAGACCAACCCGATTCGGTCGCAAACCGCGAGCGCCACTTCGGGAACCTGCCGGTTGCCGCGGGCCAACACCTTGGCGATGTTGGTTTCGGTGAAACCGATAGAAGATTCACCGGATCCAGGCTGCCACCACCTGCGGGGCCCGTCGGTGGTGATTGTCATCTCACCCGCATATTCACCGTAGGTGCGGCACTCGATGTCGAGGATTGGTGAATCATGCGACAGCGTCACCAATCCCACCGCGGCGCCGTCACCCGGAACCGATGCCTGCGCCTTGCGTCGAACGCCAGGCTGGTCGAAGATCTGACCGGCAGCATTCTGCGCGACCGCGATCAGCGCGGTCCGTCCTTCGCCCGCCATCAGCAGTTGACGGGTCACTTTGAGGCCCAACACGAAGGCCGCGCAACCGCCGTTATGCAGATCAAGCACCCAGTTCGGCCGCATGCCCAAGCGGTGAGCGATGCCACCCCCGGCGCCGTAGAACGGCATGTCCGGCATCTGGGTGTGGGTGATCAACACGTCGATATCGGAAATCACGTCCTGGCCGTGTCTTTCGACGAGGCCGGCAGCGGCTCGCTCCACCATGTCAATCGCGGTTTCGTCGACCCCGACGTGATGCCGGAACTTGGGCGCGCGGAACATCAGGTTGGCTGCCAGGTCGTCTGCACCGGCGAACTGGGCGTAGTAGTCGGCGCCGATCGGTTCGCCGGGCAAATAGGTTGAAACGTCGGTCAGGCTGATGGTGGCTTGACTCATGATGCGCTCATCCAGGTCGGCGTGATCGGCAGTCCGTTACGGTGGCGGTATTCGGCGATGGTCTTGAGGTTGTTCAGCTCCAGCCCATGACCGGCGCCAAACATGTCCCAGAAGTCGCCGACCCAGCCCGTGCGCTCCGGCGGACCGGCCTCGGGGTACGGGTTGTGGTCGTAGAACGGATGACGGCAATTGGTCCACAGCACAACGGAACCGGGCTTGTTGAGGATCACCTGCGCGTCAAGGACCCGCATCAGGTAGATCATCCACAGGTGCTTGCCCTGGTCCCATGCACAGTGGTAATCGACGGTCCGCGCCTCGGCGTTGGCCACTGTCCGGGTGTAGATCTCGGTGTCCGGAAGCAACCGGTCGTAGGCCAGCCAAAGACCAGGCTCATCGGTGGGGGCGAAGTCACGCAGAGTGTAGGTCCACTCCTCGAGACTGCGGGTATCGGAGAGGTATTCGAATAGCTCGTCAGGCGGGCAGTCGACGTAGTCGTTGACCGTGCAATACTGGCCGAAGACCTCGTCATGCGGGTACGCCGACCGCATCTTCCCCATCAATACCGGGGCGGTCTGCACCAAGGGGGAGGTCTCGATACGGACCACTCCCTCGATCGGCTTGGTGCTGCCGGTGTGGACGACAATGTCGTCAAGCGCTGGCAATGACATGGGCGCGATTCTCCTTTTGCGTTGTGATCTGTTGTCCGGCAACCTGATTGGCAGGCTGACTGGCCAGGAATGCTGCGAATGGCGGGATTTCGTCGGCGGAGCACTCGACGCTGACTACGGACGGACCGTCGACCGCCATTGCCCGTTCAAGTGCTGTGGGTAGTGCGTCGATGTCGGCCACGTCGACCGAAGACAGCCCAGGGAACATGGCCGCGAGCCCGGCTCCCAGCTGACTGGGAGTGAACCGGTTGTAGCTGTAGAGGTCGTCATAGAGCAGCTGCTCGCGGGTGAGGCACATCGCGTGGGCGTTGTTGTTGAACAGTATGAAGGTCACCGGAAGCCGGTACTGGACCGCCGTGTGCACCTCCATGCCGTGCATGAAAAACGCGCCGTCTCCGGCGATCACCACGGTGCGTCGGCTGGGCCCGCTACGGCCGCGGGTCATCGTACGACCAAAGGCCATGCCGATACCGGCACCGAAGCTGTAGCCCATGCCGCCCATGCCGAGTGCGACGGCAAAACGACCGTCCCGGCGCACGGGCAGGTAATGGATGGCGGCTGCCCCGGTGTTGCCGGCGTCGACGACGATATCCGTCCCGTCAGGCAACACGCTGTCGAGCACGACCATGGCATCGCGGTAGCGCACACCCGTACCGTCGAAGGCCGGGGGCTGTAGTTCTTCATGAGGCACCCCATCAGGCACGCGTAGTCCGGTTGGCCGCCCATGCCCGGACAAGGCGTCTGTCAGCGTGGTCAACGAGGCGCGCAGATCGTCGGTATGAACGTGGGTGCACGCCAGATATGGCGGCGCCGAGCCGATCGAGATCGTATGCACCGCCGCAAGCGCGTCGTCGAGGCCGGCGCGCGCGGTCACCGAGAGCCGGGTGCCCACAATCAAGCACAACCCGCTGCCGGCTATCGCTTCAGCCACGCCAGGGTGGCCCATCACACCGGTGACTCCCAGCGCTGAGGAGGACCCAAGGCCCGGTGTTCCGGCTACATCTTTGGCGTCGGGCACGCATGCCACCTGCGCGCGCAGCAGGGCCCGCAGCTCCTCGAGTTCGGACCGGGCGTCGTCGCGCGCCACCTGCTCGCCGGCGACGATCGTGACGGGCCCTTCTGCCCGGCGCAGAGCGCGCACGATCGGATGTGGATCACCAATGAGCGACCGCGGCGGGTCAAAACCAGACCCGTTGCGACTGTGGTAGCCGTTGATGCCAACGTTTGACTGCTGAATATCCTTGGGCAGCAACAATACTGCCGGACCACCAGTTCGCGCCGCCGCTATAGCGCTGGGCAACGCCGCAACGATGTCGGCGGGCGTCGACACCCGCTGGCAGAAGACCGACACCGCAGAAAACAACGCCTCGGCATTCAACGAACCGTTACGGCCGCTGGTGTCTTGAAAGCTGCCGCGACCGTCCATCGTGGTCGCAGGCTGACCCACCAGTGCCAACACCGGCACCCGGCTGGCCAATGATTCCCCAAGGCCGCCAACGAGGTTCAGCGCGCCCCCGCCGGACGTCGCCACGACCACACCCAGACCACCGCCGCTGCGGCTGTACCCGTCGGCCATCGTGGCCGCGGAAAACTCATGCTTGGCCAACACCGCGGTGATGTCCGAACGGAAATGTGCAGCATCGTAGAGATCTTCGATGTTGGCGCCGTCGACACCGAATATGTAATCGATCTCGAGTCGCGCAAGCTGCTCGACGATATGGTCGACCACCCTCTGTGTCCTTGGCATCTGCTCACCTCACTCGTCTGTTGGTAATACGACCTGCGGGTGACTTCGGTTCATTCACGGCGAGATCTACAGCGAACGAGCCAGGAGCACCTGGCCGTGCTCGGCGGAAACCACCTGCACAGAGGCGATTTGATCGAAGGGCGTCGAAATGCTGCCCGCGGGCGTCGCGTGCTGGCCCGGATTGGCCACCCAGATTGCCGTCCGGGTTTGGCTACCGTCGCGACCTGAAGACTTATCGGGTTCACACGCGACGCACGCCAGGGTTAGCTGAGAGGCAAGGTACGAGATCCGTCGCCAGTCACTGCCACGGGGTCCGGCCTACCGTCAGTGATTCGACTCCGCTCATCCAACTGTGAAATCGACCATCTGGGTCGTAGGCCGTCCGTACCTTCTCAAGACGTGCCATGTTCGGTTCGGTGATGAACCGCGCCGGACGCCGGCACAGATTCTCGTCGGCAAGCGCGATGCCGGTCGCCAAGTGCGACATCGCCGCCATATTGGACCCGGCCCAGTCGCGGTACCGCTCGTCGTCTGCCGGATCCTGCCAGATGGTGTAAAGCGCCAGGTAGATCTCGTCTTCCAAGCCGTACACCTTGTCCACTCGCTCCGGGGACGTCTTCCAGCCCGTGAAGATGAAGTGCGAGGGGTGCGGTGGCATGGTGTCGATGATCCTGCCGATGCCCGGCAGTAGTTCTTCTGCGGAAGCAGATGTGAACATGCTGTCGGCGACATACCGATGGCCCTGCGGATAATTCGTCATGACCGCGGTGTACCAATTGGACAAGGTAGTCGGCGCATAAGGAAGGCTGACGATCGCCTTCGCGATAACCGGGCAAGTGCCCAGCGGGGCAAGGGCTTTCGTCGCTTCCTCTTCTGAATCGGCGAACACCGGCGAGGCGATCGTAATGCCGGGCTGGTTGAGTCCGGCACCCGGAAAGCTGCGCGCGGTGTGAATCTGCAGTTCTACCCGGTCGTCAAGCTCGGAACTGATCGAGCGCGCCCAGGTGAACACCTCGTCGGCGGTCTCGATCGGATACATGTACAGGCAGGTTCCCCAAACCGGCGGACGTGGGTAGATGCGCAGTGTGAAAGAAGTAACCACGCCGAAGAAGCCCGGTCCCGAGCCGCGGGCTGCCCAAAACAGGTCGGGATGGTTTTCGGGGTCGCAGTAGATCTGTTCACCGTCGGCGGTGACGACTTCCAGCCCAAGCACGCTCTCGCACGCCGGCCCGACCGCCGCACTGTTCCAGCCATATCCGCCCTGTAAGAGATAGCCACCGAGGCCAATGCCTTCACAATGACCCGCAGGAAAGAAAAGCCTCTGTGCGTCAAGGTCGGTCGCAAAGACGCTGGCGGCCTTGCCCGGGCCGACGTCCGCGATCATCCGATCCGGTTCGACACTGCAATGATCGAGGCGACTGACATCGAGCAGCATGCCACCGTCGCGCAAGTGACTGGCCACCCAGCTGCGTCCGCCCGAACATACGCCGACGTGATCTCCGTTGGCCCGCGCATAACGGAGAGCCGTGATCACGTCATCGGTATCGTGTGCCTGCACGATTACATCGGGAAAGCGTTCCGGCAGAAGGCCATTCCATACCGTTTTGCGACGAGCGGTTTCGTAACCTTCTGTGCCGCGAAAGAATGTCTTTTCGGTGGAAATCGAAATCACAGTGCCCCCATGCTTCTCACCCGAGACGTTTCAGCCTGCATCGCCAAGGAGCCACGGCCGTCGACTATTTCGCACTTCTCAACTGAACCAATCCCATTCAGGTAGGCCGCTACCTCACCGGCCAATCGCGTCGAGTTGACGCGAATCGCCCGGAGTGGGCCGTTAGGCGGTATGCCGTATCCGATCGCGAACATTCCGTCGCCGACGTGTGAGGCAAAGCCGCCGCGCGGGTTGCCGTGTTCGTCGAGGACGCCGAGATGTCCAACCAAACCTTCGAGATCCGTGCCGAACCCGGTGGCGGCGATGATCACCTGCGGGCCAACGGACCTGCCGCCGGCGAGGATCACGCGGTCGGATTCGACCGCCTCGACGGCGCCGACGACCGCGACGCGGCCCGCCCGCACGACGTCGATGAGCTCGTCGGCCAGCGTCGGGATGCGACCTCGTTTTTCCACCGACTCCTTCAGCCCGAGCGGCGGCCGGCGGAAGCCGTGAGCCGACAGGTCACCCAACATCAGGCGGTTCATCCGCCCGATCAGCGGATCGATCATGCGCGCAGGGACCCTTGAGAACAGCTCAAGGAAGATATCTGATGGAAACGGTCCGATGGCCCGCCGGACAAGGTGCGGCGGGGTGCGCACCGCAAGCCAGATCCGTCGCGCGCCGTCGTCAGCCAGCTGAACAGTGATGTCGGCGGCCGAATTGCCAGCGCCGACAACGAGGACGTCGCGGCCGCGGTAAGCCCAAGCGTTTGTGAAGTCCCCGGAGTGGACGATCTCGCCGTTGAAGCGTTTGAGTCCAGGCCAGGGCGGGATAGTGGGCGCGCTGTAGTTGCCCGTGGCGAGAACAATTGCCGGGGTTCGGATTTGACCCGACGATGTGTCAAGTTGCCAGAATCCGTCGGCTCGGTCAACGCGGCGGACTTTACATCCGAGCAAGAGTTCGATGTTCTGGCGCTGAACGTAGTGATCGAAATAGCGGACCATGTCCTCCTTGGTCGGCCACCGGCCAGCGTTCAAGGGAATTCGTTGTCCAGGAAGGTGTGACAGGAAGCCGGTTGTGTTGAGGCGGAAGTTGTCGTAGCGCGTGCGCCACGAAATCGCCGGGGCTGCTGCGCGGTCCAGAACGAGCGCTTTGATGCCGTGCTGATGATCGAGTTCGCGTGCGACAGCCAGACCCGCGGGCCCCGCGCCGACGACAACGGCGTCGAAGCTGTCCTGGGTCTCTATAGTCATCCGCGACCTTCTGTCGTCTTCTTCGGGCACCAAGGACTTCGGCTTTAGCAAGTGACACGATCCAGAACCGCTCGCGGTTCATACAGGCGCCGAGGCGGCTACCGCGCTCTCACGCGGCAAACTTGCAAACAACCGCCGAAGCCGAAGACCGTTCCGCTGATCTGCTTCTGGGCGATGCCACAATTGCCGCCGCAGCATCCGTCGATACGCGGCGAACGTCAGACTGATCGGGTCGCACCACGGCGGTATGCCGCCGACCAGATGCAGGGCTGTCACCAAGATCATCGACGCGGTGGCAATTGGCCGAGACCTGAAATGCCGGCGGGCCGCGTTGGTCAGCTGCTCGTCATCGGCAGCGATCAGGTCGTAGGCGGCCACCCAACCGGCAAGTGTGACCCACGCCCGGTCTGAGTTGCGCATTCGTTACCGCCTCCTATGTCTATAAGACGTCGGGCGGAGCTGGGAAGTTCACGCGTTGCGCCGCGGCCCATCGCAGCCGAACGTTGCAGCGGCCTGCGACACCACCCTTGGCCGCCGGTGCCCGGCGTTGGGTGTCTTGGCTGTGGGTATGCGACTCGGCCTCCACCAGGCTGGGCGGGAGCGGTTTGCACCACCCGTGTCTCCTGGCGGATCCGACCGTCGATCAAGGCTATTGCGATTAGGCCCTGGCGCTTACGATCCGGTGGCATGTTCCACAGCTGGATGGGACACCACTGGCACGGTGATCATGCTGTCTGGCAACGATTCACAGCGAGCGCTGCAGCAGCACTTGGCCATTGTCGGCGGAGACGATCTGCACCGCCGCGATTTGGTCGACCGGCGTCGAGATACTGCCGACCGGGTTGGCGGTGTGGCCAGGATCGGCCACCCAGGTTGCCAGCTGGGTATGAGCACCGTCGCGACCCACAACGACCATCGCCAGCTTGTCGTGATGTGCGTTGACCGGAGCCAGGCAGACGCAGTTCAGGTCGATGAAGGTGCCCCAATGCTGGCTGCTGAGGCTGACTGTCGAAGCCAACGCGGCGGTTCCCACCTGAGACATGGGCAGCGCGGACACACTGGCCTGTGGCTGCGAAGGCGCCGGAGACTCATGAACGACGGCGA
>Ga0302326_10022581_pt1 | contig 12855 bp, 12 predicted proteins | sample Palsa_T0_3_FD_202264 | JGI IMG/M metagenome (GOLD analysis project Ga0302326, IMG submission 202264) | Peat permafrost microbial communities from Stordalen Mire near Abisko, Sweden - Palsa_T0_3 | ecosystem: Environmental > Terrestrial > Soil > Palsa > Peat permafrost | place: Sweden: Abisko... | reverse complement strand
GAGGCGAAGGGCGTGCTGTTCCTGAGCGATGACGATGCGCGGCCGGCCGGCTCGGCCAGCCCCATTGCCCACTTGTGGGACAACGGCACGGATGCCGCCGACGAACTGAATCGCATTCTCGAAATTCGCGCGGCAGCGCTGAAGCGCTTCGGGGAGAACACGATTCGCCTGGGAGTTCCAACCGCACAGATGGAAGACACGCTGGTGCCGCTCTACCTGCTGCATCGCTACCAGGTTGAGGCGGCAACGAAAGTGATCGGCGGACTCGATTATCGCTACACGGTTCGGGGCGATGGGCAAAGAGGACCGGAGATCGTCGCCGCGGCTGAGCAGCGCAAGGCGCTCGCCGCGGTGGTGAAGACGCTATCGCCAGAGGTGCTGGTTCTCCCCGACGCGCTTTTGCGCCAGCTTCCGCCGCGGACACCGGGCATGCCCAGAACGATCGACGAACCACGAACGGTGGAGAGCTTTCCCTCGCATACCGCGCTTACTTTTGACCCTATCGCGACGGTCGAGAGCGCGGCAGACTTCACTCTCTCCTTTCTTTTCTTGCCGGAACGCGCCAACCGCCTGGTGGAATACCATGCGCGCGACGCAGCGGAACCGGCGCTCGATGAAGTGATCGAGGCCGCACTGCAGGCCGCACTGCAGTCGGCGAGTGCCGGGACGCCCAACGAGGGTCTAGCGGGCCTGGTGAGCATCGACGTGACGGCTCGCATTGTGGAGGCGCTGTTCCGGCTGGCCGCCGATCCGAAGACCTCGTTCGCGGCGCGCTCCGTGGTAACAGCCAAGTTGCACGCTCTGGGACAATCGCAACCGGCGAATGCCGATGGAGATGAGATCAAACGCCGCATCGCGATATTCGAGCGCGATCCGGAGAGGTTCAAGCCGGAACCAGTGGTGGAGACGCCGCCAGGCAGCCCGATCGGAGACGACGAGATCATGTGAGAATGAGACGGCCAAGATGAATCTGCACCCATCCAATCGACGCTACAAGTGGTATGTCGTTGGAATGTTATGGTGGATCGCCTTCTTCAACTATGCCGACCGGCAATCTGTATTTTCGCTTTTTCCCTTGTTGTCGCATGAGTTCCACCTGAGCAATTTGCAATTAGGTTTGCTTGGATCATCATTCGCCTGCGGGACCGCCACCGGCTTCATGAACATGATGGGCTGGCTGGCCGGCGGAGGCACGGCTCCTGCGGTTGTTGGCTTTCTGGCTGACCGCATCGGCCTAAGCCGCTCGGTGGCGCTCACTGCGTTCTCTTATCTTGCAGCAAGCATTCTGTTGTCGATTGGGGCGTTCCGTTTTGCGCCGCGCGATACGCAGCGGATGGAAGCCTTGCTTCGGTCAGAAGTGCTGGACCCTATCTGACCGGATGTGGAGGCTGTGACCTCTCGACCGGCAAACCTATCGTTCATCGCTTGAAATAGGCAATTAGATCCTGTCGTTCCCCGGCCTTGGGTACATAGAAGTCCATCTTGGCATCCGGTACTACCGAATCCGGACCGCTCAACCACTTCTCCAGAGTCGCATCGTTCCAGGTCAGCCCCGAATTTTTCAATCCCTGGGAGTAGTCAAAGCCCGGTACGCTTCCGGCCTTCCTTCCATACACTCCGGCTAGCCTGGGTCCTTCCCCATTGATTTCCATGGAGTGGCAACCCGTGCAACGTTTATCGAATACGAGTTTGCCCCGCGCAGGGTCGCCGGTTCCAGCCAACGTTGCCTCAGTGCCACCTGCATTCTTAGCCAACATGGAAAGCGTGTGCACCTCTGGCTGTGAAAGCTTCGCTCCCCAGTGCAGAGCCACGTACTGAAGGGGCGGCATATCTCCACTCTTGGCCTCATGACTAATCTTGGCCAACAACAGTTGCTGCTGCTCCATCGACAACGGCCCCCAGCGGGAGAGGTCCATATGCTTGCGGGCCTCGACGATGTCCCGTTCCATCAGCCAGGAGCCCGGAGCAAGGCGGGAGTAGATTGGCCAGCGCGTCTCGCTGGAGTGGCAATCCGCGCATTTGGTGACCAGCACCGCCTTTGCCTCCGGCGGCAGGTTGGCGCCCTGGAGCAGCGTGCCGAGTCCTCTCGCGGCCTCGACACGCGGATTGCCAAAAGGATGCACACACCCCAAGGCCGTTGCTAACGCAACGTCCAGCGACGCTACGATCAAACCTGCGATCCAGGCACGCTTCACACCGTTTCCGCCAGCGGAGAGTCGACCACAGCAAGCTGATTGTGCCCACGAACGACCTTGACGTTGGTCACCCCCAGGACGCTCTCGAGCTTGCCGGCGGGAACCGCCATAGGTCCTGGCCCCGGCGCGGATCCAGGTGCAGGCTGCGGGAACGCCGTGGACATGGCCGTATGAAAAGTGACATTGCCCTCAACCTTCTGCACGACCTGATGGATGTGTCCATTCAAGACCGTGACCGACCCAAAACGTTTCAGATAGCTCAGCGCGGTCGCCCCATCCTGCGTGCCCCAGCCCCACTTCTCATAGACCATCCACAGAGGAATGTGCGCGAACAACACCACCGGCGTCGAGCCACTCAGCCCGCCCAAATCGGCTTTGAGCCATGCCAGTTGATCCGCTCCCAGGTTGCCCATTGCGTCCACCTGCACGCAATTGTTCAGTCCTACAAAGTGAACTCCCTTGTAGTCATGGCTGTACCAGCCATTGCCCAGCGTTCCTTTGGCAAAGCGCTGCTTGTACTGCTCGCCGTCATCGAGCGAAAAATCATGCTCTCCGGGAACATAAAACACCTGCCCCACACTCGCGCCCCGGATCACCTGCTCGGCGGTATCGAACTCCGCCGGCTTTGAGCTCTGAGTGATGTCGCCGGTATGAATCATGAACTCCGGTTGCTTCATTCCGGCACGTCCCGCGTTGATCTTGTCGATGGCGATCTTCAGCGTGCCGGTCACATTCTGGTTGGCCGCTTTGTTGAAGCCGATATGACTGTCGCTGATCTGCACGAACGAGAAGTCCTCTACCACCTTCTTCTTCGCTGAAGTTGCAGTGTCGGCCAGCAGCTTCGAAGTAGGCACGCCGGCAACCAACGACCAGACAAGCCCTGTACCCGCCCATGCCATGCACTCAAGAAAGTTGCGCCGGTCGATGCCATCTCCGGCAGGTACCTTTGGGTCGGTCTGCTGCGCGGTCTCGGCCTCATTCTTCTGTTTCATATCAATCTCCCGCTCCATGGTTATTACCTCTGCAGCAGAAAACTGACTTTGCCGGCTTTTATTCCGGGTGCTCGCAAAATATGTCTGACTGGGGCGATCATCGAGAATACAAGCCACATGCCCCTGGACGAGTTCGCGAGAGTCAATCTGTTTGATCCATTGGGAATTCGGGACTATCGATGGCGGCACGTTCCTATCAATCGGGTAACCGGACAGGGCAATCTTTCGATCACCACACGCGACCTGGCAACCATCGGCGAGTTGATGTTGAACGACGGTGTTGTGAATGGCCGGCGACGGGTGAGTCATGAATGGATCGCAATGAGCCTGGCAAGCCAGGTTGCAATCTCGGATAGCGATCCCTATGCAGACTCCTACGGATACATGTGGTACACGAAAGCCGAACCCATTGGCAGTCACAACATAGAGGTGCACTTCGCTTCGGGGAAGGGCGGCAACAAGATCTATATCGTTCCTTCGCTCCACATGGTTGTCGCGATTACATCGAGCGCATAAAACACAAACTACGGACAGCACCGCTCTCAAGACGTTTTATGGAAGATTCTGACAGCCGTGAGGTAAACCTTTGGCGTAGGGCGGCTTTAGCCGCTGAAGCACGGCACATTCACGTTTCAACCCCCCAAAAGAGGCATTCGCTTTAACCACGATCTTATCTTTCCTTCAAACCTGAGAAGACCCTAGTCTGACTCATGGTCTGCGAGCTAGTTTACGACTGGTCGTATCAGCCCAGACGTGACCCTTGCTCTGTGAGGTGTATGGATCTACGCAGCTGGACCAAATTCGATTCCCGGCCGTGACATGAACGGGGTTGCCAATTCTATGGCGAAAGAACATCTACCAATCAACTATGGCAATAGATTCGCGAGGTGCTTCGCCCTGAAAGAAGCACCATCCGTCTTACTGAAACCGATGTCACGATCGCAACTAGCGATCACCAGATTGACCGTGAAGAATGGTCTCACTGAGCTCGCCAAAGTCATTCCCGAAAAAGCGTTCACGATCTCAGTCCATCTTCATAAGCCTGTCTGTCGCGGATGGGGAACCTGGGTGGATGGTAAATTCCTGCCGGTGGAGTCATGGATGGAGGGAGGAGTGGGCATCTACGACCTGGAATCTGATCCCCGAGCGTATCGGAACAGCGCGTTCGATAGTGTTCACTACAATTTACCGCGAACGACGCTGGATGCTTTTACGGAAGACGGTGGACTGCCGAGAGTAGGCGCTTTGGTAGCGACTCAAGGGGTCAGAGACGCTACTCTTTTTCACCTGACGAAGGTGATCCTGCCTGCTCTCGGCCAGCCCAACCCGTTTTGCCAGCTATTCCTGGATCATTTCGTTTTGATGCTCTGTTCCCACGTTGTCAACGCCTATAGCGTCTTTCGGGCCGCACCTGAGGTCTACCAGGGTGGGCTCGCGCCCTGGCAGGCGCGTCGCGTCGTGGAACTACTGCACGAGCATCTGGATGGAGACTTGAGACTCGCCACGCTTGCCGGCGTGTGTGGGTTGTCGGTGAGCCACTTTGCGCGGTCGTTCAAGATATCTTTCGGCGCGCCGGTCCATCGATATCTCATAGCGCAGCGCCTGGAAAGTGCAAAGGATTTACTGTTGCATACGAACAAATCTCTACCGGATATCGCTCTCCAGGTTGGCTTTTCAGACCAAGCCGCCTTTAGCCGTACCTTTGCAGCGGTCGTCGGAACAACTCCCGGGCGATGGCGCCGGGAGAATGCGCCCAGGTTGTCTCCGCACAACTTTGCCTCTTCACATGAAGAACCGGCAATCAAGCAGACACTGATGCGGGCACTCAATTGCATGTGGCGTAACAAGCCCACCAGGGACGAGACTGACCGCTTATGAGCGGTGACATCAATCAACGCGCTTTGGCCATTGGCTCGGGCCACGCACGTCAGTCTTCAGCCTAGCTGGATGGTCGCGGTTTGGAGAGAAGAGCCGCAAATTCCTCTCGCCCGAAGGCGGTACCCGCAATTCCCCAGCCACCCTCGGCCGCTTCGGTAAGCAATACCCAGGTCCGCGTGGCCTGCGATGGGTCGCCGGAAACCTTGGCGATAATCGCAGTGGCCTCACTTTTGGCGTTTCTGACTACTGAGACTGATAGCGGAGAAACACTCTGCGATTGCCGGCCTGATCGACCCTCCAAGGTGACCTCCGGGGGCCAGTCTGATGAAGATCGCCGCTACGTCGCGCCAACCATTCTCTATCCGGTATCATGGTCCAATCCGGGCGCGATGGCAGCAGTACCCGGTAAACTGACAACGGGCCTGAAAGGGCGGGCGTGGCAGTCTTCCGATTTTTGGGAAAAGTTAGAGCCGAAGTCCTTGAGCGATGCATCGAAGTGGTGGTTAAGGTTTGCCAAATGAGGTTTTCGCCGAATCCTTATGCGAGTTTTTGTCCCCTGCGCGCTCTGTTTATTAGCTCTTACGCCGGGCATGGCGCAAGAGAAAGCCGGTTTGGTTGCATCCCCTGCCCCGCAGCAAACCGAGGTGGCAGCAGCAATACCGGATGCGCCCACACCGGCTGCGCCTGAGGGACAGCAAAGCCCTTCAACCTCGACCAGTTCGTCAGCCTCTGCCACCACGGCTCAGCCAGACGAGGGACAGCAGACCAAGCGGATCCTATGGATCGTGCCGAACTTCCGGGCGGTCAGCGCAGGAGCCAAGCTACCTCCGCAGTCGGTGAAGGAGAAGTTCAAGACCGGCGCCCAGGATAGCTTCGACTACTCTTCGTTCATCTTCGCCGGCATCCAGGCAGGTATCAGCCAAGCGTCGGATGCCTATCCTGGGTTTCGCCAGGGCGCCGCGGGATACGCCCGATACTATTGGCACACCTTCGCAGACCAGACAGATGAGAACCTGTGGGTAGAAGGCATTCTCCCGACCGTCTTCCATCAAGACAGCCGCTACTACACGCTGGGGCATGGCGGCGTGATTAAGCGTGGCTTCTATGCGGTGACGCGAACGGTCATCACCCGCACAGATTCCGGAAAAGAAACCTTCAACGTATCGGAGGTTTTGGGATCCGGCGCATCAGCCAGCATCTCCTCCCTTTACTACCCGACCGAGTACCGGACATGGACAAAGGTTGGACAACGCTGGCTGACCAACGCCCTGCTGGATTTTGGCACGTTCGCAGCGAAAGAGTTCTGGCCGGATGTGAACCGCGCGATTTTCCATGAATCCGACCAGTGAGTCAGAACGCGAGTAATCGCCCGTACGACCCCGATGCGGTCTCAATGATCGGCAGGTTACGGTCCTAGCTAGGTGCGCAAACCGTATTTATGCGGGAGTCGAATCGAGTATTGACTCCTCGACCTCAGCATAATGGTAATCAGTATTTCATCATCTTCTACGAGCAGAATCTTGGTAGCCGCCAAGAGCTTTCCTCGAAAACCAGTTGCTCTTTTCTTCGACGGGACACAGCGGAGACTTCATACCTTATGATTTTGAAACAGAGACTACTCTAGGTTTCTACTTCACGATGGCTGCGTCGCGCTGTAGCGAGAACAGCCGCTCGGTATTCACCACCAGGACGGTATTGCCATTGGCCATGATTGCGGCCCCCACGTACTCCGGCACCTTCGCCAGGACGCCGTTCAGCGGTTTGATGACGACTTCGACTTCGCCCAGAAATTGGTCCACCACCAGGCCGTAGGACCCCGAGGCGGCATCGATAATCGCCACTGCCAACTCGGACCGCTCCTTCTTTTCTTCCATCGAGTCGAAACACAAGGCGTCTGCCAACGCGATCAGGGGAAAGACGGCGCCGCGCACCAGCGCGATCTGCTGCCCATGAATGGATTTGACCGTCTCCTGAGGAATTTTCACCATGATGCGAATGGTTTCCATGGGCAACACCACCCTCTGACCCGCAATCAAGACCAGAATGCCCTTCGAAACCAGCAGGCTGGCGGGAAACTCTATGCGCAGGCATGTGCCTTTTCCCAACTCGCTCTTGATATGAATGACGCCGCGCATGGCCTCGACGGCGAGGCGCACGACATCCATGCCCACACCCCGGCCAGACAAGTCTGTGACTTGGTCGACCGTGGAGAACCCGGGCGCCATGATGATCTTGAAGGCTTCCTGCTCATCCATGACCGCCACCTGGGCTTCGGTAAGCAAGCCCTTCTCCACCGCGCGGCGCTTGAGCTTGGCGGCGTCCAATCCCTTGCCGTCGTCCTTGATTTCAATGACTACATTGGAGCCGCGGGTAAAGGCCGAGAGATCGATGCGGCCGATGGCCGGTTTGCCCTGCTGCGCGCGATCGGCCTTCGACTCGATGCCATGGTCAGCTGAGTTGCGGATGATGTGGGTGAGCGGATCGCCGATGCTGTCGATCACCGTCTTGTCCAGTTCTGTCGCTTCGCCGGTTACATGTAGCTCGATATTCTTATCGAGCGTGCGCGCAATGTCGCGCACCAGCCTGGGAAAGCGCTGGAACACCTGTCGCACCGGCATCATCCGGATCGACATCACGGTAGCCTGCAAATCGTCCGCCAGGCGGGAGACTTTGGCGCCTGCGTCGCGCATCTCCTTGGCCATGTTCGTGGGGGGCTCTTCGCGCTCGATGCGGTCGGCGAAGGAAGGAAGCGCGCCGCGCGCTACCAGCAACTCTCCGGCCAGGCGCATCAGCACGTCGAGCTTGACGGAGTCAACCCGGATGCTGGGTGCTGCCGATCCTGGCGCAGCGTCGGGAGCCGGAGAGGCTTCCTCCGTCTTGCTGGGAACAGGCGTCGAGACTACAGCCGTCAGCAAATCTACCGTTGGCGCGTCGACTGTTGGCGAATCTGCGGTCGTCCTCGCGGACCCGATCAGGAGTTGCATTTTCTCCAGGCAGCCACCATCGAGAATTCCACCTTGCCGGGCTGCCTCGATCCCATCGAGCAGTTTCTCCGCGGCGGCGACGGCTTGGGCATGGCCATGCGCCTTACTGACGGAGAGTAAAGTTTGCGCTGCCCGGTGGGCGTTGCCCAGTCCCTGCTTCTCATCGCCTGATTGACATTGTTCGAGCGCATAGCCGAGCGCGGTGAAGCACTGTACAGCTGCGCCGCGAAAGCGATCGTCTTTCCCTTTATTCTTGCTCTTCGCTCGATCCGCCGCCGTGGGCTCCGCCCGCGCAATCGTCACCCCGCAATCTTCCTCAACAAACTGGAAGATCCCCCGTACCGCATCATCGGGCTGAATAGTCTCGAGCGAAACTTCCCAGCCTAAGTAGCATTTCTCCGGGTCATAGTCTTCGGTGCTGAGCAGATCGCCCATTTCGCATCGGATCGCTATCGTACCCAGATCGGTAAGCTCCAGCAGCAGGGAGGCGGGGTCGGTACCGGAAAAGAAGATCTCACGGTTGGGTTGAAATCCTATTTTGTATCTCGCCGGTCTGCCGGCCGTGGCGTTGGCGCCCCGGTTCTTGCTGACAGCTGCCTCCATTTCCGGCAGAAAGGGACCTATCGCCGCCAGCACTTCGGTCTCGAGCGGCAATGGCGTATCGGAGTCCGTATCGCCAAGCTCCAGGAGCATCGCACAACAATCGCATGCCTTCAGGGCGGCGTCGATCAGTTCGGGCGTCGCCTCCAGTTGCCGATTGCGGATCCGGTTAAAGACTTCTTCCACGTGATGGACAAAATTCACCAGCCTGCGGAAACCGGCAGTTGCCCCCGACCCTTTGAGGGTGTGCATCGCCCGGAAAACGGAGTTCACCACCTCGATGTTATGGGGATCCTGCTCCAATTGCAGAAGCGAGACCCCGAGATCCGCGAGTAGATCAGCCGCCTCAGGACGAAACGACGCTTTTAGTTGTTCCAGATCGCCGAAGTCCATAACCTTTGCCCCTTTCAACTTCAGCGCAGGACTTTTGTCACCACAGCCAGCAATTGTTCGGGTTCAAAAGGTTTTACAATCCAGCCGGTGGCTCCGGCTGCCTTGCCTTCCGTCTTTTTTTCCAGTTGTGATTCGGTGGTGACCAGAACGATCGGCGTGAACTTATATTGCGCCAGCTTCCTGAGATTGCGCAGCAGTTCGAGGCCAGTCATCACCGGCATGTTGATGTCGCTCAGCACCATGTCAAAGGTCTCCGCAGTTGCTTTCTGTAGACCTTTCGCGCCGTCCTCGGCTTCGACCACTTCAAAGCCGGCGCGAGTAAGGGTCATCTTCACCAGCTGGCGCATGGTGGCGGAATCATCGACCGCCAGGATTCTCTTAGGCATGCCGGCGCCTTGGGTTGCGGGACGCTACTATCGTCTTAGCCTCCTTTGGCGACCTAGGACGCAGGACCAGCACTTTGGTCTCATCCGGCGCGGAAGGCTGCATGAAGAATTTTTCCAGGCCCCGGCGCTGCAACGAAACCAGAAAGCCGTCTGAGACCCCGCCTATCTGCAGCTGGCCCGTCAGGCTGCTCAAGCGGCAGAGAAGCTGGACGATGCTGGTGTCCATCTCTTCCAACTCTTCTGCCTCCAGCCGGATGGGGGTGGCCGCGGCTACGGCAGGCTGCAGCGCATCCCAGAGTGCCCGGGCCTGGCGCACGCCGAGTCTTCCTACCAGCATCAGCTTCATTCCCTCTGCGCTCATCTTCAGTTCAAACGGCATGGAATCACCTTTCCCTTCGTATCAGAACAGTTCGACATTGGCCCCGTAATCCTGCCCTTCGACGGGTTCGGTCAGCCGTCCATGGGCAATCTGTTCCAGGCCGCCCATGACGGTGGCATGCACTGCATGTTGCTCCTGCATGGTGTAACCGGCAGCAGCCGCATCCAGATCGAGTGGCTTCTGCGGCTTGGGATAGAGGGTCAGTAGAAAATCAAGGAGCGCGTCGAGTTCTCCCAGCAGGCTGCTTCCTTCATCGACAAATTTCAGTGATTGCAGAAGGCCTTCGGTTTTTTCCTGTAATTGGCGCGCTTTCTTACCCAGGTGACCGACCTCGTCAAATTCGATCCTTCTGGAATTGCGCAGTTTGTCATCGGCGCGCGGCATCAGCAGTCCGTCCCGGCAAGCTTCGATGGTCTGCACATCCGCGATGATCCCGGCCGCTTTCGACTGCAAGGTGGTCCCCAACTGGGCGAACTGCTCATCGAGTTCGTTAGCCAGCTTGAGAGCCCGCTCCGCGGCTTCCGACGTCCAGGAGCTGAGCACACCAATCCCTTGCGCCGAAGGCATCTTGTCGGCGCTGACCAGAACGTTGAGGGCCAGTCTCTTCAATCTTTTCATCGACCGCGCCAGGGCCGCCAGTTCGACGCTGTTGGCGCGCAGCAGCTCGCCGATGGGCTCAATCTGGGTCAGAACCAACTGGCCTATCTTCGTCTCTCCATCCAGCAATTCGGCCACCCCGGCGCTGAGCGAGGCGAGGCGGTCCACCGCCTTCTCGAACATTTTCACCTGATCCTCGGCGGCTGCCCGGCGGCCACTGTCGCCGGCCAGGGCTTGCGCGGAGCCGATCACCCCGTTCAACTCCAGGTGAATGCGGCTCCCGATGCTGATGATCAGCTCCAGCACACGCTGCGCCTGGAGGCGTTGCAGCAACAGCGTATGTCCTGGCTCATTCCTGGCATCGGTGCGAACCACTGCCAGCGCTCCCAAAATATGTTCCAGCCGCTGGCGAATGGCATCGTGCCCCTGCAGCACCTTGACCGCTTCGCGAATGCTGTCGGCAATTACTCCGCCCAGCGAGGCGGCTTTGCGTCGCGATTCCACCAGGTCCGGAGGAACGGTCAGCAGCAGATCGAGATGGTGGTGGATCGTCTTCTCGGAGGCGCTAGCCTGGTCGGCATAGGAAGTCGACGCTCGCTCCACGGTCCGAGAGGCCGCTGAAAGGCTTTCAAGAATGGTCGACAGCGTGCGTTGCTGCGAATCGCCCGCCTGCTTCATGCCCCCCAGCACTTCGGCCATCTCCTCATAACCTTTCATCACCGAGGCGGCATATTCCGGCGAGAGCCGGCAGCTCTCGAGACGTAGATGAAAGGCGATATGGGTCAGAGGTACAAGGTCTTCCCGCGAAAGGTTCGAAGTGCGCAGTACCCCTTTCGTCTCCTCTGCCGCCAGGGCCAGTTGGCCCCCCACCACAAGGATTTGCTCAAGAAATTCTCTGAACATGCGGCAGCCTACGAGCATGGAATCGCGGATGGCTACCGTCTCGCAGTCACTCTCGGCGCCGCTCAGCTCGGCCAGGCGGGCGGTCGCTTTTTGCACCGTTTCCGCCATGCTCCAGCAGGCATCGAGGGCACCGATCAGGTGGACGAATTCGCTTTCGCTGCTCCGCAGGTAGCGGGTAAAGCGCACCCTTAATTGCTCGAATTTGGCCCAGGTCTCCGCCAGGGATGGTTCACGCATCTCCATTTCGGCCAACCTCGGAAGCATCGATCCCAAGGACCATGCAGATGTTATCGATCAGAGGCTGGGGATCCGATGGCTTCACGATGTAGAAATTTGCCCCGGCCGCAAAGCCGCGGCTCTTGTCCTCGGATTCGGACTCCGTGGAAATGATGATGATTGGCAGGTTGTCATAGTCCCCGCTGCTGCGCACCCGGCGGATGAACTCGTAGCCGTCCATGTTCGCCATATTGATGTCGGTGAGAACCACGTCGAACGTCCGGCTATACAATTTCTCCAGCGCGTCGGCTCCATCGACGGCAGTGACGGTCTCGAAGTTGGCCTCGCGAAGAATGTAGGAGTGATAGTTGCGAGTGAACTCCGAGTCATCGACGATCAGCACATTCCGCTTCATGGTCAATCCTTTGTGTACAGCAGGTGCCCCTCGGTCTTTTTCAGGCGGAATCCCGAGGTGATGCGACCGACGGATTCGGAATGGCCGAGGAAGATATAGCCCTTGGGGTTGAGCGCATCGTAAAAGTGGTTGACCACATTACGACGCGACTCGTCATCGAAGTAGATCAGGACGTTGCGGCAAAAAACAAAATCGTAGCCACGCATGGCCTTCATCTGAGCCTGATCGTTCAGATTGAGTTTCATAACATGCACCAGACCCTTGGTATCCGGATCAATCGTGAACCCGCCCGCAGTCCGCAGCAGATGCTTCCGGTAAGCGTCGGGAACGCCTTTCACGGAACGATCGTCATACACCGCGTTGCGGGCGCGTTGCAGCATGTTTTCATCGATATCCGTGGCGGTGATTTCGACGTCCCACTTTTTGGAATCGGGAAATACCTCGCGCACAATGATGGCCAGCGTGTAGGCCTCCTCGCCCGAGGAACAGCCGGCGCACCAGACGCGGATGCGGCGATCGCTGGTTTTCTGCTTCGCGGCCACCAGCTCCGGCAGGCACACATCGGCAAAGCCGGCCAGCTGCTCGAACTCGCGAAACATATAGGTTTCGTTGGTGGTTACGAGATTGGCCAGCGCCTGCATCTCGTCCCCCTTGGCATCGCAATATCCCAGCTGGAAAAGATATTCGTCCGCGTCCTTCAGGCCAAGGATGGTTATTCGCTGCTGCACCCGCTTGTTGAGCAGATAGATTTTCTTGTCATCGAACATCAACCCAAGTTTGCGGTAGATCACTTTGGTCAGCTTGGAGAACTGCTCTGCAGTGAGTTCCATCGCGGCCGCCTCCTTAGAAGCTCCCGGAGCTCCTCGCCCGTTTCTGAATCGTTCTCCAGATATCTCTCGTTCGCAAGCAGGGCGTTG
>Ga0302326_10022579_pt1 | contig 12856 bp, 6 predicted proteins | sample Palsa_T0_3_FD_202264 | JGI IMG/M metagenome (GOLD analysis project Ga0302326, IMG submission 202264) | Peat permafrost microbial communities from Stordalen Mire near Abisko, Sweden - Palsa_T0_3 | ecosystem: Environmental > Terrestrial > Soil > Palsa > Peat permafrost | place: Sweden: Abisko... | reverse complement strand
CTTGGCAGGGCAGGCAATTTCAAGCTGTTTTGGAATACATGCCAACGATCTCGTAATCAAGAACGCTGGGAATCACAAAGGTGATGGCACCCCCCGAGTTATGGAACGGGACGTCTTTGCCGGCACGCAGCAGTTCCACTCGCGATACGTGTCTGCCTTGGGGAATGGTCATGGTCACGCGTTGCTCTCCGATGGGGTAGAACTCCCGGATCCAGCCCTTGAACGCACCTGGGTTGGTGTAGTTGAGAACATGGAGCGCGAAGCCCGCTTCGGTTTGCCAGGCTAAGGTTTCAATCAGCCCAGTGCCCTCGATCTTTACCGGAGCCTCCGCCTTCGAGACCCAACGGATCGAGTTTCGCAGCAGCATACTCAGATCGGTATTGCCCGACTGCCAGGAGGTTCGCTCGATGTCACCCGCGAAGTAAACGAGCCGGCTCTGACCAACTTCCTTGGCCACTAGATCGGGTATGTCGGTCTTGGGAATTGGGGGATAGGCCAGTTCCGGCGGATAGTTCACATACCCGGGAATGACGGTCATCACTGGATTCTCCACCGGTGCGATAGGCAGGTAAAACTGTGCGCCAGGAAGCCAGTCGGTATCGTTGAAGCCCTCGAGAATTGGATGCTTGCGCTCGATCCGGCCCATGAAGCCGTTGCCGACGCGGGTCCGCCGTTCGCCCGTTACGTGGACGCCGAAGATGTCGGCTAGCCCCAAGTCCGCGCGGCGCTCATTGTTCTCGTTGTAGAGGCTGGTTTCAAACGACGCCATGATCGACCCACCGCCTTGCACAAAGGTCTTGAGCGCGGCGCACTCCGCATCGCTCAGCAGCGCAATGTTGGGCAACAGGATGGTCTTGTATTTTTTTATCTTGTCCGAGGTCAGGTCCTGCTCATGGAGAAAGTCGAACAGGAACCGGCCTTCGAGCAGCGCCAGGTAGATGCCGTGAATGTTCATCATGGGGTCGCCCAGGTCTTTGCTGCGATAGAAGCGCTGGGTACGCTGGCCCATCACGACAGCTATGTCGGCAATCGTGCCCTTGTTGGTCAGATGCTGATCGTACTTGGCCAGCCAGTTGAAGTATTCCCGGCCCGGCTCGTGCCATCGCCGGTCGGCGCCCAGGCCGTCTTCCCCACCGACAAAGTGATACCAGGGGACCATGCCGCTGGCGACGGTTTCGTTCATCCACATCTGCGCTTCCTGGGTCGACTTATGGATATTTCTCCAACGTGGTTTGCCGGTCGAGTAGGAGGCGGTCACGTTGGTGGCGGTCTGCCCGTCCATAATGGCGCTGCAGACGCGGCCCTGCAGGGTGCAGCCCCAGATGACTTCTTCTTCTCCACCACGGCCCTGGTTGTCGCAGTTGTACCAATGCGCGGTGCCCTTGAGAGCCATCATGTTCGGACCTGATTCGATCGCCCCGCCCATGTTGGCGAAGAACAGATTTTGCGGACGCTTCTCCTTGGCGATGGCGTCCCACATCTTCCACAGGTAGACCACTCGCTCGGTGTATTTCTGCCAATAGGCGGGTGTGTCGGAGGGCGGGAGATCTTTGCACGCCTCGCAGTAGCACTCCGGCATTTTGCCTAGCGTGGGCCACGCGTTGGTGAAAAGGCCGTCGACGTCGTAGCGGCTGTTTACCTCGCGCATCAGGGCCGGGACGTGCTCCGTCATATAGGTGGTAAAGGTGCAGGTGGTGTAGAGAGCCGATTCTTCGGGGGCGGGAATGGGATTGCCTTGCTTGTCGCGCCGGAACCACTCCGGGTGCGCCTGGAGAGCGTCGCCCCAGTTGAGGTCAGGACTGAATCGGCCGATCACGCGCATGTTGCGCTTCTTGGCGGCGGCGACGAGATCTCCGGTGAAGTCACGCCCGTTGAGGTACTTACTTTGACGGTGGAAAGGAACCTTGGTGGGATAGAAGGCGATGATGCCGGTAACCGAAGCGAAGACTACATCGCACTTGAGACTGGCCCAGTAGTCGGCCCATTCTTCGACGTTGAGCACTGCCGGGTCATGCTCGGTGCAGTTGACCTGGCCGGCGCGACGGATTTTCTGGTGCCAGGGGATATCGGTTCCTTCCGGAACCTCGGCAAATAACTGTCCAGGCAGGGATGCCGCGGCGGCGGCCGTTGCTGACAATGCCACAAACTCACGTCGATTCATAAACCGGGAACTTCCTCTCTGGTTGGTGCGGCGGATCATGGCGTGTGGTGCGTTTGCTCGGTAAGATCGAGCCGGACTTTGAACGGGTCGGGCTGGATGAGCACGCCTTTGTCAGTAAAGTTGACTAGGATATCCTGCGGCGCGCGGTAGATTGGCCAATCTGGCTGGCCACCCCCATTTGGATTACCCGTCTTGACGAATGCTACCCAATAGGCGTGGATCGCTTTCGCCATGGCCGCATCGGCCGGAGCCAGGTCTTTTCCATAGCGCACCGCCACGGTATCGAATACATAGGGTATCTCCGATGCGTGGATGGCTCCTTCCGGCCATTCTTTGCGCATCGACTCGGCAACGTACGAAAAGCGATACTCGTAAACGGGCTGCCCTTGCGCGGAAAGGATGCGGGCTATAAAGCGGGCGGGCTCCAACTGCCCTTTGTCTCTGGCGATTCGCTCTCCGACTGCCTTCGCATCGTTCGTGTGATCAGGGTCATAAGCGGCGCGGGCCTTTTCGCTGTCGGCGCCGAAAGGCTTGAGGAAATCGGCCATCGTGGTTCCCTGCGGATAGGCCAGATCGCTGTTGTTCCCGCCGACGATGATGGGGACCTTCACCTGGGTGCCGGCCTGGTAACCGCTTTGCGGTGTACTAACGATCAATTTACCGTCGACCATGGGGCCGGGAGCGGTGGCTGTGAGGACAGGAGAGCTCCTCCGGCTGGCATTGTTCAAGCCATTGACGATTGCCTCGGGTGGCAGTTTGCGCAGAGCGGCGAGCGCGGCACTGTCTTCGCCTGTGATCCCCTGGCTCTTGGCAAAATCTATGCCCAGAGTTTCGCCGGTTGGTGGCTGGCCGGGACCGGTCGCGTCACGGTGAAGAAGACGGGGAGATCCTCCGGCGCGCCCTCCGCCGGACTGAATAATTCCCTTGCTGAAGAGGCCTTTGGATGCGGGGGAGTTGAGCAGGAAATGCACTGAACCGCCGCCGACCGACTCACCCATGATGGTGACTTTCTGCGGATCGCCACCAAACGAGGCAATGTTTCGCTGCACCCACTGGAGCGCGGCGATCTCATCCATGTAGCTGTAGTTGCCCAAGAGCCCTGAAGGGTTCTCTTTGGTCAACGCGGGATGAGCGAAAAAGCCGAAGCGGCCGAGGCGGTAATTGAAGGTAACGCAAACCACGCCATCCCGGGCGAAAGCGCTACCGTCATACACAGGCACCGAACTGCCGCCGTTCAAGAAACCGCCGCCGTGGATCCACACCAATACCGCTGATTTCTCGGCAGGACGCTTCGCCGGGGCCCAAATGTTGAGGTAAAGGCAGTCTTCGCCCGGGGTGGTGGTGCCGGCAGGAGCCGCTTCATTGGGCGAGGGCAGCTGCATACAGTCGTGGCCGAAACTGGTGGCGCTGCGCACCCCGCTCCATGCGACGACCGGCTGCGGCGGTTCCCAGCGCAAATTCCCTACCGGAGCGGCGGCATAGGGAATTCCTTTGAAGGATAAAACTCCTTCGTGTTCTGAGCCTTGCAGAACGCCGGAGTCGATCTTCACCTTATCGGAAGACGCACACGCAACACCGCCGATGCAAAGGGCGGCCGTCAGCAGTTGTAAGCAGAGAACCCTGTACATTCCGTATCCGTTCTGTGGGAGTAAGATCACTGCGGTAAAGCGAACCCTAGATACATGCCGCCGGACGGTCTGCTCAGGTCTCTTTGTCCACCGGCGCAGATGGCGACATATTGGCGGCCGTTTATTTCATACGTAATTGGTGTGCAGTTGGCGCTCAAAGGAAGGGTCGTTTCCCATAACAGCTTTCCTGTGGCTTTATCATAAGCGCGAAATTTCCTGTCCGCGATGGTCGCTCCGATAAAGAGGAGGCCGCCGTCGGTGACGATGGGTCCACCTAAGTTTTGCGTGCCCGTATCCTTCATTCCCTTCGCGGCCAAAGCCGGGTATTCGCCTAAGGGAACTTTCCACATATACTCGCCGGTGTTGAGATTGATCGCATTCAAGGTTCCCCACGGCGGACGGGTTGCGGGGTATCCCTCCGGGTCGTTGAAAAACTTATAGCCGGTGAAATCAAAATCCGGTTTTTTCTCCGTGGATGGCGCGCTCGCACCGCCGCCCGGAGTTTCAATTTCTCCGTTGGCAAGATACTTCCTCAGAGCTTCCATCTCGACTCCGTGGTTCGCCAGCTTAGAGAAGGCGGGCATGCGTCCTCTCCCCATCTGGATCGTATCCCCGAATTGGTCGCGGGTAAGGCGGCTCTCCACTCCGATGAGCGAGGGGATGTCTGGAGGCGAGCCTTTGCGGTCTGCGCCGTGGCAGACGCTGCAGTGTTCCATGTAATAGGTACGCCCCAGGGATCCCTCCTGGTGCTTTACCAGCGATTCGGTAAGACCGTAGTCATCGGCGTTCACATAGAGGATATAGGTGGCCTGATCGAATGCAGAGCCTCCCCACTCGGCTCCGCCGTAGGTGCCTGGGAACATCATGGTTTCTTTGTCGACGCTGACGGGAATGAACTGCCCCTCGCTGCGAATTTCGTGGAAGCGCTGCACGGCCCATTGGTGAACTTCGGGGGTCCGATCCGTCAGATCATTTTCGGTAATGAGCTGGCGTGAAAACGGAGCCGGCTTGGTCGGCACGGGCTGTTCGGTAGCGGTCACCTCTCCCGGCACGGTGCTCGAGGGAAACTTACGATTTTCAATGGGAAAGAGCGGCGTTCCATTCAGACGATTGAACAAAAACATTGTTCCCTGTTTGGTAGTTTGCGCCACCGCCGGAACCTGCTTGCCATCGCGCAACACGGTCACCAGGGTGGGTGGCGCCGGAAAATCCCGATCCCAAAGATCGTGATGAACCGCCTGGAAATGCCAAATTCTCTTGCCTGTCTCGGCGTTCAGCGCGACCAGCGAATTGGCGAACAGGTCGTCACCGATGCGGTCGGCACCGTACCAATCCGTCGCCGCAGAGCCGGTCGGGACATACACGATGCCGTGCTCGGTATCGACCGCCATTCCCGTCCAGTTATTCGCCGCGCCGCTATACTTCCAGGCGTCTTTGGGCCAGGTTTCGTAGCCAAACTCGCCGGGGCGTGGGATGGTGTGGAAGGTCCAGCGCAGCTTGCCGGTGTGGACGTCGTAGGCGCGCACGTCTCCCGGCGGAACGGGCAACGACTCCTCCATGGCATCGCCCAGGATTAATAAGTCCTTGTAAATAACTCCGGGGCTGCTGATACCCACCGAAACAGTTTTTGCATCGTCGCGCAGATTCTCACGCACGTCGATGCGCCCGTTGTCTCCGAAGGTGGAAATGACTTTGCCGGTCGCGGCATCGAGTGCATACACGTAGCTGGATATGTTGGCGAAGATGCGTTTGTCGCTCCCGCTCTGCCAATAGACTAATCCTCGCTGCACTTTGCGGGACGGTTTCTCGGGGGTGAACTCCCACAGCTGCTTCCCGCTGGCGCCGTCCAAGGCAAACACTTTCTGGGTTGGGGTGTAGGCGTACAGCACTCCGTCGATCACGAGTGGGGTTGTTTCGAGCCCTCCTCCTTCTTTAGTGTCGAAGCGCCAGACCTCCTGAAGCGTGGACACGTTACTGGTATTGATCTGCTTCAGCGTCGAGTAGTGGATGTTGGCCGAGGAACCGCCGGTGACCGGCCAATCTGCATTCTCCGCTTTCACGGCCGCGTGGAGCCCGCCTCCCAGCGCCACTGCGAGCAATGCGGCCAAGACCCAACAAGCACGCCTCTTCATAAAAGACATGCCTCTAGAAATACACTTTCAGTGACAATTCGCCTATTCGTGATGTGTTCAGGGTTGAACTTACTTGTGCCCCGGACCCGGAATCGATGTTTGTATTCGATGGAGCGGCAAACGTGGGGCGGTTGAAGAGGTTGAAGAGTTCCCCACGAAATTCTACTGACCGGTCGCCACCGAACTTGAAATCTTTGAGGGCTGCGAAGTCAAATTGGATCACGTGGTCGGCGCGCAAGTTCAATATTCCGCCATTCCCGTAGCTGTACTGCTTAGGCACGGTAAATACATTCGCCGCGCCCGGGGCCAACGCCTGGCACGAAGTATTTTTGGAGATGTAGAACCAGCAGCTCGGCTTTCTCACCATCCGTGGCGCTCCGGTGATATTCGGCCGCTGGGCGGCGACGCCGGTGTTTGCGACATCTGAGCTGATGGTCGCGGTAAACGGCAGGCCCGATTGCAGGGTGGTAATTCCTGAGATCTGCCAATCCCCTACCACGGCATTCGCCCAGGAGGGTAAGTTCCCCAGGAAGGCGTGCCCTCTGCCTACGGGTAACTGATACAGATAACTGATCACCAGATTGTGGTGAAGGTCCCAGGCACAGGGGCCGTAGTAGCGAAGTCCGTAGGCGGCGGCATAGGAATTCGATTCTCTGGTAACCGAAGCGAAGCTTCCATCGGTAAGGCACCTGGCGAAGGTATAGGACGCGAGAAGCGACAAGCCGTTCCGAGCGCGCGTTTCGAGCTTGGTTTGCAAGGCATTGTAGTTGGCGCTGTAACTGAAATTGTACATGCCGATGTTGCCCCACTGGGGTACCGGACGCCTGGCTTGGATGGCGCCCGGGCCGGGCGCAGGATCGTTGGGATGGACGGTTTCGAGAATGTTGGTCGTCTTGTTGCCGACGTAGGCCACATCCAGCGAGACGTTCGACCAGAACTCATGCTGGACGGCCAGGTTCCACTCCTGGGTGTACTGGGCCGACAGGTGGGGCAGCACGGAAGTGATATCCGGCGTGGAGCAGGAAATCGCCGCGTAACCGAATGCACACGGGGCGCCGGGATTAGGGTTCGCGCTCACAATCTGAGCGCCTTGGAAGAAATTCCCTATGGCGAGGGTCGGGACCGGAGTGCTGTTTTGCACTGTCTGTAAGGCCATGAAGGGGGGAGCGTTCTGCGAATTGTTGATGATGTCATCCGGATAACTGAAGATGAGGCCGAAGGCAGAACGAATCACCCAATCGGGCTTAGGGCTATAGGCAAGCCCGATCCGAGGGCCAAAGTCGGCTTTCGCGAGGGGCTGGATTCCATTTTTCAAGCCAACCTGGCTCGTGGTTTCCAGGCGATCCCGGAAGAGGGGGTAGAGCGTTGTTACAGGCGAGATGTTGAAATTGGCATTCGACGGGATGATGAGCTTGTTGTTGGACTCATCGTAGGCGGTCTTTTGCCCTTGGACTCCTTTGAGAAAGGAATTAATCTCCCAGCGCAGCCCGAGGTTCAACGTCAGGTTGGAACGAACCCGGTAGTCGTCCTGAAAATAGGTTGACTGAAGGTTGCCGGCGTTTCCGTAGAGGAAGCGGAAGTAGCTTCGTTGCACGCTTAGCGGATAGCCGAGAAGGAAGTCGGCGAAATTGTCACCGGAGTACTGCCCGTTGAAGGTGAACACGCCGGTCGACTGCTGACCGAGCTGATACATGAACGTGTTGTGATAGTTTTCGTAGCCGAATCGTATGCTGTGTTGCCCGGTGATGTAGGTGACTTGATCCAAATACTGGATGGAACGAAGCTTGTTGTGCTTGGGGACGTTGCTGGCGGATCCGCCTACATAGTTCGAATAGTTTGCGATGGTAATGGAGGGGAAGTTAAATTCACTTGCCGGCGTGTTCAGCTGGTCAAACCCTTGGATACCTGCCTCATCGTTGATGTTCTGACCCTTTAGCGAAGTATCGAAGTCGATCAGGCTTCGGTAGTACGCGACCTCCGCTTCGTTGATCCATTTTGGTCCGAAGGTGTGGGTCCAGCGGATCATCGGACTTTGACCCCGGCTGCGCAGCGGGAGACTGCCGAGGGCGGGGTAGGCTTGCGGGTCTTTCTCGTGGCTGTCGGAGATCGAATAGCGGCCGACCAGGGTGTCGGCGGAACTTAATGTTTGATCGATCCGGATATCGCCTATGTCCAACTGCTGCTTTAGCTGGTTGGGCGTAGAAGCATACGATGTGCTGCCTAGCGAATAGTTCGCCGTAGGCATGTAGGGCAGCAGGAAGTTAGCCTGCGATGAAATCATTTGAGCGGGTATCTTGTTGCCGGGATACTGCACGCCGGTCAGCGGGTTGATGATCTTTGTGGTCACTGCGCTGAAATCGCCGCTGCGTTCTGCCTGGCTTGGGACCACGTTGGTGAAGACCTGCAACTGCGACAGCAGAGTGCTCTGCATATCGACAAAGAAGAATGACTTGTCGCGGCGGATGGGTCCGCCGAGCGTGTATCCGAACTGATTGCGATGCAATGGTTCGTCGCGATCATGAGAACCTGCCGGGGGCACGAAGAAGTAGTTCTTTGCATCCAGAGCGTTGTTGCGGAAAAATTCGTAGACCACGCCATGGAACGCGTTGGTGCCGCTCTTGAGGGTCGCATTCACGAGGGTTGGAAAGTGCCCGTATTGGGCGCCCATGTTGCCGCTTTCCACGCGAAACTCCTGTAATGCGTCGACGTTCGGCTGAATGAGCGTGCCCCCGTATTGGAGCTCCGAGATATTTCCGCCGTCGAGATACCATCCGGTCCAGGAGGGGTTGAGGCCGTTGACATTCACGTTGACTGCCGTGGCGCGTATCGAGGTTCCACCGGTCGGGATGCTTTGACCGCCCTGGATAAAGCTGACCCCGGGCGTGAGCTGCGTGAGTTGCCAGAAATTCCGTCCATTGAGCGGTGTGGAGGAGATGGTCTTGGTGTCAATGACCTGGCTTACTGAGGAGGTCACGGAGTTCAGAAGCAGAGTGGCGGCGGCCGATACTTCCACTCGTTCGTTCACCTGACCGACCTCGAGAACCGCATCGACCTTGGCTTGTTGAGCGACTTGAAGCTCGATGGAGGGCAGAATGGTCGTTTTATAGCCCGGGGCGCTCACGGTGACGCTATAGTGTCCGACTTGAAGATTCGGAATCGTATAGCCACCCGCGGAATCTGAGGTGACGCTCTGCTCGCGGCCGGTCTCAGTGATCTTGACGGTGACCTGAGCGTTGGGAACGACAGCTCCAGAAGAGTCAGTAATTGTGCCCAAAATTGTTCCATTACTGGTTTGCGCCTGAGCGCTCCTGAAGTAGACCGATACCAGCAGCACCATCGCGGCTAGAACAACCTGCGTCAAGCGCCTTCCGAACGAAGTCGTGCCCATTGTTTCCCCCTGAGATTCACAGTCCGGACCGTCATCGATTTGCGACGATGCGTTCATTGCACAATGTGGGATCACGTCTCATTAGGCCGGATGGTATGTCAGTAGAAAGACGGATGTCAAGGGCGCTCTGAGGGCTCGGAAAAGGCGATAGCTCCGCCTGCGATGCCGAAGCAAGCCCAGCGAGGACGCAATGATATGTTAGTTAACTTGATTCTGCAGACTCCCACAATTCGGGAGTTGGTCCCATAGCGGATGGAACTACTGGGTGGCCGGCATCAACAGCAGTTCGGGGATGGAAGCCCGCAACGGCAGTTTCGCAATATGCAAAACTGTTTCCGCAACATCCTCGGGCAGCAGGGCCTGCGCCAAAACCTCGGGTGAGGGCTTGACCGGCCTTTTCTCCAACAGTTCGGTATTGACCAGACCCGGGCAGACAACAGAGGTCCGGATGCCGTTTTGTTTTTCTTCCATGCGAATGGCGTGCGCCAGGCCGAGAACGCCGCGCTTCGATGCCTGGTAAGCTGCGCCCGACACATCGGGCAGGATCCCGCTTACGGAGGAAATGTAAATCAGGTGGCCTGCACCGGCCTTGCGCATGGAGGGGAGAACTTCATGCGTGGCGTAAAAGGCTCCGTTGAGGTTGACATCCAGCAGCGAGTTCCATATTTGCGGGGTCAGGCGCTCCATCGAACGGTCGGGTGTGTTGATTCCGCTGGCGACTACCAGGATGTCGATTTTCCCAAACTGTTGGAAGGTCGCCTGGGCGAGCTGGTGCATGTCTTCGGTGTTCGAGGCGTCTGCACGCCGGATTGTGATGTCGTGGTGCTCGGTTGCCAGTTCCTGTTTCAGGGATTGCAAGCGATCCTCGCGGCGGGCTGCCGCGACTACCTTGCACCCCTCGCGCGCGAAGAGCACAGCCGTCGAACGGCCTATACCGCTGGAAGCACCGACAATCACGACGACTTGACCGCTTATGGAAACAGGCATTGTTTGCTCCACACCCTTACGTTTTAATTTGCTCGCCTTACTACTCTATCGAAAAGCCGGTTTGTAACGAATCGCAGGTACTGTTTGATCCCGATTGAAGACTGTCAAGGGCTTCGCCCATCTTTTTCGGCCCACGTACGCTGGCGCGACCCGAATTTCCCGTACGCTGCCCTATCCAAGGACCGCGTGTGCGGCTTTCTGTGAGGAAAGCCGCATGAAGTGCGCCAACGCCAACAAACTCCACAGGAAATTCGGGGGAACATGGGGCACCCGGATTGGTTCCTCTACCGTTCGACAGGTGCCCGGAGGCGTAGTACGTAGGCGTATTGGCCGGGAAGAGACTGCGGCAACTTTACCTTGAGGTTCTCTCCATCCGCGCTCCACTGGAGCGGTTGTCCGTAGCCCAGCAGGTTGAGTGGCGTTCCGGGATTGGCCTTGACTCCCAGGAGGGTGACCTCGGGCTGCTTGGGCTTGCCCAACAGGGTGGCGTAGAGGTAGCCATTCTTCCGCGTAAACCGGACGCCTATGCCTTCTTTGCTCTCGCCCGTCGCTCGCGTCCAGGGTTGCGTGCCGTAGATGGCTTCCCCATTCTGGTGCAGCCATGCGCCGAGGGCGCGCAAGCGTTCCATTTGTACGGGTGGAATGGTTCCGTCCGCTTCCGGGCCGACGTCCAGAAGCAGATTTCCGTTCTTGCTCACGATGTCCACCAGCAGGTATATCAATGCGTCGGGCGCAATGGTCTCTGCCTCACCCTCGGCGCGGTTGTAGCCAAAGGAGCGCCCCAACCCTCGGCACTCTTCCCACTTGGTCTTCTGAATTTCGTCGACCTTCTTGTATTCCGGGGAAGTGAAGTCGGAATGCTTGATTCCGAAGCGGTCATCGATTACGCCGTCCGGTACGGTGTTGTAGTAGTCGGCCATGATGCCGAGCGCGTCGCCGGATTTTGGCCAGTCAATGTCGTTCCATAAAACCGCCGGATGATAGCGTGCGATGAGCTCGCGGATTTGCGCATCGGCGTATTTGCCATAGGCCGCGCTCTGCGGCTTGACCGATTGGTAGTCTGCGGGCACGCGGATGGGGCCGGGGACAAAGGTCCAATCATAGCCCCCCGAATAATAGAGCCCCATGCGCATGCCTTCCTTGCGCACTGCGCTGGTAAGGTCGCCCACGATATCCCGCGTGGCATGCTGCCGGTCTTTGGGTAAAATCGGATTCGGTGTGGCGCTGGGCCACAAGGTAAATCCGTCGTGGTGCTTGGTCGTGAGCACCACATACCTGGCGCCGGCATCGTGAAAGATGGTGGCCCATTGGTCGGGCTTCCACTTCATGATCTCCTGATCGAAAACCGGAGCAAAGTTGTAATAGCTGTAGCCGGCTCCGTAGTGCTGTCGATGGTACTCCTGAGTGGGCGAGCCATCGATGCGCATCACGTTGTAATACCACTCGGCGTAGGGGTTGTTCTTGATGTAATCGACGTTGCGGAAGTCGTGTTCAGGATGCGACAGAGGAGCCCACCCGGGCACCGAGTACAAACCCCAATGGACAAAGATGCCCAGCTTGGCGTCAGCGTACCACTGCGGCAGAGGATGGCGGTTCAGTGACTCTAACGTAGGTTCATAGTGGCCGGGAGCTTGCGCGTAGCACGGTAAGGTGAAGAACGCCAATAGCAGCAGCTTTACAAACGACTTCATTGCTCACTCCTCAAGTTCCTTGCTTATCTGTTCGATCCACGCAGCCTCGTCCTGCAGGGCTCGGGCAACCAGCGCTGCCTGTGTTTCCGCTTCCCCGTAGCGGCCCTCCTCAATGGCTTCTCGTACGCCGGGCATGGTCTTCGCACCGTAGCCTGTATACCAGCCGGGAGCGTAGAGCAGATGCTTCATCCAGGGGCGGCGCGGCAAACCTTGCTCGTTGGTAAGCTTGCTTTCCGCCTGCGCAAGCTGTTGATTGATGGTCAGCAAGCGGTCCGGAGGCAAAGACTTGCTCTGGGCACTGGCGAGGGCCTTGGTGTAATGCGCGGCTGCCTGGTCCAGAGCGGCGGAGGCATTATCCAGCGGTGCGAAGTTCAGGTAAGGGGGAATCTCTCGGGGCGGCGGAGCTACGATAGGGTTGCGCGGATCATTCGCTGCCGCATACACCTCGTCTTTTAGATTTTGCTTGATATCTTCCGCTTCCTTACGCCGGGTCTCGAGCAGCGCTTTCACCTCCTCGATGTATTGCGCGACGGTGTGGGAGAAGCCCTCAAATTCGTAAGGCATGATCTTCGCGTCGGCCATGCGCAGAACAGTTATACCTGCGGTTTGCGCCAAGGCTCGGCCGTAAACGAAATCGTAGTCGGAGAAATGCGAGTACCAGTAGAAGTCATCGTAGATCGAGTGATAGTTGCCGGATGGATCTTCTCCTCCGAATCCGAGATTGATGGTGGCAACGCCGGCATGGTCGATAAATCCGCTGAAGTCGGAGCCGGAACCGAGAGCACCGATGCTCAGGTTGCCGCCGGATCGCGCTTCCTTTTGTTCTTTGGCCGTTCCATGGAGCAGAACGTAGGCTTGCTGACGCTTGA
>Ga0302326_10022578_pt1 | contig 12856 bp, 13 predicted proteins | sample Palsa_T0_3_FD_202264 | JGI IMG/M metagenome (GOLD analysis project Ga0302326, IMG submission 202264) | Peat permafrost microbial communities from Stordalen Mire near Abisko, Sweden - Palsa_T0_3 | ecosystem: Environmental > Terrestrial > Soil > Palsa > Peat permafrost | place: Sweden: Abisko... | reverse complement strand
CCGGCCACCATATGCAGAACGAGCAACCGGGCCGCAGCATCCAAACCACGGCACTCGTGCACGAGGCGTATCTCAAGCTGATCGACGTCACAAACGTGGATTGGCGTGACCGGGCCCATTTCTTCGCCGTCTCATCTCAGATCATGCGGCGAATTTTGTTGGACCGGGCGCGGCGCCGCACAGCAGCCAAGCGCGGCGGTAACTCTCCAGGCATTAATTTGGACGAAGTCCCAGACGTATCGTCTGTTCGCGCCAGCGAGGTGATAGCACTCGACGAGGCCCTAAACCATTTGGCCGAATTTGATGCGCGCAAAGCGCGTGTTGTCGAACTACGCTTCTTTGGCGGATTGACAGCCCAGGAGACTGCACATGTTTTGAAGATATCGCCTGAGACCGTCTTGCGGGACTGGAAACTTGCGCGCGCGTGGCTGCTGAATGAGTTGGGCGGGGAGTGCTAGCCTGGCTTCAGGCGTTCTCTTTTTGCGCACTGGCCCGGTGCAAACGATCGCGAATTCCCGCCCATTCCGGCTTATCGGGCGGCTCAACCACCGCAATCCAATCCCAGCCTTCTTTATCCGCCGCGTGCAACACGGCATACAAGTTCGTAGCGTACGCTTCGCGCTCTGGCGGCAAGTCGAGAATCAATCCCCGCCCTGGCGGCGCCTCAAAACGGTTCTGAAAGACGTGAAACGGCGTGCGCGGCGCGTAATGGCGCGCATGCTGCCCGGGCGATTCCACAATGTGCGGCACATCTTCTTCCAACTCCCACGCCACGCCCGTTGCCTCTTCCAAATCTTGCCGCGAAATCATTCCGGGACGCAGCACCATCGGCGGATCTCTGCGCAATGAGGCCACTGTCGATTCAATGCCCACATGGCTAGGCCCGCCATCTAAAACCATATCCACCGCATTGCCCAAACCCTCCCGGACATGAGCCGCAGTCGTAGGTGAAATTTCGGTGAAGCGATTCGCACTCGGCGCGGCGATGGGCACACCCGCCCGCTTGATGAGTTCCAGAGCCACTGGATGTTTGGGCACCCGCACGCCCACTGAATCCAGCCCCGCCGTCACCAAATCCGGCACAATCTCAGCCTTCTTGAGCACCAGCGTGAGCGGCCCCGGCCAAAATCGCTCCGCTAACAAGTGCGCCCGCTCCGGCCAATCCGCCGTCAGCGTCCGCGCCATCGCTTCATCGGCAACGTGCACAATCAGCGGGCTGGCCAACGGCCGCCGCTTGACCTCATAGATGCGCGCCACCGCCTCGCGATCCAGCCCATTGGCCCCTAACCCATAAACGGTTTCGGTGGGAAACGCCACCAGACCGCCCCGCCGGATGATTTGCGCCGCCCGCTCTAATTCCTCCTCACTCGGGCAAGTCATCTTTGCTATCGTCTCCAGCCACCTTGCCCGTCTTCCGCCAAACAAGATAGGCATGGATCAAAGCGTCGATATCCCCATCCAACACCCGATCCACATCGCCAATCGATAGCCGCGACCGCAGATCTTTCACCAGGCGATAGGGCGCCAGCACATAATTCCGGATCTGGCTGCCGAAGTTGATCTCCAGCTTCGTGTCTTCCAGCTTCTTTTCGGCGACGCGCTTCTTCTCCATCTCATATTCATAGAGCTTGGCGCGCAACTGTTTCATCGCGCTCGCCCGATTCTTATGCTGCGACCGTTCGTTCTGGCACTGCACCACAAGGCCCGTCGGCAAGTGCGTAAACCGCACCGCCGACTCCGTCCGGTTCACATGCTGGCCGCCCGCGCCGCTCGCCCGAAACACGTCGATCTTCAAATCGTCCGGCTTGATATCGATGTTGATATCGTCATCAATCTGCGGATACACAAACACCGACGCAAACGACGTGTGCCGCCGCGCATTCGCATCGAACGGCGAAATGCGCACCAGCCGGTGTACGCCAATCTCCGATTGCAACTGGCCGTAAATGTTTTCGCCGTTGATTTCGAAGGTGACTGATTTTATGCCGGCGCCTTCCCCCTCTAACCGGTCGGTCACAATCACCACGTATTTATGCCGTTCCGCCCATCGCAGATACATGCGCATCAGCATCTCGGCCCAATCCTGGCTTTCGGTACCGCCCGCGCCTGGATGAATCGTGACAATGGCGTCGCGCCCATCGTTTTCGCCCGAAAGAAGCATCGCCGTTTCGAGTTCTTCCAGCTTCGCCGCGAACGTCTTCATCTCGCGCTCGATATCGGCGCCGACGTTTTCCCCTTCACGCGCCAGTTCAAACAAGGTATCGATATCGGAGGCTACCCCCGCCACTGCCTTGGAACTCTGGATCTGTTCTTCCAGCCGCTTGCGCTGCTGCATCACGCGCTGGCTTTTTTCCGGCTGATTCCAGAAATTGGGATCATTGACTTCTTCCTCGGTTTTTGCTAACTCTCGCTGCTTGCCCGGCGCGTCAAAGATAGCTCCGCACAGCGTCACCTTGCTGGCGGAGCGCAACATACTCTCTTTCTAGCTCTTCTATGGTCATTCACTTGTAGTGTACTTCGCGCGCGTCAAAAGTACCGAACCGCGTGTTTCCAAGCCGGCGCTTCACCCCGACTCTGTGGAACAGTTCTTCAACGGAGTTCCCATGGGCCGAGCGCTTGTGGGGCGGACCTCCGGGTCTGCGGCTGACCTCCCGGTCAGCCCCGCGCGACCCCCCTTCGGCCCATCAGAACCGCGCGCGTCAGCAAGCGCCAGGCCCTCCGCCCTCACGGCTGACTCCCATCCCGCTTCACCCAACCATAAAGCGCCAACGAATTCTTCCAGAAAAATTTCTCTACCTCCGCCGGCGGCTTCGTCGAAATAAATTCCTGCGCCAACCGGAAAACATCCGGATACCGCGCCCACTGATCGCAATTCGGCCAGTCGCTCCCATAAAGCAATCGATCCGCCCCAAACGTCTCCCAGATCCGATCCAACCGGTCGCGATAAAAATCTATATCGAGCGGCACCCGCCCATCAACTCTTCGCACAATCCCCGATACCTTCGCGAACACCCGCGGCCGCGCGCCAAGCACTCCCAAATCCCTTTCGCAAGCCTGCCGCCCAACCGAATCGCTCGGCACCGCCAATTCCGGCAAGTGATCGATAATCACTTTGAGATTCGGAACTTGATCCGTTACGCGAACAACAGCGCGAATAAGGGCGGGATCGGGATTGGCCGTATCGAGCACCAACCCCACCGACGCCAGCAGTTTCAAATCACTAACAAATTCCGGCTTCGCGATCTCTTTTCCCAAGTCGCGGTCCCAAAGATTGCCATAGCGAATGCCACGAAACAAAGGATTACGATGCAGCCGCTCCAACTGTTTGCCGAACGCCGGCGAACCCGGAACCAGATCGCCAATCGTGCCCACGATAATCGGATCTTTCGCCGCCACATCCAAGACCCACTGATTATCATCCGCCCAAGGACTGCACTCGATCTCAAGCGCGCCCACGATGCCAAATGGCCCAGCCAATTTCCGGTAGCGAGGCGGAAGCGCGCTCTGGTACATCGAACTATCCTTCGGCGGCCATGGCACACCTTGCGGACGAGAGATATCGAAAAGATGAATGTGGCTGTCAATAACAGGCACTTTGGCCGCACCCGCCAGCGTGCCAGCGATGGCGGTCGACAGAAAAGTTCGGCGCTTCACGCGGGCATTATATCGGCAAGCCGAGCGGAGGAACCGCTAACGGAGCCGCGCGCTAGCAAGCGTCGGACTAAGCATTCTGATTTCAAAAAGCGCTAGAGCCGCTCGCCGCCGCACAATCCGATAATCGTATTCAAAAACGCCTTCAACTCGGCGCACTGCTCTGCGGCAATCGTAAGGTCTTTATTCTTAAGTATTCGATTCGCATCCCGAACTTTTGAGTAACTCCTGCCGCAACTGCCAGTTTCAAAAAGCTCTTTGATGTGTTGCGAAGGTGGATGCCCGTGATCGACCAATTCCGGCGCTCCCTTCGGCGCATTGCGATTATGGCCGGCTATCGTTTGAATCTCATCCCAATAAGGCAAAAGCCAAGCTTCGAAATCGTGCTGCGCCGCATGCGGATAGAATCGCGCCTCGTCTCCGACCCATGCACGCATCTTGGCCTTGGCATCCTGCGCATTCACAAAATCGTCGGTCCCCGTATAAACGTCGGTCAACGCGATCACCGCATCCGACGGTTCGCGCCCGCCAAGCAACCTCTCGACGGTCCGCCTGAGCTTCTCTCGCGTGTAAATCCGCCCATCGCATGGGAAAGGATCAAGCCGAGGCATCTTGCCGGTCAACCTGGGCCTTAAGAAGCCAATTAAGTGAGGCATAAAAGCCTGCTCCGTCCGGCCCTCCACGATGATCGTGATCTTCACCTACCGCGCCCCAAGGCGGCCATTACTCCAAAGCTCATCGAGCGAATAGTCCTTCAGCCACTCGTCAAGGTCGAGCCGGTCCGCCCACGTCAGCGTGCTCATCCCGTCTTCGCCGGAATCAATCACCACAACCTCCTCCGGCCGCAGGAAGCGAATCAGCCGATCCGAGTGAGTGGCTACAATCAACTGCGTTCGCCTCGAAGCTTCACGCATCAGATCAGCCAGCAAATTCAGGAGCTCCGGATGCAAGCTCACTTCCGGCTCGTCGATCAGCGTAAGCGCTGTTAAGCCGGGACTCTGCAATAACGTCGCAAGCCAGAGGAAGCGCAGAGTGCCTTCCGAGAGCTGGTGCATGTACAGCGGATGCGAGAAACCAGTCTCCCGCCACGCGAGAGCCAGTGTCCCCGCGGCTACGGGAGGGAAGTCGAGTCGATCAAAGCGTGGGAAAGCGGCGCGGAGCGTGTCTTCTATCGCCTCGAAGCGGGCACGTTCCGTCTCTCGAAGATAAAAGAGGCAAGACACGAGATCTTCGCCGTTCCGCCCAGGCAGGATTGCCGGACGCATTGGCTGGGGGAGGCGAACGGGAGATCGTGCGTCTACATTCATCACTCGAAAAGAGTTCGCGGAGGAAAGGCGACTCCGAAACTCTTCCGGCTCGGCCAACGTTTTTGGCACCTGAGCAAGCGAGGTCTCCAGCGGCTCATGCTTCCAAGCCGGAGCAAAGTGCAGCGCGCGGCTCTTCTCCGAAAATTGAATAACCGTACCAGACGAATTGATATGTAAGAAAGGCGGACTGCCATTCAAAGGTCGTTGAAGCAGCCTTTCGTCGCTGATTACATAACTAATGCCCTGTTGCTTCAGCCCCAGCGAGTACTCTAGCGGCTCGTCGGTGGGCATCTTCATCGAGATTCCGAGATGCAACTCCTCGGCCCTATCGTACGTCAGAATGCTCGTCAGCCCTGACAACTCCGATATCGAGTCACTAAGCTTGCCCTGCGCCGAATTCGCCAGCAACGTTAAGACATCCAGCACAGACGTCTTCCCCGTCCCATTCGCGCCGATCATCACGGTCAACGGCCTAAACGGCAAATGAACGTCATACAGCCGCCGAAAACCGTGAATCGATAGATCGTTAAACCGGATCGCAGGCGACTCAGTAGCCATTTTCCTCACCGCACTCCCCCCAAAGGTAACAGGAAAAAGTATACAGCTTACAGCCGATGGGCAAATCCCGATCAGCGCGCTACTCACCAGCGCGAGCGCGCATGATACGCAATTCGCGATCCCGCTCATGACGCTGTCTTCGCAACGCGCGATTCATTTGTACGAGTTGATCGCCAGCGATCCGGAAAATCCACGGCCCCGCCCGTTTTAATCCCTTCAACTGTCGGCTTCAGAGCCCCGAAATCGGCGTTCACAGCTTTTTACAAAATTATATCTTCTTACTTTTCAATAGGTTACCGTCATTCTTGCGAACGTCCCAACCGCCCTCTCTTTAGCCTGAGGCCAGAGGAGTTCTCATGTTTAACTCATGCAAATGGGCAGCCGCCGCGCTGCCGGTTCTCGGTCTTCTGTTTGCCAGCGGTTGCAGCACGCAGACGAGCCACCCCAATCAGATCAACGCGTTCGATGGCGCTACTTACGATACAATGCTTTTGGCGCATGGCGCGCTCACCTCTTTAGGGGCAAATGTGACGGTCAGTTACCCGAAAGAAGCGCCCATCTTCAATGAAGCCAGCGCGTCTTACAACGCGGCTTTAGCTGCGTATTCCGCCTTCCGCATCCAGCCCGCGTCGCAGGCTGAGGTGTCGGCGATGATCGGTAATCTCACGGTTGCCATCGTCGCGCTGGAAAACGCTTTTCAAACCGACATGCAAGCCTCGCCCGCTAATGTGGCGAGCATTCGCTTGCATGCCAAACGGTTACGCGGTTCGGCGAAGCAGGCCGGCGTCACGGTTTCCGACATTCTAACGGAACTCGAAATCGCCGCCGCTGTCGCGCACACCATTCCCGAAACGGGGCCTTACGCAGCGATCGCCGAAATGGTGATCGAATCAACCAGCGCCGCGCTGGCCGCAGAGATCGCGGCCGCCGGTCAACCGATTGACCTTTCGCTCATTCAACCCATCCCGGCTATTCAATAGCGGATGCTAACAGGGCCGGGTCCGGCAAACACCCGGGCTGCGGCCCTGAAAGTCGAGCTTCCGCCAACCGGAAACGCCGGAACGTACGGCGTGCCAACATAAGGATAGAACGCGTTTTCGATTGGCCTTGCCCCCGTTGTTCGCGTTTGAAAATTGATGCTAAGCCAACTCAATCAATGGATGGAATATGCCGCAGCGGCTATCGACCTGGCCTTGCTGCTGCGGGTTCTCGCGTTGCGCTTGCAGCGCACCTATGTCTTTCTCACTCTGGCATGCGTCCTGGCTGTTCTGTTCGACATCGCCGTTCTGTCCTTGCCTCCCGATTCGCCGGAACGTGCGCGCGTCGAGGTCTATTCCAGCCTGCTCATCGCCTTCGTGTTTCCCTTGGCCGCTTGGGACGTCTTCGGGGAAATCGCCAACTCTGTGGCCGCTGTGCGCCGAGCCGCCATTCTTAGAACCCTCACCAGCTTACTCATGGTCACCTTTTTCGGCGTGGTGCTGGCCAGCCCGGCATTCAAGTCGGAAGATCCCACAGGCTTGCCGTTTGTTCTAACGGTGACGGTTATCGTCTCAACCGGATCTGCTACTGGATGCCTTACGTTCTTCTGGGGGATGCGCCGCGCCCTTCGACTTCAGAAAATTACGCTTCCCCACAATACCTTTGTTTGGATGCTGTTTTACGCGCTCCTGCTCGCCGGCCAAATTGTGACTTGGCTGCTCTTGCTGCTGGAGGAGTTTCTCAATCTGCCCTCCGCTGCTGTCGCTCCTCAGTGTATTAGTCTCGCGTTGAACACGTTCGGTATCGCGATTACCCTCTGGTGCGCGCTGAAGCTGAGAGCGCTGCCTAAAGACGTGCCCTCCGCTTCGCTCAATGAACCGTCCTAAACGCCTTACGCGAGATCGCCGGCTGTGATGGGCAACTTGCGGATGCGTTTTCCGGTCGCCGCAAAAATTGCATTTGTCAGTGCCGGCGCGGTGGGCGGCAAACCCGGCTCACCGATCCCCGTGGGCGGCTTGCTGCTTTCGACAATGTGCACTTCTATGCGCGGCATTTCTTTCATGGAAAGCGTTGTGAATTTATTGAAGTTGCTTTGCACCGCGCGCCCTTTGTCGATGGTAATTTCGCTCTTGAGCGCTGCCGTTAATCCGTAGACGATCGCGCTTTCCACCTGCGCGCGTATGCCATCGGGATTCACCGGCACGCCAATGTCCACTGCCGACACAATCCTGTCCACCTTGATTGCCCCGTTCTTCACGGTCACTTCCGCCAGATTTGCGACGTAGCTGTGAAAGGCGTAGTGACAGGCGATGCCTCTGCCCTGTCCGGCGGGCATCGGCTTACCCCAGTCGCCTTTCTCCGCACACAGTTGCAGCACACCCTTGAACCGCCCCGTGTCCAAGGGCCGATCCTTGGCGTCGAGCGCGTCTTTCACCAAACGATCGGGACCCAGCACGCGCCGCCGGAATTCATACGGATCCATGCCGGCCGCATGCGCCAGTTCATCCATATAGCTTTCCAGCACAAAGCCGACCACGGACGCTTCTACCGAGCGCCACCAAGCTCGGGGCACAGACGATTTGGCCGGCGCGTACTCCAGTTTGTAACTGCCGGTGAGGTAGGGCAGTTGCGAACAGAGTCCCAGTTCCGACGACTCCGGTGCCGCTTTTGGATCGAACCATTCTGAGATCGGCGTCGAAGTGTATTTGTGATGCCAAGCCGTGATGTTCCCTTGTGAATCCACCGCGCCATTCATCCGATGGTAGGAAGCGGGCCGGTAGAAATCATGCATCATATCGTCTTCGCGCGACCAGACCAACTGTACGGGACGGTTCAGGCGCTTGGCAATTTGCGTCGCCTCCGTCGGAAAGTCCGCTTGGTAGCGCCGCCCGAAGCCGCCGCCCATGTAAGTCGCGTGCACCTGCACTTTCTCAGGCGAAAGGCCAGCCACTTTGGCGACCACCATTTGCACCATATCCGGAGCCTGATGCGCGGCCCAGGCTTCCGCGCGCCCGTCCTCTATATGCACGGTGCAGTTCATCGGCTCCATAGTGGCGTGCGCTTGGAACGGCAGCTCGTAGTCGCAGGCAACCTTCTTTTCCGCGGGAGCCTGCGCCAGGGCTGCATCCAGATCGCCCTCGTTGAGGACGACCTTCATGGATGAATCCACAACGCGCCGGAACTCTTTGCGCAAGGTCTCACTGCTTTCGCTGGCGGCTGGCCCTTCGTCCCACTCGATTTTTAGCTTGTTTCTGGCTTGCAAGGCGATATAGGTGGTTTCCGCCACCACAGCCACGCCGCCGCATGAATGCGCTTCCTTGGCCGGCTCAATTTCAAACACTTCCAACACGCCCTTCATAGATTTCGCCGCCGCCGCGTCGAACGACTTCACTTTGCCGCCAAACACCGGACAGCGCGCCACCACTGCGTACACCATGTTGGGCACGCGCACATCCAGACCGAAAATCGCGCTGCCGTCCGTCTTGGCTGGAATGTCGGTACGCGGGAGGGATTTGCCGATAATGGCGAAATCCGCCGGCTGCTTTAATGCCACCGTGGCGAAATCCGGCACCGGAATTTTAGCGGCGGCTTCCACCAGTTCACTGAAACCGAGCTTGTCATTGCCATGCCAAACCGCGCTGTCATGCGCCTGGCAATCGGCGGGCTTCACACTCCAACGCTGCGCCGCGGCTGCAATCAACATGGTGCGCGCCGCCGCTCCCGCCTGGCGCAGGGGCATGTACAAAGTAGTGATGCTTCCGCTGCCACCGGTTCCCTGCGGACCAAACTCCCTCTTCGATGGCGCGTGCTCTACCCGCACGTCTTTCCAATCGGCGCCCAACTCTTCCGCCAGAATCATCGGCAGCGAAGTTGAGATGCCCTGGCCCATTTCGGATTTCGAATAGCTAAGGGTGATGGCGCCTTGCGAATCGATTTTGATCCATGACGTTAGTGGATTCACCACCGGTTCCTCGTCCTCGCCCCGCGCTTGCGGCAAATCGAAGCTGAGGACCAGTGCGGTGCCCGCCGTCGTCTGCAGAGTTGTTTTCAGCGCCGTGCGCCGGCTGATGGCATTCGTTAGTGTAGTCATGGTCTAGCCCCTCACTTCCGCCGCTGCCCGTAAGACGGCGCTGCGGATTCTTTGCTGCGTTCCGCAGCGGCAAATGTTTCCAGACATGGCCTCGTCGATATCGGCCGCGGAAGGCGACGTGTTCTTCTTAAGCAGCGCCACCGCCGTCATAATCTGACCGGATTGGCAGTATCCGCATTGCGGCACCTGTTCGGCAATCCAGGCCTTTTGCACGGGATGGCTGCGATCAGCGGATAGACCTTCAATCGTTGTGACCTTCTTGCCGGCTACCGAAGAAATCGGGTACACACAGGAGCGCGCCGGTTCCCCATCGATATGAACCGTACAAGCGCCGCAAGCGGCGATGCCGCAGCCGTACTTGGTGCCGGTCAGATTTAACGTGTCACGCAAAACCCATAAGAGTGGTGTTTTGGGATCGATATCGACAGCCTTCCGCTGTCCATTCAGTTCAAATGAAATCGCCATGCCGCCTTCTTTCCTTAACGATTGGACCTACTAGTTAAAGATACACAACTTTCCTGTTGATGCACCAAGAAAACCCTGCAACAACGCACAACCTCTAGCCGAGCCGCGACTGCGAAGGAGCGTCATCAATCGGATGTTCCGACCGGTTTTTCAAGGAAGTGCCCATGGACCTGCGACCCATCGATGATAACGAAAATCGACTCCGAGCCGGTAGCGTCAGCGACCTAGTCTGGGCTTTCTTCTTCCCCGCCGCCTCCCCGGTTTTTCAACGAAGCGTTTACACCTAGGGATACACTGGGTGTGAGCAATCCGCTCGCTGAGGTGATCAAATTATGGCATTTCTCCAGGAGTTTCGGTGCGAGATTTGCGGAACGGTAAGCAGCAATCCGATTCACTGGTTTGTGATCCAGTGCGGCAGTTCGCAGCTCACCGTGCTGCAGTGGCACCTGGAGACTGCCAACGCCCCAGGCGCACGGCATTACTGTGGCGAAGCCCACGCGCAGGTTTATATCAGCCGCTGGTTCGAAGCAGCATGTACTCGTCCCCTGCCCGACTTCAAGACGTCGGGCACATCTCGCCAGAGCTAGGGTGTCCGTCGTGAGGTCAGGAGCTTCGCAAAATGCTGGCCGACATGAACCTTTCTTGTGAAAGCTGCCACTTCGACATCAACGAACTGAGGAAAGATCTTCCAGGCCGCATTGCCTGGGCGAACGACCTTGGGCTGAAGCAGACGATTGTTCCCAGCCTGGACCCAAGCGTCCGACTTTAGACGACGTTCCGCAATTCGCAAAATCGGACCGCCCCTTCGTTGGCCGTTCAATTCGGACAGTACATAGAATCAGTCTACCCCGCAATTTCCCCAGATCGCGATTTGGATATGGCTAACGCCGCCCCAACGGAAAGCTTTTCGTCCTGCGTCCACGGTGGCCCCAGCGCCTTCCCCATCGCCGCCAGTCGCCCTGGCAGTCGCTCCGTCGAAACGTCTGTCGCCGCTGCGGCTCGCTCCAGCACCTCGCGTTCTTTGATGCCGACCACCGCCAACCCGCACGCCTCGCACGCCCTCTTGAGTACCTCCCGAAAAAAAACGCCCTCAGCGGTATGGATCAAGGGATGCGCCGCCAGAATCTTCGCGAGTTCCGGCAGCGGCTTGCCCGACCCAACCAGCACCGCCGCTCCCATCACCCGGTAGTCCTCATTCGCCAACCACGCACAGGCATCTCTCAGCGCCGCAGCCGCTATCTCCACCGCAGCCTTCTCCGTCCTCCGCAAAAATGTTTCAGCGTCAGCGAGATTCATCTCCGCCGCCGCGTGATACGGTTGCCCGGCGCGAAACCCCGAGCCCTGCGTCATCTCAATCCGCCTGCGCAACACCGCCGATCCACCCGCAACCGCCACCATCACCGCCCAGCCCGAATGCGCCCGCAGCCCCAGCGCCACCCGGTTATTTTCCTGTTGAATCTTTGCCACGCACGCCCCCCGCACTGTTAGACCAGTGTTCTTCCATGGCTTTCGTCCCAGCCTTCGAGCACGACGTCTTCATCAGCTACGCCCACGGTGACGACCGCGCCTGGATCGCCGCCTTCTGCGAGCGCCTGAAACCCGACCTCAATCGCCTCCTGCCAGGCGCCGATGTCTGGATCGACTCCGAAGATCTCCGAAAATCTCGCGACTTCAAACAGGAAATCCCCGCCAATCTCGAATCTTCCGCTGTCCTCGTCTCCCTCGTTTCTCCCACTTACATCCAGCGCCCTTACTGCGTTCAAAAAGAATGCCGCCGCTTCATTGATCTCGCCGCCACCCGCAAGCAAAGCCGTTTCTCAACCCCGCAATTCTCCGCTGAGTTGTTCGCCTTCCGCTGTCCCATCTTCCAAATGCCCGACAGCGCCTATTGGAGCGATCTCATCCCCGGCGCAACAGACATCCTATTCGGCGACGATCTCAGCCCCTTCCCCATCGCCTCCGACGGATTCGAAAAAAACTTTCGCACTCTGCTGCGCGGCTTGACCGACCTCCTGCGCCGCATGCGCAATCACAGCACGCCGGTTATCGTATATCCCCACTCCCCAACTCAGGAAATCGCCGACGCTCACGCCGCCCTCACGCGCGAACTGCACACCCAGAGCTACCGCGTCCTCCCAGAAGATGAACTCAATCCCATTCGTCACGTCGGCAACTCCGATTTGGCCATTCTGCTCTTTGGCCCCCACTACGACGAAACCGCCCGCAGCCTGCTGGACGAACTCAAGGACCGTCAAAAGCAGTTCATCATTTGGCCCTCACCGGCCCTCGAACAAGGCGGCGATCTCATCCAGCGCGGCTTTTTCAAAGAGATCATCGAGCTCAACGATTCCGGCAAAACCCTCCTCAGCCCTCTCATCACTCCCGAGCAACTCAAGCAGAACATATTCGCCACTCTCAACCTAAAGGCGAAGATCCCACCCAACCCGGGCGGCAAGCCTCGCATCTATCTCATCTACGACTCTCACCAAAACTCCGAGGCAGATAACGCCGGCAAAATTGCCTTCCAATATAGAGACGAGTTCCACTTCGATCACAGTAACAACCCACGCCAGCACACCGGCTTTCTCACCCAGTCGGATGGCGTCCTTTTAGTCTGGGGCAATGCCGCCGAAGACTGGTGCTCCGAGGAATTCAATCAGTTATATCGCCTCTCCTCCCGCCCCAAATCCCGCGGCCTGTGTCTCTTCGACCCCAAAGAATCCAAGCTCGCCCTCGCCGAACAAATTCGCATCCTGGATAACACCATCCACGTCGCCGAACAATTCGGCCCGTTCGACAAACGCCG
>Ga0302326_10022577_pt1 | contig 12856 bp, 7 predicted proteins | sample Palsa_T0_3_FD_202264 | JGI IMG/M metagenome (GOLD analysis project Ga0302326, IMG submission 202264) | Peat permafrost microbial communities from Stordalen Mire near Abisko, Sweden - Palsa_T0_3 | ecosystem: Environmental > Terrestrial > Soil > Palsa > Peat permafrost | place: Sweden: Abisko... | reverse complement strand
AATATGGTTTCTTGCCATTCCCCTTCACCGGACCACCGTCCTTCCCTTGGACCACGCTTCCTAGAGTGACGTCAACCGCGATATCACTCACCTTGATCGACTGACAGGTGCCGTTCTTGAACTTGTAGGTCTTTCCGCCGATCACCAGCGTTGCGGTTGCCGGGCCGCCGTAGTTAATGGTGTTCGTCGACAATCCATAAGAGGCATCAAGTGGAGCGACAGCGGCCTGAGCTTGCGTGCTCGCAAGGAGCGGGCATGTGCTCACGACTGCCGTGGATAGCGCGGCAAGACTGACGCCGACAATTCGTTTCATTCTTTCCTCCAGGGTTTAGGGTGACCAGCGCGGTAGAGGTTCAAATGACGAGGTCGAAGGCAAGCAACAAGGAGTGGTTGGAGCTGAGCTTTCATCGGTTGCTCACGGGTGGCCATTGGCGGCAGACTCTTCGATGGTTGGGTTGATCACAAAACGCCCTCGCTTTCGATTGCTGCTCGTGAACTCTCAACACCGTCGAAGATCGACCATCGACAGCGCGGCGGCGGATGGTGAACGAACCTGGTTTTCTGCATCATGCCAGGACAACGGCACTTGCACATGAGTAATTCCACTACTCAGTCGCCTCTCGATGACTACTCAGTTCTCGTGTGAGGACTCGGGGCGTGAGGGTCCCGGGTGGGTGAGTCGAGTCTGCGCGGACCTAACCGCCGCGGTCGTGCACGTGCACGATCCGGCCGGCGTCGTGCGAAGCTCTGGCCAGCCACTTTCCACCTCCGGGGGCGTGGACTTCGGTTGCCAGTCGGTCCTCCGACACCGTTCGGTGGGTTCCAACCCGACATTCGATGTCTCAAGTGAAATTTGAAAGGGCTGGTTCCCCGGCCCTACTTGACACCGGCGCACGCCAGTTGCCCAACCCGCTCCCGGGCGGCCATGTCCCTGCTCCGCGAATGGGACGGCGACCGACCCATCCCGCAGTGGCGCTATCGGATCCTCGCTGTGGAGCCGACCGGACGCATCACGCTCCCGCCCGAGGCCCGTCAATTGCTCGGCAGCGAGTCCTGTGATCAGGCCGCCACCCGAAGCAGCATGCTGGCTCCGCTTTGTCGTGGCGTGGGGGCGAGCCTGGGCATCGATCGGACCCTCATGCCCCGACTCCTCACGCGAGACTGAGTAATCATCGAGAGGCGGCCGACGCTGGCAACAGCGATTGCGATCGCACACTGTCGTCTGTGAAATCGTATCTCCTGGCTCTCCTCGCCATGGCTGAACAGAGAAGATCGTGCCTGTATGAGGCCAATGCATATGAGTAGTGCCAATGCTCAGATCTCAATCAGGTGCTACTCAGGTCGCGAATCTATGGTTCGCCGTGTGATCGAGAACTGGCCGATCGTCGGTCGTGGCGTGGAGGTCGCCTCGATCCTCACGGCTCTGAGGCACGGGGTAGGCACCGTGATCACGGGCGAGGCCGGAGTGGGCAAGACAACGTTGGCGCGCGAGGTGCAACGGCAGCTCGACCTCGGCGGGTGGCGCTCTCAATTGGTCCGGTGCACCACTCGGTCGGGCTTACCGCTGCCTACATTCATGCCAGTAGCCGGAGTCGATGTTCGAGAAATGCGGGCGGGGGCTGTCGGACGCTCTAAGGCGCCAGGGTCCGGGTCTGGATCAGGTGAGACGTCCGTATTGTTCGTTGATGACGCCCACGTGCTCGATGACGAATCAGCGGAGTTGCTTTGGCACCTGACCGGCGGCGGCGAGGTGCTCGTGGTGGTCACTGTGCGTTCGGGCGAGCGCGCTCCTGATCGAGTGGCTCGACTGTGGGCAGACGGAGGGTGTTCCCGTCTCGATCTCGCGCCGCTAGCGGAAGGTGATATCCGAGCATTGCTCGAGATTGCTCTCGGCGGCGACGTGGAGGACCGTCTGCCTCGTTTGCTCGCCCGTAGAGCCGGCGGTAACGCATTGCTTCTGCGGGAACTGGTGCGCTCCGGTGTGGACTCCGGAGCGATCTCGCGCAGTCAGAACGTCTGGCGGCTAAGCGGCGAGCTTCCTGTCGGAGCCGGAGTGGCCGACATCATTCGACTCGGCCTCTCCGGGCTCAATGCAAAGGAGTTGACGGCGGCTCAAATGCTCGCGGTCGGGGAGCCGCTGCCCCTAAGGATTGCCGAATCCCTCATCGGTCCAGACCTGATGGAAACCCTCGAAGAAAAACAGGTCGCCTCGCTGGATGAGGGGATCGAAGGGCCGGTGCTCATACTTGGCCACCCGCTCTACGGCGAAGTGCTGCGAGCAGATATTCCGCCACTGAGGCTAAGGCGCCTCCGAAGGGAGTTGGCTCTCGCCATCACGCAGGCCGAGTCACCCCGCCCATACGATGTGTTGCGCTCAGTGGTGTGGCGCCTCGAAAGCGGCGACACGCCCGATCTCGACGACCTGCTCGAGGCCGCCCGCGTCGCCCGCTCGTTCAGTCATGTCACCGCCGAACGCCTCGCCCGGGCCGCGGTGGAGGCAGGCGACTCGACCGCTGCCGTGATCCTTTTGGCTGAGATTCTCATCATGGAGGGCCGGGTGGCGGAGGCGGAGCGACTTTTCGACGGGTTGGTCCTGGATCCTCTGTCCGGCGAGGACCGCCAAGCGGTCACGTACGGACGGGCGCTGTGTCGGACCAGGCTCGGAGAGGTGAGCGAGGTCGCGGCAATGATCACCGGTACGTCGGTCGACCACGAGGTTAACTCTCTCCAGTTGCAGGCGATCACAGCGCAAGCGCTCTCGCTTGATGGTCGTACCGACGAGGCAATGATGGCCGCCCGGCCACTCTTCGACGACCTGTCGTCCGACCCCGTCACGAGAACTCTTGCGGCAATGGTCCTCGTCGCCAGTGGGAGCCTCGTCGGTCAGGTAAACGACTGCTTCCGCATATTGAGCGCATCACTCCCCTCGGCGGAGGCGGCGCGCTCTGTGCTCCCATTCGGACTCGGGACAATCATGGTCGCCGCGACTATCGGCGTTTCCACAGTAGGTCGAGTGGACGAGGCCGAGCAGATCGCACGGGAGCTCTATGACCGGGCATTGGCCGAGGACGACGAGTGGCTCCGACCCCGCGGTGCGTCGGCCATGGGCGTAGTTGCCCTGATGCGTGGACGGCCCCGCACGGCGACCCGCTTCTTCCGTATCACGGTCGCCTCACTCAACGAACTCGATGGGCAGTACCTTGCCTACAACCTCTCGTTCCTGGCCAGAGGCGCCGCCCTGGCGGGCTTCGTCGACGAGGCACGACAGGCGCTCCTGGCAGCATCGGACTCACCCCGCTTCCCCTTGTTCGAAGCCGACTGGATGATTGCCGAAGCAGCCCTCCTTGCGGCTGAGGGAACGCTCGACGCAGCCACCGAGCAAGCGTTGCGTGCGGCACGACAGGCGGCGTCGCTCGGCGAATGGGCGATCGTGGGGATTGCGGCTCACGATGCCGCTCGTTACACCGCAGCGGCCGAGGCGGTTCAGCTTGCCGCAACGGCTGCCGAGCGGATTGACGGCCCGTTGCATTCGTGCCTGAGCGACTACGCGAGGGCGCGGGTTGCCGACGATCCGCGGGCCTTGACCGCATCGAGCGTCCGATTCGAAACGCTGGGAACGATTATCTATGCCGCCGAGGCCTCCTATGCGGCGGCCCGCGCCTGTCGAGCCGCCGGTGATGGGCGCGCCGCGGCGGCGGCCAACGTACGAGCGACCACACTGCACGGGCGATGTGAGAACGCCTTCATTCCCTGGGTGGCCGGATTTCAGTCCAGCGAGACCCTCACCCGCCGAGAGCAGCAGACAGCGCTGCTCGCTGCTGCCAGTCATTCCGATAGCGCGATCGCCGTCGAACTGGAAATCTCGGTTCGTACCGTGCAAAATCACCTCGCTCGCGTGTACCGCAAACTTGGTGTCAGCAACCGAGGAGAGCTGCCCGACGCCCTCGCGAGCAGCGCCGTTGATGCAACGATTACCGAGTCAACGGGAATCCGGTCACGATCCCACGTCACCGGGAGATCAACGAGCTGACTGCCAAGGCGATTCTCAAGGATGCACAGGGAGATAGATGAACATCGCATGGACGTATCCGGATGAGGTCAATGCGGCGCTGCTGACGTTTCTCGGTGGGAACAGTTAGTCCTTTACCTCGACGCTGGACCAGGGACTCTGGATTTCGAAAACATGCTGGACGAGCTGTGCGTCTGGGCAACTAGCATGCCTTGGGTCATCGAAAGTTCGTGCGGCGCACGAGAGAGATTGAGGCTTTTTATGCTCAAATGCTCGCCGTTGTCTTGCCATGAACCATGGTTCGCCATCAACGCGATCGATGACAACCTTGACAACGGGCCAGCGATTTTCGTGATCCTTCAGGATGCCGCAGCAGATCGAGCTACGGCGATCGGCTACGGGGCCGGAGTCGAATCGGGAAAGGACGCTCGATGACGCAGCGAGGATTGGGTTGCCGACCTCCGAGAAAGAACTCCGTGCGTTGCAAGACCCACTGACAGTCGCCAATGCCTCGGCGTTTGGTTCCTCGAACTGATGGGGAAATTCATGGTCGATTACCGTGGCCCTGGGAATGGGCCATCCGGAATGCTCGGTTTATTGCGATTGCGTGCGATCTCGCATATCTAGGCATTTCCAGCATCTGGCAAATGGGGGGCGGTGGAGTGTCCCAAAGAATCCGGAGGTGAAATTCAACACACCTTGTGGCCACAGATAATCAACCACTGGTATTGGCTCGTAGTAGACCGCTCTACTACAGCGGCGGATCGACAGGACGGAGTGGAAACTGGATGGACGGAACAGCACCTCGCCGGACGGGAGCGGACCTCCCAGACGAATTCCGCCACCTTGCCAAGGTGAGGGTCGCGGGTTCGAATCCCGTCTTCCGCTCTCGACTCGACGTAGCAGGTCAAGGGTGGTTTTTAACTCCCTCACGGCCCTTACCGAAGACACGAAGGCCAGCTTCTCATCGTCGGCTTGTGTCCCGGAATGGCCAGTTCAGGTACAAGCTCGTGCGATCGATCTCATGTGACGTACATCGGTCCCGCAACATCCGCCCAGGACGTTGATCTGAGGCAATCGCTCGCGGATCTCCGCGTATTGGCGACCAAGCTCCTCTGAATCACCGTCATCAAGTGTCGCCGCCTCGTCGAGTTCGGCATGACTACAGCGCGAGGCATTTGCCCGAATCATTTTGATCCGGGTGGTCCATTCCTCCCCGGCATCCAAGACGCTCAGAAAATGACTCGGGTGGGCGCAGTTAATGCCGTAATAGGCTGGATAGGACCGAGTCTTGTCCTCCACCGCTCCAATAGCATCACCAAGCGACGACCCGTCAGGCAGATCGCCGTCGGTCTCCACCGTGAAGGAGATCACGACGGGCATTCGGGCCCTCCGCGCAGCTCGGGCAATTCCGATCGCCTCGGCCGCGTATGTCATTGTCATGGCGGTCACGAGATCAGCCTCGGTTCCAGCGAGGGTCTCAATCTGCGCAGCGTGATACCCCTCGGCCTCCTCTGCACTCATGATCTGCACCGGATTGTAGGCGTCATCGCGAGGCCCGATGAGTCCGCTGATCACCATGGGTCCTTGCATCTCCCCTGCTTCATCGCGGAGATCGACCATGAGGTCGATTGCCCTGCGGTTCACGTCAGCAACTGCTGTCTCGTCGAGACCCAGTTGCCTTGCCCACGCGATGCTGGCCCGCCAGGTTGGAGCCTCGAGGAGAAACCCGATCTTGGCGTCTCTCGCCACCTGAATATGCCGTCGGTAATAGTTGCGAAGAGCGTTGGTGCTTTCCCTGTCATCGAGCATGGTGAAGGAGGCGAATAGGGGAAGGTCGAAGCCCTCGTGGAATATGAGGTCCGTTTCCATCCCGCTGTCGGTCAGCATCACGGTGGGACTTGAGAGTTGGGGAAGGATGCCCCGATACTTGGCCATCTCAGCCTCCGTCCCCGCATCGACACCCGATGTGTTTCCCGCCGCGGTCCTCATAGCCTGCCATGAGGCATACCGGGCTGCCACCGATACGGGACTGTTCCGAGGGCGTCGAAGGACCCAATCGTCCCGCCATTGCTATGAGGACCCAAGAACCGTCCGGTAAAGGCACTTCTAATCCGGTCCAGATGAATAAACACTGCCTTTGTTGTCGCTCGCGGCTCCATCAGTGATTGATGTCCGAATCTTAGGGATCGATTCTTCGCCGCCTCATGCTTGTCTCGGCGAGCCGTTCCGGCCGATGCCTAGAGTGGTGCCATTCAGGCAGGAGGATTGTCTTTGGCCATCGAGAGCGCAACAATCCTTTTTACCGACGTGGTGGGGTCCACTGAGCTGTCACAGCGCCTGTCGCCCGAGGCGGCCGAAGAGGTCCGGCGCGGGCACTTCTCGATTCTGCGCCAGGCGATCGCCGAGACCGGTGGCACAGAGGTCAAGAATCTCGGTGATGGCCTCATGGTCGCGTTCGGTTCGGCGTCGGCCGCCCTGGCCTGTGCTGTGGCCATGCAACAAGGCGTGGAACGGGACAACCGGAATCATGGACACTCGCTCGGACTGCGGGTTGGCCTCAGCGGTGGGGAAGTAACCCGAGAAGACGACGACTATTTCGGAGACCCGGTCGTTGAGGCAGCGCGCCTGTGCGCCTTGTGCGAGGGCGGGCAAGTCCTAGCGAAGGAGTGGGTGCGATTAACCGCGGGACGGCGCGGTCGTCACGTATACCGGTCCCTCGGGGAGCTGACCCTGAAAGGCTTGACCGATCCCGTCCAAACCTTCGAGGTGGTGTGGGAGCCGTTCATAGGAACCGAAAACGGAACCTCGATGCCTCTGGCCGGTCGCCTTGTCGTGCGGCCCGTCGTGGGTGTCGTTGGACGCGAAGCCGAAATGCAGACGATAACCAACACCGCTAAGCGGGTTGCCGGTGGCGAAGGGCGTGAGGTGCTCCTCGTCTCGGGGGAAGCCGGTATGGGTAAGACCACGTTGGTGGCAGAGGCGGCCCGAGCAGCCTTCGACAAAGGAGCGTGCGTGCTGTTCGGCCACTGCGAGGAGGACCTCGCCACGCCCTACCAGCTCTTCGCCGAGGCTCTAGAGCATTACGTCACCCACGCTCCCGAGGAACAACTCCTGGCCCATGTCAAGGCCCACGGGTCGGAGCTGTCCCGGCTGGTTCCCGCACTGGCCAGTCGCATGCGCGAACTACCACCGTCGAAGGCCACCGACTCCGACACCGAGCGGTTTCTGCTCTTTGCCGCCGTTGTCGGACTTTTGGGCACGATGTCCAACGAACAGCCCGTCGTCCTCGTCCTCGACGATCTCCAATGGGCCGACAAGGGCAGTCTGCTTCTTCTCCGCCACCTGGCGGCGACCGAACAGAGCATGCGAGTACTGATCCTCGGGACCTATCGGGACAGCGAGTTGTCACAGACCCACCTCCTCACCGACACCCTGGCCGCCCTGCACCGCCACCGCGGCGTCTCCCGCATCGAGCTGGCCGGACTTGACGACAGCGGAGTGGTGGCACTCCTTGAGGCGACGACTGGTCAGAGCCTCGATGCCGTCGGGCAAAGCCTCGCCAAGGCGTTGTCTCGCGAGACCGACGGCAACCCGTTCTTCGTGAGCGAGGTGCTGCTCCACCTTTCGGAGACCGGAAAGATCTACCAGGACACCACCGGTCGGTGGGTGGCCGATGTCGCAATGGAGCAGTTGGCCCTGCCCGACAGTGTGCGCGTGGTGATCGGGGCGAGAGTCGGGCGATTGGGGAACGTCGGCGTGCGGGTGCTCTCTGTGGCCTCGGTGATCGGGCGGGATTTCGATCTCGACCTGTTGGCGCGGGCCACGAAGACCAGCGAGGACGACCTACTCGACATTCTTGACGCCGCCGCTTCCGTTGCCTTAGTGCGTGAGGTGGCCAACACCGGCCGCTACTGCTTCGCCCACGCCCTTATTCAGCACACCTTGTATGAGGACCTCGGTCACAACCGAAGAACACGGACCCACCGGCTGGTGGCCGAAGCACTGGAGGACATCTGCGGTGATCGTCCGGGTGCGCGTGTGGGCGAGCTGGCCCGGCACTGGACCGGCGCCACCGAGCCCATCGACCTGGCCAAGGCCATCGGATACTCGAAACAGGCGGGCGATTCAGCGCTCAGTGCGTTGGCCCCCGGCGAAGCACTGCGCTATTACGCCCAGGCGCTTGATCTCTACCCCAAAGTCACCGACCCCGATCCCGTGCTGGGGATCGATTTGGCGATCGGGCTCGGCACCGCCCAGCGCCAGATCGGGGACCCGACCTCTCGCGTCACGCTTCTCACCGCGGCTCGCCAAGCTGCCGACCTCGGCGATACCGACCGCCTCGTGGCCGCCGCTCTGGCCAACAACCGGGGTTATACCGGCAACAACAATGCAACTGACACCGACAAGGTCGACGTCTTGGAGATGGCTCTCGATCGCCTCCCCGCCGGTGACCCTGATCGGGCGCTGGTGCTTGCCACGTTGTGTTCAGAAATCGTCATCGGAAGCCCACTGGAACGACTTCAGGCGTTGGCCGATGAGGCGTTGGCGATCGCCGAGTCCTCGGGTGACGACGGCACCATTGTACGAGTGATCAATCAGGTTATCTTGCCGTCACTGGTACCGTCCCTGCTCGAGCAAACCTTGGCCCGGACCGCCGACGCCCTCGTTCGGGCCGAGCGCCTGGGCGACCCGGTGTTGCTTTTTTTTGCGGCGCACGCACGAGCATCGGCTGTCTTTTTGGCTGGCGACATCGACGAGATGGATCGCTGTATCGAGACCATGGGCTCCTTGGCGGAGCAGATTGATCAGCCCATTCTGAGCTGGACGAATACATTCCACCTTTCCAAGCGGGCACAGATCGCCGGAGATACTGACCTCGCAGAAAAATTGGCGACTGAGGCCCTGCAAATCGGCACCGACTGTGGGCAGCCCGACGCCGCTCTGTTCTGGAGCGGACAGATCTTGGTCGTAAGTACCCAACGCGGAACCATGGGCGAGTTGATCCCACTCATTGAGCAGATGCTCGACGAGGCTTCCGCGCCCGCCCGGGTGCTCACTCCGATACTGGCCATGGCCAACGCAGAGGCCGATCATACCGAGGACGCCCGGCGTTTGTTGGAGGAGTTCGCTGCCGCCGACTTCGATCTCCCCATCGGACCAGGGTGGATTACAACTATGCACTGCTATGCCGAAGCCGCGATCCATTGTGGGGACGCAATGTACGCCGGACCGCTGTTCGACCGGCTCGCTCCTTGGGCCGAGCAGGCCGTCGCCTCCGGTAGTGTCACGGCGTCAGGCCTGGTGAGTCACTCCCTCGGTGGCCTCGCAACTGCCCTTGACCGCTACGACGAAGCAGATTCCTACTTCAAACAATCTGCTGCGATGAGCGCTCGCATGAAGGCCAAGTTCTACGTTGCCAAAACAGATCTCCTTTGGGGGAGCATGCTCGCCAAACGCCAGTCCGAGGGTGACACCGACAAGGCTCGCGACCTTCTGAAAAAAGCGCACACCGCAGCAGTTGCCCACGGGTACGGGACCGTCGAACGCCGCGCCAGCGCAGCGCTCGAACTGATCGGCATCTGCTGAGCGAGCATTGTTCTCGGCAGCTCGCATGATATCGCCGTCGTTTTCCGTCTCATGTTGGAATCTGGAAGGACCGCCATCCGGAAGTGCCAGGTACATCTCGGGTACGGGGATGCCACTCGCGCCTGAATGAGCCTTGGGGCAAACGTCTACTCGTCCATCCTCCTCTGTCTCCGTGGTACGAGTAATAGGGAACCGCTCTTTCGAGCGGCGAACGGGCGATCCAGTGAAGGCAGCGGATAGTAGATCGCTCTACTACAGCGACGGATTGGCCGGACGCAGTGGAAACTGGGTGGACGGAACAGCACTTTGCAGGACCGGAGCAGATCCCCAAGACGAAAACCGCCACCTTGCCAAGGTGAGGGTCGCGGGTTCGAATCCCGTCTTCCGCTCCAACCAAGAGGGAGCCGCACTTTGTGGTCTGAGCTGGGCCAACGCAAAGAGGGTGTTCATCGAGGCATCGGATCTTGCCATCACTGCCCATCACTGCCCATCACGAACCTCGATCCGGGCAGGCTGTCGCGGTGGATACCCTCAGAGGTTCAATCCGCCAGCGGGGACAGAATCTTTCGAACTGCGGGGCTATGCCGACCCCGACCCCGACACCGGGAGGCGCGGCTGGGTCACGCGCACTGTTCACGGGAGCCGTGCAGACGCACTGCGGGAGTTAAGCGGTTAGCGGCGCACGCCAATAGGGCCCCGCCATTGGAGCCCGCATAACCGCCGGGGAGCTCTTCGATCTTTGGGTCGCTCGAGGCCGAACCGGTTGGTCGCTGACAAGGCTGCGCAATCTCGGCTCCATCATCGAACGGCACCTCGAACCTGAGCTCTGCGATCACTTGGTCGGCGATCTCGCGTCGATCAGTTCTACGAACACCTGCGCACCGAGGGACGTACCGACGGCAAGCTGTTGGCTTCCGGCCACTCGTTGCAGGTTTCAGGTCGTCACCGCGGAAATAGATCTGTCGCGTCCGAGGAGTTCGGCCAGTTGCTTTGCAGGCTGCGGTCTGGCGAAATAAAAACCCTGGGCTGCTTGGCAATCCAATCCTTCTAACGCCTTGAGCTGATCAAGGTCTTCCACCCCTTCGGCCACGGTACGAAGGCCGAAGTCACTGGCCAGTGACTGGATCGCCCGAATCAATCGACCAGGCTCGGGGCGTTTGGCGACGTCGGTGACGAAGGACTGATCGATCTTGATCGTATCGACAGGTATCTCGCTGAGCAGGCTCAGTGAGGAGTACCCGGTCCCAAAATCATCGATGGCGATTTTCACACCGAAGCTTCTCAGTTCGGTAAGAATGCGGAACGTGTTCGGGACATCCACCATGATGGCGCTTTCGGTAATTTCAAGCGTAAGGCGTCTTGCTTCCAGGCCAGAGTTGGCGAGAGCACTGCGGACGGTCTCGAGGAGGAGCGGGTCGCTGAGCTGGCGAGTAGACAGATTGACACTTATACCAAGGTTCTGACCACAGGCCACCCCTCGTGTCAAGGTCTCGAACTCCTTGCAGGCTTGATGGAGTATCCATGCACCAATCTGGACGATGATCCCCGAAGACTCGGCTACACCAATGAACTCGCCCGGCATGACCAAGCCATGCTGGGGATGATTCCATCGAATCAATGCTTCAGCGCCGACAATGGTTCTCGAAGGAAGAGCGACGATGGGCTGGTAATAGGTCTCGAATTCACTCTCGTCGAGTGCACGTCGTAGATCGAGCTCCATTTGCATGCGGTCGAGGATCGTCGAATGCATGTTGGTGGAGAAGACCTCACAACGGCCTTTGTTCGTCGACTTGGCTGCGTACATGGCTAGATCGGCGTTTCGAATCAGGTCCTCGGCGCTCTCCGTACCAGAGTCGTTCAGTGCCATCCCCATACTCGCCGTCACGAAGATCTCCGAAGACTCAATGAGGAAGGGCTGGGCAAAGGATTCGATGACGCGTTCGGCTGCTGCACTGGCATCACGACCGAGAGCGACTCCTTCGAAAAGCGCCGCGAACTCGTCGCCACCTATGCGGGCAATGGCGTCGGCATCACGAAGGGTGACTCTCAACCTCTCGGCCGCCTGCTTGAGCAGCTCGTCGCCGAGCGTATGACCATGCAGGTCATTGACGGTTTTGAACTCGTCCAGGTCGATAAAGAGAACAGCCAACTCATCGCCCACCCGGCTCTGGCGGCGCAGAGCCTGATCAAGGTGCTCTGCGAACAGGGCACGGTTGGCCAAACCAGTGAGTTGGTCGTGGAACGCCTGGTGGCGGAGCTGATCTTCAAGGGTCTTCTGATCGGTGACGTCCCGGCTGTTGAGTACCAGTCCGCCGACGCTGGGCTCGTGGATGAGGTTGGTGACGATGGACTGAAGAAAGCGCCATGAGCCATCAGCATGACGGACCTGCCACTCCGCAACCATTTCACCGTCAGAGTCCTCGACCAGGAAATCGACAATGGTCCGCCAACGTTGCTGGTCAGAATCGTGCATAGCGGCCACAAAGCTGGTTCCCTCGGTCCTCACCGCATCCCAACCAAGCACGCGCACAACCGAGGGACTCTGAAACAAGATGGTCCCGTCTCGGTCGACGATGGTGACAAGGTCTGACGAGTTCTCCACGAGCGCCGAGAAGCGGGCTTCACGAGCCTGCAATTCCGTCGTGCCCTGCACCACTTCCGTCTGCAGGTTGACCTCGCGCGCTGACATCCGCCGCACTCCAACAAAGAGCTGGGTCACGAACTGGCCGATCACTATAAAGAATATGCCCCTACTTACCCAATCGCTCAGCGCCTGCGGTGTGTGGGTGGCAACGTCAGCGGGCAGTAGTGGACCCGCCACGAACATCGATATCACGGCGATCGCCAAAGCACCGAATGGACCGAATCGAAGACCAGCGAGGAATACCGGAATGTAGAACCAGTGTGGTGCCACGGTCGTTCCGCCACCGAGAAAATACGCAGCGACCCACGACAAGGCGGTCAACAGAGCAATGACAACAAGTGCCATTGGTGCGGACAGGTTCATGAGGGTGATCGAGGAGATGATCCGATCCGAGAGAGGTCTTGGGACCTTGGGATCGCCTCGAGGCATCCGTTCCGCGTATTCTTGCGTTCCAACGGTGCCCATGGATTCACCCTCTCGTGTGGGGAACTGTACGGACGGCCGCACCATGTGAGCCCAACGCTGTCACGACACTCACCCAATTTCTTGGGGCGGCGGATACAACCCCGGTGACACTTTCGCTCTACCGGCCATTGTCAGCGTCCACAAATGAT
>Ga0302326_10022576_pt1 | contig 12857 bp, 9 predicted proteins | sample Palsa_T0_3_FD_202264 | JGI IMG/M metagenome (GOLD analysis project Ga0302326, IMG submission 202264) | Peat permafrost microbial communities from Stordalen Mire near Abisko, Sweden - Palsa_T0_3 | ecosystem: Environmental > Terrestrial > Soil > Palsa > Peat permafrost | place: Sweden: Abisko... | reverse complement strand
CAAGACCGAGGCCAAGCTCATGGACAATCGCCGGGTGGCCGGCGCGCAGCGTATCGTGGAATCCGAATTGGAGGGCCTGGTTCCGGCCTTCGTGATGTGTGGCGCCACCGCCGCGCCAGGCGATACCGGCACGCGCGCCGTGCTGTTTCAAGGGACGCCTAACGGGATGTGGATGGTATCGACCTTCTCCTTGCGGCAAGGCTGGCGCGGGCAGCCGCAGCTCTTGCAACTTTTCGTCATCCCGAGCGATCAGGGCGGAGTGCGGCTGGTGGTGAACGAGATTCCCTACACTGGCGCGCGCGGCGCCGCCCAGTATTGCAGCGGCATCATCAACGTCCCCAACACCATTTCACGCCTGGCGCAGATGATCCCGATCCCCGCAGGCTCGCAAACATTCGTCCTGGCCGACAAATTGGCCTATTGCCGATTCTCCTATTTCAGCCCCTCCAATCAGCTGTACGAGCCGCCAGCCTGGCAGCCGGCCTGGGCATCGAAGGGCTGGCCGCTGGCCGTCCGCATCGAGATGGCGCCCGCCGAGACCGATCCGTCGCGCCTGCAGCCCATTTCCATCACTGCGCCACTGCACATCCGCCGCAATCCGGAAAAGGTGTACACCGATGATAATTAGCCGACGTGGCGCAGACACTCATGCCCCGCGGGGAGCGGCCGGGCTGTCTCCCGGCAGGCAAGCTGAAGCATGCCCCACGTGGGATAAGCTTCAGCTTGTCCAGGCGAGCGAAGCTCGCCCCCAATCTCCGGACGCGAGCGAAGCTCGCCCCCAATCTCCGGACGTGAGCGAAGCTCGCCCAGGCCTGCTGGACCACCGGTATACTCCGCTTTCGCGCCTCGACCACAATGGGAGCAAGGTGGGGCCCTCCAGGTCCGCGGGCGATCCCCAGGTCGCCCTGCTCAATCCATTTGAAAAGGAGCGGGTCCGACCCGGGTGTCCGCCCCACCAACGCCGTGGCAGCGCCCTGCTCATGGTCCTCTGGCTTTCCGCCGCGCTGTCCGCCATCGCCTTCGCCATGTCCGTCACCGTCCGCGGCGAAACCGCCCGCACCGCGACTTCCATGGACGAACTGCGCAGCTATTACCTCGCCTCCGCCGGCGTCCAGAAGGCCACCGTTGAGCTGCTCTGGACCGTAAATCAAGGCGCAGGTCTCATCCCCCCCGGCGCCCCCTATGTCGATTACGATTTCCCCAGCGGGACCGCCCACGTCGAGATCGTCCCCGAATCCGCCAAGCTCGACGTCAACAAGGCGCCGGCCGACCAGTTAATGACCCTCCTCACCGCGCTCGGCGTGGATGGCGCCCGCGCCGCCACCATCGCCACCGGGATCGTCGACTGGCGGACCCCCGGAGGCTCCGGAAGTCCTTTCGATGCATACTACCTTTCCTTAACTCCGTCTTTTCAAGCACCGCATGCGTCATTTCAAGAGATCGAGGAAATACTTTCGGTGAGAGGCGTAACTCCTGACATTTTCTATGGAACCTGGGTCGCAGCCGGCAACGGCGACGCCGGCGAAAACCCGCTGGTGCGGCGCCCCGGCCTGAACGATTGCCTCACGGTCTACGGAGTGCTGGGCAGCGGAGACGTCAATAGCGCCCTGGCTGCCGCGGGAGGAAGCCCCGATGGCATGGCGGCCGCGGGCGTGCAGCCTGGCGGCGGGCAGAGCATCGGCGCCAACCTGATGAACGGGGGAAACGCCATCGTCTCCATCCGTTCCACCGCACGCCTGCGCCTTCCCGACGGAACCCTTTCCGATATGCGGCGCACTGTCGGCGCGCAGGTGAAGTACGTGCCTTTCGCATCGGCCGAACTTCCCTACTTTGTCCTGCGGTGGTATGACACCGCCTGGAGCTACTGACCGAGCCATGCCTGTGGACATCCTCAAATCGAACGAGTGGCGCAAGGTCTTGCAATTCGGCTCCGGCATCGGCATCGAGATCGGCGCCGGCAGTCTGGAAATAGTGGCGGCACGAGTGCGGCCCAATGGCGTCAAGGTGCTCGGCCGGTTGACCATCCCCGATTACGCCGCCCGCCCAGCCGCCGAGTGGGGAGCGGAGTATGCGCGCTTTCTGAGCTCGCACGGGCTCAGTCACGTCAGCGCCACCGTGCTACTGCCGCGCCGCGAGGTGATTGTCCGGCATATGGCTTTGCCGGGCGTCAGCCGTAAAGACGTCGATGGCGCCATCCGCTTTCAGTTGGACTCGCTGCATCCCTACGGCGATGAGGAAGTCTCCTGGGGATGGTCGCCGCTCGCCTACGGCGCGGTGCTGGTGGGCATCGCGCGGCGCTCCGTTGTCCAGCATTATCTCGATCTGTTTCTGGCGGCCGGCATCAAGGCGGTCAGCTTTACTTTTTCCGCGGCGGCGGTGCATTCCGCCGTGCGTTTGAACGGCGCCGGCCTCCAGGGGGGATTTCTGGCGCTCGGTCCCGCGGCGGCGGGAGGCCTGGAATTATACGGCGAAAGCCAGGCCCGCCCGGTATTCAACGCGGAGTTTCAGTTGCCTCCTGAAAGGGCAGCTTTGTTGGGATTGGCCGAACTTCGGCTGGCTCCCGAAACCGCTCCTTTGAAACTGGAAGACGTGCTTCCCAAGCCAGCCGTCAATCCAGTGGAAAACGATCTTGCCCGCAACCCCCGTCCCTATGCGACAGCTCTGGCGGGATCTTGCCCCTGGCTCGCGCCCGCAGCGAATCTGCTGGCGCCCGAACAGCGGCAGTCGAGTTCGCGCGCGGTTTTCATTCCCACTGCGGCGCTGGTCACCCTGCTTCTCCTGGTGGCCGGCGCCATTCTTTTCTATAACTCCTACGCAGACCGGAAGTATCTGGCTTCCATCGAAGCGGAAATCGCCAAAGTGGCCCCCCTTGCCAAACGGGCCGACGATCTGGACCGTCTGATCCAACAGACCCGCCAACGCGCCCAATTGCTCGACCAGTTTCGCAATCAAACCCGCCAGGACATGGATGCGCTCAACGAACTGACGCGCCTCATCGAACCTCCGGCCTGGGTCAACAGCACCACCCTCCAGCGCGACTTCGTGCAGATCTCCGGAGAAGCGCCGCAGGCCGCTTCGCTGCTGAAGATTCTCGATTCTTCGCCGCTGTTCGTGAACTCCACCTTCCAACAGACCGGCCGGGCGCAAAGCGGAAGTGAATCCTTCCAGATCCGTGCCGGCCGGCGGTACCCAGCCCAATGAACCAACTTTCGCGCGGTCGACAAATCACGCTGTTCGGCACGTTGGCGGTGATGCTGGCGGGAGTGTTCGTTCGCTACGGCGGCGGCGATCGGAATCAAGTGGTCGCCTCGCGCGACTCCATCCCAGTCGCCAGACAGCGGCTCGAAATTCTGCGCCGCAAGGCCGCAACCGTGCCCGCCAAGGAAGCCATCCTGAAGCAGGTCACTGCCGAATTGCAGGAGCGCGAAAAGGGCGTCGTACAGGCAGGGACGGCGGAACAGGCCCGCGCGCACCTGATGGATGTGCTGCATGCCTCCGAGGTGGCAAATGGGTTCGATTCGCAAGGCGCCCAGCAACTGCCCGAACCGAAGCCGCTGGGCAAGGACTACGGTCAAGTCTCCGTGGGCCAGAACTTCACTTGCCGGATCGATCAACTGGTGAACTTCCTTTCGGCTCTGGCCAATGAGCCCGAGATTCTGGCGACGGACACCATTATCGTGGCGCCCGTCCGCAATAAGAACAAGGAAATCGTGGTCCGGCTGACCCTATCCGGCGTCATCCCTAAGAGTCTGGTGCCGGAGAAGAAGAAAGGAGTCAATTTTTGAATCGCAAACTCCTCGCCCTCAATACCGCGCTGGCGATCGGCGTGATCTATGCCGGAATTCAGCTGCATAGCGAGTGGACGGCCGCTAAAGCGCGCCAGGGCACGATGCCCGGTCCCCCGCCGAAGGCCGCCGTAGTAATGCCACCATCGCCGCTGCCGCAAAGATCCGCGGTACAGCCGACCGGCTACTCGGATGTGGCGATGAAGGACCTCTTCGATGCTTCGCGAAATCCCAACATACCGGTCGACCCGCCTCCACCGCCTCCGCCTCCCAGAGATCCGCCGCCCCTGCCCTCGTTCCACGGAATGATGGACTTGGGCGATCCGCAGGGTCCGGTGGCTCTTATCACAGAGACTAACGTTTCAGGGCACGAGGAAGTGCACGCAGGGGAAATGATCGGTGAGTTCAAACTGGTGGCGTTCGACCGCAAGGAGATGACGCTCGACTGGGAAGGCAAGGCGTTCCACAAGCGTTTGAGCGAAGGCGGCAGCGAAAAGGTGGCGCGAGCGGCGCCGGCGCCGGCGGTAGGGGCCGCTCCCCTTTTGTTGAACGGAGTGATTCCCGGGCAAGCCCCGCCGCAGCAAGCCGATGACAGGCCCGCACGGCCACAGGACCTTGGCCCCGGAGTTCAGATGACCGACTCCGTCCGGGCTTGCCAGGCTGGCGATAGCGCGGCGGCCGGAACGATCAACGACGGTTACCGCAAGGAAGTCAACGTCAGCCCCATGGGTAACCAATGCATCTGGCGCGCAATTGGCAAATAGCAATGAAATCGACGGCAAGGAAACTCACGATGCGTAAGAATCTGGTTCGACCACTCCTGATCGTAGGACTGGCAGTCGCGTTGCTTACCGTGGCGATCGCGCAACAGCAGCCGCCACCAGTCATTCCCGGCCAGGCGCCCCCAAATTCCGCTGCCCAGCCGAAGCCGCCTGCCGCGCCGCCGGCCCAGGCACCCCTGCCCATAATCCCGGGGCAAGCCCCGCCCGCCGCCGCTCCGGCGCAAACTTCTCCCGCTGCTGCGCCAGCGCAGACTTCCCCCGCGGCCGCACCGGCGCAGACCGCGGTGCCCACAACCGTCCCGGCACAGCCTCCGCAGCCGATCGCGCCGCCGCGAGGTCTCGATTTCGAAATCCCCAACGGTTCACTCACCGATTTCATCGAGATCGTCGCCAAGCGCGTGGGGTTCAATTACATTCTCGATCCTGCGGTGGGTTCGAAAGGCTCGGTATCGCTGTTTACGTATGGCGAGGTGAAACCCACCGACCTGATGACCCTTTTGCAGACCATTCTGCGCGTGAACGGCGCCACCATGGCAAAAGTGGGCGATATTTATCGCATTATCCCGATCAACAAAATCTCCGTATTGCCGCTCGATCCGATGGTGAACGCTGAGCAGAAGACTCTCCCCGAAGACGAGCGCATGATTCTCGACCTGATTTTTCTGAAATACTCGACCGCCAAGGAAATCGACTCTCTCATCCTGCCGTTCCTGGGCGAAGGCGCCAGCCATTCCACATACGAACCCGCCAATCTCCTGATTATCCAGGACAACGCGCGCAACATGAAGCGCACCCTGAAGCTCATCGAGATGTTCGATTCGGAAGAATTCGCGGGAAAACGCGTGCAGCTATTCGAAGTGAGCAACAGCCGGCCGTCCGACCTGGTCAAGGATCTGGACACGGTATTTAAGTCGTATGCTCTGGCGGAGAAAACTTCGCCGGTGCATTTTATTCCGGTAGACCGCATCAACATCCTGATCGCGGTGGCCCCCAACCCCGGCGTTTTTCCGAAGGTGCAGGAATGGATCGATAAGCTGGACATCGCCGTGAAAATACAGGCCGGCGAGGTGAGCACGTATGTGTACCGCTTGAAGTATGCCCGCGCCGCCACTACCGCTATGGCGATCATGGCGCTCTATACCGGAAACGTCAACGCCCTGATCAATCTGGCGGCTATGCAGTCCTCCCAAAATGGCATTGGTAATGGCAACGGCAATGGCAATGGCGGTTACGGTGGCATGAATTACGGCAACGGCATGGGAGGCGGCGGCTACGGCAACTTCGGCGGCGGGAATTCCGGGGGCGGCTATGGCAATTATGGCAGCGGTGCCGGCAATTATGCCACCGGGTACGGCAACAACAACGGCTATGGAAACGGCGGCACGCCGACTGGCATGATCCCACCGATCAACGTTCCCAGTCCCGGCAATTCCATTGCGGGGCCGGTCGCCGGCCCTAACACCGATCTGACCGGGATGGCTCTGAGCGCGGCCGGAAATACCTTCGGAGGCGCCGGGGGACAGCGAATTCCGCACGTGATCCCAAATCCGTTCGACAATACTCTGCTGATTCAAGGCACGCCGCAGGACTACAACCAGATCGTCAACCTGTTGCGGCAACTCGATGTGGCCCCCAGGCAGGTGCTCATCGAGATGAAAGTATTTGAACTCGATCTCTCCGACGGCTGGCAAGAGGGACTGAGTGCCTTCCTGGAGCCGGCGGGAACCAACGCCACGGGGTTGGGCCGTGCGCTCAATCTCGGCATCAGCAGTAGCGGCCTGGGATTGTCCCTGGGCACCCTGGTGGGTTCAAGCAAAGAACTCCTCGGGGCTTTCTCGGCCTCGGAAACCAAAAGCCATACGAAGCTGCTCTCGGCGCCGACTATTATCGCCACCGACAGCATTCCGGCCACCATGAACATCGGCACGGATGTCCCGGTGTTGACTTCCCAGGCGGTAGTGGGAGGAGTTCAGTCGAACGGCAGCAACGTCTTCAGCAATACGGTAAGCTCCGAGAGCACGGGCATGACCATGGCCATCACGGCCCACGTCAGCCCCAGCGGCGTAGTGACCATGCTGATCGATCAGGATGTCAGCGCGCCGTCATCGAACTCCACGAGCGGGATCGACTCCCCTTCTTTCTCGCAGCGGCAATTCCAGACGCAAGTCACCGTGCAGGACGGCGATACCATTGCGATTGGAGGAGGCATTCAGGAGACGAAAAGCGACAGCGTCACCGGTGTACCGTGGCTGATCAAGATCCCGTTGATCGGGGGGTTGTTCGGGAGCAGGAGCGTGAGCACTGCTCGCACAGAACTGGTGGTCTTCATCACTCCGAAGGTGCTGTACGACACCAACCAGTTGCTGGATGCCACTGAAGAAATCAAAGACAGCCTGACCCACCTGAAGAAGGCGCTGAAGGATCAGTAACTAAAGAGAATCTGGATCGGCTTCCGTCCGGCTCTCCAAAATGGGAAACGGTGACGATTCCATTCCAATTGCGCCGGACCTTCCCGGCCCCATCAATGTCTGCGTTTTTCAGCTTGCAGCCTCTGGACGTGCTCACCACGCTCATAGGCCTGCACATGGGGGCGCATGAGGCGAGCTTCTTCGTGGGACGCCTGCTCGCCATCGGGCCGGTCGCCGGACTGCTGATTTCTAAGTGCTTCGCGATTATTCTGGCAGCGGCCGCGCTGGCCTTCCATCGCCCGCGCGTTGTGGTGTTCCTGAATTATTGGTTCGTGCTGATAGTCTGCTGGAACTTATTCACGATCTTGTCTACCCTAATGGTCGTTCCGGATGTAGCTGCCGCACTCGTGGGACATGCTTTCAGCTTGTCCGCGCGAGCGGAGCTCGCCCGCCCCCGCGACAGGTGGAATACCTGTTAGGGCTATTCATGGCGTGCACTGAGCTCCGCTTATTTGGACAAGCTGAAGCATGCCCCACGAAAGAGTCCGGAAGCGAATCGGAGTCCGCTCCAACTTACTTCTTCTTGCCTTTTTTCGCGGCCTTCTTCGCAGGCGCCTTCTTCGCCGCCTTCTTAGTGGGGGCTTTCTTCGCGGCTTTCTTGGCGGCCTTCTTCGCCGGCACTTTCTTCGCCAGCGCCTTCTTAACGGCAGGCTTCTTAGCCGGCGCTTTCTTGGCTGTTACCTTTTTAGCAGGCGCTTTGGGAGCCGGAGCCTTCTTCGCCGCCGCTCTCTTTGCCGCCGGTTTCGCGGCGGCTCCCTTCTTGGGCGCGGACTCTTTGGCTATCGGCTTCTTGGGTGGAGCTTCCGCCGGCACTGCGCCGGCCGCGGGAGGAGGAGGTGGCGGAGTCAGAGGCGGTTCGACCACGGACGTTACCACCACGCTAGTGACGACGACTTCTATTTCTTCGTCGTCCTCCTCATCCTCTTCCAACTCGTCTTCGTATTCGTCGAGCTTCGAGTCTAGTTCCGACGACTGCTCTTCATCCTCATAGTCGTGGAAGTCTTCCATCTCTTCTTCGTCTTTCGGAGCAAGTTTCGAGCTATTCCACATGCACCACGCCTCCTAGTCAGGGCACAATCACCCATAGAATACCTTTTTTTGAGCGGTGGCAATAGCGAAAAGAGAAATCCGCGGAAATTTCAATTCGAAGTGCGGGGCTTGGTCGTGGCGGCAATCACGGGGGCCTTCGACGCGGTCTTCGGTTTTGGCTTGGAAACGACATGCGGCGCCGGGGCCTTGCCTTTGCCGCCTGAAACTGGACTCGTGCTGTGCCTGGCGCCGGTGGTCTTGGCAGTTCGGCTCGCCGCCACTGGAGCCTGGCGCACCACCGCGGGAATCAGCAGGCGGTCGCCATCGCTGGGTTCGCGCGATTGTAGATTGTTGGCCACGATCAGGGCGCTTGCCGCGACTCCGAACCGCTTGCTGACGTCCGCCACCGTTTCGCCGATGCCCAGGCGATGCATCCGCCAGGCGTCGCGATGCTCCGGTGGAACCATCTCCAGCCCGGCTGTCAATTGCGTCCCGGTGCCTTTAGGCACATGCACAGGGTAATCCGGCGGCACTATACCCTTCAATACCGAAGGATTGAGTTCGGCTAGTTCGGGCAGCGGCGTATCGGTGATGTCCGAAACCAATTGCATGCTCGTCTTGGCGGAAATCTCCACGGTGTCGTATTCCAGAGGCGGATCTAACTGCACACCTTCGAGCCCATATTCCGCCGCGTTCTTCTCCATGATGGTCATGGCCAGAATGATCGGCACATAATTGGTGGTTTCGGCGGGTATGACACCACGGGCGCGCAGCTCCCAGAAGTCCGCATACCCGGTGCGCGCCACGGCGCTTTCCACCAGATTGGGCCCGCAGTTATAGGCTGCCAGCGCCAGATACCAGTCTCCGAACTCGGAATACAGGTCGTGGAGATGGTGCGCCGCCGCGCGCGTAGCCTTTTCAGGATCCATGCGGTCATCGGTATATGGAGTTTGCTTCAATCCGTATTCGTTGCCGCGGAATTTGACGAACTGCCACATCCCGCCAGCCGCCATACTGGATATCGCACGCGCATAAAATCCCGATTCCGCCTGCGCCAGGTGAATCAATTCCTGCGGCAAGCCCTCTTCATCCAGGATCCGTTTGATCATCGGCCGATACCGCCCCGAGCGCTCGATGGCGTCGACTACGGTGCGATGGCCGCGACCCGAAAAGTAAGTGATGTACGACAGTACCGCGTCGTTCACCATGAGCGGCAGTTGGGACGCAGTGGCTGCCACCTGCTCGCGCACCTTCACCTTGAGCCGGGGATCCACCGGGAAGGTCATCTTGAGGATATCTTCGAGAGGTGCCTGCTCCCACCGTCCATCGCCACTATCAGCGGCGCCGAGCCCGGCCAGATCGTAGCGGTGGATGGAGTCTACCATCTCATCCAGCTTCAGGCCAAATATCTGGCGGTCGCCGGGATCCTGCGAGGAGGCCGCGAACATCAGATCCACCGCGGTGTCGAACTCCTTGCGCGCGTTACCGATGTCGCCTGACTGGTACAGAACCTTTCCGTGCTGCAGCCGCAAATAGGCTTGCTGAACCAGCGCTTCGGCGTTCACCCGCTCCTCGGAGAACTCAAACATCGAGCGCAGAACGGGGCCGATCGGAGTGAGCGCAGGGGGAGCTGTAACCTCTGGCGGGGCGGGCAAGACAGCCGCTGTCGTTGCACGGTGGACGGACGGGACGAAGGGCGGGTGGATTTTGGCGGACTGTGTGGTGTAGCTGCAGCCAGCGGCCAGCAGCGCTGCCGTCGTAACGCAAATTCCGCCGAAATTCCTGGGACGGCCGCCCATTATCTATCTCGAGCCATTGAAAACAAAGCCTTAATGCTACGCGGGGGAATCCAGTACCCCTCAAAGGCTACAACACCGTTAAAGACGTGCGCAAGCTGACATCGGTTAGCTGTGGGACAGGCTTCAGCTTGTCCAGGCGAGCGAAGCAAGCCGCATTATTCTTTCTTGCCGCGTTATTCTTCCTCTTCCTCCTCGCCAGTCTTCGCCGCCTTCGCCGCCGCGATGATCTTCTCGGCCTGCAGTTGCGGCACGTAGTCGTAATGGTCGAACTCCATGCTGAAGGACGCCCGGCCTTGCGTCATGGCGGTGAGGTCGTTCTGATAGCTCAGCATTTCCGCCATGGGTACCACGGCGCGAACAAACTGCGTGCTGCCCTTGGTTTCCATGCCCGAGATGCGCCCCCGTCGGCCGTTGAGATCTCCCATCAGGTCACCGGCGTATTCCACCGGGGCCTGGATTTCCACATTCATCACCGGTTCCAGCAGCGCCGGCTTGGCCTCCAGCATGGCCGCTTTGAAAGCCTTGCGTGCCGCCAGCTTGAACGCCAGTTCAGAAGAGTCGACGTCGTGATACGATCCGTCGTACACCGTGACCTTGAAATCCACCATCGGAAAACCGGCCAGATAGCCTTTTTCGGCCGCTTCCACGATGCCTTTTTCCACAGCTGGAATGAAGTTCTTGGGGATCGATCCGCCGAAAATCTCGTTGGCGAACTGGAACTTCTCACCGCGCGGGAGCGGCTCCATCTTGATCCAGCAATCGCCGAACTGCCCGTGGCCGCCGGTCTGCTTCTTATGCCGCCCCTGGACGTCGGCCTTCCCGCGAATGGTCTCGCGATAGGGAATTTTCGGCGCTTTTAGCGTGACATCAACTCCGTACCGCTTTTTCATGCGGCTGACGACGATTTCCACATGTTGCTGGCCGGTGCCGGCGAGCAGGAATTCGCGCGTCTGCGGGTCGCGGTAGAAGCGCAGCGACTGGTCTTCCTCCAGAATCTTGTGCACCGCCTGCCCCATGCGGTCCTCATCGTTGCGAGATTTGGCTTCGATTGCGAAAGCGATGGAGGGCTCCGCCAATTTGACCGGCGTGTAGACTGCCGTGGCGCCTTTTTCTTCCAACGTATCGCCGGTGAGCGTGTCCTTCAATTTGGCCACCGCTCCGATATCGCCCGCGTGGATTTCCGGCACCGGCTGGAGGGTTTTCCCCTGCGGACTGGAGATGTGGGCCAGCCGTTCGGTGCTGCTGTGGGTGACGTTTTGCAGGTTGGCGTCGTTTTTCACCGTGCCGGTAATGACCTTGAAATACGTGATGCGGCCGGAGAAAGGGTCGGCCGTGGTCTTGAACACGAAAGCCGATGCCGGGCCCGAGCCGGCGATTTTCTGCGTGATTTCCTTGCCGGCGGCGGTAGCCGCGATGCCTTCCCGCTCGGTGGGCGCGGGCAGGTTTTCCACAATGAAGTTGAGCAGCAGGTCGGTACCGATATTATGCAGGCCGGAGCCGCAAAAGACCGGGAATATGCGCATTTCCGCCACGCCCTGCTTGATTCCGGCGAGAATCTGTTCGATTTCGAGCGTCCCTTTGTCGAAGAACTGTTCCATGAGGGCGTCATTGCCCTCGGCGACCATCTCGATGAGCGCCTCGTGCGCCTTCTGGGCGGCATCCGCCATGTTGGCGGGAATATCGCTCTCCTTGCCCTTGCCGTCACCATCGGGAGTGTAGGTGTAGGCCTTCATGCGGATCAGGTCGACCACGCCCTTGAACTCACGCTCGGCGCCAATGGGGATCTCGACGGGAACGGCGGCGCGGCCGAAATTCTCCTGGATGTTGGCGAGGGCTCGCTCGAAATCGGCGCGTTCGCGCTCGAGCTTATTAATGACGATGGCGCGGGGGAGATTGAAGTCGTTGACAAAACTCCAGACCTTTTCGGTCTGTACTTCGACGCCGGCCACCCCATCCACCAGGACTAAGGCCGAATCGGCGGCCGCGAGGGCGGCGCGGGTGTCATTAATAAAGATGTTGTAGCCGGGAGTATCGAGGATGTTGATTTTGGTCTTTTTCCATTCGGCCACGGCGACGGCGGTGGAAATAGTGATTTTGCGAGAGATTTCCTCGTCGTCAAAATCGGTGATGGTATTGCCTTCATCGACACGGAGAAGGCGGTTGGTTGCTCCGGACGTGAAAAGCAGTCCGGCGGTGAGAGTAGTCTTGCCGGAATCGCCGTGGCCCACCACCCCGACGTTCCGGATGTCTTTGCTTTCGTATACTTTCACGTGGATACGCTCCCGATTAAAACGGAATAGTAACACGCGGGGGATGGTGGTGGGGTGCGGAAGGATTGCGGGACGAGTACGTCAGACGACGATAGCGATCTCTGTAGAACCGTGGTTGGGTCGCGATTTTTGGCAATCTATTTAACGAAAGGAATCGCGCCCGCATCGGGGAAGATCGCGTAAGCCCTTCACTGGTCCACGGCCTGTATACTGGTCGCGTGGCCGCCCCTCGAGCACGCAGCAGGTGGTAGTCAAACCGAAATCCGGCAATTTGCCCGAAGGTCTGGAGGGCACAGCCGCGGGATCGACCGGTCTCTTCGTGGTGAATCTGCCGGCCCAACCTGAAGACGCGCGCGAGGGTTCGGACCAGCTCATGCGGGCGCACGGCGAGTCTTGCGTTTGTCGCGCCGGTGATAGTCGACCGGTAGGGATGCGAGTCCCTGCCCACCGGTAAGATTCGTGCAGTTTCAGAAGGCGCCTTCCGGCGATGTGCTGCAGATGGACCCTCACGCCTTCCCAGGGAAAAACTCGCTATTTTGAAGCGATTCTTCGCCAACACCGTTCCCACATGGCCGATCACGCCGGGCACGTGTCGGCTAATACGTGCCTTCATCTCTCCATGGGATTCACTTAGGCCATGGGCAGCCGGCAAAGTCCGCGAAACGGACAGCTGAGAAGATAGTTTGCCCCACGATCTCCAGTTGGTATCAGTGCAGTCCGCCGG
>Ga0302326_10022574_pt1 | contig 12858 bp, 10 predicted proteins | sample Palsa_T0_3_FD_202264 | JGI IMG/M metagenome (GOLD analysis project Ga0302326, IMG submission 202264) | Peat permafrost microbial communities from Stordalen Mire near Abisko, Sweden - Palsa_T0_3 | ecosystem: Environmental > Terrestrial > Soil > Palsa > Peat permafrost | place: Sweden: Abisko... | reverse complement strand
GCCGCATCGCCGAGCGCGCCTTTGCGAATATCGACGCGCTGGTGCTGCCGACGACGCCGACCGTGTACTCGACCGCACAGGTGCTCGCCAATCCGATCGAACTCAACAGCCGGCTCGGCACCTACACAAATTTCGTCAACCTGCTCGACCTCTGCGGCCTCGCATTGCCGGCGTCGATCAGGGCCGACGATATTCCGTTCGGCATCACGCTGTTGGCACCCGCCGGTCAGGACGCACAGCTCGCCGGCATCGGGCGGGTGTTTCACGCCGACACCAAGCTGACCCTGGGCAGCCGATGCGTGCCGCAGCCGCCGCTGGCGGCGCTGCCGGTCAGCGCAAACAGCGACGAAATCGCCATCGCCGTGGTCGGCGCGCATCTCTCGGGCATGGTGCTCAACAGCGAATTGAAGGCGCTGGGCGGACGGTTGCTGGAAGCCACCGCGACCGCGCCGGACTACAAGCTCTATGCCCTCGACACCACGCCGCCGAAACCCGGCCTGCTGCGCGTGGCGCCAGCAACGGGATCATCCATCGAGCTGGAAGTCTGGGCGCTCTCGGCCGCAGCGTTCGGCAGGTTCGTCGCCGCCATCCCCTCGCCGATGGCGATCGGCACCATCGTTCTAGCCGACGGCCGCAGCGTCAAAGGCTTCATTGTCGAACCCGCCGCGATCGACGGCGCGCGCGATATCTCGGCATTCAACGGCTGGCGCGCGTTCATGGCGGCGGCGGGTTGATTACTTCGCCATTGCGAGCCCACGGGTCGCGCGAATGCGCGCCCGACGACAGGCTCCGCGAAGCAATCCATTCCTCGAACGAAGCTGGATTGCTGCGTCGCTACGCTCCTCGCAATGACGAAGAAAACTACAGCGACACCGCGTAGAGTTCGTATTCGTCGCGCACCAGTTCGATATGCGCCCGCATCGCGGCCGCCGCGCCGACGCGGTCGCCGCGCACGATCGCCACCACCACGCGGTCGTGCTCGGCATGGGATTTCGCCAACCGCCCGAGATTGCGAAACTGCGCGCGGCGGAACGGCTGCACCCGCACCCGTGTCGCCAGGGTTATTTCGGCGATATAGCCGTTCTGCGAACCCGCATAGATCGTGTTGTGAAAGCGCTCATTGACCTCGTGGAACCGGTCCGGATTGCCGGCATAGCTCAATACCCGCAGTTCCTCGTGTACCGCCTCCAGCCGGTGCCGCTCGGCCGGCAGCATGCGTTCGGCGGCAAGGCCGGCGCACAGCGCTTCCAGCTCCGCCATGGCCTCGAACATGCCGGTCAGCCGTTCGACCGAGGGCCGCGCCACCACCGCGCCGCGATGCGCCCTCGCATCGATCAGGCCGCTGGCCGCCAACTGGCGCAGCGCTTCGCGGACCGGGGTACGCGACACCTTGAAACGCGTCGCAATATCGGTCTCGTCGAGGGCCGATCCCGGCGCCAGCACACCGCGCACGATTTCATCGGCGAGTTGCAGGCGCAGTTCTTCCGCGCGCGTGATCTTGTCCGGGGGTGACGCGCGGCCGGCACGCCGCGCCACCGGCTCCGCCTCGATGCCGGCACGCTCGGGAGCGCTGGATGGAAGATCGTCAAGACTCATGTCGATTGATCCTGCGGTTCGTCGATGATGCTGACATGCGCGGCGACGATCTTCCAGCCTTCGGCGAATCGCACCCAGGTCTGCATCTGCCGCCCCACTCTACCGGGCGCGGAATCACGATAAAACAGGGTCGAGGCGACCGCCGCGTCGCGGCCATAGGCCGTGATCACGGTCCCGGCGGTGCGGCGCATCAGGCCCGCCGGCGAGCGCGCGGCGCGAAACGCCATGATCGCATCATAGCCATAGAGATTTTCGCCGGAGCCGTAGCGCAGGGTGCGGGAATCGGGACGAAACAGGTCATCGAGAACGGCGACGTCATTGGTCACCAGGGCCTTCTCGTAACGCGCGAATTGCTCGGTCACTTCGGCGAGCACGTCGGGGAGATCGACCTGCATTGCTATAATCCTCCCGGCGGCGGCGCGGAAACCACGCCGCTGCGTTCCAGCGCATGAGCCACGCGCAATGCGATATCTTCCCGCCAGGGTGCGGCAATGATCTGCACACCGATCGGCATCGGCTCGAGCGGAACCGGCACCGCGACCACCGGAAGTCCGATAAAGGAAATCGGCTGGGTATGGATGCCGATATTGGCGCGCACCGGAAGTTCGACGCCGTCAAGCACGAAGGTCGCCTGCCCCAGCTTCGGCGCGACGCACGGCGTTGCCGGCGCGATGATCACATCGACCGATGCAAACAGCTCCAATACCCGGGCGCGATACCAGCGGCGGAATTTCTGCGCGCGGTCGACCAGCGCGGCCGGAATCATCGCGCCCGCCAGCAGGCGGTCACGCACCGCCGGATCGAAATCATTCGGCCGCTGGCGCAGGCGATCGAGGTGCAAAGACGCGCCTTCGCAGGTGGTGATGACATAGGCCGCGGCGCGGGCGCGCGCAGCCTCGGGAATTTCGACGGTTTGCGTGGCGCCGAGTCCTTTGGCGACGCGCGCAACGGCTTCGACGGCTTCAGGAAAGACGTTTTTCTGGAAATATCCGCCGGCAACGGCAATCCGCAGATTACCGATATCCTGCGTCAGCATCGACGCGACCGGCTCGGCCGGCCGGGTCGTGCACGCCGCATCATCCGGATCGGGTCCCTGCATTGCATCATAGGCGAGCGCGAGGTCGCCGACATTGCGCGCAAACGGGCCGAGATGATCGAAGCTTGAGACGAACGGAAACGACCGCGCCCGGGACAGCCGGCCGTAGGTCGGCTTCAGTCCAAAAATTCCGCAAAACGACGACGGCACCCGGATCGAGCCATTGGTGTCCGATCCCAGCGCCAGCGGCACCAGCCCGCCACCGACCGCGCTGCCAGAACCGCCCGACGAGCCGCCGGTCATTCGCGTCGAATCATGCGGATTGCGTGACGGTCCGTCGTGAATGTTCTCGCCGGTGAAGTCGTAGGCGTATTCGCCCATATTGAGTGCCCCGACCATCACCGCGCCGGCCGCTTCCATCCGTTCGATCAGGGTGGCATCGCGCGGCGACGGCGGAAGATCGCGATTGATCTTCGATCCGGCGCGGGTCGGCAGGCCCTGCACGTCGAACAGGTTCTTGACCGCGAACGGCACCCCGGCGAGCGGGCCGGCATTTTTCCCCGCCGCGATCGCGGCATCGACCGCGCGGGCCCTGGTGCGCGCGCGATCGGCGGTCACGTCGGTGAACGAATTCAGGACGCGATCATGTTTGGCGATCCGCGCCAGCGCCGCTTCGGTGACGCCGAGAGCGGTGAGCTTTCGGCCCTTCACGGCTGACGCGATTTCCGAGGCCGACAACCCGTCGCGATCGGGCGTTATGGCGGTATCAGGCTGCAAAGACACTGGCCGGCTCGGCTTCGTCAGGTAGCGCAAATTCATCCACCAGCCGCGCCAGCTTCAGCGACACTTCGAGATTGGCCCGTACCGCCGGTCTCCAGGCGTCGTCAACCGGCAACGCCAGCGCTTTCGAGACGGCGTCGATATAATCATCAAGAAAATCAGCAGCCATTACTCTCCCGCACTCTCCCGTCAGTCTTCCATCCGCCGGCGGACTCAGTGAACCGGCAACGGCGGATGTGGAATAGCCGTCAACAGCTCCTTTGTATAGGCATCCTGCGGGTCGCCCAAGACCCGTTCTGAAGGACCTTGCTCGACGATTCTCCCCGTCCGCATCACAATAACGCGATCACACAATAACCGTACCACATTCAAATCATGCGACACGAATAAATAGCTCATTCCCATCGACTGCTTGAGATCCTGCAGCAGGTTCAGGACCACCGCCTGCACCGAGACATCGAGTGCGGCGGTCGGCTCGTCGAGGATCACCAGTTTCGGGTGCAACGCAATCGCGCGTGCGATCCCGACGCGGGCCTTCTGTCCGCCCGACAATTGATGCGGGAACCGATCCAGCAGGTTGACCGGCAGGCCGACCAGACCAGCCAATTCCTCGCAGCGGGCGCGCAGCGCGTCGCGCCCCTTGATGTCGCCGAGCTGCATGATCGGATCGGCGATCGCGCGCACGGCGGTGAAACGCGGATTGAGGCTGTCGGTCGGATCCTGAAACACCATCTGGATGCTCTTGCGCAGCGGCAGCCGCGCGAAGGCACTGGGCATGATGCCGCCGATCTCGTCGCCGTCGAACATGATGCGGCCCGAGGTCTGGTCCAAAAGCCGCATCACCATCATCGAAGTGGTGGATTTGCCGCAGCCGGATTCGCCGACCAGGCCGACGCTCTCGCCATGCCCGACCGAAAAGCTGATGCCGTCAACCGCGCGGAATTGTTCGGGCTCGGCCGCCGGCTTGCGCGCGAACAGTTTGGACAGCGTCGCGGTGGCGCCCTGACGCGGATATTCCTTCACCAGCTTTTCGATCAGCAGCAGCGGCTTCTTCCCGCTGTCCTCGCCGGCGGGGAGAGCGGCCGTGGCGGACGCCGGATTCGAAGCAAGGGCCGCGGCTTCTTCCTCCGGCAGCAGATCGCGCAAGGAGACGCCAAGCCGCGGCGTCGCGCGCATCAGCTTCTTGGTATAGGCGTGCTCCGGCCTGGTAAAGATATTGGCGGACAGCGCGGTTTCGACCACGCGGCCCTTTTCCATCACCACCACGCGATCGCAATAGGCCGCGGCCAATCCAAGATCATGCGTGATCAGGATCGTCGACATGCCGCGGCGCTTGGTCAGTTCGACGATCAGGTCCATCACGGCTTTCTGGGTCGTGACGTCGAGGCCGGTGGTCGGCTCGTCGGCGATCAGAAGCTGCGGGTTGCAGGCCAGTGCCAGCGCGATCACCACCCGCTGGCACATGCCGCCCGACAATTCGAACGGGTAGGCATGATAACGCTCACGCGGCCGCGCGATCTTGACCTGCTCCAGTGCGGTGATCGCCCGGTCGGTGACCTGCGAGCGGTCGACCTGGACATGCTGCAACAGCACATCCTCGATCTGGTGGCCGATCTTGCGGATCGGATTGAGCGCCAGCCGGGGGCTCTGGAAAATCATCGACATTTCGCGGCCACGCAGGTCGCGCATCTGGCTCTCGGTCGCGGCCTTGACGTCGACGCCGGAGAACATCACCGAGCCTTCGGCAATCTTGCCGGCGCGGTCGAGGATCCGCATCACCGCATAGGATGTCACCGACTTGCCGGAACCGGATTCGCCGACAATGCCCAGCGTCTCGCCCTTGCCGACCGCGATATTGACATGCTGCACCGCCTTGACGATGCCGCGCCGGGTCGCAAATTCGACGGTGAGGTCGCTGACGTCGAGCAGCGGCTGCGCGGTCATGGCGTGCTCCCGAACTTCATGCTTACGTCCTCCGCTGCGGATCGACCAGATCGCGCAATCCGTCGCCCAGCAGGTTGAAACAGAATACCGCGATCATCAGCGCGCCACCGGGGAAGAACGCCACCCACCACTCGCCGGAAATGATGTTGGTCGCGCCTTCCGCGACCATGATGCCCCATTCCGGGGTCGGCGGCTTGACGCCGAGACCGATGAACGACAGCCCGGCCGCGTTCAGGATGGCGTACCCCATGGTGAGCGAGATCTGCACCATCATGATCGGCATGATGTTCGGCAATATGTGCACCAGCAGAATGCGGAAATCGCCGTTGCCGGACAGCCGCGCCGCCTGCACGAAGCCGGCGTCACGCCGCACATTGGCCTCGGCGCGCGCAACGCGGACGTAGAGCGGAAAATTGATGATCGCGGTCGCGATCACGATGTTGGTCACGGTATTGCCGAGCGCGGCGACGATGCCCATCGCCAGCACGAACAACGGAAACGCCATGATGGTGTCGGAGATGCGCCCGACGATGCGGTCGGTCCATCCGCCGAAGAAGCCGGCGGCGATGCCGGCAAGCCCGCCCAGGAACAGGACCAGCGCCACCGAGGCGACGGCGATCGTGAAGTCGAGACGGGTCGCGGCCAGCACGCGGCTGAAAATATCACGGCCCAACAAATCGGTGCCGAACCAGTGGTGCAGCGACGGCGACTGCAGGGTTGCGGAGGTGTCGCTGGCGAGCGGATCGTAGGGCACAATGTAAGGACCAATCAGGGCGCACAACGCGATCAGCACGAACAGCCCGAACGACAATCCGGTCACCGGATTGTCCGCTACCACATAGATGGCATGGCGGAAGATGGAGTTGGTGGGAGGCTTGGGCGGCGCCTCCGCCGCCGGAACAGCGGTCAGACTGGCTTCGGTCATGCTTCGAGCCTCACGCGCGGATCGATCACGCCGTAGAGCATGTCGATCATAAGGTTGAGTGCCACGTACAATACCGCCATCGTCAGCACGAAGCCCTGCACCGGCGCGAAGTCCGATTGCAGCAGCGCTTCGACCGCGTAGGAACCGATGCCCGGCCAGGCGAACACTTTTTCCACCAGCACGTTGGCGCCGAGCAGGAACGAGAAAACCATGCCCAGCGTGGTCACCACCGGCAGCATCGCGTTGCGAAACGCATAGGTAAGGATCACGGTGCGGTCATTGAGACCGCTGGCGCGCGCGGTGCGGATGAATTCAGAGGCCAGGATGGCCAGCATCGAGGCGCGGGTCATGCGCGTGATCGGCGCCAGCGAGAACACCGCGAGCGTCACCGCCGGAAGAATCAACTGGCTGAGCGAGGCGCGGAAGGTTTCGAAATTTCCGGTAATCAGGCTGTCGATCAGATAGAAGCCGGTAATATCGGGCGGCGCGGTGGCAAAGGCATCGAGCCGGCCGATCGGCGCGGGTGACCAGCCGAGATTGAAGTAGAAGATGTAGACCAACAGCAGGCCGGTAAAGAATACCGGCAACGAAACCCCGGCGGTGGCGATAATCCTGCACAGATGGTCGATGAAGGAGCCCTGCTTGACGGCTGCAAAAATGCCGAGCGGCACCGCGATGACGATTGCAAGAACGAGTCCCGACAGCGTCAACTCCGCCGACGCCGGCAAGCGGCTGGAGATTTCGGTCGCGACCGGCCGGCCGGTGGAAAGCGAATTGCCGAAATTGCCGTGGGCGAGATCATTGACATAATGCGCGAACTGATCGGGCAGCGGCCGATCGAGCCCCAGCGACTTGCGGATTTCAGCAATCGATTGCGGGGTGGCGGCCGGTCCGGCGAAATACACCGCGGGATCGCCCGGCAAAACCCGGGTCAGCAGAAAGGTCACGATCACGACACCGATCAAGGTCGGGATCACGGTCACCAGACGCTTCACGATCGTCAACATGGTCTTCTGCCCCACAATTTCCAAGCCGCGTTGAAAAACGATTGAGATGCGGCGCGCCCGCCGATGCGGCGCGCGTCAGGCCTTGACGATTGAGCGGTAGTCGAGTTGCCGGTGGAACCAGTAAACGTAGCCCGAGATGTTCTTCTGCGTCGCGACGTTGAGAAACGGCTGGAACAGCGGAATGCGCGGCGCCTCATTATAGGCCTTGGAAATGAAGCCCTCGACGTCCTTGGCGTATTTCTCCTTGTCGCCGACCGCGGCGGCGGCGCGCGCGCCATCGATCAGGGTGTCCATGTCCGCATTGACATAGCTCGGCGTATTGAAGATCGCGTTCTGGCCGGAATAGCACCAGAAAAAGAAATATTCGGGATAGTCGAGCCAGCCGGAGAAGAAATTGACCATCAGCGGCATCGACTTCTTCGCCATCTCGCTGCGCCAGTTGGCGCCCGGCACCTTGTTGATCGCGGTCTTGATGCCGATCTGGCCCAGGGCTTCCTGCACCAGCACGGCGATCGGCTCGCAGATGTCGCCGGCGCCGAGGTCGAACGAGACCGTGGTGTCGATGTCGGAGACACCGCTCTCGGCCATCAGCGCCTTGGCTTTGGCGATGTCGTTGACGTAGCCGCTTTTCGCCGGCCAGCTGATGTCGGTGACATTGTTGGACGGACCGCCGAACAAAGGATTGGCCAGACCGAACATCGCCGCGTCCATGATCTTCTGGTAGGGCAGCGCATAGGCCACCGCCTGCCTGACTTTCGGATTGTCGAACGGCGGGTTCTTCACATTCAACTCGACGGAGTACATGCCGTTGCCGATCGGGTTGGAGATGATGACGAGCTTGCTCTCTTTCTTCATCTCCGAGGTGTCCTTGCTCGAGAGATCGAAGGAGATGTCGGCATCGCCGCGCTCCATCAAGGCGCGGCGGTTGCCCTGCGAAGGAATCGTGCGCCAGATGATCTTCTTGAGCTGGGGCAGTTTGCCGCCCACCCAGCCCTCATGGCGCTCGTAGACCGTTTCAACGCCCGGCTTCCAGCTCGTCACCTTGTAGGCGCCGCTGCCGGCGGTGTTGCTCTTGGTGTAATCGAGCGCCCAGGGATCCTTTTCCGTGGCCTTCTTCTTCAGGAGTTCGGAATTGTAGATACTCGGCACGATCACCGCGAGATCGGGTATCGTCAGGCGATCTTTCTTGGTGAAGTCGATGCGCACGGTGCTGTCGTCAACGAGGACGAACTGCTCCTTGTCGACCAGCGAACCGGCCTTCATCTGCACCGTGGGGAAGCCGCCGACGGTCACCGAGCGATCCAGCGACCATTTGACGTCCTTGGCGGTGACCGGCGTGCCGTCGTGGAACGTCGCATTCTTTTTCAGTTTGAAGGTGACCGACATGTCGCCGATATTCATGTCTTCGGCGAGTTCGGGTTTGAACTTGTCGCGATCGTAGGACAGCGTGCCATCCGGCAGCGTCTTGGTCTCGTGGGTGATGAGCCGGTCGTAGCAATTCCACGAGGTCTCGTAGCCGGAACGGTTGGTGCCCACGCCATGGATGTCGAGATTATTGGGGCCGTTCTCGGTCACGACCAATAGCGTCTCCGAGCGGCCATCAGCCTTCGCGGCGGACCAGATGGCGGGCGCCGGCACCATTGCGCCCGCGGCTGCGCCGGAGACGGATTTGAGAAAATCGCGGCGCTTCATCTGATGCTCCAACGCACGAGGGAATCGGCTTTTGGACAGAGACGTCGCAAGGTTTGTGCCAAATCTTAATGGACCCTTACGCAGGGACTAAACCCCTGATTCAGCTTCGAATATGGATTCTCGCGAGGCGAATTCGACGGCATCGGCGCGCAATCTCATTGCATACAAAGAAATGCCGTTGCCCGTTTGATAGGCAAATATTAAAATCGCTCTTTCCTTAGGCGATACTCGGGCTGCGCCCGGCAATTGAGGCGACCGCTCTTGCGATCGCCCGGCCCGGACGCGATCGTGGAAACCTTCTGCTAAATTGCGTTGAACCTTTGTTTCGGATCACCGACCCCATTACAGGGGGATGAGTTGCCAGTGTACAACCGCGCCGGCCTTTCGCGGATCGCCGTCATGGTCGTTGGGCTGCTTCTGGCAGCGGTCACGACCAGCGCATGGGCGCGGGAATTTCGCGCCGCCGACACCCAGAGCGAAGACTATCCGACCGTCGAAGCGCTGCGTTACATGGGCCGCCTGATCGCGGAGCGCAGCGGCGACCGCCACCAGATCCGGGTGTTCCATTCGCGCCAGCTCGGCGAGGAAAAGGAAACCATCGAGCAGACCCGCGTCGGCGCGATCGATCTCAACCGCACCAACGTTGCGCTGATCGGAGCCTTCGTGCCGGCGATGAACGTGCTGGCGATGCCGTTTCTGTTTCGCTCCATCGAGCACATGCAGAAGGTGCTGGACGGCCCGATCGGCACCGCCATTCTCGACAGCTTCGAGCCCTATGGATTTGTCGGTCTGACGTTCTACGATTCCGGCGCCCGGTCGATCTATAACAGCGTCAGGCCGATCCGCTCGATCGCGGACATGAAGGGGTTGCGACTGCGTGTGCAGCAGTCCGAATTGATGTCCGACATGATCAAGGCGCTCGGCGCGAATCCGATCGAGCTGCCCTATGGACAGGTTCGCACCGGGCTCGCCACCAAGCTGATCGACGGCGCGGAGAACAACTGGCCTTCTTATGTCACCACGGACCACTACAAATATGCCGGCTATTACACCCTCACCGAACACACGATGAGTCCGGAGGTGCTGGTGATGTCGCAGAAGGCCTGGGACAGCCTCTCGTCCGAGGACCGCAAGATCTTTCGTGAGGCGGCAATCGAATCCAGCCACTTCATGCGCGAGCGATGGAAGGCGCTGGAGGAGCGATCGCGGCGGCAGGCGGAGAGCGCCGGCGTGACGATCATCACCGACTTCGACCGCAAGCCCTTCGAGGCGGCGATGGATGGAATCTATGCCAAAGCGCGACGCGATCCCGCAGCCGCGGAGTTGATTGAACGAATTCGCCGGGTGGACTGAAAAGGCGGACTGAATTGGTGTTGGGAACGCTTCAGCATGACGAAGCCGAGGAACGGGCGGCGAGCCTCGCCGCGCGGGGCCGTTCCCGCATCGTCGGGCTGCTCCGCGCGGTACCGATACGCTGGCGCATTCTGTCGATCGCGGCGCTGAACTCGGCGGTGGTCGTGGTGCTGGTCGCGATGATCTGGAACGGTGTCCAGGTGCTCGGTTCGGCCTGGGAGGACGTGCGGCAGGTGCGGGAATCCGACACCATCCTGGCGCGGCTGGAGAGTGAAACCGGCCATCTGCAGAACCTGATCCATCGCTACATCACCCAGCCGAGCCCCGAATTGTTCGAGGAGATATCGCATCTGCACGAGACGGTTCTCGGCACGCTCACCACGCGCGCCTCGACCGACCCGATGCTGTCGGGATCGGTGCAGCAGCTCGAGCACGTCACCGAACGCTTCCTCGGCGGCTTCAGCGAATTGCGCGACCTCCAGGCGACCATTTCGAACACCTACGAGGACGAGGTGCTGACCCCGGCACGGGACATGGCCGGACTTTACTCGATCATCGAGGGCGCGACAGGGCACCGCGATGCCCTGATCTGGCCGGCGCTGGGAAAATCCCGCGAGGCGTTTACCGCGATGCTGGTCGCCGCCAACGCCTATTATCTTTCACTGGCGACCGCTTCCGCCGAAGAGGCCCGCCGCAATACCGAGACCATCGAACAGACGATCCCGGTGATGAGCGACCTTGCGGATAACGATCTGCAGCGGATGGCGCTGCAGCGATTGAATGCGCGAGCGGTGGCGCTGCGCCAAGGCCTTGCGAAATTGTCGGATCAGCTCGCGACCCGAACCGAACTGTTGCGCAATTCGATCGACGCCAGCCAGGCCGAAGCCAGCAGCACCATCGACGAATTGTCGGTCAAGATGCGCCAGCGCGAGCAGAAAGCGCAGGAGACATTCGACCGGACGCTGGCCGACATATCGCGCAAGGTGCTGTCGATCGCGGTGATCTTTCTCGGCATCATCATCACCGCGGGCGTGCTGATCGCGCTGAGCATCCGCCTGCCCTTGCAGCAGATCATGACGGCGATGCAGGCGATTACGTCGGGCGATTACAATCGGCGCGTCCAGGGAACGGACGCCAAGGACGAGGTCGGCGCGATGGCCCGCGCGGTCGAGGTTTTCCGCGAGAACGCCGTTGCCAAGCGCACCACCGAAGACGAGTTGCGCGCTTCAAAAGAGAAGGCCGAGAGCGCCCTGCTTGAGCTGAATGCAGCCCAGCAAAATCTGATCGACGCCGAGCGTCTGGCGGCCCTCGGCGGCCTGGTCGCCGGGGTCGCCCATGAGGTCAACAACCCGATCGGTATCAGCCTGACGGTCGCCTCCAGTTTCGCGCGCCGGGCCGAAATGTTCGAGGCCGAGTTGAATTCCGGAACCGGGCTGCGACGATCCCAACTCGAGGAATTCGTCCGAACCTCGCGCGATGCCGCCCAACAACTGGTCGGCAATCTGCATCGCGCCGGCGAACTGATTCAGTCCTTCAAGCAAGTCGCGGTCGACCGCTCGCATGCGGAACGCCGGCAGTTCAGTCTGGGCGAGGCCACCGACCAGATCATCGCCAGCCTGCGGCCGGCGCTGAAGAAGGCGTCGATCGCCCTGTCGGTCGAGGTACCGGAGGGCCTGATGATCGACGGCTACCCGGGCTCTTATGGCCAGATTTTGACCAACCTGTTCCTTAACGCCGCCAATCATGCGTTTGCCGACGGGCGCTCCGGGGCGATTTCGATTTCAGCAAGACCCCGTGGCAGTGATGACGTCGAGATCATTTTCGCGGACAATGGGGCCGGAATGACGCCGGACGTGCAGCGGCAGGCGTTCGACCCGTTCTTTACCACCCGCCGCAACGAGGGCGGGACCGGACTTGGCCTGCACATCGTCTATAATCTCGTCACCCAGCAGCTCGGCGGCCGGATGATGCTGGATTCAAGGCTGGGACAAGGCACCACATTTCGCATTATTATACCGAGGGTCGCCAAAGGGGGCCCCGCAACACAAGACCAGGCAAGTAACGGGACGCCTCAATGGCCGAACAGGACGATGTCCTCCACCTGATCGACGATACCGGAACGGCTCCGGAGACCTCGACCGCACGCAAGTGGAAGGTCGCGGTCATCGACGATGATCAGGCCGTGCACGAAGGCACCCGCTTTGCGCTGAGCGACTACAATCTCAATGGCCAGACGCTCGAGATCCTTTCGGCCTATTCAGCCGCCGAGGGCCGGACCTTGATGCGCGCCCATCCCGATATCGCGGCCGTGCTGCTCGACGTCATCATGGAAACCGACGCCGCCGGCCTCGATCTGGTCGAATACATCCGCAATGAACTTCGTAACGAGACCGTTCGTATCATCCTGCGCACCGGGCAGCCCGGACAGGCGCCGGAACGCCGCGTGATCGTCCAGTACGACATCAACGACTACAAGGCGAAGACCGAACTCACCGCCGACAAGCTGTTTACCTCGCTGACCGCGG
>Ga0302326_10022573_pt1 | contig 12858 bp, 10 predicted proteins | sample Palsa_T0_3_FD_202264 | JGI IMG/M metagenome (GOLD analysis project Ga0302326, IMG submission 202264) | Peat permafrost microbial communities from Stordalen Mire near Abisko, Sweden - Palsa_T0_3 | ecosystem: Environmental > Terrestrial > Soil > Palsa > Peat permafrost | place: Sweden: Abisko... | reverse complement strand
GAGCCACTGCACCGGAAAGTTCCAGATCGAGATCGGCCTCCGATAAGTCTCCAGAACTATCTTGAACTCCGGGATCCGGGCTCCCGGGGACCAATATCACGGTCGGGTCGTTCGCCGGCAGACCGAAGAGGTTGCGGAATTGCTCGATGTCCGATAGCTGAATGTCAGTCTGGCCGACAACCACCAGCTTATATCCGGTTCCCGTGATGCCGGCGTTATAGAGTGGCGTGATGTTGTAAATGGTGGCGACATCTGCCGGGCCAAGATAATTCGCGCCATCGACGGTATCGCGCGGACGCGCAGAGTGGCGTAGCCTGGGCTCGGGGCGGAAGTCATGCAGACCGCGAATGGCGAGCACCACCCCTTGGAAGGCCGCCGGGATGGTCGGATCCGTGGCATTTGCGTAGTGCGATTCGCCGCCCACCTGGTAGCGATGAATCTCGACGCCCAGGGCGCTGCCGATTTGGGCGGCGGTACCGCCGAAGGCAATTGCATTACGCGCGCGCGAGACTGACCTGACGGTAAGACTATACTGGCCGAGCCAGGCAACTATCTTGTCTATGTCGGCCTGACTTAGTCCGAACCGATCCGCGTATTGTTCCGGTGTCAGCCAATTATGGTAATCAGGCGACGAAGGGTCCTGCTGTTGCGCCAACAGCCGGTCGAGATCGGCCTGTTGGCCAGCCGATGGCTTAAGCACCAGAGTGACATAAGGCAGCTCCATGGACGAGTCCACGGGCCCTTGATCCACGCTGAATCTGAGACGAGGATTCACATTGCCGGGCAGCGTTACACGCCGGCTATTGTCGATGGCCAGAGTGATCCGGTCAGCGGCTTCGAGCAGAGGGGCGCAGCAGAGGCCCACGAGTAGAGAACCGGCTACAACTCTACCTCGCGCGCTGGGAGACATCATGCCACTTGAGACGGGAGGAACCTCGCCGCGGTTCCGGGTGATTCGGGATTCAGGTAATGCGCTCGACCCCGGCTTTGTAAAGTTTTGTTAAGCGTGCTTATTGTTACATTCCAGGATTGCTACTGAACGACACCGTGAATTCGAAGCTGGACAAGCTGATCGATGGAAAGATTTTTGTAACCGGCCGCCTGCAGCTTCTGGATCATCGAGCCCGTAACTCCATGGATGCGCATCTGCACCAGATCGGAAGTCGCAACGCGATCGTACCCGTAGGTCTTGAGATCCCGAATGAAGTCGATGCCAACACCATGAATCTTCATCTCTACCAAGTCACCCAGAGACACATTCTTATACCCGAGCGTCTGCAGATCCCTCACATAGTCGGCAGTCACTCCATGGATCTGTAACTGTACGAGGTCGTTCACCGCGACTCGTCCGTAGCCCATGCCGCGAAGCTGACTGACGAAATCGGTAGTCACTCCATGGATGCGAAGCTGCACCAGGTCGTCTATCGGAATGCGCCCATAACCCATATCCTGAAATCCCTTCATGTACTCGGACGTGACTCCATGAATTCGCAGCTCAACCAACTGATCGGCGGGTACCGTGCCATAACCGGAGTTCTTCAGCGTAGCCGCAAACTCGGTCGTCACGCCGTGGATGCGCAGCTGGACGAGATCGTCCGGGCGCAAATCGTATCCGAGACCGCGCAGCTCCCGGATGTAAGCTATGGTGACTCCATGGATCCGTAATTCGACCAATTGGTCGAGCGGCAGTCGATGGTAGCCCATCGAGTCCAGGTCTCGAATGTAAGCCCTCGACACGTCGTGTACGGCCAGCTCGAAGAGCCGCTCATTAGTTAGCCCGTCATAGCCTAGCGAGCGCATCGACGAGACGTATTGCGGGTCCGGAGAGAACAGGAACGTGCCTCCGCCACCGCCATTGCGAAAGGTCCCCTCGCAGGCCAGCGCCCCGGCATCCCGCAGCATCTCAAATTTCGCCGGGCCGCCCGCTTCGATCTGTGCGCGGCTCAGCCCGCGGAAGTCAGCGAGATCGTAAGTCGATGACGAACTGTACTGGTTGTGCCCCTCCCAACCGCGGTGAATACTGAACTGCACGCCGTCCCGCGGCAGCAATTCAAGCGTCCACTGCCCCGTGATAGGACCCGCGCCGGAGCCCGACTGTCCCATCAGGAAATAGAGCGGGATGGAAACGAAGACCGCTAGCCAGATGGCTTTGTCGCTCATGAGACACTCCTTTACTAAATGCCGGCCTGCTTCAGCCGGATCAACTGCTGCACGGAAAGATTGTGCATTCCATATTCGCTCAGATGACGCATGAAACCGGCGTCTATGCCGTGGATTCTCAACTGGCGGTACTGCTCTAGCGAGAGTCCGCTGTAACCCGCACTTTTCATTTCGGCGATGAAGTCCGGAGTCACGCCGTGAATGCGCAGACTTACGACATCCTGGATCGAAAGATTACTATCCCCAGCGGATTTGAACGCACGGATGAAATCGGCGTCGACACCGTGGATGCGCAACTCGATCAACTCGGCCGGTGTAACCCTAGCGAACCCCACCTGCTTCACGGCGACGGCAAACTCGGGAGTGACACCGTGAATCTTTAGATCGATCAACTGTTCCACCGTGAGATTATGAAAGCCCGCCGCCGCAATTCCAGTCAGAAAGTCCGGGCTCTTCTCGTTTTGGGGGGCCGACGCCTGCGGGGCTTTAGCCGGCGCGGCAGGTGGAGCGGGCTGTGCCTCCCCGCCGGCACGCAGCGCGGGATGCAAACTCGCCAGCAGGCACACTACGATCGCCAGGCCCGCCAGAGCAAAGGGCCACGCGGCGCCCCGACGTTCCACCGTACCGGACCCCTGTAACAGGCGCTGGATCCGGTGTATCAGTGAACCGCCGCTGGCGGATAGGGCAAATGCCGCGCGGCTTGTACGAGTCAATTCCAGATCCACCAGGGTGCGCGCGTAGGTCAGGCGATCGCCGCAGAGTTCCGCGGCGATATCATCGCAGCAGTTCTCCCGCTCTATACGGACTTGACCCGATACCCACCAGACGGCCGGATGATAGAAGAGCAGCGTATCCATCACCGTCTGCAACAGGTTGACGAGATAATCGTGCCTGCGAATATGAGCCAGTTCGTGCGCCAGCAACGCTTGCAGGGCCTGCTGGTCAAGGCCGGTGACTGCCCCTACAGGCATGAAAATGACAGGTCGTAGCCAACCCAGAACACACGGCGCCTGGATCAACCCGTTCGCGCACAGGCGCACCGGCGCGGCTACGGCGGCACGCCGCTTCAGATCGTCCAGCATGCGGCACCATTCCGGCGGAATGGGGAGCGATGCGGAGCGCCGCAGCCGTCGCAAACAGGTCCAGGCGCCCAACCACCGAGCTGACAGCACAATCACGCCGCTGATCCACACGGCCACAATCCAGGGCAGCAGTGGTGCGACGGCTTCTTGTATACCGGAGCGCTGTACGACGCCGGGTGCGAAGCCACGGCTTGGCGGCGGGATAACCAGGGCTGCGATTCCCTTCCCTCCCCCGGCCGCCGGCGGCGCCGGCATCCGCGAGACGAATAGAGCAAGTGTAATCACGGGTAGCGCTAAAAGGAGCATCAACGACAGACAATTCACCGCATAGCGGATGCGCGCCGAGGAGTTACGGAGAGTCAGGTTGCAGCCGGCCGTCGCCAGCGCGACCAGCGTTCCCTGCCACAAGGAGTGAAGCAAGGCCCAACCGAGGGCCTGGCAAGCGGGTTGCTTCAAGATACTCTCGAGGTGTGTCACTGCCGCGGCTCCTTTCGCTTTTCAAACTGTTCGAGCATTTCGCGCATCCGCGCAATCTCTTCGGTGGACGCTTTCTGGCTCGCCAGGGCTTGCATCATGAGCTTCGTAGCCGAGCCGCCAAAGGCCCGTTTCAGCAAGTGCCCGGCCAGTTGCCGCTGGGTCTGCTCCTGGGCCACCCTTGCCCTATAGACGTGCGCGCGCTCGGTTTCGTCCCGCTCGACCAGCCCCTTCTCGGCCATAATCTGCATGAGCTTCAACACCGTGGTGTAGCCCACGGTACGCTGCCGCTCGAGGGTAGACTGAACCTCGCGCACGGTGCAGGGGCCCTGCACCCAAAGCACCTGTAGGATCTGCAGCTCGGCATCGGTCGGCCTGGGAAGCTTGACTTTGGGCATCTCTTCAGAACAATACTACGAAGGTATTCGTATTGTCAACGAAAATCTTCGTACTACTCTTGCGGGCTGCCCGGTTAATCCAACGAAATCAGAAGGCGAAACGGTTTGCGGCGCCCCCACCGGTAAATCTTGAAATTGCGGTCGAGCGTCAGGATCTCCCCTACGCCTATTGAGTCTCCCTAATTGGTGACAGATCCGGCAATCGCGTGGCGTACGCTTCAGCGTGCAGCGGCGAACTTCAGGTCGCCGTCTGGCCGTAGGCTGAAGCCCACGGCAGCACGGTCCGGCTGTCACTGTATTAAGCGAGCCTCAATAGCTGCCCAGCGGCGAAATCGGCGGGAACCTTTTGGTACCTCCGCCACGGTACGGGAGAGTTGGAACGGAATCTGCAATACTCCTGGGGCAACATCCTCCAGGATTGCGTCCACCGCCGGGGGCAGATCTTCTCGATGGCCGCCTTGCATGTCACCTGCAGTTCCTGGACGGATGCGACGACTTCGCGCACAATTTTGGATGGGCTCCATCCCAGGCGAGCCGCCAGTCGTGCAAGTGCAAGACGGCCAAATCGGTTCATACCGATTCGAGTACGGCCTGTGCCCACTCGAAGTAACCCACGTGGGGACTCCAATATTCGTTGGTTCGCCAGTTCCCGGCGAAGCTGGTATCGAGGATCGGCTCATCATCCACGTTGCCGCAGATGCCGTTCATAATGCCGCCCGGAATCACGCCCACATATCGGGAATGCGGATAGGGATTACGCGCTCCGATGCCGCTCGCAAGCGAGGCTCCGAAAGGATTCGCTCCGAACGTCCATTCCAATTGCCGATAGGCCAGATCGCGCCACGCGCGCTGCCCCCACTCGCGGGCAGCGGTGGCCAACAGCAGCGCGTGGGAAGCCAAATGCGCATTCACGCCCTGCCAAAAGAATCCTTTGCGCACCGGCATGAAGAACCGGTAAGTGAGCTCTCCGGCGAGCGGCCGGTAGCGCTCCGGAGTGGGCGAGCCGCGATAAATTCCGAACGGCATGACTCCATATGCGGATCGTTCGCACAGGGGCGTCACGCAGCCATCGATATATAGCCGCGCCTGCTCGCGCCAGCCCCTGGCGGATGGGGAGTCAGGGAAAGCGCGGGCAGCTTCGAGCACCGCGAAGGCCGGCAGTGCGCCGTGTACGGCCTCCCTATATGGCTCCGGATTTCCCGGCGATGCCGGCCAGAACCCGCGAATCTTGTTTTGACCGCCAATGCCTCGCGTGTGTTGCAGTCCGGCCAGCGTGGATGCGAGCTGCCCGGCGGCCTTGCGGTACTGTTCGTCGCGTGTGGCGCGATGGAGTTCGATGGCAGCCAGAGTCCACCAGCCGAGTGCGAGCGTAGCGCCCTCGTGCGGACTCGCGTCCCAGCATCGTTTGGCCGCATTCAGGCACTGCGCGCCGTAACCGCCCGCGGAGGCATGGAACTGTTGTGCGTACAGGGCCTGCAAGGCCGTAAACATAGCCTGGACCAACCCGGGTTTTGCCGGGTTGAGATAACGATCGTCGGGAGTACCGGCAAGGTTGTCGGTCCAGTGATTGTCGCTATTATCGCCGTTCAATCCTCCGCCCACATCCGCCCAAACGCGTCCATCGGTGTCCTGCATCTTCAGAAAATATCGATTTCCCCAGCGCAGTTCTTCTTCGAGCGGTGCTAAGCCGGAACCCGCCAGGTCCCAATCGCGGCCCAGATGGCGGGCGATGGCGAGCAGGCCGAAAGCGTTCATGGAGGTCGCGTCCATCCATTTGCGCAGGTCCCCGGCGTCGTGCCAGCCGCCAGTCGTATCCACGTGTGCGCCGTTGTCGCGTCGCCGCGCGTCATCGAGATGGCACGCGGGGTGCGCGTTCGCTACAGCCACGCCGCAGCGCTGGACGCGATGATAGCTAACTACGACAGGCAGCCAGCGCCGCCACGCATCCGGACGAATGAAGAACGGCGGCGAGAGTTCTTCTCCGACACGAATCTGATACAGTCCAACGCGCGTTATGCGGCTGAAGTCGCCGGCCATGGCCGGGCCTGAATCCGATGCCACAGGCGTGAGCCTCCGCTCGATCTGAAAGCCAGGCCCGCTGCTGATGTCGCGCATTACGAAGCTGTGGGCGTTGCGATTCCGAACGATGACCAGCTTCTGCGCGTCCGGGCGAAATCCGACATGCGAGACGGCGATGGCGGGCTCGGCGCCGGCCGTCATTTTTTCCACCTCGTCGGCGCCCGGCGAGCCTGCCTGGGCAAGCAGCGCAGCGGCGCGCGGGAGAACGCTTGCCGTTTCCATAAATTGCCGGCGATGCATTTGCGTATTTTAGTATGCGCGGTGTGGCACGCGAACCGGAGTGGTCATCGACGAATCGTGGCAAGCGGCTATTGTCTTTCGCCGCCCCCGTCTTTATTATCAATTGAATTGCCCCTCGCCAACATCAAACGTAGTCTCGTTCGGCGTGTTGCACTTCGTCTATCCTGCCCTCGCCCCTGGACACTCGTTTTTGGTATATCTCACGGGCACCGCTCTTTTGGTTTTCGCCGCCCGCATCGCAACCAATACGGCAGCCCGCCAGGCAACGGCCGGCTGATATCCGCGGTTGGTTGCTACGGCGCTAAAATAAGCTGTCACCGCGTCGTTGCGGCATCGGTTAATGGTTTACTCTGACAAAACGCCGGCGGCTAAAGCGGAGACAATGAAGGAGCGGACGGGCCCGGTCCACCAGCGTCCCGTGTCTGCTCCTGCCCCTCGCAATGTTCCTCCATTGACACATCCGCTGGGTCGAAATGCCCAGAACGTTCTCGCTCTCCAACGTACGTTTGGGAATCGCTACGTGACCAGACTGTTTGAAAATACCCAGCTTGGTATTCGAGTGCAGTGCAGCTCCGTAGCCGGCGAATCAGACAATGAATCCATCCCGGTACAGCGCGATACGCCCAAAGGCACAGCATCCGGTCCCGCTCAGCCCGCACGGCTCCGCCGCCCCAATACGACAGCAGCCGTTGCCCCTCCGAACAAGCTCGATGAAAACATGAATGTCACGGCGAAATTGGAGGAAATGAAACGCAAGAAGACAATTAGTGACTTCAAGTTGACCGGACTCAGGACTAAGCGCAATTTATTTGATGGTACTGAATAGGATGGAAAGGAACACGGAAGTCCACATCGGAACCACCATTGACCAGCCGCCCGGTGGTAGCGATGAGCAGGGTCTGGTGATTGTGCGGATTGACTCCCACAGAGTGGCGTCCGCCGAACTCGGCAGCGTACCACAGGTCGCGCAAACGACGTTAAGGACAAGAACCCGGCCAACGCAAGCCGAACGAGAGTTTCCGGCGATTCACCAAGTACTCCGCCGATACCTGGGAGAAGAATCCCGAGGAGGCCTATGCCGAGGCGTATTCGATGTGCCTGGTTCATTCGGACTTCATGAAAACCAACTACAAAGACATCTATGATTTCTTCCAGAGTGGAAAGTACCGTGAATGAACCAACCACGGCGTGGGGGATACTCTTCAGCCGGCAAGGGCGAACCGCGGCCCTACTTCTGGCGGCTGCGGCGGTGGCCTGCGCCCAGCCCGCGCCGGAAGCCGTGAAGCCCACTGCGCAGGCCGCGCCGCCAGGCAAGGAAGAAAAGAAGGCGCCAGCCCCCGAGGAGAAGATCTCCCCAACCAGACACAGCATCCAGATTGCCGGCAAGGAAGTGAAGTACACCGCCACCGCCGCAACTATGCTGCTGAAGAAGGAAGACGGCACCCCCACGGCCAGCATTTTCTATATCGCCTATATTAAAGACGACGTGCCGGACGCCTCCCGGCGGCCACTTACCTTTGCCTTTAACGGCGGTCCCGGCTCTTCGTCGGTGTGGCTGCAACTGGGCGCCCTGGGTCCCAAACGCGTCATGCTCGATCCGCAGGGCAACCCGTTGCCGCCGCCTTACAAACTGGTCGACAACGAATTCTCCATCCTCGATGTGACCGATCTGGTATTCATCGATCCTGTAAGCACCGGGTACAGCCGCGCCATTCCCGAGCAGGACGCCAAAAACTTCCACGGCATTAACAGCGACGTCGAATCGGTAGGCGAGTTCATCCGTCTCTACGCCACGCGCAACAACCGCTGGACTTCACCCAAATTTCTGGCTGGAGAGAGCTACGGAACCACTCGCGCGGCCGGCCTCTCCGGCCATCTGCAGGAGCGGCAGGGCATGGCGCTGAACGGCATCATGATGCTTTCCACGGTGCTGAACTTCCAGACCATCAGCTTCGACCAGGGAAACGATCTGCCGTACATTCTGTTTCTGCCCACCTATACGGCCACGGCCTGGTATCACAAGAAACTGCCGCCGGACTTGATGGCCAGCCAGCGAAAAGCTATCGACGAGGCCGAGCAGTTCGCTTCCCACGAGTACAGTCTGGCGCTCATGAAGGGCGACTCCATTAGCGCGGAGGAGCGCGCGCAAATCGTCGGCAAACTCGCCCGCCTTACGGGCCTGGCGCCCACCTACATCGATGCGAGCAACCTGCGCGTGCCCATCTTCCGCTTCACCAAGGAACTACTGCGAGATCGGAAGCGCACCGTAGGCCGCTACGATAGCCGCCTGGAAGGTATCGATCTTGACGCGACCAGTGACACACCCGACTACGACCCCAGTTACGCAAGCGTCTTCGCGCCCTTCACCGCCGTCTGGAACCAATACGTTCACGCCGAGCTGAAGTGGGAGAGCGACCTTCCCTACGAAATCCTCACAGGGCGGGTGCGTCCATGGGATTGGGCCGACTTCGAGAACCGCTATGTCAATGTATCGGAGAGCCTACGCGTGGCGATGACACAGAACCGCGATCTGAAAGTGTTCGTATGCAATGGCTATTACGATCTGGCCACGCCGTTTTTTGCCACCGAATACACCTTCGATCACCTGGGGCTCGATCCCACGCTGCGCAATCACGTGAGCATGGATTTCTTCGAGGCCGGCCACATGATGTACACGCACAAGCCGTCGCTCGAGAAAGTGAAAGCGGACCTGGCTGCATTTATTGTGGGCGCGGTGCCCTAAAACACTAACACGGCCTTCCCCAAAATCTTACGTTCGGCGAGCTCGCGCAAGCCCGACGCGGCTTCCTCCAGGCGAAAAGTCTTGCCCACTACAGGGTGGATCTGGCCGCCCAGATACATCGCCGTCAGCACCTCGTGGGTGTGCGAGAGGAACTCCGGATGCTGCGCGACGTATTGCCCCCAATGCACCCCCACCACGGAGATGTTTTTCAACAGCACGCGGTTGGCCTGCACGCTGGGAATGCGTCCGCTAGCAAAACCGATCACCAGCAGGCGTCCCTCGGGGGCCATTACACGGGTCGATAAGTCGAACGCGTCGCCGCCCACCGGATCGTAGACCACGTCGATGCCGTGATTTCCGGTGATCTCCTTGACCCGCTCCACCCATCCCGCATCGGTGTACAGCAAGGCATGGTCGGCACCCTGCGCCAGGCAAAAGTCCAGCTTCTCCTGGCGCCCGGCCGTGGCAATCACTTTGGCCCCATACGCCTTGCCAATCTGAATGGCCGCCATCCCCACGCCGCTCGCGCCCGCATGCACCAGCAGCCATTCGCCGTACGCCAGGCCCGCGCGCCGATGCAGCGCGAAATAAGTGGTGTGATAGACCACCGGCATGGCGGCAGCCTCGGGAAAATCCATTCCGGCAATTATGTGAAAAGTGCGGCTGGCGGACGCCAGTGAGTACTCGGCAAAAGCGCCGTTGTGGGTCATCGCGGAAACCGGGTCACCCACGAATACGTGCTTGACTTCCGCGCCCACCGCGTCAACCAGGCCGGCGACTTCGGCGCCCGGAGTGAAGGGAAAGGCGGGCTTGACCTGGTACTTCCCCTGAATTTGCAAGATATCGAAAAAGTTAAGCGCCACTGCGCGATTGCGGATGCGCACCTCGAGCGGACCGGGCTCGGGAATGGGCACTTCGCTTAGAGTCATCTGCTCGGGCTCGCAGAACTTATGTACCTGCCAGGACTTCATCATGTCACTCAGGGGCACGTCACTCAGGGGCACCTCACTTAGGGGCACCTCACCTAGGATCAAGCCCGACGGTAGTCACTACCACGCCCAGTTCGCGCTGGTCGCCGCCGCTGGGTGGCATTGTCTTATCCAGCGAGAAGTCGACCTTGGCCGACTCGCCAACCAAGAGGTTAGCGGGCACGTCGCGAGTGTAAGTGAACTCCCCTGGCTGCGTGTAGCTCTCCGGACTCAGCGGGGTCCCATTCACCGAAGCGGAGAGTGACATGGCCTTCAGCTTCACGATGACCACTTCGGGAACACTGAATTTCAATTGCAGCGTGGCACCCTTCGCCACGGCTGTGCGCGGCGGCCGCAGCACCACCGAGAACTTGCCGGCAGTCCAGCGCCAGGAGTTCTGCTCCACGCCGTAGAATCCGCTCAGCAACTGCGTAGCCGCCCGCGGATCCGCCACGTGCACGATGGTCGCGAGCGTGGGGCCCTCTTCCTCGGTCTGAACAATCACCCGGCTGTGGCTCTTGCACGCCAGCGGCACAAACGCCAAGCTCGCGATCAGGAGGGCGGCCCTGGTACGGCCCTCACGCAAAATCGGAATGGTCATTAGTCTCAGATAGGTCTCCGCTAGTCTCCGCTCTTCTCGACCTGTACGAGACAACTATAGAACGTGGGTCCGCCGCCTATGTCGGTCAGTCGCGCGGAGGTCAGAGCGTTCACGCTGCGGCGATCCGCCGCTTTTTTGGCCCAGCGAACCGACGGCACGCACACCACGCCCACTCGCACGGCGCCATCCACCTGCGCCCGCAGCAGGCAGGAACCCCGCTCGTTATAGACGCGCACCTGGTCGCCGCTCGAGATGCCGCGCGCAGCCGCATCCGCCGTGTCGATGTGCAGAGTGGCGGTGGCCGAATCGTTCTCCGGGCGGTTTCCGAATGTCGAATTCATGGTGTCGTCGTGCTTGGGCGAGATCAACTCCAAAGGGAAGCGCGCCCGCAAGCTCTCGTCTCCAAAGCGCGACTCCACCGGCGGCGTGTACTCGAGCGAGTCCGCGCGGAACTCGCACTTACCCGACGGGGTGCCAAAACCGCCGCCGGCAAAGGGCAGGAATGCATCGCCATTGGCCGCCACTCGCAGCCGGACGGAATGCTCGCGCTCCAGTTCTTCGAGCGTGATGCCGCGAACGAACGGATGCGCGGAGTCGAGCAGCGTGCGAATCATATCGTCTTCCGAATCGCCGAAGCAGGCGTCGTCGAACCCCATGCGCGCGGCGAGCAGCCGGAAGACCTCTACATTGGTCTTGGCTTCGCCAGGGGCCGCGAGCGCCGGCCGCGCCAGTTGCAGGTAATAGTGACCGTAGGCCAGATATAGGTCGGTGTGTTCCAGAAACGTGGTCGCCGGCAGCACAAAATCCGCGTAATCCGCGGTGTCGGTCTGGAACTGCTCCATGGCTACGGTGAACAAATCGTCGCGCTCAAGACCGCGCCGGACGATATTCTGATCGGGCGCGATGGCGGCCGGGTTTGAGTTGTAAACCACCAGGGCCTTCACCGGCGGATCGCCTGTTTCGGTGAGCGCCTGACCCAGCAGGGTCATGTTCAAAATGCGCGCCTCGCGGCCTAGCGAACGCAATTGCAGATCGGGTCGCTCAAGGCCGGTCCGGTTCAAATGGAAGGCCTGCGATGTGGAAAGCTGTAAGCCTCCGCCCACCTCTTTCCACGAGCCGATCAGCGCCGGCAGCAGCGCAATGCTGCGCACAGCCATGCCGCCGCGCTCGCTGCGCTGCACGCCATAATTCAGCCGGATTACGGCCGGGCGTGTGATGGCATACTCGCGCGCCAGCGCCACGATCTCTTCCTTCGGGATACCGGTCAGCGCGGAGACCCGCTCCGGCGGATACTGCTTTACACGCTCCGCCAACCCGTCGAAGCCGGTAGTATAGCGCGCGACATAATCCGCATCATGCAGGCCTTCGCGGATGATGATGTGCATCATGCCCAGCGCCAGCGCCGTGTCGCTGCCGGGATTGATAAAGAAATGCTTGTCGGCGGCCGCACCCGTGCGATTGCGCCGTGGATCGATGGTATAGAACTTCGCGCCGCTGCGCCGCGCTTCCACAATGAACGGCCACAGGTGTACATTGGTCCCGAGCACATTCGCGCCCCACGCCAGGATCAGCTTCGCGTGCCGGAACTGCTCGGGCTCGGTACCGTAGCGCATCCCCAGGGCTTCGATCAGCCCGGCGCCGCCCGCGGACGAGCAGATGGTGCGATCGAGGCGCGATGCGCCCAGCCGGTGGAAGAACCGCCGGTCCATGCCGGAGCCCGCCAGCAGACCCATGGTGCCCGCATAGCTGTACGGCAGAATCGCCTCGGACCCGAACTCCGCGGCGATGCCTTTCAGGCGCGCGGCAATTTCGTCGAGAGCCTCGTCCCAGGTGACACGCACGAAGCGGCCCTCGCCCTTTGCTCCGACGCGGCGCAACGGATAGAGCAGGCGGTCGGATGCATATTCGCGCTCCAGATAGCGCGCCACTTTCCCACAAAGAAATCCGCGAGTCACGGGATGAGCCGGATTGCCCCGCAGGCGAGTGCCCTTGCCATCCTGCACGGTCACCAGCACGGAGCATGCATCCGGACAATCCAGCGCGCAGACGGAATAGCGGATTTCAGGCACTTAGGAGGATTATATCAAGACGCGGCGTGTCAGACACTTGCGAG
>Ga0302326_10022571_pt1 | contig 12859 bp, 8 predicted proteins | sample Palsa_T0_3_FD_202264 | JGI IMG/M metagenome (GOLD analysis project Ga0302326, IMG submission 202264) | Peat permafrost microbial communities from Stordalen Mire near Abisko, Sweden - Palsa_T0_3 | ecosystem: Environmental > Terrestrial > Soil > Palsa > Peat permafrost | place: Sweden: Abisko... | reverse complement strand
CTTGGTGACCTGCGCCCGCAGTCCGGTCAGGTCGGCCTCGGCGGCACCGTCGATGGCGCCCAGGTTCAGCTCGGAACCGAGGTCGACCAGCAGCTGGTTTCGCCGCGACGAGGCGCCGTCGGTGATGGACTCGATGGAGTCGAGTTCCTCGATCTGGTCGATACGCATCTTGGCCGACAATGCGATCAGCGCGAGCGTCGCATCGGCGGCATCGAAGGTGATGTTGTCGGGTCTCGGAGCGCCGGACGGAGCTGCGGCGGGAGCCGCAGCGACGGTCGGCGCGACATTAGGACTGGGTGCGCCTTCCGACGCGACAGCCTCGGACTCAGCGGCCGGCTCGTCGCCGAAGTCGGGCTCGGGGTCGGTGTCAGTGGCGAACAACACCGCGGCGTCACGCTCGGCATTGAGCACTTCCACTGTGCTGTGGGCATATTCGGGCAGTTTGAGGGTGTTGGTGGCCAGACCCGCAACGGTCGGCGCCGACTTCACACCGATCTCGACGAACCGCTCCACGCCCAGGCCGCCCGCAGCCTCCTCGGTGAACAGCAGGTCCTGGGTTTCGATCCACCGCACCGGGCTGGCGAATTGCCAGGCCAGCAGCTCGATGAAGACCGTGCGCGCCATGTCGCTCGGCCGTTCGGCAAGCCAGGTGTCGTAGTCGGCGAGGATCTCGTCGAGTGGCTCGGCCGGTACCAGGTCGCGGATCTCCTGGATGAAGTCGCGGTCGAGGCTGAACGGGCGCGGCACCAGGTTGGGAACGTAACGCCCGATGAGCAGATCGGGATCCTTGCCGCGCGGCATGACCCGCTGCAGCGAACGGCGGAAGTCGGCCACACCGACCCGCAGCACCTCGCTGTGGAACGGCACGTCGATGCCCGGCACCAGGATGAACGAGCGCTTGCCGCCGCTGATTTCGCGACGCCGCTCCACCTCTTCTTCAAGAGCCTCCAGGCCGCGCACCGTGCCGGCGATGGCGTACTGCGCACCACGCAGGTTGAAGTTGACGATCTGCAGGAACTCGCCGGTGCGCTGCGCCACCTCCTCGACGAACGCCGGCACGTCGGCATCGTCGAGATCGATCTGCGACGGACGTATCGCGGCCAGCCGGTAGTTGGAGCGACCCAGCTCGTCGCGCGGCACGATGTCGTGCATGTTGGACCCACGCTGAAACACGGTCTCCAGCAAGGCTTCCAGACCGTAGACGTCGCTGACGCAGGCCAGTGCCGTGTACTCGCCGACGGAATGACCGCATGCAATCGCGTCCTCGACGAACGCGCCCTGCTCCCGCATCTCGGCGACCTGGGCGGCGGCCACCGTCGCCATAGCAACCTGGGTGAACTGCGTCAGGTACAACACGCCTTCGGGATGCTGGTAGTGCACGCCGCTGGCGATGAGGCTGGTCGGGTTGTCCCGCACCACATGCAGGATCGAGAAGCCCAGAGTTCCACGGGTGTACTTGTCGGCATCGTCCCACACTTTGCGGGCGGCCTTGGAACGGGCCCGGACCTCCATGCCCATGCCCTTGTGCTGAATGCCCTGACCGGGGAACGCGTAGGCCGTCTTGGGCGAAGCCAGGCGCGCGGTCGCCGACATCACCAGATCCGGACCGATCCGGGCAGCGACCTCCAAAACCTCTGCACCGCGGTCGATGCCGATCCGGTCGACCCGGAAGTCGACCTTGTCACCGGGCTGCACCATGCCCAGGAAACGGGCCGTCCAGCCGATCAGTCGGGCCGGCGGGCGGGCCTGGCCGTCGGTGGCGGTGACGACGTGCTGCGCGGCGGCAGACAGCCACATCCCGTGCACGATCGGCGATTCCAGACCGGCCAGCAATGCAGCAGACCGGTCGGTGTGGATCGGGTTGTGGTCTCCGGACACTACAGCGAACGGGCGCATGTCGACCGGCGCGGTCAGTGTGACGTCGCGCCGGCGACGCCGCGGGGTGTCGGTGGCATTCTCGGAAACTGCGCCACCGGCCCGCACCGGATCGGTGAGCTCGATGGCACCGGTGCGGCCGCGAATCGCGAACCGCTCCTGCATGGTGGCCAGCACCGAGCGGTCCGCCGCGGCGACCGTCACCGAGATCGGGACGACGCGGCCGACCTCGGTGTCGGTAGCCACCGAAGCGGTTGCGGTGACGGTCAACTCGGCCGGCACCTTGGGCAGTGCAGCGACCAGGTGAGCGGCATGGTCCAAGTGCACCAGGCTCAGCAGGCCTTCCACGACGGGGACGCCTTCGCCGGTGACCGCGGATCCGATGGCCGCGAAGACCGCGGGCCAGCACCGGCCGACCAGCGCGTCGGGCACTGTGGTCAGGGTCGGCGCCAGCGGCTCGCCGAAGATGGCGGTGACGCCGGTGTGGTCGGCCACCCGCTCGGGGTCCCAGTGCACATTCACGGTGGCTGTCCCGTTGTGTACGCGGGGCAACGTCTCCGGGCTCTCGGCACCGGCGGCGATCGCGAGGACCGAACGCATGGCCTCGATCGCATCTTTGGTGCGGATCACCGGCATTCCGCCGTCAATTGTGCTGGCGGGCAAACTGAATCGGATGTCGATCCACACCCCGGCGATCGGCACGCTCAACACGACCTGATCGCCGTCAGCTTTCAGGCGCGCCCCAGTGGACGAGTGCGTGGCACGCGGCTCGTCGCCGCCGTCGTTCACCTGCCATTCAGTGGGATCGGCGATGCGGTGTACCGGGTTGGTGGCGGTGCGGCCGGCCCACAACACATCTGGCGCATCGAGCACGGTGGCCAGTGGTCCACGCACGTCGCTGCGGTGTTGCCGCCGCGCGGTGACCGCCGTCGGCTTCGCGCCGGTCGATAGCACGTCGTCGACGGCGGCTTGCTCGAAGCGGTCCAGCAGTTCGCCGACCGGCTCGTCGAGCCGGGTGATGCCGGCGACCGCGGCGGTACCGGGGATGATGCACACCTGGTCGGCGTCGTAGCGGGCGTCGTGGGCCTGCCAGAGCGAATCGCTTCGCCACAAACGGCGTACGTCCTTGTCGATGACCGGCACGAAGTTGACCGGCTTGCCCGGCGTCTTGCACAGCGTGACGAAGAACGGGACGTCGGCGGGGTGCAGCAGCACGGTGTCGGCGTCCGGGTAGCGGGCCCGCAGCGCAGCGATGGCCTCGTCGGGCGTCTCCAGCAGCGCAGCGTCATCAAATAAGGTGTCGATCGACCCCGAGTCCAGCGGGTCCAGCCGAGCCTCGGTGCGCTGCAGCATCTGGTGGAACCGGTCACGCCAGGTGTCGGCCAGCCAGGGGCTGCCCGGCTCGGCGGTGTCGGCCGTGCTGTCGCCGTCGCCGATGGCCAACTCGACGTAACGCTGCAACCACTGCAGGTAGGTCATCTCGGCGACATCACCGAAGTACGGCTTGGCGGTGCGGGCCATTGCGGCGATGATCTCGTCGCGACGCTCGGCGACCGCATCGGCGTCCCCGGCGACTTCGTCGAGCAGCCGGCCGCAGCGGGAGGCGGTGTTGTCGATCTCGTGAATGTCAGCACCGAGCTGGCTACGTCCAGAAGCCATGCCGCCCTGAGCTTTTCCAGCGCCGACCCAATGGTCGGTGCCATGGATGTCGACGAGCATCTGCTTGACCGACGCCGACGTGGTGGCTTCGAGCGTCGCCATCGCTGCGGTGCCCACCAATATTCCGTCGACGGGCATCAGCGGGAAGCCGTAGGACTGGGCCCATCGGCCGGACAGGTATTCGGCTGCCTGCTCGGGGGTTCCGATGCCACCGCCGACGCAGACGGTGATGTTGGGCCGCGACCGTAGTTCTGAGTAGGTGGCCAGCAGCAGATCGTCGAGGTCTTCCCATGAGTGGTGACCGCCTGCGCGACCGCCTTCGACGTGCATGATGACCGGCCTGGTCGGCGCCTCGGTGGCGATGCGGATGACCGAGCGGATCTGCTCGACGGTGCCCGGTTTGAACACCACGTTGGTGATGCCGATCTCGTTGAGCTCCTCGATCAGCTCGACGGCCTCTTCCAGTTCGGGGATCCCTGCGCTGACCACCACGCCGTCGATCGCCGCACCGGACTGGCGGGCTTTCTGCACCAACCGTTTTCCGCCGACCTGCAACTTCCACAGATACGGGTCGAGAAACAGCGCGTTGAACTGATAGGTGCGGCCCGGCTCCAGCAGCCCGGCCAGCTCCTTGACGCGGCCGTCGAAGATCGGTTCGGTGACCTGGCCGCCGCCGGCAAGCTCGGCCCAGTGCCCGGCGTTGGCCGCGGCCGCAACGATCTTCGCGTCGACAGTGGTCGGGGTCATGCCCGCGAGCAGAATCGGTGACCGGCCGGTCAGCCGGGTGAACTTCGTGGAGAGCTTGACCCGGCCGTCGGGCAGGCTGACCACCGACGGGGCGTAACTCGCCCAGGGCCGGGCTACCTCGGGAACCGCACCGACGGTGAACAGGTTGCGCTGACCGCCGCGGGTCGCCGCGGGCACGATCCCGACGCCGAGTCCGCGGATGACGGGGGCGGTCAACCGGGTCAGGATGTCCCCGGGGCCGAGGTCGAGAATCCAGCGCGCGCCGGCCTCCTGGACCCGGATCACCTCGTCGACCCAGTCGACGGGCTTCACCAGAATGGCTTCAGCCATCGCGCGGGCCAACCCGACATCGATGCCGACCCGTTGCGCCCAGTCACCGACGATGTCGATGCTGTCCGCGAGCCTCGGCGTGTGGAAGCCCACCTCGACCTGAACCGCGTCGAAAACCGGCAGGAAGACGTCGCCGCCGCGGAGCTTGTTCTTCCGGTCGGCTTCTTCCTTCTCCGAGATCTGTCGGCAGTACAGCTCGAAGCGGGACAGCTGCTCGGGGGTGCCGGTGATGACGACCGAGCGCCGGCCGTTGCGGATCGACAAGACGGGCGGCAGCACGGTCCGGACATCTTGGGCGAAGTCTTCGAGCAGTCGGTAGATGCGCTCGGGGTCGGCGTTGCTGACCGACACCATCGGCGAGCGGTCGCCGAGCACCGAGATGCCGCGTCGCCGTGCCACCAGCGTCCCCGCCGCGCCGATCAGTTGTGCCATCGCCAGCAGCTCGATGTCGCGCGCCCCCGCCGCTTTCAGCGCCTCGACACCCAAGATGCCCTGCGAGTGTCCGACGACGGCCACCGGCGGGCTCTTGATCAAGTCCATGCCCTGGCGCGCCAGGGTGCGGATCGCGGCGATCTGGGTGAGCAGGACGCCGGGCAGCGACACCGCGGCGGAAGTCAGCTGCTTGGCCGACGGAATCGGATCCTCCGCGGCCAGCGCGCGCACCCAGCGCAGCGGCTCGAAGCCGATCGGCCGCACGACGACAAGCTCGTTGGCGACCGGCTCGAGCAGCAGTTCGACCTCGCCGACCAGGGTCGCCAATTCGGACTCGATACCGGCCGAGGACACCAGCTCTTCCAGCGTTTCCAGCCAGGCGCCGCCCTGGCCGCCGAATGCGACGGCGTAGGGCTCACCGTCAGTCAGACGATCGACGAGCGCATGGGTGCCATGTCCGGCCTCAGCCGTCCCGTTGTGGTCAGCAGTCACCCGATGGTGCTCGTAGATAGTCACGTCTTTATCTCCCTCAGCGCTCATTCGTCGCTTACTTGCCGGAGCCGCGGCGCCCCGTGAGTACCGCTCAGATCCCGACTGAGCCCCCGTCGCGTCGGCCACGTCTCGACGAACCCGTCTTCAACAGGTCGGGCCAAGGGGGCGTCGTCGGCTGCACTAAGAGTGTCATAAGGAATCCGCGGCTTTCGGCCGTCTTTTGGTTACTGGTGAGTTCTACGCGCGAGTAATGGTGGGCTGGGTAACACCGCACCCGAGGGCAACTCGTAGCGTCCGGACCAAACCTGCTGCATGCGGGTGGTTACGGTTCAGTAGCTATAACTGCGCAGATCAAGGCAGTATTGTTATCCAATCGTTACCTTCTGAATCTGCGGTTCATCGGGAGCGGGCGACAAGACGTCGCCCCCTGGTTGACAAAAAACGGGCTGTCTGGCAATCGGGCCGGAGTTTGCTGGAAACTTACCCGTCAGTAGCCTTTGGCCCGCCGGCCGGAATGCGGCTCTCACGATCGCGCTTGAGCGGCTCCCCGACTTCGGGCCAACGCGTCCGCTGTGCGCTGATGCCCTAGAACTCGAATCCGCAGACGACGACCGCCGGCGCCGCCGTCACGACCAGCAGACACAGCGGCATCGAGACACCGGCTGACGCGAGGCCTATCGCGGCGCTTAACACCGCCAGCGTCGTCACCACGACCGCGCAAAAGAACCCGTCCCAGGTCCGGGTCGGCAACAGATAGGTCCCGAAGACCGATCCGACGTAGACGCCGACCGGCGCCGCGACATGACGAACGTCAGATCGAACACCAGCTCCAGCGGGGTAGCGACCCGGTGCGGCTTCGTGCGGGTCACGGCCGGACATCCGGCGGCGCCGGTGGTGCCGGACCACGACGTTTGGCTGGCTTGCGGGTTCGCTCACCCGAATATTTTCACTCGGTCTCAATTGGGTGACCCCTTCGCACCATGAGGGTTAACTCTTGGCGGCAGTCTGTACGATCCTCCCCATGCCGCTGGTCAGTGGAGTGACTGCCGCCGGATTCTGTATCGCTCGGCAGTTCGAATATGCGGAGTTCGGCGAGCTTTACGTCGCCGAGCATCCGCGGCTTCCACGGCTGCAATTTCTCCACCTGATCCCGGCCGATGTTTCGGCCGACCTGGATTACCGCGAGGACTTCAACGACGAGTCGGGATTGGCGGCGACGCTGTGGCACCCGAACATCCTCGGGCTGACCGACCGCGGCGAGTTCGAGGACCAACTGTGGATTTCAACGGACTACCTCGATGGCAGCGACGCGGCCCAACTGCTCGGCGAGAGCCATCCCGACGGCATGCCGCCGAAGATAGTGATCGAGATCGTCTCTGCCATCGGAGACGCACTCGATTACGCCCACGACCGCGGCGTGCTGCACCGCTACGTGAATCCCGGCAACATTCTGATCGGTAAAGCACCGGCCGACAAGCGACGAATTGCGCTGTTCGGCTTCGGCGTTGCACGGCCCTTCGGCGACAAGAACAACACGCTGACCCGGCCCGGCGTCATCATCGGCACCGCGGGCTACACCGCGCCCGAGCGGCTGATGGACGACGCGATCGATGGCCGGGCCGACCAATATGGCTTGGCGGCCACCGCATTTCACCTCTTGACCGGCACGCCGCCGTTCGCGCACTTCAACCCCGCCGTGGTGATCAGCAAGCAGCTCAGTGACCGACCGCCGCGGCCGAGCGATGTCCGACCCGATCTGACCGAGTTCGACGCGATCTTTGCTCGCGCCCTCTCCCAAGATCCGGTCGACAGATTCCGCCGGTGTCGAGACTTCGCCCGCGCACTGGAGTTGAACGGCGGCAAGCGATCACACGTCCGGGCGACGACCGATTTCCTCACCTCGTCCGATCAGCAAGACGTCGGCACCACTGCCGTGCCTGGCGCGTCGGCGAGCAACGGAGTCGCGGCCGACGGGGCCGCACTCGCCCCTCCGGTCACCGAAGTCGCCCGTGCTGTCGCCCCGCCAAAGCCGCCTGAGCCGCGCACGAACGCGGTCACCGCGTCCGTCGTACCGGCTGCTCACGACGATGATGACGGCGACCTCGATGACCACGATCCGGACGCGGCGCGCAATCGCCGAACAAAGCAGACCGTGGCCATCGCCGGCACGATCCTGGTGGTGGTCGTGGCGTGGTTCGTCGGTGTCCGAGCCTTGCGCTCAGCCTCCCAATCCGATGACACGCCAAGTGTCGAGACCTCGTCCGCCGAACCTGCCGTTTCGCCGCCGATGGCGCCGCTGCCTGCCATGCCGCCCGCGCCGGTGATGGCGCCCCCGCCGCCCGTCGTCACCTCGTCGGCACCGGTCACGAGCAGAAAGGTCGCACCACCCGCCACGACCAGTGTTACGCCGACCACCCGGGCGAGCACGACTCCATCCAAATCGCCCACGCCCGCGACAGCAACTCCGAGCGGGCTGGACACCCGGCCTGCGCTGGGTATGCCCTGCGGCCCGGATCAGAATGGTGCGGCGGCCGTCTCGAACGGGGGCAGTCCGGTCAACTGTGTAAGCACCCCGGGCGGATTCGCCTGGGAACCGCCGGGGGCACAGCCCGGCGGATAACGCGAATTGCTGAGGTTAGGCGCCTGCGTGCGCGACGAGGACTACCGCCTCGGCGCAAGTTTGCAGGCCAACCTCGAGTCCGGTGCGCGGGACCACCTGTTGTTCGGACGCAACGAGCCGGGATTGCAGCACCGCCATATGTCCTGGGCGCCGTGGCAGCAGATCGCCGCGGGATCAGCTGTCGACGGTTAGCGCCCCGATCAGGGCTCCGGCCACAGCGCGACAATCCTGGTGATCGGAGAGCAGCTCAGTAAGCTTCCCCTGCAACAGCTCTCGTCCGTCTGCTCGAAGGCCCGCGTCGATAAGGTGCCGCACCTGCTCGACCAACTCGATTAGGTGTGGATCGGCCGGGCTGAGATTCTCGACGGTGGTGGCGAGCACGTCGATCAACTCCCAGTCGCGGTAGAGCGCAAGGGAGCGTTCGTTGAAAGCGAAGCCGCTGACCGGTTCCCCCCGCATGGTGCCGTGGTAGCGATACGGCCCTTCCATGTATTCGATCGGAAGGCCGTGCGCCGGCGCCGCGACCAATGGCTCCCCGATGAGGTCCAGTTGCAAACTGGCGCAACGCAGCCGGTGCCGGTCGGGCATGAAGCGCGCCGAGGCGACCGGCTTCAGCAGCGGACGAATCTCATTGGGCCATTGCACGAAGCTGAGGGTGTCGACCTCGACGTCTTCTGCGCACTCCGGAGCCATCTCCGGATCGGGGTAACTCACTGTGACGCCTGTAAACGGTTGCGGCGCATTGCGGTTCAGCCGGTCGAACTGCCGCCAGATACTCATGTCGACGCCGTTGTCCAAGTTGATCGTGCGCCATTCGTGGGACCTGGCGCGCGGATCTCCCCCGGTTCCGCCGCCGCCGGCATATTTCGGAAACCATTGCCGGTCGACGTGCCCGGCTTTGCCGCTGACCTCGTCGTGCAGGTCGCCCCAGCGCAGCGTCCCGCTCATCGCCATTCCGGTCTGGAAATACGAGTAGGTGTCGTCCTGCCCGAAGCAGTTGATCTTGCCGTCGTAGGCGTCTGCGCCAACGGGCACCGGCGCGCGGGTCGGGGTGACGGTCAAGTCCAGCGCCATCGACCGGCCGGCTTGATCGGTGCCGCGCAAGCCGACACCGTAGGTGTAGGGCCGCAGTTCTCCCCTGTCGTCGCGGCATGCGGTCCACGTCGCCGGTCCGGCGCTGCTCTCGTAACGGATGTCAAGGCTTCCGGCTGCCATCGACATCTTCGGCTGCGCTCCGGGCTGCATGTTCTTCGGCGGCATGTCGTAATCGGTAAAGGTTCCGTATTCGCCGGTGTCGCAGTCGAATAGAGACATGGTGTAGAAGTCGGCGACCACCGTGCCACCCGGGCGGTTTTTGTTGAAGATGGTCAGGAATGCATAGGTTCGCCCTGTCGTGCCGGTCAGCTCGCCGGCGATGAACCAGGTGTCGGACTCCTGGTCGTGGTGCTCGCCTTCGGCGGCCGGGAAATCCATCGTGCTGTTGCCCTGCACCAGCCGGAACGGGTACGCGCGCCAGTCGGTGTTCATCGTCACCCGAAGTTCGTCGCTCACGTCGCCTTCAACATTGAAGCGGGCAGGGCCGGGCAACCCGGCTTTTTTACTATGTTAGCATCAATAGCGAATTTGCCTTGGCCTTTTCAAAGGTGGTGCCCCAATGCAGGAGACCAGCGACCACCGTTGCTACAACGAGCTTTTCGTCGGCGGACGATGGCGAAAGCCGTCCAGCGACCAGCGGTTGACGGTCATCTCCCCGCATTCAGAGAAACCGATCGGTGACGTTCCGGCGGCAACTCCCAAGGACGTCGACGCGGCGGTCGACGCGGCGCGACAGGCCTTCGATCATGGGCCATGGCCGCGACTCGCCGTACACGAACGAATGCGTAAGGTCGAAGAGCTCGCGACCATCTACGGCGGGCACCTCGACGAGATGGCCGACCTGATCACCGACGAGATGGGCTCGCCGCGCAGCTTCAGCCGGCTGGGTCAGGCTGCGGCGGCGGCGGCGATGATGCATCTCACCCTGGCCGTCGCCCGCGACTTTCCCTGGGCCGAGCGCCGCCACGGTGTGCTCGGCGAAGTGCACCTGCGACGCGCGCCAGTGGGAGTGGTCGGCGCGATCGTGCCGTGGAATGTCCCGCAGTTCTTGATCATGCCGAAGCTGATCCCCGCCCTGATCGCGGGTTGCACGGTGATCGTCAAACCCGCGCCCGAAACACCTTTGGACGCACTGTGGTTGGCCGAAATGATCGAGCAACTGGACCTTCCCCACGGGGTGGTGTCCGTGCTTCCGGGCGGTACCGATGTCGGCGAGGCGCTGGTGCGCCATCCCGGGGTCGACAAAATTTCGTTCACCGGGTCGAGCGCGGTGGGCCGCCGGATCGCCACGCTGTGCGGCGAGCAGCTCAAGCGGGTGAGCCTGGAACTCGGCGGCAAGTCGGCCGCGATCATTCTCGACGACGCCGACATCGAGAAGACGGTCAAGGAACTGAAGTCCGCCAGCCTGATGAACAACGGTCAGGCCTGCGTTGCCCAGACCCGCATCCTGGTCAGCGAACGTCGTCGTGACGACGTGGTGGACGCACTGGCCGACATGATGTCCGGCCTGCGGGTGGGCGACCCGTCCGACGAGACCACCGACATCGGGCCGCTGGTCGCTCAACGGCAACAAGCCCGCGTGCAGGACTACATCCGGTCCGGGGTCAAAGAAGGCGCTCGCATGGTCATCGGCAGCGAGGACGCGCCGAACGACCAGGGCTGGTACGTGCAGCCGACATTGTTCACCGACGTCACCAACGACATGCGCATCGCCCGGGAAGAGATCTTCGGGCCGGTGCTGAGCGTGCTGACTTACCGCGACGAGGCCGACGCGGTCCGGATCGCCAACGACAGCGACTACGGTCTGGCCGGATCGGTGTGGACCGCCGACGTTGCGCACGGCCTCGACGTCGCGGCGAGCGTGCGGGCCGGCACATATGGCATCAACATGTACACACTCGACATCGGCAGCCCCTTCGGCGGGTTCAAGCAGTCGGGCATCGGCCGCGAGTTCGGTCCCGAGGGCTTGCACGAGTATGTCGAGGTGCAGTCGGTGATCAGCAAGAGCGCCATGCCGCCGTTGCCCGGCTAGGGCAGTTGCAGGGTCAGTTCGACGGGACAACACAACTCACCGCGCTGATTCGTAATGTCGATCTGCAGGTCGAGCAGTCCCGGCGCGGGCTTGGCAACGATGCGGCCCCGGCTCACCATCGTGTCGCCGGCGTAGATCGACCCGGCCAGCCGCATCTTCCGGCGCACCACCCGGCTCTGCGGCCCGGCCCAATCGGTCGCGACGCGGTCGGCGAAACCGGCCAGGTGCATCGTGTTCACGAAAATCGTTGGGTGACCTTGATTTTCGGCGTACGCCGGGTCGAAGTGGCCAGGAAAATAGTCCCAGGTCGAACCGGAGTTCATCACCACGCGTTGATAGCTGATCTCGTCGCGAACCTCGGGAAGTTCCATCGGCGCGACAATCTCGTCCCATGAGATCAAGACGAGCCGACCGGTGTGAAGCGGAACAATGTGTTCCGGTTGGTGGCCACCACAGAGCCGTCTTGGCGGCTGAAGGTGTCCATGGTTTCGACGAAGTGGCCGACGCCGAGCTTGGTCTGCTTCTCCGGTGACACCGACACCACCTCTTCGACGACGGAGAGCCGGTCGCCTTCGATGATGGGCAGCGGAAACTCGGCTTCGTTGGCCGCGTTGATGAACGTGGTGCCGGGCAGCGGCACGCGAATCGCGATCGCCGCCGCGGGCGGTTGCCCGCCCGGCTGCCACGGCAGCGGCGTCAGCCATCCCATCAGCAGCGCCGGCGGCGCCACCAGCCCTCCCCAGTGCTGCGTCGCGAAATCGGCGTCCCAATACGACGGGTTCGCGTCGCGCACGGTGGCGGCGAACATCTGGATCCGGGCGGCGCTGACCACCGTCCCCGCGATTCTCGGCTCGGTCGCTACGCCTACCATCTGCAGAGCTTCCTCGTAGGTACCGAATGCGAGCCGGTAACTGATGGGTTTCGACACCGCGTCCGTCACACCGTCAGCGCATGGCCGTTCGACACCGAATCCCACTCAAGCTCACGGGAAGTGAAGTACCAGCCGCCGCGCTCGTAGATCAACTCATCGCGGTAGGCGCCGGTGGCACGCAACGTGGCGGCACCGTCGGGGCCGGCTGCGAACAGTAATGCGACGCAACGCTGGGTCGCATTGACGCCGTCGACGGTGATTTCGTTGTCGACGGTGACCAAGCGCCCATTGCCGCCGTCGAAAGCTTCACGCAGATCGGCGTACTCGTGTCCGTCGCGGGTGAAGCGAGCGCCCGCGTGGCGGAAGGTAGCGATCCATCCGTTGCGGTCGCCGGTGGAATGGCACCGGTTGTGCCGCGCCGTCAAGTTCAAGATGGCGTCGCGTCCCACCGCCCCGTCGAGGACGAATTGTTGCTGATAGGTCATTGCCATCTGTTCTCTCCCTGTCGCTCTCTATCTTGTGGTCTCAACGACTCACGATGTATCCGTGGCTTTCGCGGTCCCATGCGCCGGGCCCGACGCCCTGGGCGCGAAGGACATCCTTGCGGATCCGCCCGATGATGGTCTTCGGCAGCTCGCTGACGATTTCGACGTACCGCGGCACGGCGAAGTACGGCAACTGCTCACCGCAGAAGTCCAGCAGCTCA
>Ga0302326_10022570_pt1 | contig 12860 bp, 10 predicted proteins | sample Palsa_T0_3_FD_202264 | JGI IMG/M metagenome (GOLD analysis project Ga0302326, IMG submission 202264) | Peat permafrost microbial communities from Stordalen Mire near Abisko, Sweden - Palsa_T0_3 | ecosystem: Environmental > Terrestrial > Soil > Palsa > Peat permafrost | place: Sweden: Abisko... | reverse complement strand
GTGCGCTTTCGTGATAGAGCAGCCGTTGAGCTACTACCCGGTTGCGAGTCGCTTTAGCGTCGGCTGGTATGCCGTTCGGATCATCGGGTATGTCGCGAGTAGCCTCGTCCTCATTGTCTTGCTGTACGAGATTACGACGCTCTATGGCAGATTGCTCGGCGCTGTCCTCGCGCAGCGCCGCGAACGTGAGGCGCGTCTGATGACCGGAGACACCGTCGCCGCGACGATTGCTCACGAGGTCAGACAACCATTGACCTCGATGATCACGAGTGCGGATGCGGGCTTGCGTTTTCTGGATCGCGAAAATCCTAAGGTGGATAAAGCCAAGGAGGCGTTTGAGCGGATCGTATCCGATGGCCATCGCGCCGGGGATGTGATCGGAAGCATTCGCGGCGTCTTCAAAACTGATATCCGAAAGCGAACGAACTTAGACGTTAACGAACTGATTCAGGAAGCACTTGCGCTGACGCGCAGCGATCTGGAGAAGCACCAGATATTGGTACAATCGCCGCCGAATTATCAGCATCCCGCGATACGCGGAGACCGCGTCCAGCTACAGCAAGTGCTGTTGAATCTCATCATGAACGCCATCGACGCAATGGCCGCCAAGGGAGACCCGCGAATCCTGAGCGTCAAATCCGAGACGGTCGAAGGTAACGTGATGATATCGGTGGCCGACACCGGAAAGGGCATTCTCTCCAGCGATCGCGATCGGATATTCACTCCGCTATTCACGACCAAGTCCGACGGAATGGGAATGGGGCTGTCGATTTGCCGCTCGATCATTGAGGCCCACGCAGGCCGCTTGTGGGTCGTGCCGAACACGCCCGAGGGCGCGGTCTTTCAATTTACTCTTGCACCCCAATAGCTAAACGTCTGTAGACGCTTGATTCGATAGGCGCTCGAATGATGCCCGGCCCGCCGCTATGGGCCCCAGCACCGCTCCCATTTCTAGCCACTCAAGCCGCCGCGCTCAGCCGCGCCGCGCACGCCCTAACGTAAAAGCGTGATAGGCGTGGAGAGCGAGGGTGGCTAAGGTCTACGCCGCTCGGTCCTGATCAAGAAGTCAACCCAACCACTGGCGATGCGGCGGCGACGTAAACCATGACGCTCTTCTTCCTTGCCTATTGCGCCGGTGTCCTCACGATCGCCACACCGTGCATCCTGCCGATTTTACCATTCGTCCTAGCGCGAGTTGACGAGCCCTTTAGACGCGGCGGCCTACCGATGCTGCTTGCCATGTCGTTTGCCTTTGCAGCCGTCGCCGGCCTTGCCTCGTTCGCCGGCGCCTGGGCTATCGACACGAATCGCGCCGGGCGGCTGATCGCCTTGAGCGTGATGACAGTGTTTGGACTGTCGCTCCTGCTACCGGCTTTATCGGCGCGGCTGTCGGTGCCGATCGTCGCGCTTGGATCACGTCTTTCGACTTCCATGCAGAAGCGCACAGAGGCGAAGGGTGCAACCGCATCGTCCTCAGCACTCCTTGGCCTGGCAACAGGATTTGTATGGGCGCCTTGCGCCGGCCCGATTCTCGGATTGATCCTGACGGGAGCGGCACTGCGGGGCCCTAGCGTGGACACTTCGCTTCTGCTTTTCAGCTACGGATTGGGGGCCGCGACATCGCTTGCCGCAGGCCTATTCTTTGGCGGCCGTCTTCTCCTCTTCCTCAAGGAGTCGGCGAAATGGGTGGAGGGCTTGCGCCGCGTCCTGGGCGGCGCGGTGGTGGCAGCCGCTCTGACCCTTTGGCTCGGACTCGACACAGGCCTTCTCACACGACTGTCCTCGGTCAGCGCCAGCATGCTCGAGCACGACCTCATCGCGACCATGAGGCGCGCCCCGACCTTGGGATTTGCCACCGCTGCACAGGCAGGGGAGGGCACCACGCTGTCGGGACCGCTCCGCTCGCTCCTTGAGGCGCAGCAGTGGCTGAACACACCGTCCCTTCGGCCTGAAGCCCTGCGGGGCAAGGTCGTGCTCGTGAATTTCTGGACCTATTCGTGCATCAACTGCCTACGCATGCTGCCGTACGTCCGGACATGGGCGGAGAAGTTTCAAAGGGACGGCCTGGTCGTAATTGGTGTTGAAACGCCAGAGTTTGCGTTCGAGAAAAATGTCACCAATGTGCAAAGGGCGTTGAGCTCTCTTGGCGTGACCTACCCGGTCGCGATAGACAACAACTTTGCGATCTGGAAAGCGTTCGATAACGATGCATGGCCCGCGCTCTACTTCTTCGGCCGTGACGGCCGCCTCAGCCGCCGTGTGCTCGGGGAGGGCGACTACCCGCAATCGGAGCGCCTGATTCAACGACTGCTGTTGGAAGCCGGCGGCGCATCCGATGCGACGAAGATTGTGGATATTAGCGGCCAAGGCACAGAGGCCGCGGGCGATCCCAAGGATTTGCGTTCGCCGGAGACCTATATCGGCTATGCGCAGGCGACAAACTTCGCCTCTCCTTATTCTGTCAGCGAAAATCGTCCGAGCCTGTATCGCACAGTAGCAGGGCTTCCCCTTAATCGATGGGGATTGACCGGTCTCTGGACAATCGAGGGCGAATTCGCCGCGCTCGATGAGTCACCGGGCCGCATCGCGTTCCGCTTTCACGCCCGCGATCTGCACCTGGTCCTGGCCCATCCCCCAGGAGCCCGTGAGATTCGTTTCCGCGTCACCCTCGATGGTCAGCCCCCGGGAGTCAACCACGGCTTCGATACCGACGCCCAAGGGTGGGGGACTGTGCAGGACGATCGGCTTTATCAGCTCGTCCGACAGGCCGGAACCATCATAGATCAAACTTTTGAGATCGAGTTCTTCGACCCAGGCGTGCGCGCCTACGCGTTCACGTTTGGCTAGGGGATCCAGTGATGACAGTCAGTTCGCCCATCCTAATACGAACCTTGAGGAGATTTCAGCGATGAAAACGATGAATGTGGATGACGCCTTTAACCGGCGCCGATTTTTGGGTAGTGCGGCGATGACCATGGCCGCCGCCGGGATTGGAGTAATTGCATCGACCGAAGCACGAGCAGGCGAGAAGGGTCTCGCGGCTGTGCCGGCAATCAAGCCGGGTACGAACACATCCTTCAAGGCCCTGAAGCAGATCAACGCCGGCCTCCTGAATGTCGGCTACGCCGAAGACGGGCCTTCCGATGGCCCAGCTGTCGTCCTGCTGCACGGTTGGCCGTACGACGTACACAGCTATGTCGACGTTGCGCCACTGCTGGCGTCCAAGGGTTATCACGTCATCGTCCCGTATCTTCGCGGCTACGGCACGACGCGCTTTCTGGCAGCCGACACAGTCCGCAATGCTCAGCAGTCCGTAGTCGGCCTCGACATCATCGCGTTGATGGATGCGCTCAAGATCCAGACAGCTACCGTCGCGGGCTTTGACTGGGGCGCGCGCACGGCAGACGTCATGGCGACGCTCTGGCCGGAACGCTGCAAGGCGATCGTCTCAGTCGGTGGCTATCTGATCAGCAGCCCGGCGGGCAACCAGACGCCGTTGCCACCCGACCCTGCGTTCCTGTTTTGGTACCAGTACTATTTCGCTACCCCAGTCGGCAAGGCCGGCTATGAGAAATACCTCGACCAGTTCAATAAGTTCATCTGGAACCAGGCTTCGCCAAAGTGGAATTTCGACGATGCTACGTACGAGCGCACGGCAGCGTCCTTCCACAACCCCGACCACGTCGACATCGTGATGCACGACTATCGCTGGCGGCTTGGCCTGGCCGACGGCGAGCGAAAATACGACGACCTGGAAAAGCGGCTGGCCGCACTTCCCCCCGTCACCGTGCCCGCGATCACCATGGAAGGCGACGCCAACGGTGCAATCCACGCGCCAAGCACGGCGTATCGGAGCAAGTTCTCAGGCAAATATGAGTACCGACTCATCACCGGCGGCGTCGGTCACAATCTGCCGCAAGAAGCTCCGCAGGCCTTTGCTCAAGCGATCGTCGACGTCGGTAGCTAACGAGGCATGAGCCCGCGGACTATCGCACAGTCCGCGGGCCCTTGACGGCAGTCAGAGATTTAGAAGGAGAAATCAATGAGACGGATCACTTGCTTGTCGGGTGCTGTTGTAGCGCTTGCCGGCGTGCTAGTCTTCGTGGCCCACGCATCTGAAGACGCCGATGGGGCTGCGGCCCCGATCTTCGGAGTCACACTGCCCGCCGGATTTCGCGACTGGAAAGTGATTTCCGTTGCCCACGAAGCAGGCAACAACAACGATCTTCGCGTCGTTCTTGGCAACGATATAGCGATCAGGGCCTACCGGGAAGGAAAGCTGCCTTATCCGGATGGCACCATCATTGTGCGGCTGGCGTGGAGCTATGTTTCGTCTGAGGAAAACGACAAAGTTCTTGGCCCCCAATCCTTCGTCACCGGGTCCCCCATTAACGTTCAGTTGGACGTCAAAGACTCAAAGAAATACGCCTCATCAGGCGGTTGGGGCTTCGCAGAGTTCAAAGACGGCAAACCGGCCGACAAGGCGGTCCATGAAACCTGCCTGCCCTGCCACCAACTTAACAAAGCGGGCGACTTTGTTTTCACCCATTACGCACCGACACCTTAAAGCGATCCAATTGCCGATCCAGATTCTGGACTCGCTCGGCTGTTGCATTGCTGCCCTGGGCGCTGGCCCGGTCGAGGCCTGTCGAGCCCAGGTGGCGGATTTCGGCGGTGCCGGTCCGTGCGCGCTCATCGGCGGGGGCGCAGCGAATCCCGTCTATGCGGGATTCTGGAACGCGGCTTTGGTGCACTACGTCGACTTCATGGCCAATTTCCTGGCACCGACCGAGACCTGCCATACGGCCGACTACTTTGGGGTGGCTTTGACTCTTGCCGAGTACGTCAATGGCAGTGGACGCGACCTGATGCTCGCGGTGGCGCTCGCATACACCGTGAAGTCGTGCTTCGTGGGCCATGCTAACTTCATGACGCGCGGCTTCGATCACACCACGCAACTCGCTTTTTCCCTGGGCGCGGCGCGCCGCCATCTATTTCCCCGGGACACGTAACCCAGGAGGGACAATGTCATCAATCAAGCCGAGAGCGACACTTTTGTTGGTCGCGCTATTGTTCGTCGGAGTCGGGGTATCCCTGGCGGCTTCGTACCGTACCGACTCCACCGAAAAACAGTTCCTGGATGCGAACAAAACCGCAATGGACACCATGATGTCTGCCATGAATGTCCAGCCGCTGGGCGATGTCGATCAGGATTTTACAGCCACCATGATTCCGCATCACCAGGGCGCCATTGATATGGCTCGCGCCGAACTTCGCTATGGCCATAACGAGTTGCTCCGCCGGATCGCTCAGGAGATCGTCGTTGAGCAGCAGCAGGAAATTGTGGCGATGCGGTTAGCAACCCGGCCGAACCGATCGCCTGGTGATTCGCCAGCGACCATTGCGACCCACTGAGGAATCATAAATGCACCGTCTTCTGAGTAGGACCGCTATCTTTATCGGCAGCTTTGCTGCGGCCACGCTGACGTATGCCGGTCAGGTGCCCGGGGGGGCAGCTGCGCCGGATATTCTTATCAGTCACCAGGATCGGGTGTATGCGGCTGAACAGTTCTCTAACACCATCTCGGTTATCGACCCGGAGAACAATCAATTGCTGGGCGTGATCCGACTCGGTGATCCGACGCCGCAGAACTTCAGCCCGCTGTATCGCGGCCAGCTCCTGGTGCACGGGATGGGTTTCTCACCGGATCATCGCACCCTGGTCGTCGTCTCGATCGGCTCGAACTCCGTCGCGTTTATTGATACCACCATCAACTCGGTCAAACACATCACCTACGTGGGGCGATCCCCACATGAGGCGGCGTTCACTCGCAACGGCCGGGAGGTGTGGGTGACGGTGCGCGGGGAGAATTACATATCGGTGTTGGACGCCGCCACCTATCAAGAGACGGCGCGGATCATTGTCCCGAATGGTCCTGGAATGCAGATCTTTTCACCTGACGGTGAGTACGGCTACATATGTTCTTCCTTCACCCCAGAGACTGTCATCGTCTCGGTGGCGACGCACGAGATCGTCGGACGGGTTCCTCAGGCGAGCCCCTTCTGTCCGAACATTGCCGCAACACCGGACGGATCCCAAGTGTGGTTCACGTTGAAGGATGTCGGGAAGACCCAGGTTTTTGATGCGAAGCCCCCTTTCCGCCTCATTCGGACGCTGGATACTGGCCCGATCACCAATCACGTCAATTTCGTGCGCAACGCGCACGGCAGCTTTGCGTATGTGACGGTCGGCGGCCTGAACGAAGTGCAGGTGTATCGAACCAACGATTTCGCGCGCATCGCGACTATTCAAGTGGGTAAGTTGCCGCACGGCGTGTGGCCGTCGGGTGATGGAACGAGGGTCTACGTGGGGCTCGAGAACGATGATCGGATGATCGCGATCGATACATTGAGCAACACTGTGATCGCGACCGTGCCGATAGGCCAAGCACCGCAAGCCATTGCCTACGTCCCTGGTGCAGTACCGGAGGGACCCGGTACCCAGGGACTAGAACCGCTAGGACTCGCCGGTCAGGCCATTCACTTGACGATGTATCCCGCTCGCGGCGCGAGCGGCGAAGCAAATGTCCACGAGGGAAAGCCGCCAACCAGCGTTAGCCTCTTTGACCAAGGACTTGTTCAAGTGCTGGAAGCCTCAGCAACGGGCCTGGAACCCAAAGCGAACTATGTATTGGCGTTGTCCGGTCGGGCGGACGGGAGTGGGATACTTGAACCGCTGGCGAGCTTCATGACTAACGCCGCCGGGGCGGCAATCGTGAATGCGGTCGGCCCGATCCGCCAAGTCGTGTCCGAAGCGTCGATCAGCCCACGGCGCTATCTAGTGATTGCAGCCGGCGTACCGCCGCGGATCGGCGGCGCCGTCCAAGTGCAAGGTCCATAGCCTCGAGTCCGCAGAAGGTTAGATATCCAGATCGTTCGTATTGCGAACTAGTTACCATAATCTATATTATGCGCAGTACGAACCTAAGTGCTTGATTATAAAGGCAGTCTAATATTTATTATGTCGCATCGCGGACACTAATCAGTTTTTGTCGCGTCTCAAGGGGACGGAGAGGAGATTCGTGCAAAAAGATGCCTGTCAAGAGTCCTAGGGAATGAATGCGTCAATTCGGCTGCGAACAAATTCGCCAAATTCACGAGTCACTTGTATCCATGAGCTGCCGTACTGCATTGCCCCGACAAAATTGTCGCCGCCGGCAGTGGTCACATGAGTATTCGGGTGCAGCTTGCGGAATTCCTCGACGACGTCCTTATAGTAAATTGGATTCTCGAACCAATGAGCGCCGTAATTCAGCGAGAGGTTGTTGGCATATACGAAGTACGGCCAACGATTGGCGTCAGGAGTGGACGCCCGATCCTCCGCACTTTCTTCATAAACATGGCTCGCACAAGCATAGTAGGGGAGAAAACACTTTCCACCCACGGCGACATCTAATAAGCAGTCGCCGAGCCGCAGCTTGCCTTGCGGATTTTTTGCGAACGACAAGGTGCTATAGGGTTCATCGAACCGAGTGCGGTGCTCAGAAAGAATGGGTCTTTCTGCATAGCCTGAGGGCTTGACGAAGTAGCTCGCGTTGGCCCGAATAACAGTATTCGGGTTCCCGGCGCTTGGTGTCGCGTATTGCTTGAGTATATTGCTGAGACCTATTTCGCCGACGCTTTCAGGAACGGAAGTTCGCGCCCCTATTTCCGCCACTCGACACAATTGATCCACGGCATCCTCGCGCACGTGTACGTAGTCGAGTCCCTCTTCTGCTAAGGCTTTCAGCTGGACGAGCTTTTCGGCCTCCGTTAATAGCACACCAGTTTCGTGGCTTTCGCAAAGACCGGCGTGGGTCAGGTTCGCAGAGGTCACTAGGCCGGCGAAAGGGATGTCATTCTGGAAAAATATGTAGATCTTTGAGTGAAGCTTTTGGTCCAATCCGATCTTGGGCCACGTGCCGGTCTGCTGTTGTAGTAGCGTTCCAAAGCTTTTCAGCGAGAACGGTTTGGTTAGTTGATCGTTACCTCTCGGAGCGCAGGTTGATATCAAATCGACTTTCTTCTGCTTGAGCGTCAAATTATCGAATAGCTCTTCAAACCTGGGATAGAGAAACGGTGAAACCAACAAACATTGATCGGAGAGCCGGACTAGCTCGCGTATGAGCGTGAAATGAGTCGCGAACTCAATGACCGCTTCTGTGCTACCGACCTGAATCTGGACGGTGGTCTCAATGCCGTTCGCGACAACCACTATCGTGTTCATTATATTCAGCGCCACCTAAGACCAGGCCGTGCGCGACAGTATTTCGCCGCTAACGGCATTCGTCTCATTCCCCGGTGCTCGGATTTGCGGTTCGCTCGAGATCACCCGGGTACCATTAGCGCTCTAATCTTCCGCGAGCCAGAATAGTGGCGCCATCACGGTCAAGCCTAAATCTCAGCACCCCAACGTTCAATCGAAGCAGTGCGGCCTCGATATCTGGCGGAATCGGCTCAGTATTTGGTAGCACGATCATTTTCTGACACTTGGGTGGACTGCCGTGTACCAGTAACTGACCTATGCCGGCGTAGAGATCCGATCGCGCGGTGCTGGTCTTTACCTCGAACACTTCCGTCAGATGCCCAGCGACTTGGACGCCCAAATCAATTAGAACGTCCTTAACGATTCGCTCGTCTTTCGAGCGTTTGGCCGCAGCTCGCCACAAATTCAGAGCATCCACCACTTCGCCATGCCGCGAAAGATAGTCAAATGTTCCAGATCGTTTGCCTTTGCGCCTACCTCTACCTTCAGAGTAGAAATCGGTCCATCGCTTCTTTTTGCGCACGAACGCACGCGTCTGTATGACTCCCGATCGAACGGCACGCTTGAAGCTCGCAATCGTTTCAATATAGCGGCTAGCAGATCGACTTGCGGAGACACCGTCGATCGGCATAACCAAGACGCCTCCCCGGACTTTGCCTGTTGAGTCCACAGAATCCAAAAGGCGCTGCTCGCTCCACGCCAAGAACGCGGCCTTACCCACGCCCTTGGTACCACCGCCGACGCGCCCGGAATGCATCAGATAAACTTTTGCCGTGTCCGTGTCGCGTGCAAAGAAACCTGCCACTTGGTCCGTGCGCCCTTCATACGGAGTATTGATTTCCACCGTAATCCCAAGCCCCGTGTCCTCCCTGAACAGACCAAACCAGTTCAAGCGACATGGATTACGAACATGGGCATCAGCATCGAATGACACATACCAATGATGTCCGTTAGTAAAGACCTTGGCGTGCCGCTTGGAACCGCCAGGATAACCGATATCTTTGATGACTCTCCGCTTAAACTCACGTCGCATAGTCGCTTCCAGTCTGCGCTGCGCCTTTGCTATCTCCTCTTTGGACTCTATCAATTGAAACATGCGGCCTCGCTGAGACCCAGATTGCTGAGTCGACATTGACGCACCGGAGTGCTAGGTCCAACACATCGAGATACAAGGAATGTCCGCAACCCAAAGACATTGACTGGGTCCGTTGCCGAGTGGGCGCGTGGTGTGGTCAAGCACCGGCATCCTCCGCTCTTTGGGCGTCCTGACCACTACCGGCCGTCGTATCAATCAGTCAAATGCCATAAGGGTCCCTGCGTTTGATCCGCTATCCGCTGTAGCGAAAGCTTCCGATAACAATGTCGGCGAGAGGTCCGTTAAAGAAGGCTCTGCAAGGCGCTTCCGGAACACGTCGGGCACGCGGGTGTAGCGGCTAAGTCGTAACCCCACATAAAGAATGCTGCCTCCAACGCCCTCAAGGGTTGACTTTCTCCCGAAAAGTTCGAAGCTTTCGCGGTACTCACCGCGCTCGATAGAATCCAGCTCGCACGTAAGTTCCAATGAGCATGTTGCGATTGCGTATTTACCCAAGGAAAGTAAAAGTGGCTACAAGTCGGATTTCGCACTTTGCGCACCTTCGCAGCCGCGTGCTCCTTGGCGCGCAAGCATCGAACACGAAGTAACGGAGGCACGCACGCTCTTCCGCTCGTGTGACACCACAGTGCTACGAACCACGCCAAGGTGCCAGCAACACGGCTATCAAAAATGATAAAATCATCAACCAATAATGAGTAGATCTTGGTCATGCCCGCGTTAAATCGGCCCACGTCCGCCCTCAACGAAGTCATGCTGTCATCTTGTCGGCTTAATAGCCGCGCTGTATCAGCCAGGCGCTTCGTCAACCCATTTGTGTGCGCATCCAACCAATTGGCATTTCGATTCGTGACTCCGCCCCATTGGACTACAGCCTTGGACCAATCCCGTGTCTTCGTGTCGGCGTTTATGGGAGAGATTGTCATATCAACTACCTCTTTTAGGCCCTTTCTCAGCACCCGCAGGGCGTTTTCGCTGTCCGCATAAGTGTAGCCACGCGTGTCGGAGGCCGCCCCAGGGCATCTAAATGAGAAATCCCATTCATATGTCTCGCGAGCCTCCCACAGACCATAGAACGCGAAGTGGCGCCCGTCAGGCATTGTGTAACTATGTGTCGGCGTTTTCTGCTCGAGAGTGCCGGATAGCCAGGCGGTGAATTCGCTGACATCTGGTGCCACTAGGTAATCGCTTTTTTGCACTTCGTTGCACTATTTGAGATATTGGCCAGAGGCTCGCAGAAGAGGCGGTTTTGGCTTTCCAGAACATGCGGGCAGGCGGCCCAGTCCATCATATCGCTGACTGGACGCGCACCGGATACCTCAAAGTTTTGCGCGTTCGACCGGTATCACGCGACCGCTTGTCGCAAGCACGATAAGGCCGCGCTCGGCATCGGTGATGTCTAGATACGCTCGGACCTGGCTGCGATAATGCTCTAGCATCTCGGGCGTGGGTGCGACGTCACTTTTCCAGTCGATCACCACGAGAGGCTTACCGTCCGGGGAAAGCGCGACGGCGTCGGCGATTCCGGCAGTCGCCTCTTCATGGTCCTGCAGCGTGGTTGACGCGTACACCGGTATCTCAGGCATCAAGGTAGGCCGCAGCGCGGCCACGGCGGGCACTGATAGCGCTCGAAGGGCGCACCCGGCGAGTTCGGTGGCCACAAGGCCCTGGGCAGCGTCTGGTGCAAGGGGCCGGCCCAATGAGTGGATCAACACTTTCGCGCGACCAGTGAGCGCGGCTAAAGCCTCCTCGGTCTCGCCGTTCAGAATCTCCTCAATGAGCTTGTGGAGGATGATGCCCCGTTCGCGGCCGCCTTGGATGTCGGGTGTGGCTTCGGTCGCAAGTCTAGCGCCGTCGATCTCGGAGATCAGGATCTCAGCCTGTTCCGGCACGAACGCGGAGGCTCCTGCTCCCTCCTCGCGGCTCGGTGCACGCCAGCGCAGATGTTGCTCTCGCGCTGCAATGGCGGCAGCTTCAGTGGCAAAGGCATCCCGCGTTTGCACATTAGGTTCGTCGCCAGCGCCGATGCCAATGTCCGCCGAACATTGAGTGAGGTCTATCGCCGGCAGGTTGGGCAGCGAGAGATCCATAATTGTGTTCCACACGGAACCCTTTGCAATGACGTCCAGTCGAGGCAGAAGGAGTAACTCTCGGGCCCGAGTGGCGGCGACATACCACAGGCGTACACGTTCGCGGTTCAGTTCTGCCGTTTCGGCCGCAAGTGCTGCCTGGTAGCCGGTGGACTTCATTCCGAAGACTGCGCAATAGAAGTGCCCATTGTTGCGATCGACGATCGGACCTGAGACCGATTTGATACGGGTCATCGTGTTGATGGGAAAGACGATGGGCCATTCGAGCCCTTTAGCCGCATGCATGGTGTAGAGGGCTACCGCTTCCTCCTGTGCATCGGGCCGGCCCTCGACCGCGCGCAATTCGTCCTCCCACGCCGCCGTCATGGCTTCCGCAAAGGCGCGTAGACCGCGCACCGCGAAGGTGCGACTGAAACTTAAGTATAGATCGAGATTGGCGAGCGCGCGCTCAATTTGGCCGCGGTAGCGCTGCAAGAGAATGGACCGCACGCGCAGGACATCGATGGCCTCGGAGAGCAACGCGTGGGGCGTGGTGGCATTGGCCTTGCGCGCGAGCGTTTGCAGCTTCTCGAGGATGTCACGCGCATGAGGGTGCGCGACGCACGCTGCGGGAACGTTCAAATCCAGGCGTCGAGTCCGTTCGGGATGTGATGGTGACGTGCCCTCGGGTGTGGCCGCCGCCGGCGGCAAGGCCCACACGATGTCCAGTAGCTCCTCCTCGGTAAGTCCTACGAGGGGGCCGCGCAATAGGCTTCCGAGCGCCAGGGTATCGCGCCGATCCGCCAGCACGCGCGTCAGTGCGATCAGATCCTGAATCTCCTGGCGTTGAAAGAGGCCTTTCCCTGCGTGACTCGCCACCGCAATACCGCGACTTTCAAGGGCTTCCTCATAGCGCCATAACTCGCTCCCCGTGGGCGCCAGCAGCGCGATGTCGCCCGGCCTGCACAGACGCATTTCGCCGGTCTTGCGATCTAGGATCGGCGTCTCGCCGATAAGACGTGCGCAGGCCTCTGCAACAGCTTCAGCCTCGGCGTCGCGCTGATCCTCGGAAGTTGCCTTGCCCTCTGCGTCGGCAACGCGCACGTCTATGGCAGCGACGCAAAGACCGTCCTTCGGAGCTGCATGAAACGCATCCAACGGGGTAAAGCCTGGCTGACCGTTTGCATCGGATAGGGGATGCGCGAATCGCTCATTCACGTATCGCAGAATCGGCTCGCAAGAGCGAAAGTTGGTCGCGATCGTGAGCAGACCGGTCGGGTCCTGCGCGAGCATCAGGTCGCGAGCCTGAGTGTAAGCCGCGACATCTGCGCCGCGAAAGCGATAAATCGCCTGTTTGGGATCACCAACCAAAAACAGCGCGCCGGGCCGAATA
>Ga0302326_10022569_pt1 | contig 12860 bp, 10 predicted proteins | sample Palsa_T0_3_FD_202264 | JGI IMG/M metagenome (GOLD analysis project Ga0302326, IMG submission 202264) | Peat permafrost microbial communities from Stordalen Mire near Abisko, Sweden - Palsa_T0_3 | ecosystem: Environmental > Terrestrial > Soil > Palsa > Peat permafrost | place: Sweden: Abisko... | reverse complement strand
GTGAAGGTGCCCAAGGAGGTCCTGCCGCGGTTCGTCGAGATCGAGCCGGACACGTTCATCCCGCTCGAGGACGTGATCGCCCGGCATCTCGACGCGCTGTTCCCGGGAATGGAGATCGTCAGCCATGACCTGTTCCGGGTCACGCGTGACGCGGACTTCGAGGTTTCCGACGAGGCCAACGACCTGCTGCGCGCGGTCGAGGACGAGCTGCGCCGCCGGCGCTTCGGCGAGGTTGTCCGGCTCGAGGTGTCGGCTTCGATGGACCCGGAGCTGCGCACGCGACTGCTGGACTGGCTCGACGTCGACGAGGTCCAGGTCTACGACGTCGAGGGGCTGCTGGACCTCGGCGACCTGTGGCAGATCGCCGGCTCGGGCCGGCCTGATCTGAGCTGGCCGAAGTGGAATCCGGTGACCGCCCCGGGGCTGGTCAAGACGGGCGACGCCGACGCCAAGCCCGACATGTTCGCGATGATGCGCGCCGGCGACGTGCTCGTCCACTTCCCGTACCAGTCGTTCACGAGCAGCGTCGAGCGTTTCGTGGCCCAGGCGGTCGACGATCCGAACGTGCTGGCGATCAAGATGACCGTGTACCGGACCTCGGACGACTCGGCACTCGTGCCGTCGCTGATCGCCGCCGCCGAGAAGGGCAAGCAGGCGGTCTGCATGGTCGAGCTCAAGGCGCGGTTCGACGAGCGGCGCAACATCCACTGGTCCAGGGCGCTGGAGGAGGCGGGCGCACACGTCGTGCACGGGATCCCGGGGCTCAAGACGCACGCCAAGGCGATCCTGATCGTCCGCCGTGAGCGCGGCAGCGTCCGCCATTACACGATGATCGGGACCGGCAACTTCCACGCGCGCAACGCCCGGCTGTACGAGGATTTCGGGCTGTTCACGACCGACCCTGAGATCGGCGAGGAGGTGGCGAGCCTGTTCAACACGCTGACCGGCTACGGCCACCCCGAACCACAGCAGAAGACGCTCGTGGCGCCGACCTGGCTGCGCAAGCCGCTGATCGCCCAGATCGAGCAGACCGCGCAGGCCTACGCCGACGGCGATCACGGCGCCCGGATCGTCATGAAGATGAACTCCCTGGTCGACCAGAAGGTGATCCGCGCCCTGTACGCGGCGGCGCAGACCGGCCTGCCGATCGTGCTCAACATTCGCGGCATCTGCTGCCTGGTCCCCGGCGTGCCCGGGGTGTCGGAGTCGATCTCGGTCGTCTCGGTCGTCGGGCGTTTCCTCGAGCACTCGCGGATCTACTCCTTCCACCGCGGCGACGAGCACGTCTACTACATCGGCTCGGCTGACCTGATGCCGCGCAACCTCGACACCCGGGTCGAGCTCCTGACCCCGGTCGACGCGCCCGAGCTCAAGTCAGAACTCCAGGACACGCTCGACCGCTGCCTGGCCGACGACACCTACGCGTGGACGCTGGACGACGAGCGCGAATGGACCCGAAAGACCGGTCGCACCCGCTCCGTTCATCAGGAGCTGATGGAGCGGACGCTTGAGCGGGCCGCCGCGGTCGCCAACGCCTGAAACGACCCGTGCCGCCCACGGTGGGGCGGCACGGGTCACAAGCTGGGACCGCGGGCGGGCTCAGCCCGTCGGCGCCTTCGCCGGCTGCTTGCCGAGCGTGACCTTGATCTGCTTGGTCTGACCGTCGCGTTTGACCGTCAGCGTGATCACCTGCCCGGGGGAATCCTGGGCGACCTTGGCGATGAACGCCTCGGTTGTCGTGATCGTCTGCCCGTCGACTGCCGTGATCAGATCTCCCGGCTCAAGCCCGGCCCGGGAGGCGGGCGAGTTGGGCTCGACCGCCGGCCCGGTCGTCGTCCCCTGCGAGGCGATCTTTGCGCCACCCTCCGTGGACGTCGCCAGCGAGACGCCGACGTACCCGTGCTCGACCTTCTTGCCGGAGATGATCGTCTGGGCGACCTTCACATCCTCGTTGCCGGGAGTCGCGAAGCCGATGCCGGAGCTCGAGCCCTCGCCTTCGGCCGTGGTGTTGTTGGTCTCGATCTGATCGTTGAGACCCAGCACCTCGCCGTCGGCGTTGAGCAGTGGCCCGCCGGAGTTGCCGGGGTTGATCGGCGCGTCCGTCTGGATCGAGCCCGGGATCGTGAAGCCGTTTGGCGCCTGGATCGGGCGGCCGGTCTGCGACACGATCCCGGAGGTCACGGTCTCGGGCAGGCTGAACGGACTGCCGATCGCGACCACGTCGTCGCCGACCTGGGCCGTGGAGGAGTCCGCGAACGTCAGCGGATGCAGCTCCGACGCGGGCGCGTTGACCTTGATCACGCCGACGTCGGTCGACGGGTCAGTGCCGATGAGCTTCGCTGACGCGACGTAGCCGTCCTCGAAGGTGACCTTGATCGAGGTCGCGCTGGCGACCACGTGCTGGTCAGTGAGGATGTAGCCCTTGTCGTTGTAGACGACGCCAGCACCCTCGTCCTGCTGCTCGCCCGAACTCCCGCCGCCAAACAGGCTGCTGGAGCTGCTGGAAGCAGGCGCGGTGACGACGATGTCGACGACGCCCGGACCGGTCTTCTTGTAGATCTGGTTGACGGTCAGGCCACTGCCTCCACTGGAGAACGCGGCCGGCTCGCTGCTGCTTGCACCCGCGGAGCTCGAGCTGCTGGTCACGGTCTGGGTCACGGTGTGGCTCTGAGACGAGCCACATCCTGCGATCACCAGTGCCGCGACGCCGCCGAGGGCGGCGGCGCCGGTGACCGGAATCCACCGGCTGAGTCTGCGCATAGCTATCGGTTCCACTCCTGATTCATCGCTTGGTGCTTGCACACTGAATCTGCCCGCAAGCAGTGAGAACCCTTTCAGAGTTCGCAAAGAAGTCCGTAAGAGAGGCTAGTAGCCGGGCGGCGGGCTCAGCCCGCGTATTCGTCCACGAGCGAGACGAAATAGTCGAGCGCGGCCGGGTTGGCCAGCGACTCGCGTGAGGCCGCCTGCTCAGGCGCCGTGCCGGTCAGAATCCGCTTGACGGGCACCTCGAGCACCTTGCCCGACAGCGTCCGCGGGACCTCGTCGATCTGCCGGACCTCGTTGGGTACATGGCGCGGCGAGCAGTCCTCGCGCACGCGGCGGCGAATCGTCGTGACCAGCTCGTCGGTCAGCGACTGCCCCTCCGTCAGCACGACGAACAACGGCATCCACCCGTCCGTGTCCTCACGCGGCAGGTCGATCACGAGCGCGTCGAGCACCTCCGGCACCGATAGCACCGCGCGGTAGATCTCGGCCGTGCCCATCCGCACGCCGCCGCGGTTGATCGTCGAGTCCGAGCGGCCGGAGATGATCGCGGTCCCGCGTGAGGTGATCTCGATCCAGTCGCCGTGGCGCCAGATCCCCGGGTACATCTCGAAGTAGGACTCACGCAGTCGCGACCCGTCCTCGTCGCCCCACAGGTAGATCGGCATCGACGGCATCGGCTCACAGATCACGAGCTCGCCGACCTCGTCGGTCAGCTCGGAGCCGTCGGGATCCCACGCCTGCACGTCGCAGCCGAGCGCCCGCCCCTGCAACTCCCCCAGATAGACGGGGAGTGTCGGCACGCCGCCGACGAACGCCGTGCAGACGTCGGTCCCGCCCGAGGTCGAGAACAGCCAGGTGTCGGAGCCGACCTGATCGTAGATCCACTGAAAGCCCTCCGGCGACAGCGGCGAGCCGGTCGAGCCGACGGCGCGCAGGGCGCTGAGATCGCGCTCGCCGCCGCTGGTCACCGAGACCTCGGCCTTCATGCACGAGGCGATGAACGCGGCGCTCGTGCCGAACGTCGTGATCTGGGCCTCGGCGCTCAGCTCCCACAGACGGTCAAGCGACGGATACCCGGGGTTGCCGTCAAACAGCACCACCGCGGCGTCGGTCAGCAGCACGCCCACGAGGAAGTTCCACATCATCCAGCCGGTCGTCGAGAACCAGAACACGCGGTCGCCGGCGCGCGCGTCGACGTGCAGCTTGTGGTGCTTGATCTGCTCGAGCAGGATCCCGCCCTGGCTCTGGACGATCGCCTTGGGCAGGCCGGTCGTGCCCGAGCTGTACAGCACCCACAGCGGGTGGTCGAACGGGACCTGCGTGAACGACAGCTCCGCGTCGGGCGCTCCGAGGAACCCGTCCTCCCAGCCGCTGCCGTCCAGGTAGCCGAGCCGCACGACCTTGGAGAGACCTCGCATCTCGGCGGCGACCCGATCGACGATCTCCGAGCGATCGAAGTCCTTGCCGCCGTAGCGGTAGCCGTCGATCGTCAGCAGCACCTTCGGCTCGATCTGCACGAACCGGTCGATCACGCTACGCGCGCCGAACTCCGGCGCCGCCGAGGACCAGATCGCGCCGATCGACGCGCACGCCAGCAGGCACGCGATCGTCTCGGGGATGTTCGGCATGTACGCGCAGACGCAGTCGCCCTCGCCGACGCCGAGCTCCCGCAGGCCCGACGCGATCCGCGCCGTCTGCTCGCGCAGCTCGCCCCAGGTCCAGCTGCCCAGCTCGGGACGGCACTCGGACGTGTGCAGGATCGCGACCTGGTCGTCGTCGCGGCCGCGGAAGATGTGCTCCGGATAGGAGACCGTCGTGCCCGGGAACCACTGCGCCCCCGGCATCCGGCGATCGGCGAGCACGGTCTCGCCGCCGGCGCCGAAGCGGAGCTCGAAGTACTCGACGATCGTGTGCCAGAACTCGTCGAGCTCTGCGACCGACCAGCGCCATAGCTCCTCGTAGGAGCCGAACGTCAGCCCGCGAGCGTCCTGCAGCCACCGCTCATATCCGGCGAGCGTCGTCGAGGAGGCCCGTTCGTCCGACGGCGTCCACAGCAGCTTGGGCGCATCGCTCATCCGACGCAGTATGCGCAATCCATACACTGCGCGCGGTGCCACCGGGTGGGCGGGTCGATATCACGCTGGTCGCGCCGTTTGCCGGGACCGTCGTTTCGGCGCCGTCGCACTCAGGCGTTGCGGTCAGTGCCGGCGCCGCGGTGGTCGTGATCGAAGCGATGAAGATGGAGCACGAGGTGGCCTCGGACCGCGACGGGGTGCTCGCCGAGGTGCTCGTGTCCGCCGGCGACGCGGTCGACGCGGGCGCACCGCTGGCGGTGATTCAGGCGGGCTCCCCGGCAGCGGCCACGGCTCCGGCCACCGCGGGCCCCGCGCCCGGGCGGGATGGCGACAGCGAGGCCGACACCGAGGCGCGCGCGGACCTGCAGGCGGTCCTCGACCGCCACGCGCTCGGACTCGACGGCGGCCGACCGGACGCGGTCGCCAAGCGCCACGACCGCGGCCGGCGCACCGCCCGGGAGAACCTGCAGGACCTGCTGGACCCCGGCAGCTTCGTCGAGTACGGGCCGCTGATGTTCGCCGCGCAGGAACGGCGGCGCCCCCAAGAGGAGCTGATCCGCCGCACCCCCGCCGATGGGCTCGTCGGCGGCGTCGGGACCGTCGACGGCAACCCGTGCATCGCGATGTCCTACGACTACACGGTCCTGGCCGGTACCCAGGGGATGCGCAACCACCTCAAGAAGGACCGGCTGTTCGAGCTCGCGCAGCGCCGCCGGCTGCCGGTGGTGCTGTTCGCCGAGGGCGGCGGCGGCCGTCCGGGCGACGTCGACATGCCGATCGTCGCGGGACTCGACTGTCGCGCGTTTCAGTACTTCGCGCAGCTGTCGGGACTGGTGCCGCTGGTCGGGATCGCGTCCGGCTACTGCTTCGCTGGCAACGCCGCGCTGTTGGGTTGCTGCGACGTCGTGATCGCCACCGACGACGCGTCGATCGGGATGGGCGGGCCGGCGATGATCGAGGGCGGTGGCCTCGGCGTGCACGAGCCGGGCGCGATCGGCCCGGTCGACGTGCAGGTCGCCAACGGCGTCGTCGACCTGAGCGTGGCCGACGATGCCGCCGCGGTCGTGGCTGCGAAACGCTATCTGAGCTATTTCGCTCGTGAGCCAAATCGCGAAATGCGTGCGCCGGGAGCGCCGGGAGCGCCGGGAGCGCTGGACGCGCCGGACCAGGCGCGGCTGCGGGAGCTGATCCCGACCGATCGCAAGCGCGTCTACGACATCCGGGCGGTGCTGCGAACGCTGTGCGACGAACTGCTGGAGCTACGCGCCGGCTTCGGCACCGGAATCGTGACCGCGTTGGGACGAGTCGACGGGCGTCCGCTGGGGGTGATCGCCAACGATCCGGCGCATCTCGGCGGCGCGATCGACGCGCCCGCGGCCGACAAAGCGGCCCGCTTCATGCAGCTGTGCGACGCATTCGGCCTGCCGCTGCTGTTCTGCGCCGACACGCCGGGGTTCATGGTGGGTCCCGACGCGGAGCGGACCGCGACCGTGCGCCATTTCGCCCGGATGTTCGTCACCGGCGCCAACCTGAGCGTGCCGACCGGCACCATCGTGTTGCGCAAGGGGTATGGCCTCGGGGCCCAGGCGATGGCCGCCGGCAGCTTCAAGGCGCCCATGTTCTGCGTCGCCTGGCCGAGCGCCGAGTTCGGCGCGATGGGGCTGGAGGGCGCCGTCAAGCTCGGGATGCGGCGCGAGCTCGAGGCGATCGAGGATCCGACCGAGCGCGAACGCGCGTATCGGGCGATGGTCGCCGCCGCGTACGAGCGAGGCTCGGCGATCAGCATGGCTTCCTACTTCGAGATCGACGACGTGATCGATCCCGCCGACACGCGGCGCTGGGTGCGGATGCTGTTCGAAGACGACGGCGGCTGGTGGCAGCGGCCGGGCAAGCGCCGGCCCAACATCGACGCGTGGTGAGCGACCCGGCACCCGCGGTCCCGGCGGGCGTCCCAGGCCGGAGTCAGAGCCCGAGCCGCCGCCGGTACCACGGGGTGCGGGCGTGCCCGCGGGCGGCGAGGCGCACAGTCGCCGCCGACATGCCGGAAGGCTATGGACGAGATCGTCAGCTCTCCGTAAGTGCGTGCCGGTCGGTGCCGTAGCCGGGCGTCAGCTGCTCAGATCGGGACACCGGCAGCGTGACCAGCACCTGCAGGCCGCCGCCTTCGGGCGCGGTCAGCCGGATCGAGCCTCCGTGCGCCTCGGCCACCGAACGTACGATCGACAACCCCAGGCCGAATCCGTCGACCGAGTGGTACAGCCGCCGGAACGGCTCGACGAGGGTCGCCGCCTGATCGGGGTCGATCGGCGCGCCGCCGTTGGAGATCTCCAGCACGGCGCGGTGATCACGGGTAGAGGTGGTGACCGACAGCCGCCCGCCGGCGACGTTGTGGCGGATGCCGTTGTCGACCAGATTGAAGATCAGCCGCTCCAGCAGACTCGAATCGCCGCTGGTCGGCGCCGGCTCGAGCGCCGCCTCGATCGTCACGTCGGCGTCACGCGCGCGAACGCGCAGGTCGGTGATGCAGTCGCCCGCGAGCACGGCCAGGTCGGCGGGCTCGTCACGCGTCACGGCGGCCTCCGAGCGTGCCAGCAGCAACAGGCCCCCGATCAGCCGCTCGCAGCGGTCGACCATGTCGCGCAGCGCCTCGCCCATCGCCCGGAGCTCCGCGGCGCCCGCCTCGGGATCGGCCAGCGCGACGTCCACCTCGGTCCGCATGATCGCCAGCGGCGTGCGCAGCTCATGCGACGCCGAGGCGACGAAGTGGCGCTGGCCGGCGAACGCTCCGTCGAGCCGCGCGAGCATCCCGTCAAAGGTGTCGGCCAGCTCCTTGAGCTCGTCGGCCGGGCCGCGCAGCCCGATCCGCTCGCCGAGGTTCTCGCCGGAGACGCGCCGGGCGGTCGCGGTGATCTTGCGCAGCGGCGCGAGCGCCCGGCCGGCCAGCAGCCAGCCGATCACCGACGACAGGAGCGTCATCACGACGAGCGCGATCGCGTACTGCACCAGCAACGTGTGCAGCGCCTGGTTCACCAGCTGGTGCTCGACGGCACCGACCAGCCGCGCGTTTGTGGAACCGGCGGGGAAGCCGAACTCGGTGCCGGCCACGGGGTGCAGGCCGAGTCGCTGCAGGGCGGCGTGGAAGCGGTGGTGCCCGTCGAGGTTGCGTCGGACGAGCAGGTAGCCGATCGTCAGCAGCGCCGCGCCGCAGACGAGGAACACCGTCGCGTACAGCGCGGTCAGGCGGAGGCGGATCGTGCGTGCGCGCAACGCGATCATCGGCAGGCGGCGGTCAGTCCATCCGGTAGCCGACCCCGATCACCGTCTCGACGACCGGGGGATCGCCGAGCTTGCGCCGCAGCGTCATGATCGTCATCCGCACGACGTTGGTGAACGGGTCGGTGTGCTCGTCCCAGACGCGCTCGAGCAGCTGCTCGGCCGAGACGGTCGCGCCCTGCGCCGCCATCAGCGCTTCGAGCACGCCGAACTCCTTCCGGGCGAGCTCGACCTCCCGGCCGGAGCGAGTCAGCCTCCGGCTCGCCGGGTCAAGCTCCAGATCGCCGTGGCGCAGCACCGGCGGCCTGCTCGGAAGGGCCCGCCGGGCGAGCGCCTGGATCCGGGCGACCAGCTCGGCGAACCGGAACGGCTTCGCGAGGTAGTCGTCGGCGCCGAGCGCCAGCCCTTCGATCACATCCTCCAGATCGCCCGCGGCGGTCAGCATCAGGATCCCGGTCTCGGGCCGTTCCTCCCGGACGCTGCGACAGACGTCGTCGCCGTGCAGCAGCGGCAGCTGCCGATCGAGCACGAGCACGTCGTAGCGGACGACTCGTGCCTTGGCCAGCGCCTGGTGCCCGTCCGGGGCCAGATCGACCGCCATCCCCTGACGTCTGAGCCCGCGGGCGATCGCATCGGCCAGGCGCAGCTCGTCTTCGGCGACCAGGATGCGCATCTCCACAGCATGCCCCTCCGCGACGAAGAGATCAATAAGAGGCGCGCAGCAGCTCCCAGGCACGCGCGATGTCGGCCTCGGTGGTCGACGGATGCCCGATCGCCAGGCGCAGCACCAGCCGACCGTCGAGCACCGCGTGCGAGATGAAGATCTCGCCGCTCTGGTTGACGCGATGCATCAGCCGCTCGTTGAGCTCGTCGGACCCGTCGTGGCGAAAGCACACCACCGAGAAGTGGCGCGGCGCGCACACCTCCCAGCCGGGCTCCGCGGCAACCCAGCGCTCGAACGTCTGCGCCAGCCCGACCCCGTGGCGGATGTGTTGCTGCAGGCCCGATTTCCCGTAGCAGCGCAACACCGCCCAGAGCTTCAGCGCCCGGAAGCGGCGCCCCAGCGCCGGCCCGTACTCGCTCAGCGACAGCGCATCCTCGGCGTCGGGCGTGCGCAGGTACTCCGGCGTGAGGCTGAACGCCGCCCGGAAATCGGCCGGCCGGCGCGTCCACAGCAGCGAGATGTCGTTGGGGTTGAGCATCCACTTGTGGGCGTTGACGACCAGCGAGTCGGCGCGCTCGATGCCCTCAAACGCCCAGCGGAACTCCGGGCAGACCATCGCCGAGCCCGCGTACGCGGCGTCGACGTGCATCCACGTCCCGGTCTGCTCGCAGCGGCGACCGACCTCGTCGACCGGATCGACGGCGGTGCTGGCGGTCGTTCCCACCGTCGCCACGATCACCGCCGCCTCGGCGAGGTCGTGCAGGTCGTCGGTCCGCATCTGCTGCCGGTCGTCGCACGCGACCTTGCGCAGCCGCATCCCGGCCATCCGCGCGCCCTTCTGCACCGAGCTGTGCGTCTGCTGCGAGCACAGCACGAGGTCCCGGCCGGTCGTCTCCCGGGCAGCGATCAGCGCCGCCATCGTCGCGATCGAGGCACTGTCCTCGATGTGACCGTGCCAGCCGCCCGGCAGGCCCAGCAGCTGCGCGACCCAGTCGAGCACGACGCCCTCCAGCTCGGTCGCGGCGGGCGCCGTGCGCCACAGGATCGAAACCGAGTTGAGCGCCGCGGCCAGCAGCTCGGCGACGATCGCCGGCTCCGAGGCGCCGGTCGCGAAGTACGCGAAGTAGCGCGGGTGCTGCCAGTGGGTGATGCCCGGCAGGATGATCGCGTCGAGGTCACGCAGCACGTCGGCGAACGGCTCTGGCTCGTCCGGAGCGCTGGCCGGCAGGGCCGCGCGGATCTCCCCCGGCTTGACCTGGGCGAGCACCGGCAGCTCGCCGACGCGCTCCAGGTAGTTGGCCGCCCAGTCGACCGCGGCGTGGCCGTCGGCGCGCAGGTCCATCAGCGGCCGGACGCCGGCGGCGGTCGCGTTGGGGCCGGCGTCCGAGTCGGTCACGCCGCGTCCTCGCTCACCGTCGCAAAGCGGATCCCGGCGTTGATCAGCCGGTCGATCAGCGCGTGCCCCATCGCCACCGCCGGCGTGACCTGTCCGGCGGTCTGCGGCAACTCGTCGTGGGCCAGGCACAGCGCCGCCTCGGCCAGCATCTTCGAGGTCTCCCCGTAGCCGGGGTCGCCGCCCGAGACCTCGGCGATCACCCGCCGACCGCCACCCTCGCCCTTGAAGCGCACGTTGAACCAGGACCGGCCGCGCTGGGCCGCGGACGGCCCGTCGCCCTGGTCCTTGAACTTCAACAACAGGTCTCGGGTGGGCGTGAGCTGCGCCAGCGCGACCATTGTCGCCGCCCCGGCGCCGAGCAGCGCCAGCGTCGGCAGCCGCTTGACGACGATGTAATGCGCGTAGCGGAACTCGGGCCCGTAGCGGGGCAGCGCCCGCGCCGAGCGCAGCACCACCAGCGGGTCGATCAGCGGCGGGGCGACCACCCAGCCGCCGGCGGTGTCGTCGTGGTGGGGCGGCCTGGTCAGGCCCTTGACGATCCGCCCCGGCGGCCGTGGCTCGAGCCCGCGGCGCTCGCTCGCGGCCTGCTTGCCCTGGCGCAGCCGGCTGAGGATCTCGACCGTCGAGTGGTACGTGCCGCCCGAGAAGGTCCCGTTGCCACGCACGAACCCCTCGACCGTGATCGGCACCCCCTCGGGCAGGTGGACGACCGTGTACAGCACGCCGAGGTCGTGAGGGATCGAGTCAAAGCCGCACGAGTGGACCAGCCGTGCGCCGGTCTCGGTCGCCCGGGCGTGGTATTTGAGCCACATCCGGTCGACGAACTCGGGCTCGCCGGTGAGGTCGACGTAGTCGGTGCCCGCCTCGGCGCAGGCGGCGACGAGTGGCTCGCCGTAGCGGATGTAGGGCCCGACGGTCGTGATCACGACCTTGGTGCACTCCGCCACCCGCCGCATCGAGTCCACGTCGCCGATGTCGGCCTCGATCAGATCCACGTTGGCTGCGGCCGGCTCGATCGTCTCCAGGTGGGTCCTGGTCTGCTCGAGCTTGGCCCGGCTGCGGCCGGCGAGCGCCCAGCGCGTGCCGATCGTGCGACGGGCCAGATACTCGGCGGTCAGCCCGCCGGTGAACCCGGTCGCGCCGAACACCACGATGTCGTAGGGGCGGTCAGGCATCGGTCAGCTGCTTGGCCAGGCGCAGCGCCTCGTCGGGCTCGACGCCGGCGCGGGCGGCCAGCCAGCAGGCGATCGGCGCGGCCTTGCGTTCGGAGGAATGGGCGGCGACCCCGGCGAGCGCGAGCAGGGCCTCGAGCTCCTCGTCGGTCGGCGCGGCGATGCCGAGCTTCTCGGCGTAGGCGGCGAGCCATTGTTCGGCGTTCATCGTGGCGCGAGCGTATCTCGAACGGGAGCACGCCGCCGACCGTCGCCGCTTGGCAAGATCCACGCGCAAAGCGAACCGAAAGGCAGCAATGGGAATCCTTGATGGCAAGGTGGCGATCGTCACCGGCTCGGCGCGCGGGATCGGCCGGGCGACCGCCGAGCTGTTCACGTCGCAGGGCGCGAAGGTCCTGATCAACGATCTCGACACCGACGTCGCCCAGCAGACCGCGGCGGAGATCGACGGCGAGACGATCGTGTACGGCGGCGACCTGACCAAGCCCGGTGTCTGCGACGAGCTCGTCGCCAAGGTCATCGACGCGTGGGGCAGGATCGACATTCTCGTCAACAACGCCGGCTACACGATCGACGCACCGATCCACAAGATGACCGACGACGCGTTCCAGCGGATGCTGGACATCCACTCGATCGTCCCGTTTCGCATGTGCCGCGCGGTCGCGCCCCACATGCGCGAGCCCGCCAAGGTCGAGCGCGAACAGGGCGTCGAGGTGTTTCGCAAGATCGTCAACATCTCCTCGATCTCGGGCACGATGGGCAACGCCGGCCAGGCCAACTACGCCACGGGCAAGTCGGGCGTGGTCGGGCTCACCAAGACGCTGGCCAAAGAGTGGGGCCAGTTCAAGATCAATGTCAACGCGGCCGCGTTCGGCTACATCGAGACCCGCCTGACGGCCGACAAGGACGGCGACAACACGATGGAGATCGACGGGCAGACGGTCCAGCTGGGGATTCCCTCGCAGATGCGCCAGCTCGCGCCCGCGCTGATCCCGATGGGCCGTCCCGGCACCCCGGCCGAGGCCGCCGGCGGCGTGTTCCTGCTCTGCACCCCGTGGGCGGACTACATCACCGGCCAGGTACTGACGATCTCCGGCGGCCAGTTCGGCGGGATGACCTCCTGAGGGATGCGTGAGGTGCCGATCCGCGGCGACACGATCCGGCTCGGCCAGCTGCTGAAGCTGGCCGACGTGATCGATTCAGGCGCCGAGGCCCGTGCGTTTCTGGGCGACGGCGCCGTGACCGTCAACGGCGAGCCCGAGACGCGCCGCGGCCGCCAGCTGCACCCGGGCGACGTCGTGCGCGCGGCCGACGACGAGCTGCGCATCGTCGGCTCCTGACCTGGCGCGTGGACTCTGGCGAATTCCGCAGCGGTGCGCTCACTGCCTGAGCCCGCCCGAAGCCAATCGACAAACGTCGTCCGCGGCCGGCCCACGCGCCCTGCGGCCGTCAGAACGCGTCCGGATCGCCCATGTCCAGCCGCGACCGGCGCTGCAGCTCGTACAGGTCGTCGC
>Ga0302326_10022567_pt1 | contig 12860 bp, 14 predicted proteins | sample Palsa_T0_3_FD_202264 | JGI IMG/M metagenome (GOLD analysis project Ga0302326, IMG submission 202264) | Peat permafrost microbial communities from Stordalen Mire near Abisko, Sweden - Palsa_T0_3 | ecosystem: Environmental > Terrestrial > Soil > Palsa > Peat permafrost | place: Sweden: Abisko... | reverse complement strand
CTATCAAGGCGCTGCCCACGCTGAAACGCTCTGAGACTCTTCATGCATGAGGGGCGACGGCGAAGAGTAAGCGGCACTCGTTTTTTTGTTCGGGGATCCGTTCAAAAAGGCGGGAAGAAGAAGGGCGAGATCAGCGAGATTGGAACTACCGGCCACCGTCTAGAATAACGTCTGCAGGTTGGGCGTTATTGCCTACTTGCGAATACATTTTTTTTAATCCGGAATAGTCGCCGGCGGCTTTCTTCAAGGAAGTTTCCTGAGCCAGCATGCGGGAACGCACCGTGCTCAGAACCGTGAAGGCGGCGAGCGCCAGGACGGCCGTGAGGACGATCATGATCCGCTTAATGCTGATGCGCTGCATAAGGCGCTCCTCCGTCACCGCCGATCTTGGTTGATCCGACGTAAGCGTGGGCCGATCCAGCGTCACCCTGGTCCTGCTGCAGGGATGCTTGCACGGAAGACCGCGGGCCATCGGCGGGCAAACCGTGAGTCGAGATTTTTTGGGCTCCCTTGCAGATGAGGAGAAGGACCAGGGCCGCCAGACAAACCAGCGCAAAGCCCATGGTGAACAGGAGCATGGAAGGCAATAAGTCGTGCAGGATGTAGAAGATCATGGGCCTTTCCTCACTGAAAGTAGAGGCAATGCGCTTGCCAAACGGGAGACCGAGCTAAGTCTTGCAAGGAGAATGAGTAGCGAGGTCTTAAGATTGCGGAGGCGGCGCCAGTACCAGGTAAATTTTATCCGCCAGAAGCGAAGATGCACTCCAAGGGCGCTCTTAACTTGCAGTTGGGAGAGGACTTGAGCCGCTCGGCTTATTACGGTTCTTGCCGCGCGCACTTCCGGAAAATGATCGGCGCGTCCGTAGGGGCGCGCTTCACTGCGCAGTGCATTGCTGAAAGGCTTGCCTGGCTGCGGAGATTTCCCGAGCGTCGGCCGAAAGGTCCGGGCCAGGCAAGGCTGGATTCCGCCTACTTCGGTGTTGTGGCGCCGGCTTTCAGGCCGCCGGTGTTGCTCAGAGTGTCGTCTTTATCGCCGTAGAGGCTGGCGGGGTTGCACCAGATGCACTTGAACTGATCGGTGGCGGTGGGCTCGATGATGTGCGCCTTGTCGTTATTGACGCACATTTGCGGCTGAATGTAATCGTCGGAGCTGGCCAGGCGGGCGTGCTTGGGAGTGATCACCCAGGGCTTGGTGAACATGACGGGATCGTCCACGGTGGCTTCATAGGTGATGCGGTTGCCTTCGCGGGTCCAGTGTTCGAGGACGTGTTCCTTGTCGCTGTGGATGGAGGTGAAGCGGTCCGCGCCGCGGGTGTCTCCTCCGAGCCAGGTCTCATCGTTGAGGCCGACGGTGTCCACCACCAGCACATCTCCCTCCCAATGGCCGATAGAGTTACCGAAGTAGGAGGTGTCCAGGTCGTCGGGATGCTTGCGGCCGTCGGTGTAGATGATGCGATAGACGGGGCCGGGGGCGGCTTCATACAGGACGGCCATGAACTGGGGATTCTGCACGATCTGCATGTTGCCGACGGAAGCGCGCGGGATGCCGAAGGGCTTGCAATCCTGCATGGGGTCGAGCGCGGTGGTGCCGCCGTACTTGGTGTCGGCAATCTGTTTGACCTTGGCCATGTATTCCGGCTTGTAAGGCGGCTGGTTCTTGCCTATCGGCACGGGTCCCTCGTAGCCGTCCGAGCCCAGGTAAAGGAACAGGATGTCTCCACTGGCTGTCCGGGTGAGATCGTGGTTGCCGAAATTGTTTACTCCGGTTGGCGGGGGCGCGGCATCCTCGCCTCCTCCGCCGCCCTCCTCGCCTCCTCCACCGCCCCAGAATCCGCTGAGGTCGGGGTGACCGTTGGTGAGGCGCGGGGTGACCGCCGAATTCGGCGCAAGTTTGGCAGAGTTCTGATTCTGCGCGGCGGAAGGCACAGCGTGAGAGAAAATCAGAGCCGCTGCCAGCGCCGCAGCCGCGACCGTGCAGCCCATCCATTGAGTTTTCACCTTGATCCTCCTCCGGGAGTCCGGATAGGAAGAGGCTAATTCCGAGGCGTTGTCGGTGTCAAGCACTAGCTCCCGCTCAATCGTTGCTCACGGCGGCTTGTGATAAGCTCCTAGTTACGATGGCTTCTTGTCGGTTGCGAGGGCCGGAGCTAAAGAAGTGGCTCGCGGCGATGGGGCTGGCCGCGCTGCTTAGTGCGGCGGCGGTGGCCGCCGATTTCACTGCGTGGCAGATCGATCCAGATCACTCCGACGCGCATTTTCAAGTAAGGCATCTCGGCATAACGAATATTCAGGGCGACTTTCCGAAACTCTCCGGGACAGCGCAGATCGATGAGCAAGATATTTCCAAGTCGATCGTGGACATGACCGTCGATGTCAGTTCCGTGAACACGCGTGTCGCGGCGCGGGACGAAGATCTTCGAAGCGCAAATTTCTTCGACGTCGCGAAATATCCCACGATGACCTTCCGTTCGACCAAAATTCGGAAGATCGGCGATGGAGCGGCAAAAATGACCGGCAACCTGACCCTGCACGGCGTCACCAGGGAAGTGACCTTCGACGTGATGGGACCCACCAAGCCCGTTCCGTTCATGGGAGAGATTCACCGCGGGGCCACGGCCACCGCAACGATCAACCGGCAGGATTTCGGAGTGAGCGGCGACACGCCCACGGTTTCCGATCAGGTACTGATCACCCTCGACATCGATATGATTCTCAAGAAATGAATCGTAGCGCTCTGATTCGCCAGCGACGTCCACCGAGATAATCTACCTTTACGGATAGCGTCTCTGATCCCCTTCATCCGCGTCCGATGAAGGGCATCTTCGTGGCCATTACGGTCATGAACTGCACATTGGCGTCGAGCGGGAGGGAAGCCATATACACCACGGCGCGCGCCAAGTCCGCGGGGTCCATCGTGGGCTCGACCGCGATCGCGCCGGTGGCCTGCGGGACGCCTTTTTTCATCGGCTCCGCCATCTCCGTTGCCGCGTTTCCGATGTCAATCTGCCCACAGGCGATATCGTACTTTCGTCCGTCGAGAGAGGCCGCTTTGGTGAGCCCGGTGACTCCGTGTTTGGTTGCCGTGTAGGGCGCGGAATTCGGTCGCGGGCTGTGCGCCGAAATCGAGCCATTGTTGATGATGCGTCCGCCGCGCGGCTGCTGGCTCTTCATGATTTTGAACGCTTCCTGCGTGCAGAGAAATGTCCCTGTGAGGTTGGTATCCACCACGGACTTCCACTCCTCGTAGGTCAGATCCTCCAGCGGCACGGCCCGGCTGAAGATACCGGCGTTGTTGAACAGCACATCCAGGCGGCCAAACTCGCGCTTGGTTTTCGCGAAAAGTTCGCGCACGGAAGCGGGATCGCCGACGTCCGTAGGCGCCACCAGCGCCCGGGAATTGGCTTCTTTCACCGCCAGCGCGGTCGCCTCCAGAGGTTCCTTGCGCCGGCCGGCGAGGACCACTGCGTAGCCGTTTTGCGCCAAAGCAACGGCGACGTGCCTGCCGATCCCGCTGCCTGCGCCGGTCACCAAGGCGATCTTAGGCGATGCGTCCATATAGGCCTCCCTAAAAATTGGGCGGGCTGTAAGTACAGCCCGCACCCGGTGAGCTAACGAGCGCTTCGCAACGCTTGCGCGTGAATCTACACGATGCGCGCGCGGATTGGAAACTGCTGTGCGAGCGCCCCGAGCGACGGCTTGTGCGGCGTCACATTTGATGATATAAGTTTGGTTTCGCGCTGGCGCATTCGGCCTTCGCAGCCGGTTCTGAGCATATTCAAACCGCTTAAGGAGAAGGGGAAATGGCCTACGTAATTGCTGAGCCCTGCATCGGAACCAAGGACACTGCCTGCGTCGACGTCTGCCCGGTGGACTGTATCCACCCGCGCAAGGACGAGGCCGCCTACGAAGCCGAGACACAGCTCTACATCAATCCCACCGAATGTATCGACTGCGGCGCCTGCGTCCCGGTTTGCCCGGTGACGGCGATCTTCGCGCTGGAGGATTTGCCCGAAAAGTGGCAGAGCTTCACGGCCACCAACGCGGACTGGTACGCCAACAAGGCGTAACCGACCGTTCCATCTTTGGAGATTTCCATGCGGCGGGGCTGAGACAAAGGCCCGCCGCATTTTTTTTGTCTTATTTCTTCGCGCGGCTGATTTGCGGTATGCGCTCCTGCCCCGGATCGCTTCCCCGCTCCAGCAGTCCCGCCCACTGCCGCGCGGTCTCCCGCAGCGATTCCAGTTCCATGCCGCGAAAGTCGCCCGGACACGTCGCCAACCGCCGCAAGCCGGCGTTCAGCAGGGTCCGCGTGCCGGTGGTATTTCCCCGTAGATAATGATGGAACGCCGCGGCGATCTGAATAATTCCCTGCAGGTAAGCCTTGTCGGGCTCGGCGGAGTGCAGCCAGATTTCCTCCCACACCTCGTGGGAGTCGAAAAACCGCCGGGCGTTGAACATCTCGATCCCCGCCTGGAATTTGTCGCTACTTTCGTGAGTTTTCATGGCTTCCGCAAGGAACCAGAATCATAGCAAACGCTCCTCGCGGGTGTTGGAGATAGGTCCGAACCAGTATTCCGATTGGTTTCCGCCGCGCGCCAATGGCATGATAGGGAATCGCTTGGGAGGGGCCGCCCGGTGTCCAAGTTTCACCTGGTTTTGCTGATTCACTCGCACCAGCCGGTCGGCAACTTTGATAGCGTCTTCGAAAAGATTTACGAAAACTGCTATCTGCCGTTCGTCGAATGTCTGCAGCGGCATCCCACCGTGCGCATGGGACTGCACTATTCCGGCCCTCTTCTCGAATGGCTGGAGCGGCACCATCCGGAATTCTTCGACCACTTGCGCGCCATGGCCCAACGCGGGCAGATCGAACTGCTGGGCGGAGGGTTCTTCGAGCCCATCCTCATCTCCATCCCTCCCGAGGATCAGGCCGAGCAGCTTCTCTATATGCGCGATTATCTCGCCCAGCGCTTCGGAGCCGCTCCCACCGGCATCTGGCTCACCGAGCGCATCTGGGAGCCGCAGCTTCCCTACGCGCTGTCCTCCGGCCGCGTACGTTACACTCTCGTGGACGATAGCCACTTCCTCGCGGCGGGCTTCGAACCCGAGCAACTCTTCGCCGATTTCGTGGCCGAGGAGCGCGGCCGGACGGTGCGCCTGTTCCCCGGCCTGAAGGCCCTGCGTTATCTCCTGCCCTTTCAGCCCGTGGAAGAGGCCATGGCCTTTCTTCGCGCCAGCGCCGCAAGCCATCCCGGCGGGATGGCCGCGATGGGCGACGACTGCGAAAAATTCGGCGCGTGGCCGGGCACCAACGATCTGTGCTACCGCGATGGCTGGCTGGACCGTTTCTTCAGCGCATTGGAAGACTCTGGCGATTGGCTGGAGACCATGACGCCCGGAGAATATGTGGCCGCTTTCAAGCCGCGAGGTCGCGCCGATTTGCCCACGGCGTCCTACGCGGAGATGATGGATTGGGTGCTGCCCACGGCGTCGCGCAATCAATTCGAAGCCATCAGCGAGGAGTTTTCCGGCCGGCCCGACGTGATGCGCTTTCTGCGCGGCGGACAATGGCGCGGTTTTTTCAGCAAGTATTCCGAGGCCAACCTGCTGCACAAAAAGATGCTGCACGTTTCGAACCGGCTCCGCGGCCCGTTCCCGTCCGGGCTCTCCAGGGAAAACCAGGCGCGACTGGCCCTGGCGCGCACGCATCTGATGCGCGCGCAATGCAACGACGCCTACTGGCACGGAATTTTCGGCGGGGTCTACGCGCCGCATCTGCGCACCGAGCTTTGGCGCGAACTGGTGCGCGCGGAAACTATCGCCGCGGAAATCTCCGATTCGAAATCAAAAACGTTTCACGTGGAACAATTGGATTTCAACGCAGACGAAATCCCGGAGCTCTACGTCACTTCGCCGCGCATGGCCGCGCTGGTCGAGCCTGCCGAGGGCGGCACCATCAGCGCCCTCGATTTCCGCCCTTCCGGCGTCACGCTGGTCAACTCCATGCAGCGGCGCGTCGAAACCTACCACGCCAAGCTGCGCGAGGTGTCCCACGGCGGATCGGTGCGCGTGGCCTCCATTCACGATCAGGTGCGGGTCAAGGAAGAGGGACTGGATCGCCTCCTTCGCTACGACCGCTGGCCGCGCCATCTGTTCCGTCTCCTCGTGTTTTCCGCGCAGAAAACTTTTGACGACTATCAGCAAATCAAGCTCGACGAGCACGCCGAACTTGCCGGGGGCGCCTATTCCGTGCGAAAAGCCGAGCCCCAGCAGGTCGGATTGTTCTGCGAAGCGCCGCTGGTGGCGTCCGGCGAACCATCAAAGCTTTTGCGCTGCGCTAAAGACTTTTCTTTCGCGCATACCCGGGAGGGATACCAGATTACTTGCGCGCTGGAGTTGGACGCCGCCGGCGTCTCGCCGCGCCGCGTGCAGGTTGGACTGGAGATGGTGCTCAATCTGCTCGCTCCCGACGAACCCGACCGCTATTTCGAGGCTCCCGCCGGACGGCAGCGCCTGCGCTGGGCTGGCGTGGTTACTCCGGCAAAATCGAAGCCCGCCCATCTTCGCGTGGTCGACGAATGGCAGGACGTGGCCGCAACGATTGACGCGCCCAGGGCCGCGCACCTGTGGATCTCACCCATTGAAACGGTTTCGGAATCGGAAGACGGATTCGAGCGGGTCTACCAGGGATCGCAGATTCTAGCGGTGTGGCCCGTGGAGCTGAGCGCCGGCTCGCCCTGGCGCGGAGAAGCCACCCTGAATGTGGAACTCGCACGCGGCGCCTCTAAAGCTTGATGGCCGCTGCGAAGTGTTGCGTTTCTCACTCCGCAATCAGCAAGGTTTCCGCGAACGCCCACTCCTCGTCAATCCATTGCGATTTCGAGGCAAACCCCGCGGCGCGCGCCATGTAGGCGACTTCCTCGGTGCGATATTTATAGGAACTTTCCGTCCAGATGGTCTCGCCGCGGCCAAAGAATACGCAGCATCCCGCCCCGGGAATGGATACGCGTTGCTGGCACTGCGAAACCAGGTGCATCTCGATGCGCCGCTCGCAGGCGTTGTATCGCGCCAGGTGGCCGAAGGTGCCCAGATCGAATTCCGCGTCCAGTTCGCGGTTGATGCGCTCGAGCAAATTCAGATTGAACGAGGCTGTCACGCCCAGCGGGTCATCGTAAGCGGGCAGGAGCTGCGACAGAGGTTTCTCCAGGTCCGTGCCCAGCAGCAAGGCGTCCCCCGGCTGCAGGATTTGCCGCACCGCGGCCAGAAATTTTGCCGCCGCCGGCCGGTCAAAATTTCCAATGGTGCTTCCCAGAAATAAAACCAGCAGACATTCCCCCGGGCTGCGGTCCACGGCCACCGATGCCAGCCCCTCCAGATAGGCGCGCTCCACGCCCACGATGCTGACGCGGTCCAGTTGGCCCAGCTCCTTGGTGCATTGCGAAAGCGCGGCGGGAGAAATCTCGATGGGGTAATACGTGGTCTTTTGCCGGCGCGCCAGCGCCTGCAGAATCCAACGCGTTTTTTTTCCGCTGCCGCTGCCCAGTTCGGCCACCACCACCGGCGCGGGGAAAAGCGGCTTGACCATGGTCTCCGCGTGCGTTCGCAACAGGCGCTCGTCGGCGCGGCTCAAGCCATATTCGGGAAGCAGGGTGATAACCTCGAAAAGCGCCGAGCCCACCTCGTCGTAAAGATATTTCGACGGCAACTCCTTCTGTCCCGGCTGCGTCAATCCCGAGCGCACTTCGCCCGCGAAATCGGCCACCGAGTATTGCGCAATGGTTTCCGTCAACATGGCCAGCCACCTTGATCTGAGTTTTCAGGCTCGCGTCTCGACGCAGCGAAACCCGGCGTAAACGAACGGATAGTGCGGTTGGAACCAGTTGCGAAAGGATCGCCGGAGCATGCAGGCCGCGGTCCTGGCCGATGCTCCCTTCATGACGTAATGCCGCCCATCGAAAAAATCCGCCGAATAGCCGGGATAAAACGGAAAAGGCGCAAAGCCGGGAAGCGGCGCGAACGGCGTGCGTGTCCACTCCCACCCGTTGCCCAGCAGCCCAACGACGCCGAAGGCGCTGGCGCCGCCGGGAAACGCGGAGACCGGCGCCGGATCCCAGCGCAGAAAATCGAAATTGCCGTGGCTCGCGTCGGGAGACGCACCGCCCCAGGGAAACGCCCGCTCGGTCCCCTCGGGCGTGCCATATGCCGCGCGGTGCCATTGCGCTTCGCTCGGCAATTCCTTGCCGGCCCATCGCGCATAGGCCGCCGCTTCGGCTTGGCTTACGTACACCGGCCAATCGAGCGGCAGCGGCAACTCGGCAAACATGGTGCGGAGAAATGCGCGGTTGTCGCGGACAAACCAGAAACCGGGGCGCGCGGTGCCGCTCGACTGCAACCAACTCCAGTCCTGGGGATCCCAGAGCGATCGTTCCTGGTAGCCACCTTCGGCCACGAAGCGCAGGAACTGGCCGTTGGTCACCATGTAGGCGTCGATGCGGAACTCCGGCACGGTGACGCTGTGTTCCTCGAACTCGTTATCCCAGCCAAACGCACCGCCGGTTTCCCGCCGCCGTCCGAGGGTCGCCACGCCCGCCGGGATTTGCACCATTCGCGGCGCCGCCGGCGGCGCCGCCGGCGCGCGCGAATCCTGCCGTGGAAATTTGCGGTCGCTGGGCAATTGGTGCAGCATATAGGCGAGGGTTTCGGCATGCATCAGACGGTGCTCGATGGCCACATTCAGCAATTGCGCCGTTTCCGCGGGAGATTCGGAAAAAGGATCGAACGTGTCGGCCAGGCGCCTGTCGAGCGCGTTGCGGATGCGCAGACTGTAGGCCTCCACTTGCGCGCGCACCGGCCAATCCTCCGGCGTGTCGCTGGGCAGCCCGCCTCCTACCGGGTCGATGCCGAAAGCAAACAGCTGATCGAACTCGGGATGGAATGCCGGCATGCCAAAATGCCGCCGGCCGAGGAGATTCCAATCGAAGGCTTCCAGGTGGCCCACGTAAAAAATAATTCGATGGCGCTCGGCGATCGGGCGGTCATACAGCGCGTCCAGGCGCACGATGGAGAACAGCTCGTCCGTGCGCGCGCGCGAGGCGACCAGCCTTTGCAAAAGAGACGGGGCATACACAGTGGCAGTACTGGTTCCCATGGCACTCTCTCGAAGATTCGATGCGCCCCGGCAAAATACGATGCGAACAAAAATGGGGTCCTACGGCGGCAAACGGAAGTTCCCTATCTAATCGCTTTTTGGCGCGAAGTCAACTTATGGTTTTTCGTAGCGACGAGGTCTCCCCGGTGACTGAATCCGGCGGCTGGGCCATCGAAATGCTCGGCGTTTCTTATCGCCTTCCCAATGGCCGCGTGCTCATCGACAATCTGGATCTCCGCGTCAACCGGGGCGAAATGCTGATCGTGCTGGGCCGCAGCGGCTCCGGAAAAACCACCTCAATTCGGCTGATCAACGGCCTGCTCACCCCCAGCGCCGGGGAGATTCTCATCGAGGGCCGCCCGCAGTCCCAATGGGATCCCATTCGCCTCCGCCGCGGCATGGGCTACGTCATTCAGGAGATCGGCCTTTTTCCTCACTGGACCGTCGAACGCAACATCGCCCTGGTGCCGCATCTGGAAAAATGGCCGGAAGATCGCGTGCGGGATCGCGTGCAGGAGCTTTTGCGCCTGATCGGCATGGACCCCGCGGAATTCGCCGGAAGATTTCCCCGCGAGCTTTCCGGGGGGCAGCGCCAGCGCGTCGGCGTGGCTCGCGCGCTGGCCGCCGACCCGGCCATTCTGCTGATGGATGAGCCGTTCGGCGCGCTCGATCCGGTGACCGCCGCGGAATTGGAGACGGAGTTCCGCGCGCTGGCCTCGCGCCTGGGCAAGACCATCGTTTTTGTCACGCACAATCTTCGCTCCGCGCTTCTCTCCCGCGCGCGCATCGCCCTGCTGGCCAGGGGCCGTCTGGTGGGCCTGTTCTCGCCCGAGGAATTTCTTCGTTCCCGCGATCCTGAAGTCCGCGCCTTCGTGGCCTCGCTCAATCCCGGCGCGGAAAATCCGCAAGACCTGCTGGCCCAAGGAGGTCCATTGTGAGCCTGTTGGATTTTTTCATCCGCCAGCGCGGCGAGATCCTCGCGCGCACGCTGGAGCATTTGTGGCTGGTGGGCGCGAGCATGTTTTTCGCCATAGGGATCGGAGTTCCGCTGGGCATCGCCCTGGTGGGGCGGCAAAATCTGCGCCGGTGGGTGCTGGGATCGGCCAACATTATTCAGACCATTCCCAGTCTGGCGCTGTTCGGCTTTCTGATTCCCGTGCCGCTGCTAGGCGGCATTGGCTCGACCACGGCCATTGTCGCGCTCACGCTTTACGCCCTGCTGCCCATTTTGCGCAACACCTTCATCGGCATCTCCGGCGTGGACCCCGCGGTTCTGGAGGCCGCGCGCGCCATGGGCATGACGCCGCGGCAGACGCTTTGGCAGGTTCAGATCCCGCTCTCCATGGGCGTGCTCATGGCCGGCATTCGCGTGGCTACCGTGGTGACCATCGGCGTGGCCACCATCGCCGCAGCCATCGGCGCGGGAGGGTTGGGCGTCTTCATCTTTCGCGGCGTGTCCATGGCCAGCAACGCGGTGATCCTCGCGGGGGCCGTGCCCGCGGCCTTGCTGGCCGTGGGCGCCGACCTGCTGCTGAGCCTGTTCGAGCGCAGACTCACGCCGCGCACATGAGCCACCTTCCATTAAATCGCCGCGACGCGCTCCGCCTGCTGGGCGGCGGAGTTCTGGCGTTGTCCGCCTGCCGCGCGGGGCGCGCGAACACCATTGTCGTGGGATCGAAAAATTTCACCGAGCAGGTCATCCTCGGCGAGCTGTTGGCGCAGCAGATCGAAGCGCGCACCGCCTTGCGCGCGGATCGCCGGCTCGATCTCGGAGGCACGCTTCTATGCCAGCAAGCCCTGCTGGCGGGCCAACTGGATCTCTACCCCGAATATACCGGCACGGCCCTCACGGCCATTCTTGGCGAGCAGCCGTCGAGCGACGCCGCCGCCGTGTATGAAACCGTGCGCAAGGCCTACCACGATCGCTTCGGCCTGGAAGTCGGGCCGCCACTGGGATTCAACAATACCTTCGCCCTTGTGGTGCGCGGTGAAGACGCCTCCCATCTGCATCTGCGCACGATTTCGGATCTCCTGCCCCTGGCGGGCACCTGGCGCGCCGGATTCGGCTATGAGTTTATGGAACGCCCTGACGGCTATCCCGGCCTGGCCAAAGCCTACGGGCTTCACTTCGCTTCCCAGCCGCACATTATGGATTTGGGCCTGCTGTATCGCGCCTTGCAGGAAAACCAGGTGGACGTGGTCGCCGGAAATTCCACCGATGGATTGATCGCCACCCTCGGCATGGTGGTCCTGGAAGACGACCGCCATTATTTCCCGCCGTATCAGGCCGTCACCATCGCGCGCGGCGCAGCGCTCCTCCAACATCCCGAACTGCGCTCCGCACTCGACGCGCTCGGCGGCAAAATTTCCGAGGACGAAATGCGCCGCATGAACTACGCCGTGGACGGCCAGCACGGCGACGTTGCCACCGTGGTCCGTGACTTCCGCCAAGCCCACAACCTGTGAAATGAGCAGCCCCGGCTGCTTCTAAACAAAACCGGCAGGTCTTCGGAATCGAAGACCTGCCGGTTCCCTAAAAAATCGCTTCCGCCTCGGGCTTCCGCTACTTCGGCTGCCCTTTGATTCCCTGTGCGATCATCGGGAGCTTGTAGATCGTTCTCCCGGTCTTCTGTGGACCTACATGAATCTCCTGCCCGTTGGCATCCGCCGCTCCGGCTCCCACGATGTACAGCGTCTTCCGTTTGGGCCCGGAAAAAGCGACGCTGATAATCGGCCGCGGCGTGGGAATGAGGCCCAGATACTTGCCATCCGGGCCGATCACTTGAACGCCGGGGCCCGTCGAGACGTAAATCCGTCCGGCAGAGTCCACCGTGCTGCCGTCGCCGTTCCCTCCGGCTTGCAGTTGGGCGAAGCTGCGCTGGTTTTTGACGCTGCCATCCGGCTGGACGTCAAAGGCCACCACCTCCTTCATGTTGGTTACGTAGAGGGTTTTCTGGTCCGGGCTAAGGACGATCCCGTTGGTGCGCAGATTGTCGTCAAGGCGCGTGATCGTGCCGTTGGCGCTGGCGTAATAGGCTCCGCCATCGGTGAAATAAGCGCCGCCTTTCTTGTCGGCCACCAGGTCATTGAGGCGCCCGAGTGCCCCCACCGTTTTTCCCTGGAACGTGTCGGCAATGATCTTGTGTTCCGGAGTGAGGTAAGCGATCGCCATCGGCGGCGTCCTCTCCACCACGAGGATGCGGCCCTTGCTGTCGACCGAAAGCGACCCGCCGCCGTTGGTGCCGGAAATAAAAACGGAAGATTTATCGTTCTTGTCGATCTTGGTTACCGAATTGGGGTCTTCCTGCGCCGTCAGGATGCCGCCGTCCTTTGTGGCGATGATCCCGTCGGCGCTATTGCCGGCCACCTGATAAACCTTGGTCCATTGCGATCCCGCCGCGACCACTCCGGGAATCTCCGTCACCATGACGTCCCTTGGCCCTTGCGGCTGCGGCGGCGCTCCGCCCTGCTGCTGTGCCGCGGCAAATTGGCCCAGCGCCAGCGCCGAACCGAGCAGACACACCGCAATCGGCAAGCACCGTGCAATCGTAAACTTTCTTTTTCGTTTCATGCATTCTCTCCACGCGGCCCGGCCCGTGAGCCAGGCGAAATTTTAGGATTGTCTTTTTGAGGTTCCCCGCGCCTGACAGTATATCCCCAACCTCCTTACTTGGAGCCGCGTGGGAAATGAGGATTGACAGAATCAAGGGCC
>Ga0302326_10022566_pt1 | contig 12861 bp, 10 predicted proteins | sample Palsa_T0_3_FD_202264 | JGI IMG/M metagenome (GOLD analysis project Ga0302326, IMG submission 202264) | Peat permafrost microbial communities from Stordalen Mire near Abisko, Sweden - Palsa_T0_3 | ecosystem: Environmental > Terrestrial > Soil > Palsa > Peat permafrost | place: Sweden: Abisko... | reverse complement strand
GCCCCGCGTGTTGGTGGGGGAGGAGGGACTTGAACCCTCACGGCGAGTGAACGCCGGCAGATTTTGAGTCTGCTGTGTCTGCCATTCCACCACTCCCCCGGAAAAACAAACTCCCTCTAGTTTACACACACCGTCGAACAACTTTCACGTTCGGGTCCAGACCCTGATGATCGATTTACCGATTGATCGCGCAATCGCTGGACGGCCCTGACTCCTCGGTGCGCAGAACAGTTGTCCACGATCCAAAACACGCGTCGCGCGTCATTGTAAGGAGGCCGCGTCATCACTTGCTCGACCAAGCGATCGAAGGGCGCGATTCCGTTCTGGGTCTCGCAGCGCCCAAGGACTCTGGCGTGATGAACGTCCAGGGCGGCGATGTAAGCCCAGGCACCGCAACGAAAGTACTCACGTTCCACGCGCATGGATTTGGGATTTTGCTGAATTCCCTCGAAGTTCAATGAGAGAGACAGCATCCCTAAAAGCCTTCGGTTTAGCATTGTGCGGTCTGCGAGGAGGCGGTTCCGTTAAGTATTTTAATTGTTTAGTCCTTGTAAAGTATGCATCAGGTGGAGCAGTAATACTGATATGCTCTCGGCATGAGGTGTACAGCGTTTGTGCTTCTTGCCGGCCTGCTGCTGGTTCCTCATGCGGCCGGGGAACATCGCCCCGACTTCTCGGGAACCTGGAATATGGATGTGTCGCGGAGCGAATCGGCACATCAAGATGTGCCGATTGGACCAGTTTCGCTGGTTGTCCGGCAAACAGCGGCCGGAATCTCGATTGAGACGAAAAGAAGCGACGGCACAGAAAAACTGGTATTCCAGTTCGATGGAGCTGAGCACACCAACACAACGGAATCCGGACAGGAAATCAAGGTGAAGGCCCATTGGGAGGGGTTGAAACTTGTCGCTGAAACGGAGCGTGAAGTTAACGGGGCGACCGTAACTACGCGGCACGCGTTCACGATGCCGCCCGGCGGCCGGGAAATCACTGTTGATAAGACTTTGACGGTTCAGCACGGATACCAGTCGCCGGGCTCGCCGAAGACAACGGGAAAAGGTAAGGATGTTTTTGTTCGAGCCGCTGGTTCATAATATCGCGAATGGCTAACGGACATCCGAAGCTGAATCTTCACCACGTGGGGTATGCCGTCAAAGCCATCGGCCAGATTGCGGAGACATATGTCCGCCGTTACGGCTATGAGTTATCGACGCCGATCATTCACGACCCGCTGCAGACGGCGCTGGTGCAGTTTCTCGAGCTGGCTGGAGACAGTTCCTATTTGGAATTCGTGGCGCCCGATGGACCGGATAGCAAGCTCGCCAATGCTGCGAAGCGTGGCGGCGGGTTGAACCATTTGTGCTACACCAGCGGACCACTGGAGGAGACCATTATTCACCTGGAACAAACGGGATTGCGCCTGATCTCGGACCCGGCTCCGGGTGTGGCTTTTGCGGGGCGGAGGATTTGTTGGTTGCTTGGCGCTGAACCGGTACCGATTGAACTGGTGGAGCGCCGGCACGAAGGGGATTTGTGTGTGCCGGGGATTGCATAGATGAAGAATTCGCTGCCATTGATTCTGTTGGCCGGTCTGATCTTCGCAACCGGCGCCGCGCATGGCAAGATCATCTTCAAAGCGGATTTCGAGACGGGCGATCTGAGTGAATGGAGCAAGACCGGTACCCGCGGCCAGAATGCGACACCTGAGAATATTCAGATCGTGACCGACATCGTCCAGCAAGGGAAGTATGCGGCCAAGTTCACGATCCATGAAAACGATGTGTTCAATGCCCAGCAGTTACGCGTGCAGGTCGGCGGCCCGAAGATCACGGCCGAAGAAGGCTCCGACACCTACATGTCTTTCTACTTGTACATGGCTGAACCTCCGAAGGATCGCGATAACTTTTTCTATTGGGAAGGGCAGCCGCCGCCGCGTTATGACAATGTCATGACCTGGTGGGTCGAGCCGAAAGCCGGGGGCGGGGCGTTGATTAAGTACGGGACAGGGAACCTGGGGCATAACGGCACAGAGTGGGAGGCGGATTTCCGCATCGGCAAATGGCACCAGCTCGCAATGCACATCCATTGGTCGGAGGATAAAGAAAAAGGGAGCACACAGCTCTGGTTCGACGGTGTTCGGGTGTTGGATAGGAAGCTGAAGACCAAAGGCCCCGAGAGCGTTTATTTCTGTCAGCCTGGAATCCATCGCAGTCCGCACACTTCATCGGTCGACACGATCTACTTCGATAATTTCATCCTGGCTGACACGCTGGAAGAGGTTGTGAAGGAAACGGCGAAATGAAAGCGCAGCGAGCGGGAGTAATCTGCGCCTGTCGGAGGTTTGGTAGACAGGAGCATTCATGTCAAAGTTCATTATTCACGACCATAGTACCGACGGCATCGACCGGCGGGGCTTTCTCAACTAAATGGTCTGGGCCGGCACGGGTGTACTATGGACGATCGGCGGAGGAATTCCTTCTTCGCGCTTATTCGGACAGAAGCCAGCTAAAGGCGAGTTGACCTTCGTTCAGATCAGCGACAGCCACATCGGTTTCAACAAGCCTGCTACTCCCGACGTAACAGGAACCTTGCAGGTCGCCATCGACCGAGTCAATGCGCTTGAGGTGCAACCGGACCTTATTCTTCACACCGGCGATCTGACGCATTCGGCAAAGCCCGACGAGTTCGACGCGTTGGCCCAGTCACTGCAAAGTTCCAAACAGAAACAGATCTTCTATGTGCCCGGCGACGAACACACATCTCCGTGGATGACGGCAAGGGATATCTGGAGCGCTTCGGAAAGGTAGGCAGGGTAAAGGATGGTATAGGTTCGATCAAAAAGGAGTTCACTTCATAGGCCTGGTCAACTCCGCCGTACTGGGAGGGATGGGCAAGTTGGAAGCTGAATAACTGGTCTGGCTTCAGAACGACTTTAAGCGGCATTCGCGTAGCACGCCGATCGTCGTCTTCGCGCAAATACCGCTCTGGGCTGTCTATCCGGAATGGGGCGGGGGCACTTCTGACAGCGCTCAAAATCTGACGTACCTCAAGCCATTCGGATCGGTCACGGTTCTGAACGGGCATACTCATCAGGCGATGCAGAAGGTCGAAGGAAATGTGGCCTTTCACACGGCCATGTCGACAGCGTTCCCTCAGCCGGCCCCCGGGGAAGGCTCCTTCGCCGGGTCCTCCGGCGTCATGAAGACCTTTATCCTGGCAATGGCCTCGTTGTTCGTGGTTTGCGTTATGGCCTCCAGCGCGCCGGATGCGGTTCGGGGCAAAGAGGCCTTCGATAAGCGCTGCGCCGGTTGCCATCGTCTCGACCGGACCAAGGAGGGCCCGATCCTTCGTAAGGTTTTCGGGCAGCGTTCGGGGAGCGTCACGGGTTTCCTTACTCCGAGGCGGTGAAGAGCGCACGCCAGACTTGGGATGAGCAAACTCTCGATAAGTGGCTTGGAGAATCCGGGGAAGCTCATACCTAACAACAACATGGCCACTCGCGTGCCGGACCCCGCTGATCGGGCGGACATCATTGCTTATCTGAAACAGCTCAGTGGCCATTGAGAACCCAAACGGCGAACTACTGCAATTGCCGATGGAGTGTCTTAGGGTCACCATGGCTAACGCGATTGCCGGAAAGCGGAAGGCCACCCTGTGAAGATATCTTCATTCCCGTGACGCGATCGGCTTGCATGACAAAGGGTTATTCGATTACGGGCGGAGGATCGCGTCGCGAAACTGCTACAGTCCTGTTTCAGCAAGCGTTCCGGAGCCTGGCCCAAAGCTTCGATCATCAGCAGGCCATTTTCATTGAATACCCGGAATTTGCGCCGATACTGAGCATAGGAATCGCGCACATTCGAAGGCACGTCTCCAGCTGTGAGAACCACGGTTCCGGTTAAGGCAGCAGCGTCGTCTCTCTTGGGGTAAACGGCGGGTCGTGGAAGAAGTCTCGAGTTCGCGTAGGGTACCAACGTGCGGTATAGACTCGGCCCTTGCCGTCCGTGATCTCCACGAAGGAAGAGCCATTCGTCTCAAGTCCGAAAACTCCGCGAGCTATGCCGTTCTCGTCGACTAACGGATTTGTGGGCCCGTATTTCAGCTGGTGGCGCCCAGGGCGCTTATGCGTATACCGGTGCGGGGACCAGTAGCGAGAAGCGAGACCGCCTACGAAGCCATCGGTCAGAGCGAGCGCAAGAGTAAAGTTGGTTCTCATGGCCAATAGTGTCGGCCCGCGAGAACTCTAGCGGTAGATGCCTCGAGAGGAACAGGTTACCCGCGTTGACACTTTTTTACAATCGATTGACAACCAGGTAAAAAAAACCTATCCTAATCCAAAACGTATTCCACGTCGGAATACTCGCTTCGCTGTCCCCCCGTTTACGGACTAGGTCTACATTTCTTAAGCGCAGGTTAGGGCGCCTCCCATCCATCTTCTTGAATAGTGTCGGCTCGTCTTTCCCCTTTGTTCGGGTAAGATGTTTCGACTCATATCGATAGGGGGCTATGAATGTTCACATTCTTGTACTGTAGTACTACGTGGTTTGGGATTTTGTTTTCTTAATTACATTCCTTGACATCACGTGAGAAAAGCTCTACGATCGGCCAACGTATTACAAGGAAGTTGCAAACCCCGAAGTTGGGGTGTGGGTCTCCTGTTCACAAAATTTTCGTAAGACCAAAGAAGGTGAAATTATGGGTCATAACGCGATCATCCGTTTTGTAGTATTAAGCAGTCTCGCTTTGGGTCTGGTAGCGTCGTCTGCACTTGCTCAAAACGCAGCGTCCGGGACCATATCCGGCCAGGTTACTGACCCTCAGGGTGCGGCGATCGCCGGCGCTGAAATCAAGTTGATCGATAAAAGTACGAGTACGTCCCGGACCTTCACCTCAAATGAGGCCGGCCGGTATGACATTCTGAACATCAACCCGGGAGTGTACGACGTGACGGTTACGCGACAGGGTTTCTCGGAGACCAAACTCTCCGGCCAGGAGGTTCAGGTCGGCTTGACTCTTACTCTCAACGTCAAGCTGCAGGTCGGCGCGGCTTCAACCATCGTCGAAGTCTCCGCGGGCGCCACGGCGGAACTGCAGACGTCCAGCGCGTCCGTCGGTTCCACGGTTTCCGGCTTGCAGTTGGAATCGCTCCCAACGCTCGGCCGCGATGCCAACGCCTTCATCCTTCTGCAACCCGGTGTTGCGCCTGGCGGACAAATCGCAGGTACCGCGGCCGATCAAAATGCCTTCATGTTGGATGGCGGTAACATGTCCAACGACATGGACGGCGGCGGCGGTAGCTACACGCTTCTCAGCGGCGCGATCACTGGCTCAACAGGCGGAACGCCCTCTGGCGTCATGCCCACTCCGATTGACTCCATTGAAGAATTCAAGGTCGCGACCGCGGGCCAGACTGCCGACCAAAACGGTGCGGGCGGCGGCGCGGTACAGATGGTAACTAAGCGCGGTACAAACACGGCGCACGGCTCGGCTTACGAGTATCTCTTGAGCAGCGCTGTTGGCGCCAATACGTGGAAAGATAATCACACCGCAATCGGCAGCCTGCCCTACACTCCGCTTCCGAAAACCCACCAGAACCGCTACGGCGCAGCCCTCGGTGGTCCGATTCTCCCCAAATTCTGGGGCGGAAAGACTTATGCTTTCTTCAACTACGAAGTCCGCAACTTCCCGCAGGCCACCACTAACGAACGCACCGTCCCCACCGCGCTCTATCGCTTGGGTGTGATTCAGGAACAGAATACCGCGGGCACCTGGACGCCCTACAATATCAACCCCTATCCTGTCACCTATAACGGCGTTACCTACCAACCCACGGTTTGCCCTGGTGGCGCTTGCGATCCCCGCGGCATCGGCCTCAACAAGGACGTAGCGGCGGTTTGGGCGCAGATGCCTTTACCCAACGACCCGACCTTCGGCGACACCTATAACACCCAGGGCTACAACGCTACGGTTTCCATCCCGCAGCTTTCGCACCAGTACACGGCTCGCCTCGATCACGATTTCAACGACAAGTGGCACCTGATGACCAGCTACCGCTACTTCATTCTGCGTCAGAACACGACCAATCAGACGGATCTCAGCGCATCAGGCGTGGAAACAGCGACGGCTCCGCGCGATCAGAAGCCTTCGTACTTCGTCACCGGTTTAACGACAACCATCTCTCCGACGTTAACCAACGATTTTCATTACAACTACACGCGCAACTTCTGGCAATGGGGCACCGACGGTGCACCCCCACAGCTCCCCGGTCTCGGTGGCGCACTCGAAATCGGCGGTGAATCCACCTCCGCTCTCATCCCGTATAACGTCAATGCACAAAACGTTCGTCAACGTTTCTGGGACGGCCAGGACCACATCTTCCGCGACGACTTGAACTGGGTCAAGGGCAACCACTTGCTGCAGTTTGGCGGCATCTATCAGCACAATTGGGACTTCCACCAGCGCGACGATAATGGCTCCACCGTCTTCAACAACACTACGTATCTGATTGGTGGATCGACGGCAGGCCTAAATTACCTTTCCAGCTACATTCCAGCCAGCCTTGGGTCGGCATCTACTGCCGCGTTCGAGAACCTCTACACGGAAGTCCTCGGAATTGTCAGCCTGCCGCAGACGGTCTACGCGCGCACGGGCCCGAACCTCACTCTCCAGCCGGTGGGGACAAACTTCTCCGACAAAGTCACGATTCCTTACTACAACGTGTATTTCTCAGACACCTGGCACGTCCGCAAGGATCTGACGTTGGTCTATGGCGTTGGCTATCAAATCGAAATGCCTCCGACTGAGCAGGACGGCAAGCAGGTCATGCTCGTCGATGCGGCTGGCAGCCCGATCACCGCGAGCGGCTATCTGAACACCAGAAATGCCGATGCTCTCAAGGGAATCGTCTACAACCCAGAGGTAGGTTACGCTTTGATCGGCAACGTGACGGGCAAGCCAAGTTACGTTTACAATCCCTTCTATGGTGGTCTGAGCCCCCGCGTCGCGGTGGCATGGAACCCAACCTTCAACGACGGGATACTGGGAAAGCTCTTCGGCGGCAACAAGACGGCGATTCGCGGTGGCTATAGCAGAATCTATGGCCGTCTGAATGGAGTGGATCAGGTTCTGATTCCGCTCCTCGGTACCGGCCTGAGTCAGGCCATCCAGTGCACTGGTGCCAGCATGACCGGCCAGTGTCTCGGCTCCGGCGGTGTCACCGCGGCGACGGCGTTCCGCATCGGAACCGATGGCAATTCCGCTCCGCTACCCGCCCTCACCCAAACTCTCGCTCAGCCCTTCTATCCTGGCGTAAACGGCAACGCCGCTGCCGGTGACGGAGACGCCATCGATCCGAACTTCAAGCCGAATCGTTCCGACACCTTCACACTCTCGGTTCAGCGCCAGATTAACAACAAGAATTCGTTTGAAATCGGCTACATCGGCAAACTCATCAAGAACGAATTCCAGGGCATGAGCCTGGATTCCGTGCCGATCAACCTTACCTTGAACGGACAGAGCTTTGCCAATGCCTGGTCCAACCTTTTCCAGGAGAGTATAGGCGGCCAGTCGATTCAGGCTCAGCCCTTCTTTGAATCCGCACTCGGCGGCACGAGTTCCGCCTACTGCGCCGGTTTCGCCAGTTGCACCGCGGCGGTAGCTTCTAAGCAGAAGGCGCAACTTGGGGCCACCAATCCCCAGGCTTACTCGCTGTGGACTAACATTTCCAACACCACTTCATGGACTCTGGGCCGGACCCTGCTCGACTCGGCCCCGGCGCAGACTGCTAACGTTTACGAAGACGGTAGCTTGGGCTTCGGGAACTATAACGCCGTATACCTCACCTACACCATGCGCGATTGGCACAATGTCACGGTCCGCTCCAACTTGACCTGGAGCCGGGCAATGGGCACTGGCTCCGTCGTTCAGGCCAGCAGCACCCAGCAGGTTCTCGATCCCTTCAACATCGGGGCGAATTACGGACCTCAAGGCTTCGACTATAAGTTCGTTTACACGTTGGCCATGGTCTATGCGCCGAAGGTGTTCTTGCACAGCAACAATGTGTTCGCTCGCGAAGCGCTTGGCGGGTGGAACTTCGCGCCTCTCTTCAGCGCGAACAGCGGTGCTCCTCTCCAAGTCAGCATCGGAAGCAATTGTCAGGCTTTCGCGGAATCCAACTGTAGCCCGAGCGCGGTAGAAAACGCCGTCCTGACCGCTCCCTACACATCGGGCAACTCCCTTCACGAGAGCACCGTTGGTACCGCCGGTATCGGAACCTCTCAGAACCCGGCCACCGGCGGAAGCGGCTTGAACTACTTCGCCAATCCGACGGCTGCCTACGCTGGCTTCCGCGCTCCTATCCTCGGTCTCGATACCACCGATGGCGGCGCGGGCATTCTCCGCGGCTTCCCCAACTGGAACCTGGACATGGCCATCTCGAAGGACTTCCCCCTCAAGTTCAAAAACCGAGAAGGAATCATCCTCAAGTTCAACGCGCAGTTCACCAACATGTTGAACCACTTCCAGCCCGGTAGCCCAAGCTTGTCATTGAGCTCGCCTAGCAGCTGGGGAACGGTCACCAGCGCTGGTGGAGTGGGCCCGCGTCAGATCGAATTTGGTCTGCACCTGAGCTTCTAAAACGCAAAGCGCTACAATCCAGGGGACCGGGAAACCGGTCCCCTTTTTCTTTTTGTGAATCCACGCGAGATACTCACCCGTCCGGCGCCGCCCGCCGATGCCCGCATCGCATACGGCAGAGAGACCCGTCAGTTCGGCGAACTCCGAGCCAACTCCCACGGACTGCAGCCCGTCGTCATCACTCTCCACGGCGGCTTCTGGCGTAACCAGTTCAATCTGGAATACATGGGCCACCTGTGCGAAGCCCTGAAGAAGCTAGGCTTCGCCACTTGGAATCTGGAATACCGTTCGCTCGGAGACCAAGGCGGCGGATGGCCCGGCACCTTTGAAGATGCGGTCGCCGGAGCCGCGTTCCTCAAGAACATCGCCGGTCCCTATCACCTGGACCTCAACCGCATAATCACTCTCGGACACTCCGCCGGCGGTCAACTCGCGCTTCACGTGGCATCGAAGATGAAGGTTCAAGGCGTCATCGGCCTGGGTGCAGTAGCCGATCTCAAGCGAGCCCAGGAGCTGCAACTAGGCAACCGCGTAGTAGACCTCCTGAAGGCGCCCGCGTCAGCCGATCCGATTCAGTGCCTGCCGCTTCACACGCCGCAACGTCTCTTCAGCGGCAAAGACGACGATATCGTTCCGATCGAGATCAGCCGCCTCTACGTCGAGGCCGCACACGCCAAGGGCGACGACGCCCGTCTGATTGAACTACCCGGCGGACACTTCGAACCCGTGGATCCGCTTACGCCGCAGTGGGCCCGCGTCGCTCAGGAAATTCAGGCCCTGCTAGCCAGCAGTGCGCCCCATTGAAACCCGGCGCCGAAGGCCGCAAAGCAGATCGTTTTCCCTGAACCCTGCCACCACTCCTTAGCCGCGATGAGCATCGAAGCCGATGACGTATTCCCGTAGTGGGCGATGTTCGAATAGAACTTAGCGGATGGTACGCCCAACGTCTTGGCAACTTTGTCGATTAGGTTCTGATTCGCCTGGTGCATCAGGAACACGTCCACATCCGCGGCGATCTTCCCGTTCCGCTCCAACACCTCGATGATGGACGCCGGAATCTTGCGCGCCGCTTGCATGATCACCGAACGCCCGTTCATGTAGATCGGCTCATTCAGTCCGAGCCGCAGATCCTCGGCGAACGCGCCATCTGAATGCAGTACCGAATCAACGATCGCGCACGGACCATCGCCGATCAGACACGCTCCCGCGCCGTCCCCGAACAGGATGGCTGTGTTCTTGTCATCGCCGATCGCCGAAGACATCTTCTCCGCAGCGACTACCAGGATGTTTCCATAGACGTCCGTCAGGCGCGACGCCAGCGACATGCCGTACAGCCCGCCGGCGCTAGCCATGGGCAAATCAATCGCGGGCACTCCGCCCAACCCCAGCCCACTGGCGATTGTTGCCGCCGGTCCAGGGAACCGCCGCTCCGCCGAACCGGACGCCGCAATCACCATCCCGACTTCCACGGGATGCTTGGCCACGCAATCCCGCGCGGCTGCCAACCCCAACTCGGCGACCGATTCTTCCGCGTACCGTCGCTCGCGAATGCCGGATGCCTCGAAGATCCAATCCGGGTCGCATCCAAGACGGCTCGCGAGCTCCGCGTTGGTCACCACCCGCGCCGGAAGATACGCCCCAAATCCGATGATGCCGGCCACAGCTACATCCTGCTCTCTACGTACTCCGTGATGCGGGCCACCGATTCAAACTTCCGCGGATTCAAGTCGGAGTCGGGAATCGCAATGCCGAACTCCTTCTCCAAGCCGCTCACCAGATCGGGCAGCGCAAACGAATCGAGCAACCCCGATTCGAATAGCGACTCCTCATCATCTCCCGTAACCGTCTTCTCGGTCACCGACTGAATCACAGTGGTCACTCTCGTCTTGGTATCCATAGCTATTTACTCCGAACGCACCGCTACATAACGGTCGTACTGTTGCATCAAATCCCGGAACAACATGGCGGCCGTCAAGCGGTAACCGGCTGTCGTCATGTGGATATAGTCTGCCTGGCCTAAACCGGCGCGTGCCCATTGCTTCACCGCGCCCGGGCCTCCCATGCGTTCCCGCCAATCCCAAAACGCACATCCGGACTGAGCAGCAACGGCGCGCTGAATGGCGATCACGTCGTCGATGTGGGGTAGGGGACGCATGGTTCTCAGGCAGTCCGGCGGACCGACGACGAGAATGCTCGCGAGCGGAGCGGCTCGCCGGACCTTTGCCAGCACCTGCGCGAACTGTTCGCGGTAGCCTTCAAAGGTGAACTTTGGATTCAGGGACTCGTTGGTGCCGTATTCCAGAACGATTAGGGCCGGTTTGCGGGCGTTCATATTGCTCGAAAACACGGGTTCGTCCCAATCCAGAATCGTGGGCGCCTGGGCTCCGTTGATGCCCAGGGTTTCGTAAGTAATTCCGGACTGCCGATCGGCCGCCCAGCCGAAGAGGCGCACCGGACGGGCGCTAGTGGCTCGAATCGCGTAGCGATGCTGGCCGGGCTGAATCTGAATGGGCAGATATGCTGCCGCTGGTGCGCCATCCGTAGCAATTGTTTGGATGTTCAAGCCATCAACAGAAACCACAAAATCACCGCCGCCTGGTTGTTGGAGATAGAAGAGTTGAATCGTATCGCTTTCGGCTTCAAACGTAACGATATCGTTGGTGCGATGCGAGGTTACGCTGACACCGCCGAGGCCTAGCCGGCCATCGCCGAGATGTCCCGCGGGACCGTCGGTTACCCACCCGAGCGTGTTTGTTCCGGAGGTATCGAACCGCCGGTAGCCCTTGAACGGGTGTCCTGCGAGCGAGAATCCGGGACCGCCTGCGCCGAACTTTGCTTGAAATGCGAGGCGCATGGCATTGGTCCAATCGTCGGACGCGGTGTGTGAGTCGCCGTATTGCAAGGCGTGGGTATTGCCGCTCTCCATTGGGTGGAGAACCTGCTCGAAGAAGGGGACGAGAGCAGCAGCGTTTTCCAGTGTGCTTGGGCCATTCGCAGCGCGGTCCTGAACTTCGTCCAAAGCCTCTTGTGAAAAGGGTGGAGGCTTGGGAGCGGCTGCCTTTTTCTTCTTGGCTGCCGCCGCTCCGAAATCGGACGGCAATGCCAGCAGCGCGAGGGTCATCAGCGCCGCCAGGAACTTCAATGCTTCACCGTGAGTTGTTGCGTTTTGAGCCCCGATTCATATTGCTCATATCCGGCCACCAGAGCATCATCCAACAGAACGCCCACCTTGCGCGCGCCCTGTGGAAGGGGATGCATGAAATCCGCGCTCACCAGTCGAGGCTGCATCGCGTACCAGCGGCCCATGGTGCCTTCGCCGCCCATCGCTTCGAAGGTATTGAAAAATGCGCAACCAGTTTCCGCCGCTGCCTGCCGTTGAATTGCGACAAGTTTCGGAAGCGTGGCGATGGTGCCGATGGTTCCGTCGCTGTGGCGTTCCCCACGGTCCATCGGACTCATGATGAGTACCGGGGTTCCCGGCAGAGCGGTTTTCACTCGCGCAATCACTTCCCGGAGTTCCTTTCCGTAAGCGGAATCGATGTAGCTCGCAAAACCGCTTTCATTCGTGCCGTAATTCAGAATTACCAGGTCCGGCTTCTGATGTTGTAGTTGTTCGGTCCACTGCGTCTTATCGTAGAAGCGCAGCACCATTTGAATCTGGCCACCATTGACGCCCAAACTATTGTAAATCACACCCGGGGAATCCTTCTCGAAGCTGGCTCCAAAGAGGCGTACGGCACCGGACTTTACCGTGATTATGATGTCGTTCATTCCGCCTTCGGGTAGCGGGAACTGGGCGAATTCGGGTTCCTTTTCACCGTCGGTTTCTACGTCGCCCAGCGCCGCTTCTCCGGCGCTCACGGTGAAGATTCCGCCGCCGGGTTGCCGCAGGTATTCCACCTCCACACGGGCGTGAGGAGTCTCTAGATGGATTTTGGAGACGGCTCCGGGCGTTCCGGTAAAGCTAACGCCGCCGAGGCCGTGATAACCGTCCTTGGCCCGATTCTGGCTGGCGGCCTCGATCTTCCAGCCGCTGCCATGCACTTCCACTCCGCGGTGCCCGTACCAGGGCCAGGGCTTGGCGATGAGGACGAACCCGTGGCCGGAATCTCCGAATTTGGCTTGTAGGAGAGAACGCATGTCGGCCGTGATGGAATCAGCGGTGGTGGGCGAATCGCCGAAATGGAGAATTCGTGCGACCCCTTGCTTGGTTTCTGCGATTTCCAG
>Ga0302326_10022563_pt1 | contig 12861 bp, 12 predicted proteins | sample Palsa_T0_3_FD_202264 | JGI IMG/M metagenome (GOLD analysis project Ga0302326, IMG submission 202264) | Peat permafrost microbial communities from Stordalen Mire near Abisko, Sweden - Palsa_T0_3 | ecosystem: Environmental > Terrestrial > Soil > Palsa > Peat permafrost | place: Sweden: Abisko... | reverse complement strand
CCTCGATGAAGGGACTGCTCCCGCGGCACCTCCCGCTCTGCGTGCTCCTGCGCGACACCGACATCGAGTCGCTGTCCACGGCCCCCGCGACGGCGGTGGACGACCTCTACGTGCGCGCCGCCGCAGCGGAGGCGCTGGCCTGGCGCGACGCGCTGGTTCGCGGCCTGCGAAGAGCCGGCGTGCTGGTGCTGGACGCCAGGCCGGGGGATCTCACGCCCGAGCTGGTGAAGGGGTATCTCGAGGTGAAGGCGAGGCGGCTGCTGTAGCTGCCTTGGCACGCGATGGCTCTAGCCTGCCCCTCCTGCCGCGTTGCCCTGGCGCGCCTGAGGCTCGACCTGCAGCGCTGCCCTTCCTGCGGCGTCAGCTACCCTCGCGACGACGGGTAGTGGCCGGATTTGAACCGGTGACGCCCCCTCGCTTTGACGCACCCCGTGGCACACCCTTCGCCCATGGCGATCCTCCGCGAGCCGAAGGTGTGGGTGAAGTCCCGCCCGGCGAACGAGACCCGGCGGTCGACGGACCTGACGCCGGAGGAGCAGGTCAACGTGAGGCGGGCGCTCCACGTTCTACGTCAACGCCTCGGGGGCTGGGCCGCGCTGGCGAAGGCGCTTCGGGTCAGCGTGTCGACGCTCCAGAACTACGGGAGCACGAGGGCGCCGAGTGCGGCGGTGGCGCTGAGGGCGGCAAGGCTGGCTGGCGTGGCGGTCGAAGACGTGCTCCCCGGAAGATGGCCCGTCGAAGGGGCGTGCCCGCACTGCGGAAGGGCGTAAGCCCTTCAGAAAGCACTTCAAGAAGTCACGCCCGTGTGGGCGAAAGTGATACACAAGCTGGCCCGTTTGTCGACGCCTCAGCGACGATCGTCGTCATGCCTGGGGACCTTTATTACGGCGACAACCTCGACGTGCTGCGACACAAGGTTGCGTCCGAATCGGTAGACCTCATCTACCTCGACCCGCCGTTCAATTCGGACCGGACCTATAACCGGATACACAAGGAGTCGCAGGCTCAAGAGCGGGCCTTCTACGATACATGGACCTGGGACGACGCGGCCGACCGTGCGTTTGCCGAGCTGACGGGGCACGCGCCGGCCACGGTTCGCGTGCCCCCAGCGCTCAGCGACATGATGCGCGCCCTGCGCGATTTTATGGGCACTGCCCATCGAGACACGATGGCCTATCTGGCTATGATGTCGATCCGATTGGTCGAGATGCATCGTGTTCTGCGCCCCGCTGGGTCCCTGTATCTTCATTGCGATCCGACGGCGAGCCACTATCTCAAAATGGCACTTGATGCCGTATTCGGTCACGACAACTTCCTATCCGAGATTATTTGGAAGCGATACGGTGCGCACGGCAATTCCAGTCGCTACGGCGCGGTCCACGACGTCATACTTTTTTATGGGAAGACGCGATCGGCCCCGTTCAATAAGCAATTCGTGCCGTACACGGACGAGTATGCTGAGAACCGGTTCAGGCACGTGGATGCGGCAGGGCGGCACTACCAAGAGCAAAATCTATCGAATCCAAGCTACAGGCCGAACCTCATATACCCGTACACTGCGAGCAACGGGATCACTTACCAGCCACACAAGAACGGATGGAAGTGCGACCTCGATAGAATGCAGCAACTGGATCGAGAGGGGCGGCTACACTTCCCGAAGGCAACCGGCGGTCGTCTGCGCATGAAGATGTTTTTGGACGAGTGCGAGGGCGTTCCGGTCCAGGACGTGTGGACCGATATCGACTTGCCGTCCACGTCGAAGGAGCGGACGGGGTATCAGACGCAAAAGCCGCTGGCCCTTCTTGAACGCATCATCCTCTCATCTTCTAACGCCGGTGATCTTGTGCTCGATCCGTTTTGCGGCTGCGGGACAACCGTCGAGGCGGCTGAGTCGCTGGGGCGCAAGTGGATTGGCATCGACATCGCCATTCGTGCGGTTGATGTAATCAAGGACAGGCTTGACGAGAAGTTCACGAAGCGAGTGTGGACGGAGTACGGAGAGCCGTCCGACGTCGATGCCGCCGCGCACCTCGCCGAGACAAATCCTTACGATTTTCAGTGGTGGGCAGTCCGCAGACTGGGCGGCCAACCTCCTAAGGGCGAGAAAAAGAAGGGGGGCGACGGCGGGATTGATGGTGAGATTACGTTGCGCGACTTCGATTCCGAGAAGAGGCGTCGCGTGATCATCTCAGTAAAGGGCGGCCACAACTTAAACCCGGACTTCGTCAAGGCGCTCAAGACGACGGTCGACATGGATAAGTCAGACTACGGGATACTTGTAACAATGTACGAGCCGTCGCCTGGGATGCGCAACGTCGCACGAGACTGCGGCATGGTGCCGTGGGCGTCGGCGCAAGACGGCAAACTTGGGCATCGGATTCGGATTGTCACGGTGCCGGAGATATTGGCAGGAACCGTTCAGCTCCCAGGTAGAAACGAGACGCCACGGTCGCACTCAGTGCCGCCCCCTGTGGAGGCGCGCGAGGGGGAGACGCTTCACCTGCCGTTCGCGCCGCGTACGCCAAAGGCCAAGCAGCGCAAGCCGGGCCCCGCAAAGGCGTACGAAGCGGCGCCGACCGAAGTGCGTACGGTGGCGGAAAAGGGTGGCAATCCGCCGCCGAGCAAGCGTTAGCTGGCGCGGGCAGCGGCAAGCATCAGCGCCTCTCGCGCCCACTGTGTGACCGGCTTGCCTGTGCTCTCGGCCGCCGCCTCGATCGCTGCCCTCTCTTCGTCGCTGAGCCTGATCGCGAAGACGCCCGTGCGCGCCGTCCCCTCGGCGAACGCCGGGCGCCCGGGACCCCGCTTCTGGTCCCGGGCGCTCACGGCCGCACCCCGTCGAGCGCAGCCGCGACAAGGTCGTCCGTGCTCCACAGCGTCTTGCTGACGCCAGCGGCCATGGCAGGCGAGCAACGCAGGGTCTTGTGCTGGCGAACGAAGTTGTAGGCGGCGAGGGTCAGCGCCGTCGAGGCGATGTGCTGCTCCAGCTTCTTGCTGAACGCGTTGGTGAGGCGCGTGTAGCGCCGGCCCATCATGCGGACGCTGAGGTTCACGCGCTCCGCGTAACTGGTCGAGACAAGCTCCTCGACGGGCTCCCCGAAGATGGGCAGCTTCTCGATTCCCGTGACCCGCGGCGTGGAGTAGCGCCCGGAGCCGGGGTTCTCTCCTTCGAAGGATTTGATCACCATCGCGTAGTCCGTGCCGTCAGCACCGAACGCCGTCCTGATTGCCGGGACGTAGGCGCGAAGCCCGTCCGTCGAGATTTGCGCGCGGGTCCTGAGGCGCGCGGCGAGGTCGTTCACGAAAAGGCGAGCGTCTTGGTCCGTACGCTTGCCGACGCGGAACGCGGGCACAAGCTTGGTCTCTGCGTCGATGGCGAGCCACGTCCAGGTATCACCCTTCGTCGGGGCGTCGCTCTCTTTCACGTTGCGCTGCTTCTTGCCGACGAAGGCCCACAGCTCGTCCAGCTCCAGCCGCGTGCACGGCAGGTCCACCATGGTCTCGTCGAGGAGTTCGAGGCAGCCCATGCCGACGCGGGCGACGATGGTTCCTACCGTCTCGCGGTCCACGCCAGTCATGCGTGCCGTGGAGCGCAGCGAACACCCTTCCGAGAGGGCGGCGACAACAGCGACCTGCTTCGACCGGGGGAGCGCGTTAGCCATGTGAATACTGTAGTACTAATATTAGATGGGTCAAGGGCGATGATGAAGAAAGGCGCCGACCGCCCGGGCGTGGCATCCGCCCGGGGGTCGGCCCTCTTCACGGTCTAGAGTTTCGGTCGGAGAACCGCATCACACACCACTCCTCTCCCGGGCTGTTCGCCCGGTCGGCGCTTGCCGACCCGCGGGAGAGGAGGTACGGTTCCAACTCGCTGGGGAGCTGGTTCCGTGCCGCTTCCGGCGGGAGGATCGACAAGCTGGTCGATTTCCCCGCACGCCCTTCGGCACCGTTCCCGCGGTGCTCTGGGGCGAGTCTTGTGACCTTTGCGCTATTCCTTGTCGGTCACCTCCCAGAGCCCGTGGCCGACGTTCCGCACTCGCTCCCGTTGCTTGAGCGAGAAGAGGACGGCGCGGGCCTTGTGGGTCTCGCCGGTCTGATCGTCCGGGTACCCAGCCTTCATCAGGTCAACGATGGGCGCCTTGGGATGGGCCTTGAGGTAGTTGTAGATAGCCGCGGTCGGGCCTGTACCTTCGCCGGGGGAGCGCCCGGTCGCAGGCTTGCCGTTCTTGCGTGCTCCGACTCCACCACTGCGCTTTCCGTGACGGAGGCCAGCCAGCAGGGGCAACGACGCGTCGGCGTCCTTGTTGTTCTTGGGCTTCGTCGCGGCCCGGGAGGAGGACGCGAGCGCCAACAGTGCCTCGGCCAGCTCAAGGCGCAGATCGGCGATGATGTCCGCCTGCGCGGCCACCGGTAGCACCCCGAGCTCCCTGCGCACGGTTCGTTTGATCTTCGCCTTGAGGTCGGCGAGGGCGTTTGTATCCAACATGACAACGCATGGACTACGCGTCATACGAACAGGTGTCAAGTCGGGGCCATACATTCGCCGGAGAGGCTGCAGCCTGTGCGACTGTTAGCTAACAGTTACTGCCGGCTGGTCGCCCCTTGCGCGTCCACGAGGATCGATCCCTGGACCGCCCTCGCGGCGCAGTCGACCTTGCCAAAATGCAGCGCCGCAAAGAACCGACGCTTCCCCGCTGGTGTGGGCTCGCTCCACGCGTAGCAGCGCTTCACGGCAGCATGGCCGATCAGATCGAACACCTCCACGTCGCCCTCCCAGACCGTCTCTCGTCCGTCCGGCGTCTTCTCGTGCACGTGGACCGTCTCGACGTGCTTGGCGCCGCAGTCGTGCAAGTGGCGGATCGCGTCGACTAGAGCGGGGATGCCTGCGGGGTCAGGCATGCGCGGAACGTAGCCACGTTTCAGTTGAGCGCTATCTTGCGGACGCGATGACGCATGGCGTCGACGGCCTAAACAAGGACCAGCACCGAATCCCGTTGCGCCGCAAGCTGCTCGGCTGTACAGCATGGCGGCTGAGGTGCAACACCTAGGAGCGAAGCCACAATGTACGACTACGCTGCGCCTACCGTCACAGGCAAGACTAGGGCGACCATCTTCGGGATCGGCGAGGAGTACGCGACCGAGGTTGGGTTTTTTCCAGGCGACCGGATCGAGCCGCTGGTCGGAAGGCTTGGGGGCGCCATTGAATACCTTGGCTCGCTAGAGAGCGTCGAGGCGGTCGACGGGTCGCTGTATGTCGACGGCCCACGCGACTTTCGTGTGCTGGTCTCGGCGTTCACCGGTGCCGAGCGCGATCGTTTCACGATCGCGCACGAACTGGGGCACTATGTGCTCCACAGCAACAGGGGAGCGCGCAGACTCATGGCGAGGCGATTCGGCAGCGATCGCGTGGAGTGGGAGGCCAACTGGTTCGCCGCCGCCTTTCTGATGCCAGAGCGAGACTTCCGCGCGACTTGCGATAGATATAGCAACGATGCTGCCATTGTAGCAGCCAGGTATCTAGTCAGCGTACGAGCAGCCGAAGTGCGCATGTCCGCGCTAGGCCTAGTGTAACTCGGTCAGAAACATGGCCAAGCAGGTTGACGAGTCCTGCGTAAGACTGTTTGTGTCAGTGGATCTGGTTGGGTCCACCGCCTTCAAGGACAAGGTGGAATCTGAAAATAGAGACAGCGATACACGCCGGCCACCCTGGGCTGACGTCTTCTATACGTTCTATAACGGATTCCCGAAGGTCTTCGACCAAGAGCCCGGAGAGAGGGGCTTGCGACAGGAGATTCGGCCGAAGCTCGTGAAAACAATTGGGGACGAGATACTTTTGCAGACTCCGATCCGGAGCAGCACGGACGCCAGGGAGGTTGTTAGATGTCTAGCGAAGTCGCTATCACGCTATAAGGCGAAGAACCTCCCGGACAAGCCGCTCCTATTGAAGGCCACATCGTGGATTGCCGGCTTTCCAATAAATAACTGCCGCGTACGATTCGAGGAAGAGGGTGGCAGGTTCGGCGGCGAGGACTTCATCGGTCCATCCATTGATACTGGATTCAGGCTCGCCAAGTTTGCAAACCCAATCAAGCTAATTGTGTCCGTAGACCTAGCGGTCCTTCTGTTGTCCGGGGACGACGCTCTGGACCTTTATTTTGATGGAACGGAAACCCTCAAGGGCGTCCTTGCCGGTCGCCCATATCCAATCATCTGGTACGAGGTGCCCGGAGAGGACGCCAAACTACATAAGGCAGAGAGAAAACTGCGCACGCATGAGTCACGAAAGGACGAGCTGCGCGCCTACTGTGAGGAGTACATAGCGAGCTGCTCGATCTGCCCCGGGTCTTGGCTGATCAAACCCTACCTGGCGGATGATGTTGACTTCGCGTCGAAGCCCGGGTGGCACGACGAAATGCTGAAAACGTGGGCGAGGCTGGACGAGCGCCACGATAGCGGAGGCGGGGCGGACGACGCTGGTGACACGACATGACGCCATGACTCGATGGTCGGACCCTTTTCGTGCCAAACCGCACCGCGTCATGCCGTTCAAATCCGGCCACTACCCGACGACGGGATCTGATGGATACGCGCATCTACCGCGACGCCTCGAGCGGACTGGCCATGGTGCGAGAACGCGAGGACGCTCTCCGGCGGCGCCATCCTTCCTGCGGGCAGGCCTTGGCTGCTGAGAGCTTTCTCACCTACGACCGCCTCGATGCTATGGAGCGACAGCTGGGGCTGCGCTGGGAGCTCTTTCAGCCGTGGTACGGTTTGCGCTGGTGGTCGAGACCCTGGATCGCGCACCTGCGGGGTGGGCGCGAACCGGCTCAGTTCAAGCTGGTCGTGGGCCGCCGGGGCGATCGACCGTGAGCCGAAGGCCGTGGACGCCCTGGCTCGAGCGAACGCTGGTGGGCGCCCTCGTCGGCCTCTTCGTGTGGCGTGGGCTCATCCCGGCCTGGCGGTCTCTCAATACCGATTTTCCCAACTACTACCTCGCGGCCAAGCTGCTCCGCGGCGGGTACCCGCTGGAGCGGGTCTACGACTGGGTGTGGTTCCAGAGGCAGAAAGATCACGCTGGAATCGACCAGCCCTTGGTCGGCTATGTCCCTCTGACCTTGTTTTCCGCGCTGGTGGTCGCGCCGTTCACCTCCCTTCCGCCGCTGGAAGCCAAGCGCTGCTGGCTGATCGTCAACCTCTTCTTGCTGTGGGCCACGGCGCATGTGCTGCATGGGATGACCCGGCTGGCGCCCCGCCGCATCGCGCTGATTGTCTTTCTTGCCGTCGTGCCTTTGCAGACGAACTTTCAGTTCGGGCAGCAGTACGTCCTCCTTCTCTTCCTCCTCACGTCGGCGGCCTGGCTCCACTCCACGGAGCGCCCCTTCGCCTCGGGCTCCGTCCTGGCGGTCGCTTCGGCACTCAAGATTTACCCCATTTTCTTCGTCTTCTATTTCCTGCGAAAACGGCAGTGGCGCGCCGTCTGCGGATTGCTGGCGGCGTCGCTGCTGCTCGCTTTCCTCGGACTTTACCTCTTCGGCTTCGAGCCGCTGCGCGTCTACGTTCTCGACGTGCTGCCCCGCTCGATGCGCGGCGAGAACAACGGGCTCTATGCCGTGGCGCTCAATTCGCCGACGGTGTTGCTGCGGCGCCTCTTCGTCGCCGAGCCGGAGCTGAATCCACGACCCTGGCTCGACGCGCCCACGCTCTTCGAGGCGCTTCAACCGCTGGTTCAAGCCCTCATCTTCGTGCCGGCCCTCTGGCTGCTCACGCCGCGGCGCGCCGATCCGGAAAGAGAGAAGCTCGAATGGGGAGGTTTTGTCGCCGTCCTTCTGGTGTCCTCGGCGTCTGCGGCGTACCACTTCTGCGTTCTGATCCTATCGCTCGCCCTGACGGCGGGAGCTCTGTTCCAGCGCGGCCGGGTGAAGACAGTGTGGACCCTTGTCTTTCTCTACGCGGTGGTGTGTTTTCCACTGGTTCGCTTCGTTCCGCCGTCCCCTTCCGGCTGGAGAATCTTTCTCGGGTTTCCGCGCCTCTATGCCCTGGTGGCGTTGTGGATTGCCTTCTCGCGCGTTCTGCGAGACGCGCAATCGGACCCGGCGCTGCGCGACCATCGCAACGACACGCTCCTCCTCGGGCTCCTCTTCGGCGCCATGACGATTGGCGGTTGGATGTCCAACCTCCGCCATGGCAGGGGCCAGGTGGCCGGCTATCGCGCACGGGTCGACAGAAGAAACGTCACCCTGCTCGCGAGTGCCCCCGCGCTCGCCGGCGACGACATCTACTTCGACCGGATGCGCGCCGAGGGCTGCGTTCTGGACAGGACGGGATCGGATCTGCGGATTCTCGTGGCGCCCGGCATGGAGCTCTTCCACCCCACGGTCACCGATGCCTCGCCGGAGGGGTGGGTCGAGCTATCCTCGACGACCTCGAAGGTCGTTCGATTTTCACGCAATGTCACGACGCTGTCGGCGTCCGAGTTGCCGGTGGAGGTCGAGGGAGAGCAACCCGTGATCTCCCGAGATGCCCGATGGCTCGCCTTTCTGCGCACGGTTCGCGGCCGGGGGGACCTCTATCTGCTCGACCGGGCTGGCGCCGAGTCGCGGCCCGAGTCGCCGGCCAGGGAGCGGCACCTCGACGGCGCGCCGCACGACGTCCTGGACTATGCGTTTTACCCGGATGACCGGCTCGTTCTTTCTGCCGTACGCGAGAACCGCGCAAGGCTCTACGCCGGCGATGCCGCGTCCGAGCGGTTCGTCGAGCTTTTGACCGGCGACCAGCCGGCGCGCCATCCGGCGGTGTCGCCGGACGGCGCCTGGCTTGCCTATGACCGGGAAGAGCACGGCGCGTGGCAGCTCTGGGTCATGAGCCTCCACACCGGCAATCAGGCCCGCCTGACCGACGCCGACTGCAATTGCACCGAGCCGGCCTGGGCTTCCGACTCGGAGAACCTGGTCTACGCCACGGACTGCGGCCGCGGGCTGGGGTACACGGCGCTCAGCCGGATGCAGGTCGTGCCGTGAGGCGCGATCACAGACTCTCGCTTCTCGGCTCGCGAAGCGGAATCAGCCGACGGGCCAGCGCGAGCTCCCAGGGGCGATCGTAGTGTTGCCCGGCGTACCGCCAGCCCGCCAGACCGCGCAGAACGGCCTTGCCCCAGGCCGGAGTGCGATAGTCCTGCACCGTCGGGAAGCGGCAGCCCAGCACACGCCCGAAATCGCGCACCCGCTGGCGCAGCCGGGGCGTGAGCCAGGGGGCCTCTTGATGGCAGGCCCACCTCACCCAGCGAGGCTCGGCCCATTCCTCGGGCGTCGCAGGCATGGTCGTACCCGAGGGCCCCGGCGACCGAAGCATCGGAAGGCGAGGCCCCGAGGTGGGCCTGCCGAGGTGCGCCGGCGCGCGCTGCGGCGTGGGGGTATAGAAGTAGAGAATGATCTCGGATTGCGGATTCAGCTCCTTGAGTCGACGGATGAATCCGAACGTCTTCTCGATCTCCCCTTCTGGATCCTGCGGGCCGCCGAGGACGAAGGAAAACTCCGGGATGACGCCGTATTCACGACAGCGCACGGCCACCTCGAGGGTCTGACCGACCCGCGCGCCCTTGTGCATGCGCTTGAGGGCCTCGTCGCTGGCGGCCTCCGCACCGATGTAGGCCATGCGCAGGTTGCTGCGGCGAATCTTCTCCCAGGTCGAGGCCGAGAACCCCGCCAGCGTGTCGGCGCGCGCGTAGCACCACCAGGGCAGGCGAAGGGTCCCGAGCACGTCGAGAATGGGCGAAGAGTTCTCCTCGCGATCGAAGAAGTTGTGATCATAGAACTGCACGGAGTCGGCCCCCCAGCGATCGCGGAGCAGCGTCAGCGACTGCGCGAGTCGGTCCGGGGCATCGAGCAATGTCTTGCCGTTCCACATGGAGACGACGCCGCAGAACTCGCAGCGGTAGCGACAGCCGACGGCGACCTGATGCACCGCCGTTCGCTCACCCAGGAAGCTCGGCCGCAGGTACGTCGCGGTATCGTGGAGGCGATGGTAGGGCAGCGCAGGGAAAGCGCCGGGGGGAATCACCGCGCGATCGGCGTTGTGCACCGCTGCGCCGGCACTCTTCCAGCTCAGCCCAGCAATGGAGGCGATGGCCGAGGTGTCGAGTGCCGAGTCCCGAGCCGACGGCGGACCGGCCTCGGCTACTCGAGAAAGCAGATCGCGCAGCGTCTGCTCGCCCTGACCGCGAACGACGTAGTCCACGTACGGCGCCTGCAGCGCTGCGTCGGGATAGAGGGTGGGAAAATACCCTCCCCAGACGATAGGCAACGCCGGATAGGCGGCGCGAATCGCCGACGAGATGGCGATGGCCGGAGCCACCTGCGGCCCAGGCATCACCGAGATGCCCACGAGGGCGTGCGGACGAGCCGCCAGGGCGGCGAGAGCGGCGGGTGCCAGCTCCGGTTCCAGGTTTCCGTCGAGGATGCTCCAGGGGCGGTCGTCGTCCAGAGCCGCGGCCAGGTGCAAGAGCGACAGGGGAAGGCGGGTGCCCGTCGGTGAGGACATCCGCGGGTTGATGAGCAGGATGGCCGGCGCGCTCACGGCGTCTATCGTAGCGTATTGGGCGCGAGGCGGTAGGAGTGGGGCACTCCTACCGCTCACCCCCCGCTGGCATGCCGGTTCACTCGCTCGCCTCGGTCGGAGACGGGCGAGGCCTCCGGCCCACGCCGAGAACGGCGAAGCAGAGGAGGGCAAGGGACACGTCGGTGACGAGCGTAGCCCACGCCGCTCCGGGTCCGCCCATCCGCGGGATGAGCACGAGGTTGACGCTCACGTTCACGACCAGCATCAGCGCCGCGAAGAGGACGGAACGCCGTTCTCTCCCCCGCGCGAGGAGGATTGGCGCAAGGGCAAAGTTGACGAACAACACGGGAACGTCGAGCGCGAGCACGCGCAGGGAGATCGCGGAACGGGCGAAACCACTTCCGAACACCCAACCAGTGAATCGTGCGCCAGCGACGTACAAGACGAGGCCGGCGATCGTCCCGAGGATCGCCATGAACGCGACCAATCGGCCCTCCAGACCGGTCAGATGCCCTTGCGGCATTCGTGGTGCGCGCGCCAGTCGTGGAAAAGCGACCGCCATGATGGTGGACGGCAGAATCGTGGACGCCTCGAACACGCGGTAGGCCGCCCCGTACCCGCCCACCTCGGAATCTCCGCAAAAGTACCGGACGAGAACGACGTCGGACCTGAAATAGAGCGTCGAGAGGAGGCCCGTCAGCCATATCGGAATGGCCTGGCGGATCGCGACGCGCGCCGTCTTGCGATCGAAGGCTGGGCCGACTGCGCTGGGCGGCCGCGTGCGCCCGCGGTGCCCAAGGAGGACGAGACCGAGGCCCGCGCTGGCAGCGGCGCCTGCGGTCAGACCCGCGGCGAAGCCCAGGAGCGAGCCGAACCAATGCAGCGCCCCGAGCGCGCCAGCGACGCTTAGAGTGCCCCGGAGCGCATGAACGACGGCCTCACGACGGAAGTCCTCGTACCCACGCAGGATCGCGCCGATGTAGTCGACGAACGAGCCGGCGAGGGTAGCTGCCCCGAGAAGAACGAAGACTCGCTGGGAAGTGCCCGGCGCTTGCGCCAAGGCAAACGACCCGAGGAGGAGAACGTACGGGACGGCGGCGGCCATCCGGAAGCGAAAGCCTACTGCGAGGATGGCACCTGCGCGTTCGACGTCGCGCGCGATGGCTCGCGTCGTCCACGTGCCCAATCCGAACTCCGTGCAGCCCGAAAGCAGAGCCGCGACGGTGCTCGCGAACTGGAACGCGCCGAACGACGCCGCGCCCAGGCGGGGCGCCGCAACGAAGACGAGCAGCAGTCGACATACCTTCTCCAGCGGTGACGAGAGCGCCTTGAAGAAGAGGTTCGCAGCAGCCTTTCGAAGCTCCGAGGGAACACGAGCGGTCACGGCGATCCCGCGTCTCGGCGTCTCTCGAGGTCGAAAACATAGAAGCGCCCCGCCGCCCATCCACCCGCGGCGGCGTTCGCGCCATGGCGGCCCCTCGACCGCAAGAAAGACATCCCGGGTCATTGTGGCCATTTTTCCAACTTGGTCCATCGTGGATGTGAGGCGCCTCGGTCCCGTCCGGGTTCCAGGACAGAGATTCGGCTCGCACGTCTCACGATTGGCGGATGGGAAAGCGAGCTCCGCGTCGCTCGTTCCCGGCATCCGAGCCGGTGCTTGACCTGGCGATGCCGATCGGCTGGCGCCAGGTCTGGCCTTTGCTCGGCTCCGTGAGCGGGCCTGGTGACGTGGATGCCCGAGGATCGAGCAGGGAGATGGCCGGCCGTACCACGTTGCCTCCCGTCCGCTGTCTCCACGAAGCGCGGGACCTGTGGCTCGTGACGACGGAGGTCGAGAGTCCAGCCGGGCGGTCTTGTCGCGAGAGCGGAGCAGTCTTCTACCGAGAGCCATGTGCCCGTCACTCCATGGACGGGTGGCCCTCACGCGAGAGCAGGGTGCCCGTCACTCCATGGACGGGTGGCCCTCACTCGAGAGCAGGGTGCCCGTCACTCCATGGACGTGCAGCCATCACTCGAGAGCCATGTGCCCGTCACTCCATGGACGGGTGGCCCTCACGCGAGAGCAGGGTGCCCGTCACTCCATGGACGGGTCGCCCTCACTCGAGAGCAGGGTGCCCGTCACTCCATGGACGTGCAGCCATCACTCGAGAGCAAGGTGCCCGTCACTCCATGGACGGGTGGCCCTCACGCGAGAGCAAGGTGCCCGTCACTCCATGGACGTGCAGCCATCACGCGAGAGCAAGGTGCCCGTCACTCCATGGACGTGCAGCCATCACGCGAGAGCAAGGTCCCCGTCACTCCATGGACGTG
>Ga0302326_10022562_pt1 | contig 12861 bp, 10 predicted proteins | sample Palsa_T0_3_FD_202264 | JGI IMG/M metagenome (GOLD analysis project Ga0302326, IMG submission 202264) | Peat permafrost microbial communities from Stordalen Mire near Abisko, Sweden - Palsa_T0_3 | ecosystem: Environmental > Terrestrial > Soil > Palsa > Peat permafrost | place: Sweden: Abisko... | reverse complement strand
AGGTCGAACTGGTCCTTCTGGCCGAAGATGGTCCCGGGGGGGGCCTTGAACTGGATGGCGATCTCCGAGACCCGCCTGGCGAGGCGCTTGCCCGAGCGCAGGTAGAAAGGCACGCCGTACCACCGCCAGTTGTTGATGGACAGCCTGATCGCCGCGAAGGTCTCGGTCGAGGAATCCGGCGCCACGCCCTGCTCCGCGAGGTAGCCCGGGACCTTCTTGCCTCCCGTCATCCCGTCCAGGTACTGCGCGCGGGCGACATCGCTCGCCACCTCCAGGGCGATAGGCTGGATCGCCTTCAGGACCTTCACCTTCTCGTCCCTGACAGCCTCCGCGTCGAAGGACCCCGGCGCCTCCATCGCCGTGAGCGCCAGCAGCTGCATGGTGTGGTTCTGGATCATGTCGCGCAGGCACCCGCTCTGCTCGTAGTAGCCCGCCCGGGTGCCCACGCCCTGATCCTCCGCGACGGTGATCTGGACGCTCTCGATGTAGTTGCGGTTCCAGAGCGGCTCGAAGATCGAGTTGGCGAAGCGCTGGACCAGGAGGTCCTGCACCGTCTCCTTCCCTAGGTAATGGTCGATCCGATACACCTGGTGCTCCTCAAAGACCGACCTGAGAGCGGCGTTGAGGAGGCGCGCCGAGTCGAGGTCCCTCCCGAACGGCTTCTCGATGATGACCTTGGACTGGTGCGGCTTGCCGAGGTACCGGCTGCCCAGGCCGCTCAGGCCCAGGTTCTGGATGATCGGACCGAACACCGACGGCGGGGTCGAAATGTAGAAAAGGCACTGCACCTCGCTGCCGACGCCCCTCTCGATCTCCGCGATACGGGCCGCCAGCCGGTCGAAGCCCGCCTTCTCGTCGTATCCCCCCGACACATACGTCGTGGTGGCGCCCACCTTCGCCCAGACCTCGGCGTCCAGCTCGCGGCGGGAGAACTCCTTGATCGCCCCGGACGCCATCGTCCGGAACTCCTCGTCGGGGATGGGCTTCCGGCCGTAGCCCACCAGGTGGAAGTCCGCGGGAAGGAGGTTGTCGTAGCTCAGGTTGTAGATCGCCGGGATGAGCTTCCTGGCCGTGAGGTCGCCGGACGCGCCGAAGATGACCACGATCGTCGGAGGGGCGCCGCGGTGCTTGCTCAGGCCCTGCAGGAACGGGTGTCGGTCGGAATCGGCCATGGGAGACCGTGATTTTTTTGTTAAGTTCGCGGCTAGGCAAGGGAAATGGGAGGCCCCGTGCCGCGTCGGTGCGACCCCCGGGGTACGTAGTTTCCGTCGGGGAACCGGACGACCGCCGCCGGGCCCGGCTCCCCCGGGCGCAGGGACACCGGCCGGCCGACGTGCCCGGGAGCGGCGGGTCCGTTTCTCGTTGCGGGATCGCGCGGGCGATGCCAATCCCGTCAGTCAAACCGACTATGGCCGCACCCTCCATCGTGAGCGCGCTGAGACGCTCGCTGCTGATCAAGATCATCTCCAAGCCCGCGCTGAGCAAGGAGGACGTCACGTCGGTGATCGAGCTCACGGCGTCGAAGGTGGTCGAGGCCCTGAAGGCGCAGTCGATGACGCTCTACATGCTCGAGGGCAACGACATCGTCTTCAAGCATGTCTACTATTCGCCCTCCCTGTGGAGCGACGACCCGAAGAAGGAGAAGAAATTCAAGGAGATGGAGGCCAAGCTCCTCCAGCTGAAGATCCCGGCCGGGACCGGGATCGTCGGAAAGGTGATCCAGACGGCGGAGCCCGTGTTCTTCCGCAAGACGGAGAGCCAGTCGCCGATGATGGCGTCGATGGCCAAGACGACGGGCTTCGAGGTGAGGTCGATGCTCACCGTCCCCCTCAAGACGACGATCACGCTCGGCGCCATCCAGACCCTCAACAAGGAGGTCTCGGCCGGCACGGACGGGGAGTTCACCGATGCCGACCTGAAGCTCCTGCAGGAGGTCGCCGAGTACTCGTCGACCCTCATCCACCGGATGATCGACCCGAAGTTCCAGCTCGCGCCCGACGACACGGCGCGGTTCGTGTCGAGGCTCACCGACCTGCCGCTCGTGAAGAAGATCGAGGAGCTTGAGATAGAGGACAATCTCGTCGAGGCGATCGGCGACGCCGTCATCAAGCGGGAAGGCGTCTTCCCGCTCAAGCGCCTGGCGACCGGGTCCGTGTCCGTGGTCATGATCAACCCGCTCGACTACGCGAAGCGCGACGCTTTCATGCAGGCCACCGAGCTGAGCATCGACGAGGTCCGCGTCGTCTCGGCAACGCTCTTCGAGGCGCTGCTCAAGAGGTTCTTCAAGGACTCGAAACTGTCGGCCGGCGGGAACGACGAGGTCGACATAGGCTCCGTGGCCCAGGTGATCAGCACGGCCTACGAGGGCGACGCCGAGGCCGGCGAACTCAAGGCGGCCGACCTGGAGAGCGAGGACTCGGCCCCGATCATCCAGCTCGCGAACCGCATCGTCGAGGACGCGTACATCTCCGGGGCGTCCGACATCCACATCGAGCCGATGGAGAAGGACCTGCTCATCCGCTACAGGATCGACGGCCTTTGCCAGGAGAAGCTGCGCCTGCCCAAGCAGGTCGCCAACTCGCTGGTCACGCGCCTGAAGATCATGTGCAACCTGGACATCTCCGAGCGGCGCCTGCCGCAGGACGGCCGCATCGTCTTCAAGAAATACACGAAGAAGAACATCGACATCGACCTGCGCGTGGCGACCGGGCCGATGAATTTCGGCGAGAAGGTGGTCATGCGCATACTCGACAAGCAGAAGTCGACCCTCCCGCTGACGGCCCTCGGCTTCTCCGAGGAGAACCTTGAGAGGTACCGCGACTGCATCCGGCAGCCCTATGGCATGATTCTGCACTGCGGGCCGACCGGGTCGGGCAAGTCGATGACGCTGTACTCCGCGCTGGCCGAGGTGAACACGCCGGACATGAACATCCAGACCGCGGAGGACCCGATCGAGTACACGCTTGCCGGCCTCAACCAGATGCAGATGAACCGGCAGATCGGGCTCACCTTCGCCCGCGCTCTTCGCTGCTACCTGCGCATGGATCCCGACGTGATCCTGGTGGGCGAGATCCGCGACGAGGAGACCGCGGGCATCGCCTGCGAGGCGGCGCTCACGGGCCACCTCCTCGTCTCGACCCTCCACACCAACGACGCGCCCTCCACGGTCACGCGTCTGAGCGAGATGGGCATCGAGCCCTTCAACATCTCGGCGTCGCTCGTCTGCGTGGTGGCCCAACGCCTCCTTCGCCGGGTCTGCAAGAACTGCAAGATGCCCTACGAGCCCGAGGGCCGCGAGAAGATGCTCCTCGAGAAGGCGATCGGCTGGAGCGGCCAGGTCTTCAAGCCCAATCCCCAGGGCTGCCCCGTCTGCAATGGCCTCGGCTACAAGGGGCGCGTGGGCATCCACGAGCTCATGGTCAACTGCGAGGAGCTGACGGAGGCCATCAACCGGGAGGTCGAGGTCGCGCAGCTCAAGCGCATCGCCATGAAGACGGGGATGAAGACCCTCCACCAGGACTCCATGCTCAAGGTGAAGACGGGGCTGACGACGGTCGAGGAGGCGCTCGCCAACGTGCCCCCCGACCTGATCCTTTGATCCCGTCAGGCTCCAATCCCAAAATGATAGAGCCGAATCGGCAGGACGGTCTTGTATCCCAGGAAGTCCTTGTCGTCCGTGAGGACCTCAAGTTCGTGCCGTATCGCGACCGAGCAAATGACGAAGTCGGTAAATGATCCCTGGATCCCCTTGGACCGACAACGATTGTAATACGAGGCGGCCTCCTCGTAATCGCCAGTCCCGATTTCAAGATCAGGAAACGCACGCAAGCGATCCCTCACAACATCGAATTTCCACCGGTCCCGAATTCCAGACGATATCTCTTGGCGGATCGGGCCAACGATCTCCAGGAGCCCCTGATTCACCAGCTTCAGCATCTCGTCCCGATAGGACCCCGCAACGTCGTCCCCTCTTCCGAATGCGGCTGACCAGATCGGCGTGTCGGGCAAGATCCTCACCGATTGGCCCTCAGCTTCTTGTGATCGAAGTCGGGCAAGAAATCCACCGTGCCAAATAAGTCCGCGATCGCCCTTTGCTTTCGACGCTGAAGAATTCCGTGAGGGCTTGGTTTACTGTCTCCCTCTTGGTTTGAAAGCCACCCTCTCTCGAACACCAATGCACCAGACGTCAGGAGCCCACTATCAGTCGCATTGAGCCTTCGAAATGGGTCCGTTTGCGCCATTCGCCATATTTCTGGTCCCAAACGCCAGATTCCAGATCGCCAGCTAAGTCCTTAACGAAACGTTCTTGAGCTTCGTTCGATACAAAACCCCAAGCTGATTGGGAACGCCGAACGGACGGGTCCAGAAACTGCTCAGGTCGCGAATAGTAGGCCTCGGTAAAGCCATCGACGCAGTCGACTGGCACCGGAATTGTAGTCACCTCCGTCTCACCTCCTAAGCCCGAAAGGATATTCTCGATCGGCGGGTAACGCCGATACTCCGCAGCGATGAGTTCGGGCGCGTATTTGGCCAGCCAGTAAATATCCAAAGCTTCTCTATCGAACGTCATTATTACGACGGGGCCTCGTGTTACCCGCCGCAGTTCGCTAAGTCCCTTAGTGAGATCGGTCCACTGATGGACGGTAACGAGCGCCATTGAGGCATCGACCGACTTATCGTCTAGCGGCAATTTCTCCGCTACCCCATCAATCGCCGGTGACAATCGGGCCGGACGCTGAGCACGCATCGACTTCGACGGCTCGATAGCTAGCACGTATCGATCCTCAGGTTCATAAGAGCCGGCACCCGCGCCAACATTGAGCACTGTCCGAGCCGATCCGATGGCTCGATGCACAAATGCTGCTATCCTATGGTCGGCGCGACGTTGCTGGGCATAGTTTGAACCATGTTTCTCATAATCGAAATCCCCAGCACGCATTCCCCAAAATCAAATTCGACGGCCACGTAATCAATAAAAAACAGAACGCCGCCTCGTCCATTTGTGTTCCAAAACCGACCCATTGCGATTCGAATTATTCGCAGCAATCTCTTGCCGATCTTCCGGCGTTGACCTCGTATACCCACTGCTTCGAACCATGCCCAAGAAGGTAGAAGTCGGAATTGGAAAGCCGCAGTGGATGCCGGTCGTCGCGCGTCTTGCACTGGGCCTAGCCTTCCTCGCCTTCGCGGCATATAGCTTCTCCGAGAACGCCAAGCACAATCAGCACTTGCGCCGGATCGGTTCAAGCGGGATTCTGGTTACCGGCAAGGTTGAGGGTGGATCCCTATTTCTGAAGGACTCGGCTTTCGATAGAGCGACACTTCGGGTAGCATTTGTTGATCGGGCGGGAACGGCGGCGGAGGTGCCGAATTTGCCAGTTTCGTACCGAATACTCGTGCGACTGAATGCCGAGGCCCTCGTTTGGGAAAAAAGTCCGCATCCGCGGAATCCGTTTCAGATCGATTTCGACGAGTTTGATTCCTTGAAAGGCACGCCGGCCGAATCGATTCCTCATCGGTACCTGAAACATTCATCGATAGATTTGACCTACGATCCAGAGGATTCTTCATTTGCTCGCATCGTGGGGGACGTCGAAAATGAGAACACCGAGGTTGGTTTAGGGACTAGTCCATTTCCCATGATCGCAATCAGTGGCGTCGTCGGCCTCTTAGTCGTCTTCTCCGCCTGCTTCGGCGCGCTACAATTCTTTCGGGACAAAGCAGCGCGACGAGCTTGGCTGGCCGGGTTCCGTTGAATTGACATTCGATACGCACCTCGTTCCCTAAGCTTGCACTTGCGACCAGTGGCCTTCGCAAGGGTCGTCTGTTCGAAAACCCACCCTTTTTGAGATACCGGCCCTTGGCCGCACACGACCCTCACTCTAAGGGAGATCAGTTGTTCGGTTTAGACTTCGGCGCTGTTTACGATGGCAGCAAAGTGAACATTCATTCAACGCAGACGACGATGAAACTGAGCACACCAAGCTGGTACGGTATCCAAAAACTTCTAATTCGCGCAGCGTCCGGCTCGTGGATCCATAGGCCATTGAGCAACAGCTCCTTGGTCCCTGCCGCTACAGCCGGCGGTCTTGCCTGGGAACATCTAGGGCCAGTCTTGGATTCAGCAATCGATGAGTTGTCGTCAACGAATCGAAACGTGGTGGTTCTTCGCTTCCTCGAGCGTCTTGAAATGTCCGATATTGGGAAAGCACTGGATGTATCCGAGGAATCCGCTCGTCAGAGAGTAGAGCGCGCTCTTGACGAACTACGAGACGCATTGGTGCCGCTTGGATTCAATTCGGCGTCAGTTGCCCTTAGCTCCATCTTATTAAATCGGCCTATCCAGCCGATCCCGAATGGCCTTACTGAGGCACTAATACTTCACGTTCTTGCTGCAACCCGTTCGGAGGATGAGCTCTCTGATTCGGTACAAGGTATTTTGACGAAACAGTTCGCGCTGCTGCCACAATCTGGGATTGCGTCACCGGGCATTCGAACGCGCCAAACACAAATCGGCTTGCCAATTTACCCGTACTAGTACATCTGGTGCAGTTGTGCTCCCCTTTACGATCCGGCTCGAGCTCGGGCTTCCCATCACGGACCAGATCCTATTTGCAGTGAAGAAGGCAGTAGTCGGAGGCCAATTGAGGCCAGGGGACAAGTTTCCCTCCGTGCGCGTGCTCAGCCAGGAGCTCAAGATAAACCCAAATACGGCCCACAAGGTTGTTGCGGCTCTCGTCGCCCAGGGCGTCCTCGTGACGACCCCGGCCGTGGGAAGTGTCGTGGCCGCCCGCGAATCTGGAGGTCGCGCGGAGAAGGCGGAGCTTCTCGGTGCCGAGGTCGAACGTCTGGTCGTGGAGGCCAAGAGGCTCGGCCTGGACCAGGAAGACGTGATCGAGGCGGTCAAGGAGCATTGGGCAAGATTTAATCAGGGTGCGAGGAGAACCATAGTAAAATGAACGTCATCGAAACAAACGACTTAAGTCGGCGATATGGGCGCACCGATGCGCTTCACGGGCTAAACTTGTCCGTCCCCGCCGGATCCATATTTGCCTTCATCGGCCCGAACGGCGCCGGGAAGACTACAACAATAAAGATCCTGATGAACCTCCTTGAGCCCAGTGGAGGCGCTTCGCGCGTCCTTGGGGTCGACTCCCGCAGGCTGGGGCCCCGCGAGCGTGAGAAGATAGGCTATGTTTCCGAGAATCAGAAACTTCCCGACTGGATGACGGTGCGGCAGCTTCTCGACTATTGCAGGCCATTCTATCCGACATGGGACCGGGACCTGGAGGCGAAGCTCCTTAAGCAGTTCGAGCTGCCCCCCGACCGAAAGGTCAGGCAGCTATCGCGCGGCATGATGATGAAGGCCGCGCTCCTCATCTCGCTTCCCTACCGACCGAAGCTGCTGGTCCTGGACGAGCCGTTCAGCGGGCTGGACCCTTTGGTTAGGGACGAGTTCGTGCGAGGGATGCTCGAGGTTTCCCAGCAATCCGAATGGACGATCTTCATCTCCTCACACGACATCAACGAGGTCGAGCAGCTCGCCGACCGTGTCGGCCTGATCGATGGCGGACGGATGCAGTTTGCCGAGCCCATCGAGGGCCTCATGGGAAGGTTCAGGAGAGTCGAGGTGACGCTCGGGAACGCCGAGCCGGATCTGCTATCGCCGCCTGGGGGATGGCTTGAGTTGGAGCGAATGGGCAATCAGGTGCGGTTTGTCGACAGCCACTACTCCCCCGACGCGTTCGAGTCGTACCGCTCGGAACGGTTCCAGGATTCCGAGGCGATTTTAAGCCCGATGAAACTGCGCGACATCTTTGTCACGCTCGCCAAGTCCAATCGCGAGAAGGCCACCTCCGGCGCATTGTGAACCTGACACTCCATATCGCCATCAAGGACTTCTACAGGCTGAGGTGGGCACTCCTGCTCTGGGTGGTGGCAATCGCGAGCGAGCTTGCGCTGGCATCGATACAGGCGACGCTGGACGTCGAGGGGCATGTTCCGTTCTACATGGCCGCGTGGACGCTCGGTAACATTTTCGTCCCGGTGATTGGCTACGGCCTCGTCATGGGCCTGCAGGACGACGACCCAGTGACCGAGGGAGACGCGTTCTGGATGACGCGGCCCATCTCGGGTGGCCGCCTGCTTTCGGCCAAGGCGCTGGTCCTCGCCCTGCTTTGCCTTGTCCCCGTCCTCGTCTGCGTCCCATTCTGGCTCAGCCACGACTTCGGGCTGGCGTTGCTTGGGCGCAGCTCGGCGGAAGTGCTATGGAGGCAGGTATTGATTTCGCTCCTGGCAGTGCCGCTGGCCGTCGTCTCATCGTCGGGCGGCAAATTCGTGACGAACACGCTCATCGGTGCGGTCACGCTCCTTGGTCTGGCCCTTCTCTATCCTCTCCTTGAGGGTTCCAGCCTTCCCGAAATAGCCGCCCCCGTCCTCGTCCAAAAGGGATGGCTCATTCTCGCGGTCTGGCTGATCGCCTCGGCAGCTATTGCGCTAAACCAGTACTTTCGCCGCCGGACCAAGCTTTCCGTGAAGATTCTCGTGGCCGCCGTGATCGCGTGCTTTGCCATCTCCATGTGGTGGTCCCGAAGTGGCGCATTCCCGGCGGCCCCGGTCGAACACTATTTGCCGGCCCCGCAGTTGACCGAGGTCGCCGTTCGCGGTGGCGCCAAGGTCGTGCTGGATGGCCGCACGTTAAGGATACTGTCCGTCATTCCCGACTTCTCGAGCACGATCGTGATCGAGGTGAGCGAGTCGGAGCCCGACGCCGCAAGCGGATTCCCACGGTCCCTTGGCGAGGCGGCGGTCGCCACTTCGGCCCAGGAACACTACCTGCTCGTAAGCCAGGACGATGGCAGCGCCATGACGGCCGACGTGGCGCGCAAACCCGAGGAGCTGCATGCGGGGGGGTTGCGCTATTTTCGTACGACGCTTGTCTTCAATCCGTCGAAGGACCTCTCCGGCGGAGTCCCGACGAACATGGCTCCGTGGCTTGAAGGCGCCGTCCTCGTCAAGGTCGGGGGCCGCGCGTCGGGCCAGTTCAGGCTGAAGGGCCTGCCACCCTCACGAAAATGAGCCTCACCTGGCACATCATTGCAAAGGACCTCTCTCGCATGAGGCTGGCCATCCTCGCGTGGCTCGGGCTAATGGCGCTCAAGATCCTGTTCTATGCGTCCGTCTCGGGGGTCTTCGGGTCGCCCAGCCTGCCGTGGCTTATCCGCCTTGGGCGGGGTCCCGAAGTCCCGATAAGGGGCTGCATCGAGCCCATCATCGCGTTCGTCCTCGTCGGGTGGATGGTATTTGAGGACTCACTTGCCGGCACCGATGCTTTTTGGGTGACACGCCCGATCTCCGGGGCCCGCCTCCTCGCGGCCAAGACCCTCGGTGCGGCGCTCCTCTTCGTGCTTCTCCCGGTTGCTATCAACGTTCCATGGTGGCTCTCATGCGGGTTTGGCGCCGTGCAGATCGCGCACGCGGCTATTCCCATGGCCGCTGAGTATTCCGTGATCGTCGTCGTCGGAATGGGGGTGGCGTCGGCGACAACCTCCTTCCCCAGATATTTCTTATGGACAATCGCCGGCATTGCGGGCCTCGGTGTCGTCCATCTCGCGGCTTCGGAGATCATACGACCTGGTTTGGGATTCCACTCGCCACAGGAAATCGAGATAGAGCTCGTGCTCACGCGGGCCTCTATCCTTCTAGCGTGCATGCTCCTCGTTTCAGGGGAAATCACCGCTTTCCAATTCCTCTCAAGGCACTTTAGGTTCTCGCTTCCCGCGATGGTTGCCGTGACCGTTGCACTCAGCGTAACGGCCTTCGTTTCTCCCCTTAACTTCTTCCCCTTTCTTGGTTGGGATGCACAGGCAATCGTTCTCGGATACGCGTCGCCAAAGAGGCCCGATTCTGACATCGCCGTGAGTATTCCCTCTGGGCCGGGTCGTCAGCCTAGCTACGACGGATACATGGGGGTTCCCATGAGAATCACCGGGCTCCCGCAGGGAACGGCTGTCTACTGGCAGGCCCAGGCCGAATGGTCAGATGGCGGAAAGAGCATCTGGAAAATCGGAGGTTTTGGGGGACACTTTGGAAACGATCCAATTAGTAAGAAGATGGAAAGCCTCGTCGGGTTCACGCCGGACACTCGCGATTTCGACTGTGACGGCGTTTTCCAGTTTCCCAGGCCGCTGGCGTTGCGATACGCTGACAAACCCCTCTCGTTCCACGCGAAGGTCTATCTCTATCTGCTTAAGGGTGCCATCGCCGCGGACGAGCCGATCGTGGAAGGAAGTTTCAGGCACTCGGGTGCATCGTTCTCCGTGAATGACCTAGCCCGAGGCGAGCACGGAATCACTATAACGGTCACCGATCGATTCGAAAGGGACAGCCTCCTCGCGCTTGCCGGAGTTGTGTGGCCGAGCTCGATGACCTGGGCCCTTGTCAACCGCACCAAGAAGGAGATGCGCGTCGGGAGGGAGGACTTAGGGAGTAATCCATTGGGGATTTCGCTCAACATGGTAAACGTGGTCAGCGAGAGAATTGTCATCGGGGACGTTGCCTCCTCGCAATGGCTGGAGGGCGCGCGCTTGGTTGCCTTCGACTTTGCCGGTGACCACAATGTCGAGCGAGACCTGAATCGGGAGCCATTTCGCTTCACCTACATGGCTCCCGAGGAGTCTAAGTACAGGACAAAGAAGGCGAGATAGCCTGCGGCTAAATGTATGTGCGCGAGTGATGTTGTCCGAAAAAGAACCCCTTTGGGAACACTCGATTTGGCGTTTCAGCTTCACGTTAAACGGCGAACCGGGCTTGAGTTCGCATTCGTTCTTGGATGATGTTGGTTTCTGCGTACTGGTACAGTAATGCCCCCCAAGACCATGCGCCACAGCGGTAACCGACTAAATGAGTGACCTTTGGAAGACGCTGTTTCTTGCGTCGCTCATCCTCAGCGCACTGCTCTTATTTCAGCTGAAAAGGAGTGAAAAGGAGCACTACCGGCTGACTGAGGGACAGAGGGCTTTAGAAGACCAGCTTGAGACAATCGGTAGCATGTCCGTGAAAACCGAATCCTCAGAAGCCAAAGCGGGCGACAAACAGAAGACCGAATCCGACGCGGCCAGAAAAGCAGAATACGATGTCTTGATGTCTGCTTGGCAAAAGAAATTCGCTCAATTTAGCCATAGGCAAAATTTGAGAAACGTTTGGACTTGGTATCACGAAGCTATCGCCAAATTGAATCTCCCGCACGACAAGCAGATGCGATTATTGAATCTCTTACGCGCAAGAGAAGAGGCGGGATACGATGCTTCGGAGGCAGCCAATTCGATCGGCATAACCGATTCACACGAGATCAACCAGGCGATTATAAGCGCAAAGAACACGGCGACCGAAGAGATGACCGCCCTGGTTGGCAGTGCAGCCATCGAGTCGATCGACAACTCTCCGGATTTGAAGGGCCAAGAACAACGCATCGATAGATCTGTTGGGGCGGATCTCGCTATCGATGGGATACCATTGACGCAAGAACAGGAAACGGGCCTCGCTCAAATCTACGAAACCGTTTCCAAGCAATATCCGATCAACTCCGACGATGGATCCAACAACCCGCAGCAACGAGCGAATAGTGGGGCCGCTGTCCTCGAGAAAGCGGCTGCGATCCTAACTCCTGAACAGATGACCGATCTCAAGAACTACATCGATTGGTCGAATCAGCAGGCGAGTTTTTATGAGGAACCGCATAAATAGGCTCATCCCTACCAATCAACGAAGCGAGTGTCGAACGAACGGCACTTTGGCTCCGTATCGTCAATGCCCTCGTTGGGTGCTTGAGGCGTTGCGGCAGTGGGTCTCATCAGGTGCGTCGCCCTCAGTTGTGCCCTTCGGGAATCAGCACTGAGATGAAGCAACCTTGGAAAATGCCTTTCTTTGGCTCCTTGATTCTTGTCGCCCTGCTTTCTTTCAGACTGGTAAGGAGCAAATTGGAGAACGACCAACTGACTGAGAAGCAGAAGACATTAGCCGGGCAGATTGCGGCAGTGAGCAAGAGGCCTGTGAAAAGAGATTCCGCGGAAACCAAATCGGCCGGCAAGCAGAAAACTGAATCAAGCGGGGATAACAAATTAGCTCCCAGTTTGGAAGCGGACTCCTGGAGAAAAAGACGCGAGGCGTTTCGTCACAGGGACGTCTTGAGGGTTGCTTGGTTCCGATATCACGAAGCTATGGCAAAGCTGAACCTCACGCACGAAAAGCAGGTCCAATTGTTGGACCTCTTACGCGACAGAGAGGAGGGCTGGTTCGATGCTAAGGAGGCAGCAATATCGCTTGGAATAGGCGATCCTCAAGAGCTCAATCAGGCGCTTGCAGCCGCCAGAAATTCAATGTCGGAGAAGATTGCCGCACTCATAGGTGATTCTGGCCTAGAAACGCTTGACAGCTCTCTTGTTTTGAAGGCCCAGGAAGGCGCAATCTCCGGTGGCGTCGGTGCAGACCTCGCAATGGATGGGATCCCTTTGACACCCGAACAGGAGACGGGACTCGCTCAGATCTGCGCCGATGTTTCTAAGCAATTCCCGACAGGTTCTACCAGTGGGTCCAACCCGCAACAATCGGCTAACAGTGAAGCCGCAGTGCTTGAAAAGGCGGCCGCAATCCTAACGCCTGACCAAATGGCCGATCTAAAGGTCTACATCGATTGGTCGAATCAGAGGGCGACAATCTTGGCTGATCGGCCGAGGTATCCTACGGATTGACCCGCCTGTCTCTAAACTCATCCCCTTGGGAACACTTGCAGCCGGCGCTAGCACTCACTCGTAGGTCAAATCGAATTCCGAAATCTTACCCGCATCGTTGCACTCGCAATAC